>QLAH01000400.1_pt1 | contig 24371 bp, 22 predicted proteins | sample 4693081 | NCBI WGS metagenome assembly QLAH01 (sample SAMN09425401, study PRJNA476045) | Lake water metagenome, whole genome shotgun sequencing project.
CCCCAGCCCCTCTCCCAGGAGGGAGAGGGGAGCCGAAAGTCCTTCAAAGTCCCTCTCCCAGCTTGGGAGAGGGATTTAGGGTGAGGGCCAAGCTTAGGGCAGTAAAGAGAGTTTGCGATCTACTGAGTATTCCTGTCCCCTAGGATGGCCCCCTAGCGCTAAGCTTGAATACCCCTTGAATACAGATACGGCACTGAAGCCTAAAACCTAAGCCCTTAACGAGACTTGAACTCGTGACCTCTCCCTTACCAAGGGAGTGCTCTACCGCTGAGCTATAAGGGCAAATAGTGGATGGGCCGGGCTGGATTCGAACCAGCGTAGGCGTAGCCAGCGGATTTACAGTCCGCCCCCATTAACCACTCGGGCACCGACCCGTCCTGTCCACGGTTATACATCCTAGCATGGAAGAGAACGACTTTTTGGCAGGTTCGATGATTTTGGATATTTTCTTGGCTGTTTTTAGTTTGAACCCCGAAATGGCCTGAAATAACATCTAGGCTCTCCTCATCCAGACGGCCTCGCCAGAGAAAACCGAGGGCACACCTATCCGCGCACAAGCCAGTGCAGCACCCAGCCCCCCACAAGCCCTAGGCCGCCATAGCGCACGGCCTGCCAAAAGGGTTCCTGCAACTGTCGCCAACTGAGTAAGTGACTGGCTAGGGTCAACTCAAACTCATCCACAGATTGCTGAAGACGTCTAACTTCGGCTTGGGCGGTGGCGAGGTCAGCAGTGGCAGGGGTGGGATCAGTTGCGGCATCGTTTGGGTCATGGCCGGAGGCTTCGGCGGAGAGGCGTTGTAGGTGAAGAAGATTGGTGATCCCGGTTTTGAGGCGATGAAGGCGTTCCTCAAGCTGTTCGGCCTGGGCGCTGAGATGTTCTAGGGACGGCGCATCGGAGGCGGGGGGCTCAAGGGCACCACGCTGGGCATAGAACGAACCTCGTTTGGACGGGGAACCTGGCTTCATTGGGCACAATAGAGATAAGGTCTCTCTTAGTTAACCTCATTGGCTTGGTCTTTATGACGTTCTCCCCCTTCGCTGAACCCGTTCAATCGGCTCCATCCCCCGACGCATCATCGGCGGATGCCCTGTCAGATCTCGCGCTGGCCCAGGTCCTTACCGAGCGGTTAGCCATTAAGCCGCAGGATTGGCATCGGTTAAACCGCAACCGCCAGGTACGTGCCCAGGAACAGTTAGCCGCTGCCCTGGTCTATCTGCTGAGCCAGCAGCCCGATGAAGCGTTGCCCAGGGTAGAACAGGCGCTTGGATGGCTGAATCGCACCGTGACGGCTCCTCCCTGTCCTACCCATCGTTCTCCTAGCGCTACTCCGATCAACCAGCCGCAGGAAGCGTTACCAAACGCCTAGATAGACAAGGCTAAGTTAGCAAACGAGGGGCCGCTGCCGGGAAGCTATGAGGCTTTTGTTAAGGTGCAGTTCGCGACCCTCGTTGTACCAACTGACGTGATCAAAGACTTGATGCAGAATGTATAGCCCCCGCCCGCAGTCGCTGACATGGGGATCGCAGTTGTCATCGACGAGGGCGGTACAGCGGCAGGGGGGCTGAAAACCCTGACCCTGATCGGCAATCACCCACCAAAACTGAGAACCACTGGTGGTATAGCGCACCGAAACCTGCTTGGCGGGATCAAGGCGATTGCCATGCTTGGCGGCGTTCACTAGGGCTTCTTGGAGTCCTAGGCGGATTTCGGCTTGCCATTGCCTCGGCACTTGGGCAACCAAAATATCCAAAACGGGGTTTAGATATAGGGTAGATACAAAACTCAGCGTGCCCCACCGTTGCTGGCTTAGGGGCGGAGAAGTTGCAACCACTCAACACCTCACAACAATGCTGATCGAAACTTGACAAGTAGGCCAGATCCCTGAAATGACACCAAACCTACAAACCGCTCTACGATGGTTTTAATGCCGTTTGATCGGCCAATCAAAACAGCATTTCTAACCTTTTTACACTCCCTTTAAATGGCCTAGGTTAGGCTCATCTGGGCTAGAGAGAGGGCATTTATATAGCAGTTTTAGACCATAGCCCATAGAAAACGCCAGACTCTATTCTCAATGAATTAATGAATGGCGTGGAATATTAAGTTTTTTGTTCTTCTCACTTTTTGTGAACGCTATGTCTCTGCGGGAGGGCTAAGAAAGGTTTTCTTTCTCTACCATAGCAAATTTCTGGGTTGAATTTGTATTCTGTAAAGCGCTGTCCTCACGGGCTAATTGAATCCCCACGATGTTGGGCTGCGGCTTCGGCCACAATGGCCGCACTGTCGGCGGCGAGGGTGTTAAGAGCTGCCTGGGCGGCGGGCTGGGGAAACTGTGCGAGGGCTTGCACGAGGCGATGGCGCACCTGCCAGTCGGGATGGGCGACAAAGTTCAACAAAATAGGAATGGCCCGTTCATCCTGGAGTTCCCCGAGGGCACCGATGGCGGCTGTAATCACGAGATCGTTATCCGACTGCACGGCCTCTTGCAGCAGGTCAAAGGCTTGGGGTTCGCCCAGTTCCCCGAGGGCGGCCACGATGCTAAATTGCACGAGCCATTCGCCGCTATTGTGGTAAACCGAGGCGAGGTCGGCGTAGGCACTGCGTAGCTGCAAGCCTCCAATGGCATCGGCGGCAGCGGCCTGCACATCGGGTTCGGGATCGTTGGTGAGGGCGCGGCGCAGGAGCGGTTCTACGGTGGCGAGGTCGTGCTGTCCGAGGCTGGCGAGTTGGCTGATAGCGGCATAGCGCACCCTGGCATTGCCGTCATGGGCAGCGAGCTGGGCTAGATCAAAGGCAGCAGCAAGGTCGAGATCGCGCAGTTGGTTTACGGCCCGTAGGCGATCACCATAGTCGTCAGAGTGCAGTAGCTCGCGTACAGAATCTGGGGTAATCATCATTTCGTAGCCTCCAGCACAAAACTCCTCTCTACTACTATGGGCTATTTCGCGGTCGTTAGGCTAGGGGGGCGTTGGAGGATAAAGAAGGGTATCAATGCAATCCTATGAATCTCCATCCAAGGGTCGAGCACACTCAGTCACGTCCATGGTTGTTCGGTTCTTCCCCAGATTGCCCTGGGCTACGGAATGGATGGGCTAACGACTTGGCTACCGTGGGCGCGGGGATCATCGATCACGGTACGACGGCTCAGGGGATCGTCGGCAAGGGCAGAGGTGCGGCCTAGGGTTTGGGCATGGGGCAGGGGATCATTGGTCAGCAAGGCTTCCAGGTTGTCAGCTAGGATAGCGCGGGGTTGTTCGCCGATGGCTGTGGCCACGGGCGTATGGCTGGGGTTGAAATAGACGAAATGGGGAATACCATCGACTCGGTATTGCAACATTTCCGGTAGCCATTTGTCGTTGTCGATGTTGAGCATGACGAAGTTGACGCGATCCCCGTAGGTTTGGCGCAGGTCGGCCATGGCGGTGGCCATCGCCTGACAGGTGGTACACCAGTCGGCATAGAACTCTAGTAGCGTTGGTTTACCGTTGGTTTGGGCTACGTTGTAGGGGGTCGCGGTCTGAGCGAGGGACGCTAGGGATGGCGTAGCCGCCTGGGCGCGCAGGCCAAAGAAAACGGCGACCGTAAGGGCAATGGCCGCTACGGCAACGACCCAATTGCGTAGGGTATGAGCGGCAGAAGGAACGTTGGCAGCCATGGGAATCTGGGAGAAACTAGCGGTACAGTTGAAACGGTGGCAGTCCTGAGGCTGCATCCTCCCTTAGTCTACCAGCCATGAAAAAACGGGTTAAACTCACCTTTCCCAAGCGGTCCATTCACATGCCGATCACCTATCGGCTAGCCAAGGACTTTAACATTGCCGCGAACATCATTCGTGCCCAGGTGGCCCCTAACCAGGTGGGTACGCTAGTGGTGGAACTGTCGGGGGATATTGACCAGCTTAACGACGGTATCGACTGGCTGGAGGCCCAGGATATTCAGGTGTCGGTAGCCAGCGGCGAAATTGTGATCAACGAGGATCTCTGTGTTCACTGCGGCCTTTGCACCGGGGTTTGCCCCACCCGTGCCCTCACCCTAGACCCCGTTAGCTTTCAGTTGATGTTTAACCGGAGCCGCTGCATCGTGTGTGAGCAGTGCATCCCCACTTGCCCGGTGCAGGCGATTTCCACAAACCTATAGCCCTCACCCCCAGCTCCTCTCCCCCCAGCCCGCGTGACTTGCCCAGGGAAGACCGCGAACCTGACCTCAACCGGATTGAGCACCGTTGGGCCGGGTTAAAATCCAGAATCCGCCAACGACTCCCCCCTGCCCAAGGCCTATGAGCCGCGATGGAAGAGGCGCTTCAGCATAACTCGGCAGGTCGAGAGCACCTTGCCCCTGCGATGGGTCAGTTTGAAGTGGGCAACTTGAAACTTAGGACGACGGAATTCAGGTGAGGGCTGAGGCCGCTAAATCCGAGGCGATCCAGTTCATCACTAGGGGGTTCACTTGATCGGGAACTTCATCTTGGGGACAGTGACCTACCTCCGGCAGTTCCACCATGGCTTTCACGGCAGGATATTCGGCTAGAGTGCGGCCCAAGGCCACAGGTTCCCAGGGGTCGGCTTGGCCCCAGATGATCCAAGCAGGGCAGGAGAGATGGGGCAGTAAGTCCTCCGGTAGTGGCCCCTGGGAATAGCGCACAAAGGCCAGAAAGACATCCGCAGCTCCGGGGGTTTGGGCAGGGGCCAAAATGGCGGTGACTAATTCATCCGTGACAGCGTCGTGGTGGTGATAGGCTTGCTTCAACAGGTTACGAATTACTGAGGGACGAGCAATGCGGCTAAAGAAGAAGCGCCCCACTGCCGGATAGCCCAAGAGTTGCTGAATGATCGGCGTACTCACCCGCTGATGCCAGGGAATCTGATCCCGCCGCCGTTCGTGCAGGAGACGCAGGGAGCAGTCCATCATCACGATGCCGCGTACCCAATCGGGGGCGTCCACCGCCGCCTGCATCGCCACGACACAGCCGATGGAGTTAGCCACCAGGTAGGCTGGCTGGCCGATGATTTCTTGACAAAAGTCTAGAACCTGCTGACTCCAGGTTTCAAAGCTGTAGGTGAGGGGTTGGCCAGGGGTGGGCTTGTCGGACAGGCCAAATCCGATTAGGTCGATGGCGTAGGCGCGGTAGGGTTGACCCTGGTGAGGCTGACCATAGACCGGAAGATTTTTACACCAGTGGTCGCTGGAAGCCCCAAAGCCGTGAATGCACAGGATGGGTACGCCCTCGTCGCCCACCTGCTGATAGCGAATGGAGAACCCTTGCCATTGCCAGGTTTTGGTTTGGGGATTGGCTAGTGCAGCAGTCACCCTCACGCCCTCCATGGTGCGCTGAGATTATTTCACTTAAGCTAACACTTGTCGATACCCGCCCAGATCAAAATTTTCAGCCTCGACCAAAGTTGCCAAGACATTAAGGCTGTGATCGCTTCTACTCGCTGTCGAGAGAATGCTGCCCACCTATCCCCATGGTTCTATCCAAGCATCCGGGGGGTTGCCAGACTTGGGGCAGCGAGAATGATGGCGTACTCAGATGAGATCTCCCCATCTAGGTCACCTGAGTTCGGGATAAGCCATCCCTGGGCTACCGCTTATACACAAGTCTCTATTCCACTTGGTTCCTAGGGTTGATCCCCTCTAGCCCCCTTAAAAAGGGGGAAATCGGATTCAAAGTCCCCCTTCTTAAGGGGGATTTAGGGGGATCCCACGGGCATGACGGGATGAGAACAAGATGTGTATAAGCAGTAGCTTCCCCAGAAGAAGGGCTGGGGGTGAGGGCTACCAGAGGATGGGGTCACGATGGCTAACCCGAACGGAGGTTAGGTACGCTTTTGTTCTTATCTAATCCTCAAAGTGGTTGATGATCGCCTCAGCGAACTCGGAACACTTTAGGGGTGGGTTCACCGGGGGTTCCATCATACGTGCCAGGTCGTAGGTCACTTCGCGGGATGCAATGGCCGCCCCCATCCCTTTTTTGATCAGGTCTGCGGCCTCTTGCCAGCCCATGTATTCCAGCATCATCACCCCAGAGAGGATGACAGAGCCGGGGTTGATGCGGTCGAGTCCGGCGTGTTTGGGGGCCGTGCCGTGGGTGGCTTCAAAGATGGCGCAGGTATCACCGATGTTGGCCCCTGGCCCCATGCCCAAACCGCCGACGATGGCCGCTGCCGCATCCGAGAGGTAATCGCCGTTTAGGTTCATGGTGGCGAGGATGGAGTACTCATCCGGGCGGGTTTGGATTTGCTGGAAGATGCTGTCGGCGATGCGGTCGTTGACCATCACCTTGTCCTTCCATTGGCCGTTGCCGTGGCTGTCCCAAATGGCGGCGAGGATGCCTTCTACCTCGGCACAGATAGCGGCTTTCTTCTCTGGGGTCAGTGCATCGTAGCCCGGTTCGATCTGGCGGGCGTTGTCTTCGACGGAAAGATCCGGGTTGGCTTCCTTGTTGCCTAGCACCCAGGATTCTCGCTCGGTGACGCACTCGGCCCGAAATTCGGTGGTGGCCAGTTCATAGCCCCAGTCGCGGAAGGCCCCTTCGGTGTACTTCATGATGTTGCCCTTGTGCACCAGGGTCACCTGCTGTTTGTCCTTGGGCAGGCGCAGGGCGTGCTTCATGGCGCGGCGAACGAGGCGCTGGCTGCCGGTTTTGCTGATGGGTTTAATGCCAATGCCAGAATCCAGGGGAATTTGCTTTTTGCCGTGTTCCGGCGTGCCGGGGATGAGGTCTTCGTTGAGGATTTTGATCAGCCGATCACAGGTGGGGTCGCCCTGCTTCCACTCGATGCCCAGGTAGATATCTTCGGTGTTCTCCCGATAGATAATCACATCCAGCTTTTCGGGGCTGCGGTGGGGAGACGGGGTGCCCGCGTAGTATTTGCAGGGGCGCACACAGGCATAGAGGTCGTTGATTTGCCGCAGGGCCACGTTCAGCGAGCGAATGCCGCCGCCCACGGGAGTGGTCAACGGCCCCTTGATGGCAACACCGTATTCCTGAATCGCCTTGAGGGTGTCTTCGGGCAGGTATTGGTAGGTGCCGTACTGTTCACAGGCTTCATCGCCTGCGTAGACCTTGAACCACTCGATTTTTCGTTGACCGCCGTAGGCCGCTGCCACCGCCGCATCAAAGACCCGCTGGGCGGCTGGCCAAATATCTACCCCCGTGCCGTCGCCGCGAATGTAGGGAATGATGGGGTTATCGGGCACCACGGGTTCGCCGTCTTTGAAGGTGATGCGTTCGCCCACGGTGGGGGGGGTAAGCCGTTCGTACATCGCAATTTGCCCAGAATACGACAAGACAAACCACAGTCTAATCTGCTTTCTACCCTAAAACGGATGGTTTGAAAACGATTTGCCTGGGCTTAAGACATTTTTCAGAACTTCCTGTAGGGGCCGAGGGCAGGATAACTAGCAGGGTGGCGGCGAAGGACTGGACGATGGGAGGGAAGGATGGGGGACGTAGGCTGAATTATCTACCCGTAATTCAGTGATATCACCTAGCGCTGGGGCGATAGATTGCCGAAATTTTGGGAAATCTAGAAAACATGGTCGGCCATGCCCAATGTGGTGTGCAGGTATTTTCCGTCGTGTTCTGGGCCTTGCCCTCGATTTTAACGGTTGCATTTCCATCTGTGAGTCTCAGTTACCCAAGCGGGCGCATGATATTGCGTTGCGCTCTCATAAACTCACGCCGATCAGAGGTGCCTCTCCATGAAAACCATTCTGCTGGTTGATGACGATCCGATTCTACAAGTCGCCCTTTCCCGCCGCCTCCAGGCTCAGAATTATCAAGTGCTTCAGGCCAAGTCGGCGAAGGTGGCGCTGGATTTATTGGCCACGAAAACGGTGGATGTGGTGGTGTCGGACATTATGATGCCGGGGATGGACGGGCTGGAATTTTGCAAGCACCTGCGCGCCACCCCTGCCGGACAGATTCTGCCCTTTATCTTTCTCTCTAACCTGGGGGAAGTGAACGACCGAGTGCAGGGGCACCTGATAGGGGCCGATGACTATCTCCCTAAGCCCTTCCACGTTAAGGAGTTGATCGCCAAGGTGCAGGGGGCCATCGCCCGATCCGAACGGATGCGGGGGATCTTCACCCAGCCTGCCCTACCGCCTGGCGATGCCGCCGCCGAACCCAACCCCCTCCCCCTTACCCCCGCCGAAACGAAGGTGTTTTGGGAAGTGGTGCAGGGCTTTACCAACAAACAAATTGGCGAACACCTCAGCCTTAGCCCCCGCACGGTGCAAACGCACCTCAGCAATATGTTGACCAAACTCGGCCTAGATAACCGCTCCCAACTGGTGCGTTTTGCCTTCGAGCAGGGCTATAAGCCCCCGCAAAGTTAGCATTGCCTAATTGACCCTCAGTTCGGGTTAGACATAATGACCATCTCCCCTGGTAGCCCACCCTGCGGGAAGCGAGCTACACCCCCAGCCCCTCTCCCACGAGGAGAGGGGAGCTAGAAAGGCTCAAAGTCCCTCTCCTTTAGGGAGAGGGATTTAGGGTGAGGTCTAAAGCGCAAGTCGAAAGCAGGTTTCTAAAGATGGCAGTCCTTGGCTTATCCCGAACTCACGTCAATTTAGGATTGCTTGGGGAGTAGGACTGCTTGGGGAGTTCAGCCATTTCTTCAGCCATTTCTAAGGTCAAGCCCCGGCCCGTGTGTCCAATCGCTAAGATCAAGCCAGATTCTCAGGCTTAGGATCATCATGCCATGACCACCTTTCGCCCTTCCCTTGGTCTGCCGGAGGTATCCCGTCCTCGGCAAAATCCTTGGCCCACCATGTACGATTTGCCTAGCGAAGACCCTGAGGAGCCAGGCTTGTCGGACGAATTCCACGGTTTTCAGCGCGGAGCGTTTGCGGGCAGAGCAGGCCCAACAGCGGGTGGAACGGTTGGCCGAACTACTCCGTGCCCAAGGGATTGACCCGGATACCCTATCGGATTAGGATACCCCAACTAATCTGCGGGGATGTGGTTCGAGAACATGTAGATGCGCTGGGTTTCGAGTCCCTCGACGAGATCGGAGGGTTTGACATCCTCGCCAGATTCGCCGCGATGGAAAATTTGGCGATTCAGGTTAACCTGAAGCCCACTAAAGGGGTCGCTGCCGCCGGAGATTAGGAAGGCCATTTGGTCTAGGTCGGCCCAGGTGGCGAGGTCATCCAAGATCGCGGCGATGGCCGTGAGGTTGGGCTGGGCCGGATCGGTATACCAATCGCTGGCCACGGCCTCAGGGCTTTCTAGACCCAAGTGAATAATCTGGTGGGGCTGGCTAAACAGAGCCGCCGCCACGGGACGGGCTTCTTCTTGCAGCAATAGCCCCTGGGCCTGAGCCAAGTGGCGTAGTTTTTCGAGTTTTTCGTAGCGGTCTTCGGCAGAGAGCGGCCCCCGCTGCCAGTGGAGGGCCACGGTGACCAGGTAGGTTTGCAGCATCAGGTGGCCCAGCTTTTGGGCCTTGGTGGAGAGGTAGTTGGAGTTGTAGGGGGTGGCTTCGATGATCAGCGGCACCCGATCTACCATGTCTAGGCCGTAGCCCTTGAGGCCAGCAATTTTTCGGGGGTTGTTGGTAATCAGGCAGAATTTTTTCACGCCGATGTCGTTGAGGATCTGCGCCCCAATCCCATAGTTGCGCTGATCCACGGGCAGGCCCAGCTTTTCGTTGGCCTCCACGGTATCGAGGCCCATATCTTGCAGGGAGTAGGCTTTCAGTTTGTTCACCAAGCCAATGCCCCGCCCCTCCTGGCGCAGGTAGACCACCACCCCCCGTCCGGCGGATTCAATCATTTTCAGCGCCGCCTGAAGCTGCATTCGGCAGTCGCAGCGCAGGGAACCAAAGGCATCCCCCGTCAAACATTCGGAATGTACCCGCACCATCACCGAATTGTCGGCAAAGGTGGCGGGGTCGCCCTTCACCAGGGCAACGTGCTCGGAATCATCCAGCAGATTGCGGTAGGCGTAGATGTGGAAGAGGCCAAACTGGGTGGGCAGTTCTGCTACGGCTTCCCGCTGCACAAAGCGCTCGTGCTGGAGCCGATAGCGGATCAAATCGGCAATGCTGATTAGCTTCAGGCCAAAGGTTTTGGCGTAGTCCACCAGTTCCGGTAGCCGCGCCATAGAGCCATCGGGGTTTTGGATTTCGCAGATCACCCCCGCCGGATACAGCCCCGCCAGCCGCGCCAGATCCACCCCCGCCTCGGTGTGGCCCGCCCGTTTCAGCACGCCCCCCTCCTTGGCCCGCAGCGGGAAAATGTGCCCCGGTCGGCGCAGGTCGCTGGGTTTGGCCTTGGGGTTAATCGCCACCTGAATGGTGCGCGCCCGATCCTCGGCGGAAATGCCCGTGGTGACGCCCCAAGACAGAGCCGCATCAATGCTGACGGTGAAGGCGGTTTGCTCGTTTTCGTCCTCAAAGGCGCTGTGGCTCACCATCAGGGGCAGGTCTAGCTCATCCAGCCGCTCACCAGTCATGGCGAGACAGATCAGCCCCCGCGCTTCCACTGCCATAAAGTTGATGTTGTCGGGGGTGGCAAACTGGGCGGCGCAGATCACGTCCCCCTCGTTTTCTCGGTTTTCGTCATCCACCACCACGATAGATTTCCCCGCCGCCAAATCTTGCAGGGCCGATTCGATGGAATCAAACTGAAAGTCTGGTGGAGATGCGTCGGCGGATGGTTGAGCAGCGGACGACCAATTCCCCGATTCTGGGTTAACCACGATACCAATAAACCTTCTAAAGACAATGACGAGGGACATGGGGCAAATGGCTCAGACACAGCGGATTACCCACCGGCCAGTTAAGTCAATTGTTCATCGAGCCAACCGCCAATCATCTATTATACGAGCCCCCGCAGGGTGGACGGCACCATGATTCGGGAGCGCCTGAGGGCTATGTTAAGCCAGGCTAGTTGCCCATATAAGGCTCGCCCGACAACCACACAATCAGCCACAACCCCACCACAGCAGCCATCCACAACAGTAGCAAGCTGTATACCACTAGGGCACAGATTTGCAACACGAGGCGGATCTTCGTTGCCCTGTACAGGTCTGGGTGTTGTCGTTGTTGGCGACAATCGAGGGCTGTGTCCACCACCAAGATAAGGGTGGAAATCGCGGCAATGCCCCATCCCAAGAGCCATCCCAGCACGTTGCTCCTGCCGATTAGCGTAACCAAAGAAGCTAGCCCCAAGCCCCAAGCACACACCAGTTCTAGGGTGGTATTTCTCACATGAGTCGGCGTAGTGGGCGAAGATCGCAGGACACTTTTGGCCGTCAACCCTCCATGCAAGGCGGGTAGGCCCGCTGCTAGCAACGGCAACGCAGCGCTTTTGGTGATCATAAATGCGGTGACCATAGACCCCAAAAAAACTAGGCTCATAGTTAGCGGAGAGGTTGCCAGTCGTTGGGCCATGGCACGGCTGAAACCTACCTGGGTAGGGCCGCAACGGATTACCTAAAGATAGCTCAGGAATCCGCCCTTACCAAGACCAGCCTTGGTCTAGAGCCGCCCTGCGCGGCGGTTGAGGATGGGCGTCCTTCGACGATGGGGGCCACCTGAGAAGCACCGATTTAGGTGGGTTGCCGGATGATGGCAAGGACGGGTCTAGCCTCGTCAGCCTCAACCCAGCGGGCTAGAACTTCAGAATCCTCTCAAACCTCGTATCCGCCCTGGGTTATCTGTGGTATCTTTTGCGCAGTTTCTTAGATGGCCCAGCTATCTTCACGGGTAGCCCTATTGTTATGAGCGAGATTCTGGTGGAAAAGATTTCGGTTGGTATTGTTGGTGCATCGGGCTATGGCGGCGTGCAGTTGGTGCGATTGCTCACCGAGCATCCCGCTGTGGAACTGACTTACCTCGGCGGCGACAGCAGCGCCGGACAGGACTACGCCGAGATCTACCCCCACCTAGCCGGACGGGTGGATTTGAAGGTGGAACCCGTGGATTTAGAGGTGATCGCCAGCCGTTGCCAGGTGGTGTTTTTGTCGCTGCCCAATGGCCTCGCCTGCAATATGGCCCCCACCCTGCTTGAAAAGGGCTGCAAGGTGCTCGATCTCTCCGCCGACTACCGCTTTGACAACCTCGATACCTACCAATCCTGGTACGGCGGCGATCGGCAAGACAAAGGTACGGCGGCCCAGGCCGTCTATGGTCTGCCGGAACTGTTTCGGGACGAGATTCGCAACGCTCGCTTAATTGGCTGTCCGGGTTGCTACCCCACCGCTAGTTTGCTGGGCATTGCGCCCCTGCTCAAGCAAGGCCTTGCCCAGCCCGAAACCCTGATTATCGATGCCAAATCCGGCACCTCCGGCGGCGGACGGGTGGCCAAAACCGGAATGCTGCTGGCCGAAGCCAGTAACTCCCTCGCCGCCTACGGGGTGGCCCGCCACCGCCACACCCCCGAAATTGAGCAAATTTGCAGCCACCTGGCCCGTAACGAGGTATTGGTACAGTTTACCCCCCACCTAATCCCCATGGTGCGCGGCATTTTGGCCACCATCTACGCCACCCTGCGCGATCCTGGCCTAGTACGCGACGACCTGATCACTATCTACAACGCCTTCTATCGGTCTTCCCCCTGGGTAACGATACTGCCCAACGGTACCTATCCCCAAACCAAATGGGCCTGGGGTACCAACCGTTGCTTTATCGGCCTCGAAACCGATCCCCGCACCGGGCGTGTTATCGTCATGTCTGCCATCGACAACCTGATGAAGGGCCAAGCCTCCCAGGCGGTGCAGTGCTTTAACCTGATGATGGGCCTCGATGAATCCCTAGGGCTACCCGCCGTTACCTTCTATCCCTAGGGGGCAAGCTATCTTCAGGCAAGGGCTGACGGCCTTTTGGGCTGGGCCGCTGGCTGAGTTTGATGGCGGAAGGTCTGCCACACGACGGCCATCACCGGGGCCTTTTCCGTCTGATCGCTAGCCTGGAGCATCGCAGTGCCCCTGCATCTAAACCCGATAATCATCGCTGGATCGGCGCAAGTTTTGGGAAAAAATTCGGAAGTTTGATAGGTTGTCTAGGGGGTCGGCAGGATCTTCGCCAGCGGCGGTCAACTCCGTATTGACTTGCACTAGGTTGTACTCAATGTTTTCGGTATAGATGGCGAAGGTGACCCGAAAGACTTCTAGGAAGTTAATCACCCATTGGCACTCTTCGGGGGGAAACTGCTCGTAGTAGCGGATCAAATCAGCGATGCGTACCTCTAGGTACACCTGGGAGTTCCGGGAAATCAGCACGAGCTTCAGCAGGATGATGGCTAGGGTGAGCGCATTGCCCTGGGATAGCACTAAGCTAAACAAGGGTGAAGGGGTCTCCCGATTTTCCGTCATTAAATAGTCAATTACTCGGTTGCTGGTACGTAGTAAGAGGTTGGCATCGAGGGTATCCGCCTCAAATTCTGGGTAGAGGTTGGCAAGGCGATGGGTGAGGTGATGTTGGATTGTCTGGGAAATGGGATTGCTGCTGACCGTGTAGAGTAGGTACTTTGGCAGCACCGCCTTAAAGTTGACGTAGGAAGTGTCCTTGGTTTGATCTAGAAACAAATGGGCTAGGTTGTGATAGCTAAACTCGCCCCGTTTCGCCACAATGGCTTTGATCAACCGCAGGACACTGTCTCCTAGTGCGGTGGGGTTCTGTACTGTGCGCTGGGACAGCGTAGTTTGGCTGTGGGCGGTGTACCGCGCCAAATCAAACTTAAACTGATCCTTAAGGCGTCGAGATAACGCCTTCGCCGCTCGTCGCTGTTCAATGGGGTTGTCCTCATCAACGTACTGGGGCACCAACAAGTAGGAGGCGTAGCGATCAACCCAATCCCCTGGGCGGTTCATGGTGCGAGCTCCGGTTAGCCGTGCCGCAAACAGTTTCAAGTCTTCAAAGTCTTGGCTGGCGGCAAACTTTTGCAACCAGGCGCGCAACCGCTTGAGGGTAGGCGAAAAGGTGCGCCGCTCCAGCAGCGGATCGCTAAAGATCTCTACCAAAGACTGAATGGCATCAAACTGCCGGGACATCTCCCAATTGTTGACCAAAATGTAGCAGCAACGCTTGAGGGTATTGCGAAACTCGCTTTCATTGTTGGCAAAAAGGATAACGTGTAGAGCCGGCAAGGTTTGGTCGCTCACCGACTCGGTATGGTGAACAAAGAGGTGCCGAAACTCTTCCAGAACCTCCTCTGGAGGCCAACGCTTAACAATGTCGAGTAAAAAGTCGTAAATAACCTGCTGGGCCTGGGTTAGGCTCCACCCAGGTGGCGGGCTGTTATCATTCCATTCCATTGAACGGTGATCGCTCAAGACACTACTACTCGACATAGACCAACCGCATGAGTGATGGCGTTGAAGTCCTGCAAACAACGGGTCAAGTTAGGCAAATTTGCCCCTAGGCACCCTGGCTTCCAAAGGGATAGAAGATCTTTGAGCTGTTGTCGGCTCCGACAATGGCCCGATCCATACCTGATGCTACAGGCTGCCCTAGGGATTTTCCGCAACCAAGGAGAAGATCCAGACTCGCCTAACTTTCCCCGCATCGCGGATGACGTCCCTACCGCTATGTGGAGCCCTGTTTACCCCCTAGCCAACCCTAAGCAGCAATAGCCCATGAAACGATTTTGGGGGTTAGTCTATTAACATATCAAGATCTAAGTATAAACTAGCATATTACGTTACCTATGTGAAAAAAAATGATACAAATCGACCCTGTTTTTAGGGACTAGCTAGACCCAAGCCGATTAATAACCCGATTTTAGCCCCCAAAGAGAGGCTGAACCACCTACAAGCGTTTTTGTCTACAGAGATTACCCTTAGGTGTACCCCAAACGTTCAGGATCTGACGACCGTGGCTCATCTTGCTTTGCCCAGCCGCACCTATCGAGGCCCCCGTCTTTGGCCATGCCGACTCCGAAGTTCGCGCCATGACGGAGGCCAAGGCGGCTTAACCCAGCAGACTGCGCAACATCCAGGCCGTTTTCTCATGTACCTGCATTCGTTGGGTCAATAGATCCGCCGTGGGTTCGTCGTTGGCCTGATCAACCGCTGGAAAAATGGATCGGGCGGTGCGTACTACCGCCTCTTGCCCTGCCACCAGTTGGCGAATCATCTCCTCGGCGCTGGGCACCCCCTCTGCTTCAGGAATTGAGGAGAGCTTAGCAAATTCCTTGTAGGTGCCAGGGGCCGGAAACCCCAGGGCACGAATGCGTTCTGCGACCAAATCCACCGCTAGGGCCAACTCGGTATACTGGGCCTCAAACATGAGGTGCAGGGTTTGAAACATCGGCCCCGTCACGTTCCAATGGAAGTTATGGGTTTTCAGATATAGCGTGTAAGTATCGGCCAGGAGTTTGGAAAGTCCCTCTGCAATCTCCTTGCGATCCTTTTCGCTGATGCCAATATCAATGGGCAGGGCGGGGGCAGCAGTAACAGTCTTTTTAGCCATAGGTGATGTGTCCTTAGAGCATCCAATTGGGTATGATAGATGGCCTCTTAGCGTTGAAGACTGACCCTCAAGCCTAGGCAAAACCCACCTACCTCCTAGGGCGATCATAGGCGAGACCAGCCTAGCCCCGCCACAGGCGACATGTTTTTTGGTGCTAACCGAGCCCACTCTCTGTGCCCAAAGCGATCAAGGACTAAAGGGATGACGATTCTCCCGTAGCCAGGTACACCCTTGACTAGCGCGTATCCACATAGCGGATTTCACGCGAGTAAAGGACATGGCAACGCTGATCCCGTTCAGCCTGAGCGGGTCAAAGCCTCAATTTGTTTAGGAGGTTTTCTATTCGGATTGGGTATTTTACACATCTTATTCTCATGCCGTCAGACCTGGAGGATCCCCCTAAATCCCCCTTAAAAAGGGGGACTTTGAATCCGATTCCCCCTTTAAAAAGAGGGCTAGGGGGGATCAATCCTTGGATCAAAGCAGGGTAGAGACTTATAGCGGATTTCACTCGGGTGAAGTATATTGCGATGATCCCCCCTGCTCCCTTATCAAGGGGGGTACAGAGGGAAACTTAGACAGCTAGGCACTGGGGGATCTAGAACTCAGTGAGGGTGTAGCTCACTCTATCGAGAACCGCTATATGTATAAGCGGTAGCTTAAAAAGAGGGATAACTACGAGATTGGCTCTGGCAAAACGTAGAGAAAGACCTCTAGTTTGCCTAGGGCATCGGCCACCTGCTGGGCGGCAGCAGCAGGGGTTGTAGGTTCTAGGGTAATTAAGTTCATCGGATGGGTACGCTGCCAAAAGTCGGCAAGGACGGCGAAGGGTTTTGGCCCATCCCACAGTTGCAAAAGCATGGCCGCCACATCGTAGCTGATAGAAATGGGGTTAATGGTTGGCAAACTTAGGAAGCTGCTAATTACAAACGGCCCATTTTGCTGAAGGGCCTCTAATGCTGCTTTTTGAAATACCTCTGTGCGTAGTTGGGGATGTAGGGTAACTTGTGAGTTCAGCCAATCGTCTAGCGTCCATTCGGCTACAGGTAGGGGGCTATAGCCCGATGAAGGATGGGTACACCAAAAATCGAGGAGCCGATGAACTGGATGAAGGAGTTCATACATCGTTAGCTGAATTTCAGGGGGACTATCGGCTAATCCCATGGCCAAGTAGTCTGGTAAATTACCTGGCTCCTGGAATAGGTCAACAATATTCCAACCTCGCCAGTCCACCATGCTGAGAAAAGCTAGATCAGCCTGTTGCAGGGCTTGAAACAAGTCCTTGATGCGATATCCTCGATCGCCTCGAAGCAAGTAATTCGCTAGAATTTGTTCTTTTGCATTTTCATTATTCTCATCTTCATAAAAGCTTTTCCATGTCTGCTGCTTCAGAATTGTATTGGGTTTAATAGCTTTCATGGTTTCTATCACAATGGGCATGGCTAGATCGGCTGAGTCATCTTCCATGAGTCCCATTAAATCGAATAGTTCCTGAGCATTGAAATATAGTCCTCGCTGCAAAAGACTATGTAAATTAGCACGGATGATACCTGTAGGCTTCAGGACTGATCTCAATACTGCAAGTCCACGGGAAATATCATCAAAGAAATACAGGACTTCATCGCAGTTGATATAATCAAACTCCATGCCTAGCTGAGGAAGATCCTCAATGGCTAGGACATGAAATTCAACGTTATTTTCACGATCATGATAGGCAAACCGCTGACGGGCAAGATCGATGGAATGAGGAGACAAATCAATCCCAACGATTTTTGCGCCAGGGTTGGCGTGGGCTAACGTCAAAGCCTTGTAACCTGTACCACAGCCAGCATCGAGAATAACCTTGTCAGACGTATCGACAGTTTTTTGATGCTGCAAATAATATGGAGTTGCTAGATTGTGAATAAATAACTCATTGCTATCTTCCCTAGGGGCTTTATCAATCGGATGGCGAGGGTAGGGACCAAAATCAAATTGCTTTCGCATCCGTTCTAGGAATTCGGCCTGCGATTCTGAGGAAGACTTATTCATTGCTTAGACGGGTCTCAACACTACCCTATTGTAGGCATCATCTTCGCGGTTAAACCTCAACTTTTTGAACGACATTGTAACGATATTGTTCAAAATAGCTACAGATCTGTCTGACTGTGCAATGGAAAATCTCCCCTACAGGCAGCCTTCATCTAGCCTCAGTAGATCACAAACTCTCTTGACTGCCCTAAGCTTGGCCCACCCTTGCGGGAAGCAAGCTACACCCTAAAGCCCTCTCCCAATCTGGGAGAGGGACTTTGAAAGATTTCTGGCTCCCCTCCCCCTGTGGGAGAGGGGTTGGGGGAGAGGGCCTAGGCTATCCAACTTCGCTAAACAACCGTCCCCAACCGCTGACTCGGGCCGGATCGACCCCCACCAATCGCAGAGACTGCCACACCACCACGGCAATCGTATCGAAAATGGGAATGCCCAATTCCTGCTCTAACTCGTCCACCAGGGGAGCCGCCGCTAGGTTGGTGCAAAAGGTGGTAATCGCCTGGGGTTGGCTGGTGGCCACTTGGCGCACCATGGCCCGCAGTTGATCGGGGCTAACCTCCGCAAAGGAAAAATTATCTTGGAGGTTGAGGTGCTGCTCGGCCACGCAGTCAAACCCTTCTTGGGCGTAGTTTTGGATGATGCGTTCCTGCACCGTTGGCAGGTAGGGGGTCACCAGGCCAAAGCGAGTTAGCCCTCGCGCCCGAAATTGCTCCGTTAGGGCCAAAACGGAGGTGGTAGCCGGAATGCCCGTTTTGGCGGTGATCTGCCGACAGAGTTCCTGATCGGCCTCAAACCCCAACCAGCCCGCCGAGGTGCCGTTCCAGGCGATCACATCCACCTTAGCGTCGGCAAGCAACTGGGCCGCTGCTAGCTGGGGTTCTAAATTAAATTGGCCTAGGGCGTTGTCGCTGAGGGCAATTTCTGTGACCGAAAAGCGGCTGAAATGGGCCGACACCTCCGGCAAATCTGCCAGCATAGCTCTGGTCACAGGCTCCAACACGGTGTTGGAGGAGGGGGTCAACATCCCAAGCCGAATCCGTTTCGTCATGCCAGGTGCCGCAGAAGATATATAAGGGCCGTCCGTAACCGTATACAGTGTACATGATGAAAAAGTGAGAGGCTCCAGCGTGTCTCCTTGGTCTAAAATGCCAACCAACTTGAGGTCTGGTGTCGGTGGTCAATCCCCAAATCGCCCTCCTATGGAACGGTGGGAGATCAGCCATGGCTGATCGTCGCGACTTCTATGGCTATGGCCCCCGTCCTCCCCATCCCCACTGGCCAGGAGACGCGAGAGTGGCTGTTTCCCTGGTGCTCAACATTGAAGCGGGGGCCGAGCTATCCATTGCCGATGGGGATGAAGCCAACGAATCGGTCTATGAAATTGTGCAACCCCTAGACAACGTTCCTCACCTAGCGTTGGAATCTCACTTTGAGTTTGGGCATCGGGTGGGGCTATGGCGCGTCTTAGATTTGTTCGATCAGTACGGGGTGAAGGTGACTCTGAATATGGCCTCCCGCTCCCTAGAGCGTTCTCCATGGATTGGCCAAGAAGCCCTCAGCCGAGGCCACGAAATTTGCTGCCACGGGTATCGCTGGGAGCACCTCGCCTACCGCAGTGAGGACGAGGAACGGGCTGCTATGACAACCGCCGTTCAGGTGATTCAAACCATCACCGGATCGCCACCGATGGGGTGGCATACCAAGGCTCCGCCTACCCCCCGCACCCGTCGCCTGCTTCAGGAACAGGGCTGTTTTCTCTATGATTCGGATGCCTATAACGATGAATTGCCCTACACCATTTTGGTGAATGAGCAGCCCCATATTGTCCTGCCCTACAGCTTCGATACCAACGATATGCGCTTCACTGGCAGCGAAACCTTTCGCCTTGCCCAAGACTTTTCTACGTACCTAATCGACAGTTTTAACTGGCTTTGGCACTAATGATCGCGCACCCCCAAAATGATGACCGTAGGGCTGCACCCTCGCATCATTGGCCGCCCTGGCAGAATTGGCGCTTTGCAAACTTTTTTAGAGCATCTACAACAGACCGAATGGGTTTGGGTTGCCCGTCGGGATGAGATTGCCCGCCACTGGCAGCAGCGCACGGCAGCGGGAGATATTCCCATTCTGCCTAACCCTCCTCAGCCCCTATGAAACCGCCCCTATGAAACCGTTCTATCAATGGTCTGCGACGGAACTGCAACAAGCCTTGGCCAGGGGTGCCATCCGCGCCACCGATGTTGTAGAAAGCTGTTTGCAGCAAATCCATCAGGAAAATGATCGGCTCCAGGCCTTTATTACGCTCTGCCCAGAGCAGGCCTTAGCGGAGGCGGAGGCCGTTGATGCCGCCCATAGCCAAGGAACCCCCCTGGGGCCGCTGGCAGGTATTCCCTTCTCGGTCAAAGACCTCACGGCTACGGCAGGGGTGCGTACCACCCTGGGTTCCAAAATTTACCAAGACTGGGTGCCCACCGAGGACGAACTCTGCGTTGCCCGCCTCAAGCAGGCTGGGGCGATTCTGATCGGCAAAACCAACACGCCGGAATTTGGCATGGGAGCCCACGTTACCAACCCCCTCTATGGCCCAACGGCTAGGCCCTACGACCCTAGCCGCAGTTCTGGGGGGTCTAGCGGCGGTGCAGCGGTTTCGGTGGCGGTGGGGATGTGCCCCCTAGCCCAGGGCACCGATATGGGCGGATCGGTGCGCACCCCGGCCAGTTTTTGCGGAGTGGTGGGGCTGCGTCCTGCGGCTGGGCGCATTCCTCGGCGGCGCAAACCCCTGCTGTGGGACTATCTCGATACGGATGGCGTGCTGGCCCGCACCGTGGAAGATGCTGCCCTGATGCTGTCGGTCATGGCCGGATGGGAAGCCCACGACCCGATTTCCATCGCCGCCCCCTGGCCCTGCCCAACCTTTGATGAATCGGTACGTGACCAATGGCGGGGAAAAGTGCGGGTCGGGTTTAGCGCTGATCTGGGAATTACGCCCATCGATGCCCAGGTGCAGGCCGTCTTTGAAGCGGCGATTGCCCAGATGACCCCAATCTGCCAGCAGGTGGTGCCCGCCCATCCTGATTGCACCCTAGCCCCTGCGGCCTTTGAACCCCTGCGGGCCGGACTGCTGTGGTACAAACAAAAGCACCACTACGAAAAGTATTTTGACCAGCTCACCCCGACGGTGCGTTGGAATGTGGGCCGAGGCCAACACCTGACCTCCGCAGATTTCCTCACCGCCGCTGGCCATCGTGACCAGATTTACCGCAACTTTCTCAGTTTCTTTGAAACCTACGACATCCTGGCCACGGTGAGCGCCTGTGTGCCCCCCTTCCCCCACGATCAGCCAGAGGTGCTGAGGGTGAATGGGACGCCGCTGGCAAACATCATCGACTACCTCAAAATCACCTACACCATTTCCCTCACGGGGCTTCCGGCCCTCTCCATCCCCTGCGGGTGGACAGAGACAGGTCTGCCGATTGGGCTTCAGTTGGTTGGGCCACCCCAGGGAGAAGCGGCCCTCCTTCAGTTTGCCTATCTGCTGCAAGAAGACCTGAATTTTCGCCACCGCTGGCCAACCTAGGTGGGTCTATCGCCCCCAGCCTGAGACCCTCCGATTGGATTCCGGGGGAGAGGGCTGAAAGCCCTGGCCTGAGGTGATTAGAGCCAATTCTTTACTTGAAAATGTGGCCCATAGCCGCGTATGGTTTTTAGCTCAGGCTTGCGGTAGGTCAGGTGTTTACTGGTGAGCTTGCCCAAACTCACCAACGACTCGGCCATCTTCACCGCCGCCGCCACCGAATCGATGACGGGAACCCCCAGGCGTTCCCCCAACTGCTGTTCTAGGCCGCTCATGCCCGCACAGCCCAAACAAATGGCCTCAGCCCCATCTTGATCAATGGCGAGACGACCGGCTGCGGCCAGCACTTCCACCGTCTTGGCCCGATCTTGCTCGGTATCTAACACTGATAGGGAGGTGGTGCGCACCGAAGCACAGCGGCCCGTCATGCCTGCTTTATGAATGGTCTTTTCCACCATGTCTCGCGCCCGGTGCAGGGTGGTTACCACGCTCCACTTGGCGGCCAGCATATTGGCGACGTAGAGACTGGCTTCGGCAATGCCCACGACGGGTTTAGCCGTAATCTCTCGTGCCGCTTCAATGCCGGGGTCGCCCCAACAGGCCAAAATGAAAGCATCCGAGGCTTTATCTAGGATAATTTGCTCTAAAATGCCGGGGGCTGCCAGATATTCGTCGTAAAACCCTTCAATCGATTCTGGCCCCATCTGGGGCGTAATCGTGATGATTTCGGTGTGGGGAAACTTGGCCGCCTGGGCAGAAGCATCAATGTTCTGGGTCATGGGCTCACAGGTGTTGCCATTGATGATTTTGATGCGACAGGTAGGAAGAGTAGTCATCGTTGGGTGCGGAGAGTGGGGGCAGCCGCCCACAGGGCTGAGGCCAAGGGGGCGACGTTTCTGATTCTTGGAGCTTATCCCAAATCCGAGGCAGAAATGCCCGACGCCTCCCCCAGATATGGTGGGTGAGGCCATGCCTGGGCCATGATCCCTAGGCCCTTACCAAGGACTGCCCACCATGGTAAATGCCGCCCAGTAAAAGGGATGGCTGAGGTCTTGAGATCCGGCAAAGACGAGGCTGGGTGGCAGAGATAGCGTTCCTCCAGGCCAGCGAATTTGGCCATTTTCGATGGTAGTTTCGCCGCGTAAAAAGGCAAGCTGCGCCTGCCGAAGGGCTTCAGACTTGGTGGTTTGTTGATCGAGCTGTTGGTAGAAGCTGGTCATGAGTCCGGCGGTGGCCTCGTCGTTGACTCGCCATAGGCTAGCCAGGGCCGACCGTGCCCCAGCCTGGAGGGCAAAACCCGCAAAGCCTAGTTCAGCATCAAGGTTGCCCATCGCCGTTTGGCAAGCGCTGAGGGTGACTAAATCCACGGGGGGATCAAACCAGCGCAGTTCGGCCATGTTGGCAAGGCTGAGGCGACCGTCGAAGAATTGAATGTAGGATTGCTCGGGGGCACCACGCAGGAACTCGGCATGGGTGGCCAGGTGCACAATTTGGGCTTGCTGGCGGGTTTGTTGGAGGGCCGACACCGTAAAGTCGGTTTCCGTTAGGGTGTTGCTGGGCCAGAAGGCTCCGATGGTCTCGATTTCGGCACGGGCGGCCAGCAGGGGCGGCTGGCTGAGAAACTGGGATGCACCGCCCACAATCATGGTGGCATTCTGGCGATTGAGGTCAACGTAGGTCGGATCGATGAGCCCCAAACTGGGGACTAGCCCTATGCTATAGCTTTCGATCAGGAACTGTTCCCCATCATGCAGGGCCGCTAGGGGTAATGTCCTTAGCCCCCCATCCATGATGAAGCTCAGGTTAGTGATTCCGGCGGCCTCTAGCTCGTTACGGATGGGGGCAACGATCCAGTTATAGAGTTGCTGGGCAGGGGCGAGGTAGGCGGTGTTGTCGGTGAGGCTGGGGTTGGTCAACTGTCGGCGTAGCAGTTCTTGGGTCTGCATGACGGCTTGGGGGTTGGCCGAAAGCACCTGCACCCGGATGGGGTCGCCGTTGGGCGGCACCAACAACATTTCTAGGGCACCCAGCCCAGAGATTTGAGACGACTGACGATTAAAGCGCACATACACTAGGGCGGGCACTTCCCCAGTTTGGGCCTGGATGTTGCGTAGGGTGTTTTGGGCCTCGGCGAGGCTAACCGGGCGAGGAGACGGAAAGTTGTCGCCCAAGTAGCGGCTAAATTCGGTGGCAATATCCGCTTCAATGGTGCGAAACTCGCCTTCCTGGAGCAGTTGCCCGGTGCTGGCCAGCAAAACATCGCTCAACGGCGCATTACCAGGATCGACAAGGACGGTTTCCTCGTCTAGGATCACCTCGTTATCGTCACCGCTGGGCGGCGGTGTTGGTGGTGTCGGCGGTGTCGGTGTTGGTGTCGGCGGTGGTGCTGCACCGGGGGCAATAAACGCGACTTGGCCCGGTAGCCCTACCTCAAAGGTGCGGCTGCCAACTACAACATTACCCAGGGTTAGGGCGACATTGCCGCTCGTGATGGCGGATTGGGTGCCGTTAAGGCTGGCATCGCCGATGGTAAACACACTGGTGTTATAGGTAAGCGTAATGGGGCCGCCTTGATTGCCGCCCACGGTGGATAAACTGGCGGCGACGCCATTGCGGTCGAGGAAGCTGCCCAAGGCCTGGAAGGTGGTGGTGGCGGTGGCGGTGATGCCGCCGCCTGTGGCTGTGCCTTGGGCATTGATGCTGTTGACCTGGATGCGGTCGCCCGACTGGATCGAGACCGCCCCCCCCACGGTGCCGCTGGTGTTAAGGTTGCCCACGGTGATGGGGCCACCGGCCTGGAGGGTAATGGGGCCACCGGGCATCGTCAGATCGCGGGTGGCGGTCAGGCTGCCTGTGGCTCGGATGTCTAACCTATTGGTGGCGGCAATATCCCCTAGTACGAGGTTGTTACTATCGACCAACGTGAGGCTCTGGCTATTGGGAACCGTCACAAGATTAAAGTCGTTGGCTCCGGCCAGGGTAATGCCCCCACTGGCCCCTAGGCGGGTGGTTCCGTTGGCGACAATTTGCCCCCCGGTTTGGGTGATGGCTCCTGCTGAGTTACCGATCACCAAATCCCCCTGCGCTTGCACATTGGCATTGAGAACAATATCCCCACCGCTAGAATTGCTCACGTTTAGAGTGCCGCCGCCCTGGGTGATAGCAATATCAAGGGGCACCCCAGCCAGCGTAATCCCATCCACTCCGGTGAGGGTGTTACTAGTTCCAACTTATTTTGTGTCGGCCTCCTTGGGCAAGGGCCTTCTGCCATTCAACGATGAAGCAATCAGCAGATTGCGCACCCAGTTATCGTGATAGCGGAAACCGTTGAGTTGTTCAAAGGGGC
>QLAH01000403.1_pt1 | contig 24084 bp, 18 predicted proteins | sample 4693081 | NCBI WGS metagenome assembly QLAH01 (sample SAMN09425401, study PRJNA476045) | Lake water metagenome, whole genome shotgun sequencing project.
CATTGAATGTGATACCAAGAGTTGTTATTGCATTAGACAAAAATGTTTTACTTACAAATATTAAAACACCCAATAAAAAAGATATTTCGGCTTCTACTTTGTTATTGCAATTTAAAACCAATTTTTCTGCAGGAGGGTTGCCAGTTACTATCAGCTTGAAAGAAGGTGAAAAATATCTTTATTCAAAAGATACTGTCATGAATTTCAGTACTGGGAGTATTTATCCATACTTTATTCATTTAAAGACCGCAATAGGCAAACAAAAGCCTGCAAATATCAATGCAGAACTAAAGTTTCAGCTTAACGGGAAGAATTATGCATATGATCAATTACTCAAAACGATAAAATACGATCATATACCATCCATTAATTATTTATACAAAGATCAAGCAACGGTCATTGATGAACCAATTGTGTCAATTCCCAAAAAGGTAGGTTACATTGTTGGTGCAGGAGATAAAGTGCCAGAAGCACTTTTGCAATTAGGTCATAGTGTAGACATTTTACAAGAAGCAGATATCGTAGATGCAAAGTTGACAGCATATGATGTAATTGTAGTAGGCATAAGGGCTTATAATATTCATGAATGGTTAACCAATAAGAATGAAGTAATGAATCGTTACATTCAGCAAGGCGGTCATTTGATTGTACAATATTTAAAAAGTAATTTGGTAGGGAATAAAAGAGTAGCGGTAGGGCCTTATGATTTTGCAATGTCAAATATCCGCGTAACAGAAGAAAAAGCACCTGTTCAAATGTTGCAAGCGAATCATCCTTTTTTAAATTTCCCCAATAAAATTAGCGACAATGATTTTCATAATTGGGTGCAAGAAAGAAGCACCTATCAAATGGAACCAGTTAAAGCGCCATATGAAGCTATATTGCAAATGAATGATACGAATGACAAACCCACTAATGGTAGTTTAGTGACAACAAAATACGGTAAGGGAAATTTCACTTATGTTAGCTTAGTATTATTCAGACAATTGCCTGCAGGTGTAGCTGGCAGCTATAAATTATTAGCCAATTTGGTATCATTGCCTCCCAATAAATAAATTATGCAGCCCAGGAAAAAAATTAGTTTTTTTATGATTGTCATCATTGGAGTGGTCATTGGTGTATTTTTAAAAAATGTAAAAGCAGGATTATTGATAGGGTTGGCCTTGGGGTTGTTAGGGGGTGGTTTACTTAGTTCAAAATCAAAATGATGAAAGAAAAAATACCAATGTTTAAATCTTGGAAAAGCTGGTACGTTTTTGTATTGCTTGTTTTGTTGGCTCAAATACTTTTTTTTGATTGGTTTACAAATCTATTTAAATGAGAACAGCTGACTGGGTCATTTTAATTCTTACCCTTACAGGTATTATTACTTATGGCGTTTACAAGAGCCGCACCAGTAAAGACATGGAAGGTTATTTTTTGAGTAACCGAAATATGCCTTGGTATATTGTACTGTTAAGTATTATGGGTACACAGGCAAGTGCAATTACTTTTCTCTCTGCACCAGGCCAAGCATTTACGGATGGGATGCGATTTGTTCAATATTATTTTGGTATTCCAATAGCCATGGTGGTGCTTTGTATCACATTTGTGCCCTTATTTAGTAAATTAAAAGTAATTACTGCGTATGAGTTTTTAGAGCAACGCTTCGATCTAAAAACAAGGGTATTTACTTCTTCTCTTTTTCTATTGTCTAGAGGCCTATCAACAGGCATCAGCATCTATGCTCCCTCCATCATTTTATCTTCATTAATGGGTTGGGATATTTTTTATACCAATATTGTAATGGGGGGTATGTTGATTGTTTACACAGTATCTGGTGGTGCAAAAGCGGTAGCTTATACCCAGCAATTGCAGTTGACTATCATTTTTATTGGGATGTTTATAGCAGGATATTTAATTGTTTCTAATTTACCTGAAAATGTTGGTTTTAGTGAAGCCTTAGCTGTAAGTGGTGCTGCAGGAAAAATGAATGTAATTACAACAGGGTTTACCGAAAATGGGTTTGATTGGAAGGATCGATACAATTTAATCAGCGGAATTATTGGTGGCTTCTTTTTAGCATTGTCTTATTTTGGAACTGATCAGTCTCAAGTAGGAAGATACTTAACTGCAAAGTCTGAGCAAGAAAGTAAGATAGGATTATTGATGAATGGATTGGTTAAAGTTCCCATGCAATTTTTTATTCTATTATTAGGGGCTTTGTTATTCACCTTTTATCAGTTCAATCCTTCTCCTATATTTTTTAATAAAGCTGCGGAAGACAAGGCAATGTTAACGCCCTACAAAGATTCATTAGAACAAATAAAGTATCGGTTTAATGATCAACAAGCAACCCAGCAAGCGCATAGTAAATTATTTGTATTGCAGCCAACTGATGCAATAAAAGATAGTGTTGCAAAGGGCGCCGCAAAATTAACCGTAATTAAGAATGAATATAAAGCTGTTATAAAAAAAGCGGTTCCTGGTTCTGATATCAATGATACCAATTATATATTCTTGCGTTTTGTAGTAGACTTTTTACCAAGTGGTTTGGTGGGATTATTAATTGCAATTATTTTCTTAGCAGCCTGGGGTTCAATTGCCGCTGCTTTGAATTCTTTGGCTTCTTGTACCATGGTCGATTTTCATCAACGGTTTACTAAGAAAGAAAAATTAGCCGATTCTGTTGCGCAAGACTTGAAAGAATACCGATTGTCTAAATGGTACACTTTTTATTGGGGTGTATTCTGTATCATCACGGCACAGTTTGCAACGGGAATGGGAAGTTTAATTGAAGCAGTAAATGTCTTGGGCTCTTTGTTTTATGGGGTAATTCTTGGAATCTTTCTCGTTGCATTTTACATGAAGAAAATAGGAGGTACTGCGGTATTTAGGGCAGCAGTAGTAGGAGAATTATTGGTTATTTTATTATTCCTCTTAGATAAATATAATATCATCGGACTTGGATTTTTATGGTTGAATGTGGCTGGTGCATTGATTGTGGTGTTGTTAAGCGCTTGTTTTTCTTTTTTCAAAAGATAAACGCTTATCTTCCTACTTAGATAAATAAACAATGAAGTCTTCTTTTCATATAGTACCATGGGCATTTAATGCTACCATGTACGAAGTAAATATTCGGCAATACACACCTGAAGGAACTTTTAAAGCGTTTGCTGCACATTTGCCACGCTTGAAAGATATGGGTGTCAATTTATTATGGTTGATGCCAATAACGCCAATCAGTAAACTCAAAATGCAGGGAAGCTTAGGTAGTTATTACGCATGCAGTAGTTACACAGATATTAATCCTGAATATGGAACAAAGGATGATTTTAAACAATTGATTCAACAAGCGCATGAGTTGGGTTTTAAAGTAATCATTGATTGGGTTGCTAATCATACTGGTTGGGACCATCATTGGACCATCGATCACCCAGATTGGATGATGAAAGATGCAGAAGGGAATTTTACTGAGAAAAATGGATGGCACGATGTGATCGATTTAAATTTTGAAGTGCCCGAAATGCGTCATGAATTAATTAAAGCCATGCGATATTGGGTGAATGATTTTGATATTGATGGATTCAGGTGCGATATGGCCCATTTAGTCCCACTTGATTTTTGGCAACAAGCAAGATTAAGTTGTGAACTAACAAAGCCATTATTTTGGTTAGCAGAATGCGAAGTGCAAGATTATCACCAAGTATTTGATGCTACCTATTCTTGGTGGTGGATGCATGAGACAGGTAGATATGCTAAAGCACTAACCACATTACATGAAGTGCGAAATGTATTACATGCTTATTCGCAATATCCTCGTGGAGCTATCAAATTGTTTTTTACCGCTAATCATGATGAAAATAGTTGGAATGGAACAGAGTATGAAAAATATGGTGTGGCTGCATTAGCATGGGCTGTATTTACATTTACCTGGCATGGTATGCCAATGGTTTATAGTGGTCAAGAAAGCCCTAGTAAAAAAAGATTAAAGTTTTTTGATAAAGATTTGATAGAGTGGGGCAATCCCAATCAACTCCATGGTTTTTATCAACAACTAGCTCAATTACGCGCAAATAACCCAGCAATCAATAAGGGAGAATCTTTTATTTTACCTTCTGACAAAGACAATGAACTAATGGCTTTTTTTAGACGTAGCGGTAATCATATAGTATTAGTTCTCTTGAATGTTTCCACAAATAGTCGTTTAAAAATTCATGTGCACCACGAATGGTTAAAAGGAGATTTTAGAAATATTTTTTCTGGTTTAGCGTTTCATTTTAATCATCAAGAAGAATTTGAATTGCAAGCAGGAGAGTACCTGGTTTATGAGAAAGTATAAAAAAAACCTTGCAACATTTAGTTGCAAGGTTTTTTTTAAGTACACTTTAATTATACTACTCTTGACTAATTTGAAGTGGGTAAGTATATCTTCCTTCAAATCCTGGATAGAATCCATCAATTCGGATAGTGCCAGATTTAATATTAGCTAAAGCTATTTTAAGTTCATCTACATTGATGATTTCTTTACCGTTGATTCCGGTAATAACGAATCCATCTTCCATTCTGCTCTTACTCAATAATCCAGTTCCTACTTTCTTGACTACAACACCGCCAGGTACATCGTTGGCAGCAGCAACTTTCTTATCTAAGTTTACTAACTCTCCACCTAGTTTTTCAATGATGCTGCTATTTCTTACGATATCAGTATTTCCTGCTTTATTTTTTAAAGTAATGGTAACAGTATTTTCTTTTCCTGCACGCTTGTATTGTACGGTTACTTTATCACCTGGTTTGTATCGAGCAACTTGCTCTTGTAATTCTGGTCCTGTTGCAATGGCAACTCCCTGTATTTTGGTGATAATATCACCTTTCTTTAAGCCTGCGCTTGCTGCAGCACCGCCCTCAGGGGTATCTGTGATTAAAACTCCTTCCCCCTCTTTGTATGCAGTTCCTAATTCTTTTTCTAGTTCACGTTTTGCTTCGTCAGTCAAATTTTCTTTTGGATAACTGATGCCAATAAATGCACGCTGAACGGTTCCGAATTTTACAATATCGGTTACAATTTTCTTTACCATATTTACTGGGATAGCGTATGAATATCCTGCGTATGACCCAGTAGGAGAGGCAATGGCAGAGTTGATACCTACCAATTCTCCATTCGTATTGATTAATGCACCACCACTATTCCCTGGATTAACAGCGGCATCAGTTTGAATGAATGATTCCACCGGATTGGCGCCCTGTCTTCCATTGATGTCAATAGACCTTGCTTTAGCACTAATGATTCCTGCAGTTACAGTTACGTCTAAGCTAAATGGATATCCGATTGCTAACACCCACTGACCTAATTTAGCATCATCGCTATTGCCATAAACAATATAAGGAAATGCCTTTCCTTCAATTTTAATTACCGCCAAATCACTGTTAGGATCCTGTCCTACCAAAGTGGCTTTGTAAGATTTTTTGTTGGCAAGGGTAACATTAATTTCATCTGCACCGTCAATCACGTGATTGTTGGTAACAATATAGCCGTCTTCGGTAATGATGACTCCACTACCACTAGCACGTTGCTCGGGTTGAACCCTTGGCCCTCCAAAAAAATCACCAAAATCGTCTCAAAACATATCCGCGAATGGATTTCTTTGCTGACGTTGGTTGTTGCGGATTTGCTTGGCTTTTGTTCTGGTTTTAATATGCACAACCGCAGGAGTACCTGTAGTAGCTGCAGCTGTAAAATCAATTGAACCAGCCGCCGTATTATTGGGGCTACCCAAAAATCCTGCATAGTTGACGGGTAATTTACCCTCTTCCTGTAAGCCTGCTTGTTGGTTTTCTACGAATTTACCGTAGCCCCACACACTGGCGAGGGCGGTAGTGGCGCTGATGCCCACAATCACTAAACCATTTTTCCAATTCATATGATCTGTTGTTTTTTAATAATGACTCAATTTACATGCCTTTTCAATAGCAAATAAACAAAGCTGTTTAATTGACAGTTCTCCAATGGTACCATTTAACAAATGTTTTGGGAAAAATGTCATTTTGTAAGTCCTTTTAAGAACGCCATAGTATCAACACCATCCGCATAGTCGGTTAACTGTGGTTGCTGAGCGGCCCCAAAAGGTATCAGCCCTGATCCCACAATACATTGAATAGACTCATCCTTTTTTAATTGGTTTAATATTTCTGCACGATCATTATAAAAAGCATAATGCAACTGACTTACTGGAGAAAATGGGGAAGGGTTTTCTGTTAAAATAACAGTGTCGTTGTTCATATAGTATTTTCCCCCCATGATTAACAAAGCCAAATGGTAATCAAAATTGTGCTTGTATTTATGGTAATCAATAAACTCAGGATACTTTTTCAAAGCGTTTAATAATGGAACAAAATCGTATTCATTGGGCACATATACTTGGGTAACATTTCTGCAACCTAGTCCAAAATATTGCAACACATCATCTGCTAGTAAACTCAATGTTTCTGGGCTTTCTGAGCCATCTAATAATGCTACGGAGGTTCTATTCCTTCTAATAATATGCGGATACTTTCCAAAGTAATAATCAAAATACCTACTAGAATTATTACTTCCAGTTGCTATATAGGCGTCTAATCCATTTAGCCTATCTGCAAATGAAATCCAATTTTGTACCCTTACGTCCCATTCGTACATTTTTTTGACCAAATGTTTTATAAGCACTTCGTCTTTCGAAGAAACTTTCACCACTGCATAATGCCCAGCAATAAAAACACAAAGCAAATCGTGAAATCCGACTAAGGGTATATTTCCAGCCATTACAATGCCTATTTGTAAAGGGTGGATTGGAGTCTCCGATACTTGGTATTGTGCCGCCCAATCATTTAACAGCTGTTCTTGCAGAAAATGTTCGGCAATATTTTGGGTTGCCGATTCAATAAATTCTGGCACAAACCACTGATTTTGGTTGTAGGCCCTTTCTTTAATGGCTAACCATTCCGAGTCATTGCTGTTGATATATTGGCCTAAACGGCATAATAATTCAATTCGTTCTTGTAAAATCATTTGTCAACCGTATTTTTGATACTGCAAATGTAATTTCACTAACTCAACAAACCCATTTTGTATGGCAATCAAAATAACAGAAGAATGTATTAATTGTGGCGCATGCGAACCAGAATGTCCTAATAACGCTATTTATGAAGGTGGAGTAGAATGGTCTATTGCTGACGGAACCACTATAAAAGGCAGTTTTCAGCTAATGGATGGCAGTATGGTAGATGCCGATAAGCGTTTCGAGCCCATCAGCTTAGATACTTACTATATCACGCCAAATAAATGTACGGAGTGCCAAGGTTTTCACGAAGAGCCACAGTGCGCTGCAGTTTGTCCGGTAGATTGTTGCGTTCCAGATGAGTTATATCAAGAGACAGTAGAGGAATTAATGTCTAAGAAAGCAAAAATGCATATTTAATAAGCCCAAAGCAATACATGAAGCGCAAAGTAGCATTGGTTACAGGTGGCCTAAGTGGGGAAGCCCAAATAAGTTACAAAAGTGCCATCACCGTTGGAAATAATATTGATCGTACAAAATATGATTTGTACAAAATTGATATTAATGCAACAGGATGGTGGTATGAAAATGCGGCAGGGGAACGGTCATCCGTTAATCGAGATGATTTTTCTATTGTTGATAATGGAAATAAAATACAGTTTGATGTTGCCTTGATGTGCATTCATGGTACTCCTGGAGAAGATGGAAAATTGCAAGGGTATTTTGACATGCTAGGCATTCCATACACTAGTTGTGATGCCGCTACATCTGCTTTAACCATGAATAAGCGCTATACTGTTGCGGTTGCAGCATTTGGTGGCATTCATGTTGCTAAGTCGATGCACTTATTTAGTCATACGCCAATAAGTGCTGAAGCCATTTTAGCACAACTTAGTTTGCCTTTGTTTGTAAAGCCCAATAATGGGGGCAGCAGTATCGGTATGAGCAAAGTAAATTCTGCAGAAGAATTAGCACCCGCTTTAATAAAAGCGTTTAAAGAAGACCATCAAATTTTAGTGGAAGAATTCATTAGCGGTAGAGAATTTACCATTGGTGTTTTTAAACAAGGGAATACTATTTCTGTATTACCAATTACTGAAATAAGTACTCAAAATGAATTCTTTGATTTTGAAGCTAAGTATCAAGGTAAAAGTATAGAAACTACCCCAGCGCAAATTGATGATACCATGAAACAGCGTCTTTCTGATGCTGCAAAAAGGGTTTATGAGATTTTTAACTGCAGGGGAGTTGTGAGAATCGATTTCATTTATGATACCCATCAACAAAAACCTTTTATGCTAGAAGTTAATACAGTTCCGGGTCAAAGCGAAGCCTCAGTAATACCTCAACAGGTAAGAGCGATGGGGATGCCTTTAACTGATTTTTATTCTGCAGTAATTGAGCAAGCATTTCATTAATTTTATTCATTATTTTGGTTTTTCATTTTTTTAAATTTTTATAGTGTTCAAATTCATTACTGATAAGCCACTTTGGGTAAATATTTTAACAGGCATAGGATTGATTCTTATGCTGATTTTATTGTTTTTTGGCTCTTTAGATTGGATAACAGGCTATGGGAAATTTGAAAAAGTCCCCAATATAACTGGTCAACATATTTTAGCTGCGCAAAAAATCTTAGAAGACCAAGGCTTTGAAGTGGTTATTCAAGATTCTGTATACATCGATACTGTTGCAAAGCAAGCCGTAATCAGGCAGTCTCCTGAAGCAGATGCAGTTGTTAAAACGGGGAGGGCAATTTATTTAACCTTAAATCGAACGATACCCCCTCAAGTTGAAATGCCTAATTTAACAGGTTTTTCCATACGTAGTGCCGAAATGTACTTGCAAAGCCTGGGTTTAAAATTGGGTTTTGTAACATATAAACCAGATATTGCTCGCAATGCTGTATTAGAACAAATGATTAACAGCACACCTATTAAGCCTGGTGAAAAAATTCCTATTGGAACAGTTATTAATTTGGTATTAGGGAGTGGTGTTGGGGGTGATGAAACAGATGTTCCCGATTTAATTGGTCTTACGCTTGATCAAGCAAGGTCTACTTTATCTTCTTTAAATATTAATATTGGTTCTATTTTAGCGAATGGCACCATTAAAGATTCAGCTGCAGCATTTATTATCAAACAAAATCCTCCGTTGTTTAGTGATATTCCTGGCGCCGATGGCAATCCTGCTAGGAACAAAATAAGACAAGGCCAGTTAATTGATTTATATATTAGTGAACAAGCGCCTATAAAAGACACCAGTTTTCATAACTCCAATAATTAAATACAATGCAAACGATTACCGTTGAAGAATTAAAAGCAAAATTAGATGGTGGAGAGCCTATTCATTTAGTGGATGTAAGGGAAGCTCATGAAAGAGCAGATTTTAATATTGGGGGCTTGCATCTTCCTTTAGGCAATATTCAGACAATGCAAATTGATGAGTTAGAAGAATGGAAAAATGAACCCATTTATGTTTACTGTAGAAGTGGAAATAGAAGCGGACAGGCTTGCTTAATTTTAGAAACTGCAGGCTTTAGTAATTTGATCAATGTTACAGGTGGAATGCTTGCTTGGCAGGATCAGATTAAATAATTATATAAATTAACATTCATTTATGATGCCCCAACTTGGTTTGCCAAGTATTGGGGCTTTTTTTGTGGTCAAATTTATTAATATGTTGCGTTTTTGTATAATTAGCATGTTTTTATGCTTGTTTAGCTTGGATGGATTTTCTACTGAAGTATCTGGAACAATCAGGTCTGCAATAAATAATGATCCATTGCCTTTTTCGTCTGTTTTAGTAAAAGGCACTACAAAAGGGGCTTCAGCCAATAACAATGGTTTTTATACAATTTCACTAGACCCCGGAAATTATGTATTAGTTTTTCAATACATCGGTTATCAAACAGTAGAGCAAAAAATTACCGTTACAAAAGCCCCGCAAACACTTGATATTTTGTTAGCAAGAAGAGATTATCAATTAAATGAAGTAGTAGTTAAAACAGGTGGAGAAGATCCTGCATATGCTATTATAAGAAATGCAATTGCAAAAAGAGCTACTCATTTAAAGGAAATAAAAAAATATACAACTGAAGTCTATATAAAAGGCCAGCTACAATTGAGAAATTATCCCAAAACTTTTATGGGACAGAAAGTTGATTTTGAAGATGGAGATACGAGTAAAAGAAAAATCTTGCTTTTATCTGAAACGGTTGCAAAATATTCTGTGAATGAACCGAATGAAAGAAAAGTAGAAGTGATTTCTACTAAAGTGAGTGGCAGAAGTGATGGGTTTGGATTCAGCAGCCCACAAATTATATCTTTTTATGAGAATAATATTTCATTGGGAAATGGATTGAATCCAAGAGGATTTATATCGCCCATTGCTGACAATGCTTTAAATTTTTATAAGTATAAATTTGAAGGAACTTTTTATGAATTTGGAAAAGAGATTAGTAGGATTAAAGTAACACCTAAAAGGGCTTATGAGCCACTGTTTACAGGATATATTCATATTACTGAAAATGATTGGCATGTCCAAAGTGTAGATTTGAAATTACTGCGTCAACAACAAATGCAGTTGTTAGATACCTTAACGATTCAGCAGCAGTATATTCCATTAGAAAAGTATTGGGTTATCAAGCAGCAAGTAATTTATCCTAGTGGAAAGTTTTTTGGATTCGATTTTTTTGGAAGCTTTTTACAAGTATATGATCAGTTTAATATTGCACCCAATTTCAAGCCGAAATATTTTAATAATACTGTTCTAAAATTTAATGATAGCTCAAATAAAAAAACAATGGCTTATTGGGACAGTATAAGGCCATTACCCCTTTTATTAGAAGAGATCAAGGATTATAAGAAAAAAGATAGCTTAGAAAAAGTAAGAGAATCTCCGGCGTATTTAGATTCTTTAGATAAGATTAGAAATAAGTTTACCATTGGTAATTTGTTGCTTACTGGAAAGTTCTTTAGTAAAAGAAAAACCAAAACCAGCTTGACTATCGAGCCATTAATTAATACCATTAATTTCAATACGGTAGAAGGTGGAGTGATTAATTTAGCACCGCAATGGCGAAAGGAAATGGAAGGTCGAAAATCATTAAGCATCACACCTGAATTACGTTACGGGTTTGCTAATAAACATTTTAATCCCTCATTAACGGTCAACTATACCTTTGGGAAAAAGTATATACAGTCTTTTAATTTTTCTGGTGGGAAAAAAGTATTTCAATTTAATAATGCAGCTCCTATAAGTGAGTTTATTAATAGTTATTACACTTTACAGAGCCAACAAAATTTTTTAAAAATATACGAAGCCGATTTCTTTAGGTTGAACTATAATGCGGGTATTGGGAATGGTCTCAATTTTTCAGCCGCTATTCAATACCAAGATCGAAAAGCTTTGGAAAATTTAAATGATATCCCTTTCTGGAAGGATATTCCCAATAGAGATTTTACTCCCAATCATCCAGCGGCTTTTGGAGCTGGTCCAATGCAACGTCATCAGGCTTTCATAGTTAGCGCTGGATTGTCTTGGCTGCCTGGTGCTAAATATGTAGAGTATCCTAATAGAAAAGTAAATATTGGATCAGACTATCCTACTTTTAATTTATCTGTCACAAAAGCCTTTGCTGGGATTTTGGGGTCTGACGCTAATTACACTAAATGGAGACTGAGTATTTCGGACGATATAGATTTAAAATTAGCTGGTGAATTGAAATATGCTTTTGTTGCAGGAGGATTTTTGCAAAAGGATAAGATTTTTGAACCGGATCAAATTCATTTTTTAGGCAATCAGGTTCTATTTGCTAGTGCTTTTACTAGGTCCTTTCAGTTAGCTCCTTATTATCAATTTAGCAATACTGCATCTTTGTATGGCACAGCGCATATTGAATATCATTTAAATGGCTTACTTACCAATAAAATTCCAGGGTTTAAAAAATTGAATTGGTTTTTAGTAACGGGTGCAAATTCATTGTTGCTAGAAAAAGGGAAATATTATCTTGAATATTTTGTAGGGTTAGAGAATATCTTTAAAGTGATTCGGGTAGATTATATCCGCTCCATTGAACAAGGGGGTGTAACTAATGCCGGGATAAGGCTTGCCTTGCCATTTGCGAGATAATTTGTAATTTTGTAATGAATTTTGGCTGCCCTGCAAGCAGCTCCATTATTAATCGGAACATAGCATTTGCTATGTCTAAAATTTATTTTATGGCAGTGTTACACAATCGCGTCTCCAATCTGGAGCTGAAAAAGCGTTTAATGAAAGAAACGTTCAAGAGAACTACTATTAGTTTTTATCAGTATTTTCCAATTCAAAATCCTCAGGAATTTAGAGATAGTTTATACAAGCGGCTCAATGCCATTCAAGTATTTGGGAGGATATATATTGCTAAAGAAGGGATTAACGCACAAATAAGCGTCCCATCCCATTATATGGACGATTTTAAATTAATCATGGATTCAATTCCTGGGTTAAAAAATTTGCGCTTAAATATTGCAGTAGAAGACCCAATGGGTTTGAACGACCCTTTGCTTCAGGGAAAAAGTTTCTGGGTACTGAAAATTAAAGTCCGCGAAAAAATAGTTGCAGATGGGATTGATGATCCTGACTTTTCTATGGAGAAAAAAGGAAAGTACTTAAATGCTGCTCAGATGAATGAAATGCTCAATGATCCAAATACGATTGTGATTGATATGCGCAATCATTATGAGTATGAAGTGGGGCATTTTGCAAACGCATTAGAAATTCCTTCTGACACTTTTAGAGAACAATTACCCATGGCTGTTGATATGCTTCATGGAAAAGAAGATAAGAATGTGGTTATGTATTGCACAGGGGGTATTCGTTGTGAAAAAGCTAGTGCATATATGTTGCATCAAGGATTCGAAAATGTATACCATTTAGAAGGTGGAATCATTCATTATGCCAATGAAATTAAGCGACAGCAATTAGAACCTAAGTTTATTGGGAAAAATTTTGTGTTTGATGATCGCCTGGGCGAACGTATTACTCCTGATATCATTGCACACTGTCATCAATGTGGTGCAGTATGTGATACCCATACCAATTGTAAGAATGATGGATGTCATTTATTATTTATTCAATGCGAAATCTGTGCTAAACAATTCGAGGGTTGTTGCAGTACAGAATGTAAAGACACTATCCATATGCCTGCTGAGCGTCAAGCACAAATAAGAAAAGGGATTGATAAGGGGCAAAATATTTTCAATAAAAGCAGTGCGAGAATAAGGCCCCGTTTGGATGAAATTGTTCAAGCTAAAAAAGCGGCAGGCAGCCCAATTTAATTTAAAGGGCTGCTATGTTTTCTAATGCTTTGTTAATAGCTGAAAAAGTAGCTTCTTCAGTTAGGTCTTCTGGAACAAAAGTTTCTCCAATTACTTTTTCGTAAAGTTCAATATACCTTTTGCTGATGGTGTCTACCCACTCATCTGTCATTGTTGGTACCACTTGACCTTCCTTGCCCATGAAGTTGTTGGCTATTAACCATTCACGTACAAATTCTTTGCTCAATTGTTTTTGTCTTTCCCCTGTTAGTTGACGCTCTTCAAAATGATCTGCATAAAAATATCTAGAGGAATCTGGGGTATGTATTTCATCCATTAAATAGATGGTTCCATTTAGTTTACCAAATTCATATTTAGTATCTGCCAATATAAGTCCTCTCTCTGCTGCAATTTGCTTTCCTCTTTCAAACAAAGCCCTTGTGTATTTTTCTAGTGTTTCCCACTCTTCGGCGGTTGCTAATCCCCCTTTAATAATTTCTTCCTTAGAAATATCTTCGTCGTGACCTTCAGCTGCTTTGGTAGAAGGTGTAATTAATGGGGTTGGGAAGAAGTCGTTTTCTTTTAATCCTTCGGGCATTTCAACGCCACAAATAGTTCTTTGGCCAGATTGGTAAGTTCTCCATGCATGCCCAACTAAATTTCCCCTAACCACCATTTCGATTTTAAAAGGCTCACATTTTTGTCCTATCGAAACATTAGGGGCCGGACAGCTATGTAACCAATTTGGACAAATATCAGCGGTTCTTTGTAGCATATAGGCCGCAATTTGATTTAATACCTGTCCTTTGTAGGGTATGGTGCGAGGCAAAATAACGTCAAATGCCGAGATTCGATCGCTTGCTACCATTACAAGCCAGTTAGCTCCTATAGCATAAACATCTCTTACTTTTCCTTTATAAAAACCTGTTTGTTGGGGGAATTGATACTGTGCCATCGGTCAAAATTAATTATCCCGCTCCCTAAAACCTACCTTACTCTGTAAATTTTGTCCACAATAACTTCATCCATCTAATAAATTAAATTTTTACAAGTACTTAACATATACTATTTTGCCATACAATTTAAACTAAAATTGCCATTATGAGAAGACTATTAACCCATTTCGGTCTGTCTTTCTTTGCGCTTTTATTGAGTATTTCAGTAATGGCTCAACAGACAACCGTTTCAGGCAGTGTTAAGAACGGAAAAACGAAAGAAGCTTTATCTGCTGTTTCTATTTCTGTTAAAGGAGGTGCCGCAGGTACATACACAGATGACAAAGGAAATTTCAAGTTCTCTACTGTTCAGAAACTTCCATTTACTTTAGTTATTTCATCTGTAGGTTATGCTGCAAAAGAAATAGCAATAAAGGATAACAATCAAGATGTAGTTGTAGAATTAGAAACTGCATTTACTTTAGGAGATGAGATTGTTGTATCCGCTTCAAGAGTACCTGAAAGAATATTAGAATCTCCGGTATCTATCGAAAGAATTAGTGCTGCAGCGATCCGTAATACTCCTGCTGCTAATTATTATGATATGATTGCTAGCTTAAAAGGGGTAGACGTTGTTTCTGCTAGTTTAACTTTTACGAGTGTGGGTACTCGTGGTTTCAATAGCAGTGGTAACACTCGTTTGAACCAGATTGTGGATGGTATGGATAACCAAGCGCCAGGTTTAAATTTTGCAGTTGGTAACGTAATTGGTTTAACAGAATTAGATGTAGATAATATTGAATTATTACAAGGTGCATCTTCTGCATTATATGGCCCAGGTGGTACCAATGGTACATTGTTAATCAACAGCAAAAGCCCTTTCAAATATCAAGGGTTGAGTTTCCAGATTAAATCTGGTATTAACCATGTTGATGGATCTCAGCGTCCTAGATCTCCATACTACGATTGGAGTGTTCGATATGCAAAAAAGATCAATGATAAGTGGGCTTACAAAATGAATCTACAGTTCTTGCAAGCACAGGATTGGTTAGCTAATAATAATGGGAACTATTTAAGAGCTCCTCTTTCAGCAGGTCCTAACGGGAATGTAATTCCTGGAACTCGCTTGTCAGATCCTAACTACGATGGTATCAACACCTATGGTGATGAAACCAACGCTGATTTACGTGGAGCTTTCGGAGGTGTAATTGCTGGTAATCCTTTCTTAGGTTTATTACCAGTAGGAACTTTTCCTGGTATTACCTCTCCAATTCCAATTCCTTCTTCAGCTGTTTTAGGATCATTTGCTAACTCTCCATTATTTGTTTCAAGAACAGGATACAATGAAAATCAAGTAGTTGATCCAACAACTTTGAATGTGAAATTAAGTGGTGCATTACATTACAAAATTTCTGATAAGGTTGAAGCGATTGCTGCTGCTTATTGGGGAACTGGAAATACTGTATACACTGGAAGCGATCGTTATGCATTGAAAGATCTTGTAATGGGACAATACAAACTAGAATTAAAAGCAAAAAACTGGTATGTAAGAGCATTTACAACTCGTGAAAATTCTGGTGGATCATTTAACTCAACTATTGCTGCTCGTTTATTTAATGAAGCTTGGAAGCCTAGTGCTACACAATGGTTCCCTCAGTTTGTAGGAGCTACAGTGGGTAGTCCTACTAGTGGTGCTGTTGGTACTTATATAGGGGCACTTGCTTCTGGCTATGCTGCTGGTTTAGGAGCTGGTTTAACGCCTTCAGCCGCTATGGCTGCTGCTCAGGCTGCTGCTCCTGGTATAGTTTCAGCGAACAGAATGAATATTTTAAATGCTGCAAGAAATGTTGCTGATGCTGGAAGACCTACCGGATTTATCGGTAATAACCCATTATTCCAACAAATTGCTGGAACCCCAATTTCTCAGGGTGGTGGTTTGTTTTTAGATAGAACTACCCTAAAAAGTATCGAAGGCCAGTACAATTTATCTGATGATTTAGGCCTAACTGAAAAAGGAACTGATGTAATGATTGGTGGTAATTTCCGTCAATTCAGCCTTAATTCTCAAGGTACATTGTTTGCTGATACTGCAGGTCCTATCAATATTAATGAAATGGGTGCTTATTTGCAGATTTCTCAAAAAATGTTTGGAGATCGTTTAAAGATCACTGCTTCTGGTCGTTACGACAAGAATACCAACTTTAAAGGTCGCTTTACACCAAGAGTTTCTGCTGTAATCAAACTAGCACAGGATCATAATTTACGTTTCTCTTATCAAACAGCTTATCGTTTCCCTACTACACAAAATCAGTGGATCAACTTACTTGTTGGTGGTGGTACACGTTTGATGGGAGGTTTGCCTGAATTAAGAGATTTCTATAATTTCAATGGTAACCCAGCTTACACATTAGCCAGTGTTCAAGCATTCGGTGCAAGTGCATTAGCAGGTGCTCCAAACCCTGGATTATTGCAACAACAACAATTTGGTGAGTTTAAACCAGAGTCTACTACTTCATTTGAAGTTGGTTATAAGGGCTTAATTGGAAAGCGTTTATTAATTGACGTATATGCTTACCAAGCTCGTTACAGAGATTTCTTAAGTGGAGTAACTGTAATTCAAGCGAGAGCAGGATTACCTCCTAGCCCATTGAATGTATTAAATGCGAATACTAGAATTGCTTATAGCATTTCTGTAAATGCTCCAGGTACTGTAGATGTAAAAGGTTGGGGTGCTTCTTTGGAATATTTATTGCCTAAGAACTTCTCTGTGAATGCTAACTTATATTCTGATGTAATAGGTGAATTGCCTGTTGGATTTGTTTCTTATTTCAACACACCTAAGTACCGTTTCAATGCAGGTTTTGCTAATAACGGCTTTGGTAAAGACAACAGATTTGGATTTAATGTTACTTACAGATGGGTAGATAGCTTTATCTATGAAGGTACATTTGCGGTAGGAGAAGTTCCTTCTTATTCTACAATGGATGCAATGATTAGCTACAAATTACCTGCTGTTAAATCTCTAATTAAAGTTGGTGGTACCAATATCTTCAATAAATACTATACCAATGGTTTTGGTAACGTACAAATTGGAGGCTTATACTATGTAAGCTTTGGTTGGAATGTATTTTAACTAGTGGTTCCAAAATATAAATACCCCTCTTGAGTAAAACTCGGGAGGGGTTTTTTGATTTATATAGGTTTATCTTCTATTTTTGTGCACATTTTAAAATAACTGATTATGCGTTCAATAGCGTTTAGAGAAGCCCTTCGGGAAGCAATGAGTGAAGAAATGAGAAGAGACGAGAAAGTCTTTTTAATGGGGGAAGAAGTGGCGCAATATAATGGTGCGTATAAAGTAAGTCAGGGTATGCTGGCAGAGTTTGGCGATAAGCGTGTAATTGACACACCTATTGCGGAACTTGGTTTTACTGCAGTTGCAGTTGGTGCAGCACAAAATGGGCTTAGACCTATTGTAGAATTTATGACTTGGAATTTTGCTGTATTAGCAATGGATCAAATACTCAACACCGCTTCTAAAATGTTAGCAATGAGTGGTGGCCAAATTGGTTGTCCAATTGTATTTAGAGGGCCTAATGGTAGTGCAGGACAATTGGGTGCTCAACACTCAACTGCTTTTGAAAGTTATTATGCAAATATTCCTGGTTTAAAAGTGGTTTCTCCTTCTAATGGATACGATGCAAAGGGTCTTCTAAAGCAAGCAATCCGTTTTGAAGAAGATCCAGTAATGTTTATGGAAAGCGAAGTGATGTATGGAGACAAATCAGATGTTCCAGATGAGGAATACTATATTCCATTAGGCAAAGCGGATGTAAAAAGACAGGGGACAGATGTAACCATTGTTTCTTTCAATAAAATGATGAAAGTTGCATTAGGTGCTGCTGAAGAATTAGCAAAAGAAGGTGTTAGTGCCGAAGTCATTGATTTAAGAACCATTCGACCATTAGATTGGATGACTATACTTGAAAGTGTTAAAAAAACCAATCGTTTGGTTATTGTAGAAGAACAATGGCCATTTGCTTCTATTTCTTCTGAAATTAGTTATCGTATTCAAAAAGAGGGTTTCGATTATTTAGATGCTCCAATTAGAAGAATTACCAGTGCTGATGCTCCTATGCACTATGCACCAAACTTAACGGCTTTAGCCATTCCTGATATTACTCGAACTGTTAAGTTAGTAAAGGAAGTGATGTACATGAAAAAATAAATTTATTTTGATCAATGCAAAGCCCGAAGATATTCGGGCTTTGCTGTTTAATAGCAAGATGCCTAAACCTTCAATTAAAGTATTTATACTTTGCCATTTTTTGCTGTTTAGTGTATTTGCCCAAGGGCAAGACTCTACTATTAATAGTGAATTACCATTGAAAGATGTAGTTGTTACAGCTTTTAATAGTAATGTAAAGTGGAAGGAATTACCTGCAGCTTTAGCACTTGTACGAAAGAAAGATTTTTTGCAGTTTTCACCTGCTTCTATTTTACCAGCCATTAATATGGTTGCAGGTGTTCGAATGGAAGAAAGGTCTCCCGGAAGTTATCGTTTATCAGTTAGGGGTAGCCTATTACGTTCTCCTTTTGGTATCAGGAATGTAAAAGTTTACTGGAATGAAATCCCTTTTTCTGATGCCACTGGAAATACATATTTGAATTTAATTAACCCCGCTTCTATTGATCAGATGGAGATCGCAAAAGGCCCTGCATCTAGTATGTATGGCGCAGGTACGGGTGGCGTATTTTTAATGGGACAATCTGCTTCATTTTCTTCAGAAAAAAAACGCTCTATTTCACTTGAATTTACAGGAGGATCATATGGGTACAATCAACAACAATTAACTATCAATCATAGTAATAAACAATTTACTTCGGGTTTGCAATTCCATCGATTACAATCTGATGGATACCGAAATCATTCCGCTTTAAATAGAACTGGAGTATTTTGGCAAACGCAATTGAAAAGAGCAAAACATATCGTTAAAACTGGTTTTTTCTATACCCGCTTAAATTATCAAACTCCAGGGGGAATTACTGAAATGCAAATGCGCTTAAATCCGCGTTTGTCAAGGCAAGCCACGGCTACATTACCTAGCGCAATAGAACAAAATGCTTCTATTCAAAACAATACAGTATGGGCTGGTGTGCAAGACCAGTTTCAAGCTAGTCAAACAGTAATGATAAAGAGTTTTGTTTCAATCAATCATACCCAATTTACCAATCCATTCATTACCAATTACGAAGTCAGAAATGAGTGGAATGGTTCGGCAGGGGTTCAAGTAGCTTATCAGCCATTGGCTAATGTAAAATCATTGAAATGGATTTCAGGTGTTGAATGGATGATTAATCGATCTGCCATAAAAAATTATTCTAACAACAAGGGTGTTGCTGGAAATTTATTTGCCGATGATTTAATTTTTGTACAACAAGGATTTGTATTTTCTCAATTGAGCTTTAGGCCAATTCAACAACTATTAGTTAATGCAGGAATCAGCGTAAATCAACAGCTGTATCAATACAAGTCGTTCATTACTCCCAATCAATTAATGAATCATCGGAGGATTCAATCCCCCTTCAGTCCAAGACTTACGGTGAATTATTCTTTAAATAATAGTTTCAATGTATATGGGATTATTGCAAGGGGATTTTCTGCCCCAAGTTTAGCAGAAATTAGGCCGTCAGATGGGAATTTCTACCCCAAACTAAATGCAGAGCAAGGATGGAATATTGAGTTAGGTATTAAAGGCAATTTCCTAAAAGATCAATTATTGTTAGATGCATCATTCTATACTTTCCAATTAAAAAATGCGATTGTAAGAAGAAATGATCAGAATGGGAATGAATATTTTATTAACGCTGGGGCTACTAATCAAACAGGTTTTGAAGCGATGGTTAAATATTTGTTTGTTGATCCCATGAAAGGGAGAAAATTGAATATTGATTTTACGAATTCATTTAGTTTTCAGCCTTACCGCTTTACCAATTATCAGCAGGGTAATAATATATTCAATGGGAATCCAATTACAGGGGTGCCCAGATATACCTGGGTGTCTAGCCTGAATATAATGCATAAAAATGGCTGGTCATTTAATCTTACTGCTAATATGTCTAGTAGAATTTCTTTAAATGATGCAGCAACGGTTTATGCTAATGGCTACCAATTAGTGCAAGCAAAATTGACCAAGCAAATTACCTGGAAACAAAATATTCTTCAGTTTTATATAGGCGGCGATAACTTATTGAATCAATCTTATAGTTTAGGCAATGATATTAATGCAGTTGGAAATCGTTTTTTTAATCCAGCAGCCAAACGCAATGGTTATATTGGGTTTAGAATATCTTTTCAATGATTAACTTCGTAAACAAAGTATGATATGGCTTCAATTTTAATTATAGACGACGAAAGGGCAATTCGAAATGTTTTAAAAGACATTTTAAATAATGAGGGATACATTACTGATGAAGCCCCTGATGGGGAAGAAGGGCTTAAAAAATTTAAAGCAGGTAATTTTGATTTAGTACTCTGTGATATTAAAATGCCTAAAATTGACGGCATTGAATTCTTACAGCAAGCAAAACAATTGAATGGGGATGTACCCATTATTATTATTAGTGGTCATGGCAATATTGACACTGCTGTTGATGCTGTAAAGAAAGGGGCATTCGATTATATTTCAAAACCCCCAGACTTAAACCGTTTATTAATTACTATCCGAAATGCCATGGATAAAAACATTTTAGTTAAAGAAACTAAAGTGCTAAAGAAAAAAGTAGCGGGTATTCAAGAAATTATAGGTCAAACAACCCCGATTATAAAAATTAAGGAAACTATTGAAAAAGTTGCAGCTACCGATGCAAGGGTTCTGGTGACCGGAGAAAATGGGAGTGGAAAAGAATTGGTTGCAAGATGGCTCCATGAAAAGAGTAACCGAGCTGCAGGTCCATTGATTGAAGTAAACTGTGCTGCAATCCCTTCCGAGCTAATAGAAAGCGAGTTATTTGGTCATGAAAAAGGTTCATTCACATCGGCTGTTAAACAAAGAATTGGAAAATTTGAGCAAGCAAGTGGCGGCACATTGTTTTTAGATGAAATTGGAGACATGAGTTTGAGCGCACAGGCTAAAGTGTTAAGGGCATTACAAGAAGGAAGAATAACAAGGGTAGGAGGAGATAAAGAAATAGCTGTAGATGTAAGAGTTGTTGCGGCTACCAATAAGGATTTATTAGAAGAAGTTGCCAACAAAAATTTCCGATTAGATTTATACCACCGTTTAGGAGTTATTTTAATTCATGTGCCATCGCTAAACCAAAGAAGAGAAGATATTCCCCTTTTGGTGAATCATTTTTTAGCAGAAATTGCCAAAGAGTATGGCCAAGCTCAAAAGTCAATAGCACCTGCTGCACTCGATTTATTAAAAAGCCATAACTGGACAGGTAATATAAGAGAGTTAAGAAATGTAGTAGAAAGATTAATCATTTTATCTGGGAAACAAATCATTGCAGAAGACGTAAAGAATTATATTTAGCAAAACATTATATTTTATAATCCAGCATTGTATTTGAAATAAATACATTTGTTTACTTTAAATCTGAATTATGGGTCTTGCGTTATTTATTATAGGAATTATTGGTTGGCATATTGGCATGTATGGCATGTTTAAAAAGGCAGGTATTGCGGAATGGAAGGCTTTTGTTCCTTTTTATAATACTTGGGAAATTGTTCAAGTTGCCAATATTAAACGCTTTTGGTTTTGGTTACAATTGATTCCTATTGCAGGACAGTTTATTACCATCTGGATTACCATCATTTTTGTAATGAACTTCAAAAAAGTATCAGTTCCGGCCCATGCTGCGGTGGTATTTTTTCCATTTATTTATTTCCCCTATTTAGGGTTTTCTGAAAAAGAAAAATGGTATGGTCCAAGCGCTTTAAATCATTATCATAAACCTGCTTCAAGAGAATGGATTGATGCCGGTGTTTTTGCAATTGTTGCTGCAACTATTATCAGAACTTTTGTTTTTGAAGCATATGTTATTCCTACGGAAAGTATGGAGAAGAGTTTGTTGGTGAATGATTTTTTATTCGTCAGTAAAATGAGTTATGGGCCAAGAATACCGCAAACGCCAGTTTCTTTTCCCTTTGTGCACAATACAATGCCTTTTAGCTTAACCACACCATCCTATATTAAGGAAGTACAAGTTCCTTATAAAAGACTTCCAGCGCTTACAACGGTTAAAAGAAATGATGCAGTTGTATTTAATTTTCCTGCAGGTGATACCATCATTAATTTGCCAGATTTTGGAAGTAAAATCACTTACTATGAAGTGTTGAGAAGTAGCCAATTTAAAGGGGATCGACAAGCGCTACTTTCAGAATACCCAATATTGGTTCATCCTATGGACAAAACAGACAATTACATTAAAAGATGTGTTGCAGTTCCCGGGGATGTGCTAGAAATAAAAAATGCGGATTTATTTATCAATGGTAAGCCCGCAGTATTGCCAGGTGGTGCACAAACAGATTATATAGCAACAACAACTGGCTCTGGATTTAGTGATGAATTTTTGCAGGATGAATTAGGAATAGACCTTGAAAACAACAATGGAAATTTTTCACCAGGACCTGATAGTAAAACCTATGTTTTTAATATTACCGCAGAAGCTGCAGAGAAAGTGAAAAAATATCCTGGTGTGGTTTCATTAGTAAAATATGTAGATACTAATGTTGGAATGTTTTTTCCAAACGATGAAGCTAATTTTCCTTGGACTTTAGATAATTATGGGCCTTTAACTATCCCTCAAAAAGGAAAAGCAATTGCTTTGAATCAAAACAATATCTCTTTATACAGAAGATTAATCACTGTATACGAGCACAATACCTTAGAAGAAAAAAATGGCCAATTCATTATTAATGGCAAATTAGCAAACAGTTATACGCCTCAATATAATTATTATTGGATGATGGGAGACAATCGGCACAGAAGCCAGGATAGCCGTTTCTGGGGCTTTGTTCCTGAAACACATATTGTTGGTAAAGCCTCACTAATTTGGTTTAGTTGGAATAAAGGACCTAGATGGGATAGAATATTTAAAGTGATTCAATAACCTGAATGAAAGAAATTGTATTCCAATATCAAGTACTTGAAAATGCTTCTGCTCTCTCAAAAGAAGATGCCCACTTATTATTAATGGCAAGAGAAGCTACTGCAAAAGCATACGCTCCTTATTCTCAATTTCAAGTAGGAGCAGTAGCAATGCTCAATAATGGAGAAACCATCGAAGGTACCAACCAAGAAAATGCCAGTTATCCAGTTGGTATTTGTGCTGAAAGAGTGCTATTGTCTGCTGTATCTTCTTTATATAACGGCGTAGCTATTAAAACGCTTGCAATTAGTTGCCATAATTTAAAAGGCGAAAGTAAAAATCCTGTGAGTCCTTGTGGTATATGCAGACAAAGCCTATTAGAGCAAACTTTAAGACAGCAACAGCCCATCAAACTCATTTTGAGTGGGATGGAAGGGGTTGTTTATGTGTTAGAAGATGCAGCATCACTATTGCCGCTCAGTTTTACTGCCAATGATATGAAATAGTAGTTTATTTTACTGCCATTGAATATCGGTTATTCTCCTCTTTAAAATAAATAGTAAATACAAAGGATAACAATAAATAAGCGCCAATTATATAAGGCATTATCGATACTATTGCGCCAAGTCCAAACCACCCATTGGTGCTAATTAGTAAATAAAATCCGATACTTAACTTCAATAATTCCCAGCCCCAAGCATTCGGGTTCCCATCCATTAATTCGGTAAATGCATAAACAAA
>QLAH01000404.1_pt1 | contig 24050 bp, 19 predicted proteins | sample 4693081 | NCBI WGS metagenome assembly QLAH01 (sample SAMN09425401, study PRJNA476045) | Lake water metagenome, whole genome shotgun sequencing project.
TTGGGTAGACTCAGCATGAGTTTAATGACATGACACTGCAGCCCAGCCTACCGGGTTGATCAGCCTCGGCTCCAGTGTCTTCATCTTTTGCTCTCTAGTCCTTCGCGCTAATGGCTAAAGTCGAGTTCAAGAAACCGGGGTTTTAGTTAGTTCACTGACATCTACTCAACGCCTTCGATGCGGTCTTCCACTTCCTGGTACAGCTCTTGCAGGCGTTCCAGGTTTTCGTCGCTGGTTTCCCAGTAGCCGCGCCCGTTCACTTCCAGCAGGGTAGACACCATGCGGCGGAAGGAGTTGGGGTTGAGATCCATCAGGCGCTTGCACATCTCTGGGTCTTGGATGAAGGTAGTGTTCACATCTTCGTAGACCCAGTTATCGACTGCGCCCGCCGTGGCCGACCAGCCCATGGTGTTCACCAGGCGCTTCGAGAGTTCCCGCACGCCCTCGTAGCCGTGGGAGAGCATCCCTTCGTACCACTTGGGGTTGAGCATTTTGGTGCGGGCATCCAGGCGCACGGTTTCCGACAAGGTACGTACCTGGGCGTTGGCGGTGGTGGTGTCGGCAATATAGGAGGCCGGAGCCTTGCCGTCGTCGCGCAGACTGGCCACCAGTTTGGTGGGGTCGGAATCGAAGTAGTGGGAGACGTCGGTGAGGGAAATCTCCGAGGAATCCAGGTTTTGGAAGGTGGCATCCGCCGTCTTCAGGGCCGCCTCAAACATGCCTCGATTGCTGTCCATCACCCCAGGGTTGTCGGAGTTGAAGGCAAAGGACTTGCGCTTCAGGTACATTTCCTGGAGTTCGGCCTCGTTTTCCCAGGTGCTATTTTCCACCGCCAGGTTGATGTTGGAGGAGTAGGAACCAGAGGCGTTGGAGAAGATGCGGGTGGCGGCTTCCCGCAGGCCAATGCCCATTTCTTCGGCCTGTTGCAGGGCGTGCTTGCGGACGAAGTTCATTTCCAGGGGCTCATCGGCTTCGGCGGCCATTTTCACGGCACGATCTAGCAGGGCCATCTGGTTAATGAACAGGTCGCGGAACACGCCGGAGCAGTTGACCACGATATCCACGCGGGGCCGCCCCAGTTCCTCCAGGGGAATCAGTTCCAGCTTGTTGACCCGACCGAGGGAATCGGGCAGGGGCTTAACGCCGACAAACCACATCATCTGAGCCAGGGATTCGCCGTAGGTCTTGATGTTGTCGGTGCCCCAGAGCACGGTGGCGATGGTTTCGGGGTAGTTGCCACCGTTTTCCTGACGCTGCCGTTCCAGCAGGCGATCCACCACAATCTTGGCCGACTGCACCGCCGCCGTGGTGGGGATGGACTGGGGATCGAGGGCGTGGATGTTCTTACCCGTGGGCAGCACCTCCGGGTTGCGGATGGGGTCGCCACCGGGGCCGGGGAGGATGTATTCCCCTTCGAGGGCTTGTAGCAAACCGCCCAGTTCGTTGTCGGCGCAGACCTGCTCTAGGCAGAACTCCAGGTACTGCATCAGGGGCTTGATGGCATCGTTGTTGACGTTGGTGTAGCCCGCCTCGTGGAGCGCCTTAATCCAGGGTTCCTTGCGGCCAATGTTGAAGAAGTTGAGCCGAGACACCATAGACACGCGGCCCTCAGCGTCGATCTGCTCATGTACCAGGGCAGCGACGGCGGCCCGTACCCCTTGGTTGATGTCGTAGAGCAGTTGCACGTCGGCCAGCACGCCCCGGTCGCTGTTCCGATAAATCTCCTCGATGTCGCGGCCCAGGCTGTCGGCGATGATCCGCTGGAGGCTCATGATGCCGTCTTCTTCGCGATCTAGGCCCGCGATGTTGACCAGGGTGGCGATCGCCTCCTCGGCGCTGGGGGGCTTGCCGACCACGTGCAGGCCGCAGGGCAGCAGGCGAGACTCAATCTCCATCAATTTGATGTAGATCTTGCCCACCAGGCCATCGCGCTCTTCGTTGGAGAGGTCGCCAGAATCGCCCTCCGGCAGTTCCACATCCTTATCTAGGTTGCAGATCCGGGCCGTTTCGATGATGGCGTTGACGATCTGCACCGCCCGACCGCTTTCCTTATTGCCCTGGTAAGAGCCGATTAGTTCACTCAGTTCCTTCAGCCCCTTGTACAACCCTGCATTTTCGGCGGGGGGAGTCAGGTAGCTGATGGTTTCGGCATAGCCCCGGCGCTTGGCGATGGTCGCCTCCGAGGGGTTGTTGGCGGCGTAGTAGTAGAGGTTGGGGATGCTGCCGATTAGGTTGTCGGGGTAGCAGGTGCCCGACATCCCCATCTGCTTACCGGGCATGAACTCCAGGGAGCCGTGGGTGCCAAAGTGCAGCACCGCATCCGCGCCCCAGATTTTGTTGAGGAAGGTGTAGTAGGCGGCAAAGCCATGGTGGGGGCTGGCGGAACGGGAGAACAGCAGCCGCATCGGGTCGCCCTCGTAGCCGAAGGTGGGCTGCACACCGATGAACACATTGCCGAAGGCCTTACCGTAGACCAGCAGGTTTTCACCGTCGGTGTTGAGGTGCCCCGGTGCTGGCCCCCAATTTTCCTCTAGACGCTCGGCGTAGGGGGTGAGGGCTTGGTATTCGCGCACGGGCATCCGGTAGGCCACGTTGAGTTCCGGGCTGCTGTACTGGGCCTGGGCATCGTGGATGACTTCCTGGAGCAGCGCTTCGGGGGATTCCGGCAGATCCTGCACGTCGTAGCCGTTCTGCTTCATCGCCTCCAGTACTTTATAGATGGAGCCGAACACATCCAAATAGGCCGCCGTACCAACGTTGCCCTTATCCGGCGGGAAGCTGAAGATGGTGATGGCCAGCTTTTTGTCCACCTTGGGCTTGCGACGCAGGTTGGCCCACTTCATCGCCCGCTGGGTGATGGACTCAATCCGGTCTTGCAGGGAAATGGCCCGCCCGGTCAGGCCATCACGACCCGACAGCACGATGGGTTCGATGGCCCCATCCAGCTCAGGAATCGCCATTTGCAGCGCCACCTGAATCGGGTGCAGGCCCAGGTCGCTGTCTTCCCACTCTTCGGTGGTTTGGAACACCAGGGGCAGGGCCACCATGTAGGGCCGATTCAACCGCTTCAGGGTTTCGATCGCCTTGGGGTGATCTTGGCGAGCGGGGCCACCCACCAGGGCAAACCCGGTGAGGGACACCACCGCATCCACGATGGCCTTGTCTTTGTCTACGGGGTCAAAGAAGTAGGCATCCACGGGCTTAGAGAAGTCTAAACCGCCCGCAAACACGGGGATCACCTTCGCCCCCAGATACTCAAACTCCTGCACCATGGCGACGTAGTGGGCCTCATCCCCGGTAACAAGGTGCGTCCGTTGCAGCACCAGGCCAATGGTGGGGGCCAGGGGATCCTTCAGATCGTCGGAAATATCGCGTCGGGAGGTGTACCAGTTGAGGTATTCCTTGATGTCCTCGAACATGGCGGGGGCCATGGGGTGCCAAATGCCCATATCGGGGTAGGTGACGGGCTCTTCGTAGTCGAGGGCTTCGGTTTGGGGTGCGCCTTCGATCTGCTTGTCGGTGATCACGTAGCGGTCGGCCAACATCAGGAAGAAGTTTTCCAGGTTCTCCGGCGAACCGCCCAGCCAGTACTGGAAGCTGAGCATGAAGTTGCGGGCGTCCTGGGCCTTTTCTACGGGCAGGTACTTCAGCACCGTGGGCAGGGTGCGCAGCAGCTTCAGCATGGCGTCTTGGAAGCCAGCGCCCGACTTCTCCTTGCGCTTCTTCATGAAGGAGCCGATCATGCTCTTCGACTGGCCCAACTGCGCCATCGAGAAGCTGCCCATCTTGTTTAGGCGCATCACCTGGGGCATGGAGGGGAAGCACACCGCCACATCGAGCTGGTCGCGCACGGGGGCCACGGCTTCGACCACCTTGTCGGCCAGGTCTTCAATAAAGATTAGCGAGGCGATAAACACATTGGCCTCGGCCACATCCTGCTTGAAGGCTTCGTAGTTGTTGGCGTCGCGCAGTTCTTCAATTAAATAGCCGTTGACCTCAAACGCCACCTGAGTATTGTTGGCGTTGATCGACCGGATGGCGGAGGATAGAGCACTCTGGTACTGAGGCTCTAACACCACATAGACCACCTTGACCAGTAAGCGCCCGTTCAGATCGTCGGGGGCAATGTGGCGCACAGTGGGCTTAACGTGGGTGAACATGCCGTAAAACTCCTTTCGCTGCTAAGGCCGAGGGGATGGAAAAGGCCGGATTGCCAAGAAACTTAGTAACCCAACCTTCACAAACCGTCCAATACTGTATCAAAGAAACATTTCTTAACGGAACCTAAGCCAAGATCCCATCTCTATTTTGTACCAGAAAACCTTGCCCTATCTAGGTTTAAGGCTCACTGGCGACACAATTTGAAATAAATCTGGGCCGACTTCGTAACTAAAATTTACAGCCTCTTGAGAGGGGTGCTCTCATTTTTGTATCAAAACGTTAAATAAAATCTGCTGAGATAAAAATTATGGATCCCTTAAGGGCTGTAGCAGGTCTAGGGCACAGGGATCGATTAACGCTAGGATGTCGTACTAATCGCCCATACCGCTGGATTAGCATCCCTAGGCATAAAAATCTATTTTTAAAGCAAAGCCAACTGGTTTACCCCGGCATCAACGGGCGAGGAGACCTCGCCCCTACGGTTTATTGGACTTGGAATTGGGGTTTTCTAATGCGGATGTGGTCTGAGCTTAATTTGAGAGGACTTCAGGCCAGCCCCTAAAGCTGCCCAAAGCCCTTTTTCTTCTTCTGTTTCTTCTGTTTTTTGTTGCTGGGGGCACGGAAACCGGGCATTGCGCCGCCCATGCCGGGCATTCCAGGCATTCCCCCCATACCAGGCATTCCCCCCATACCGGGAAGGCCACCGCCCATACCGGGCATTGCGCCGCCCATACCGGGAAGGCCACCGCCGCGCCCCATCTGCTGCATCATGGTACGCATTTTGGTGAAGTCGCTAATCAGCTTGGCCACATCCTTTTCTTGATGGCCCGACCCAGCGGCAATGCGGCGACGACGGCTAGGAGAGCTCGACAGCAGGTTAGGATTTTTGCGCTCCTCCCGCGTCATGGAGTTGATCATGGCCTCGCAGCGTTTGAGCTGAACTTCGCCCTGCTCCAGCATTTCGTTGGAAATTTGCTTGCCCATGCCGGGAATCAGCTTCATGATGCTGCCTAGGGAGCCCATGCTCTTCATAAAGCGCATTTGCTTGAGGAAGTCGTCGAAATCAAATTCGGCTTCCAGGATTTTTTTGGTCAGCTTTTCGGCGTCGGCAATGTCTACCGCTTCCTGGGCCTTTTCCACCAGGGTGAGCACGTCGCCCATGCCCAAAATGCGGGAGGCCATGCGGTCGGGGTAGAAGGGTTGTAGGGCTTCTACCTTTTCGCCCACGCCCACAAATTTGATCGGCTGGCCGGAAATTTGCCGCACGGAAAGGGCCGCCCCACCGCGAGCATCGCCATCCATTTTGGTGAGGATGGCCCCGGTGATGCCAATCTGGTCGTGGAAGGTGCGGGTGAGGTTGGCGGCCTCTTGTCCAGTCATGGCATCGACCACCAGCAGCACCTCATCGGGCTGGATGGCGGTTTTGATGTCGGCCAGTTCCGCCATCATTTTGGGGTCAATCTGCAAGCGGCCCGCCGTGTCCACAATTACGGTGTCTACGCCCTCGGCCTTGGCCCGTTCTACCCCCTGGCGGGCGATGTCTACGGGATTTGCCTCCGTCCCCAGCTCGAACACAGGCACGTTAATTTGCTTGCCCAGGGTGATGAGCTGATCTACCGCCGCTGGACGGTATACGTCGGTGGCCACCAGCATGGTGCTGCGGTTTTCTTTGCGGAGGTGCAGGGCCAGCTTGGCGGTGGCGGTGGTTTTCCCCGTCCCTTGCAAGCCTGCCATGAGAACGACGGTGGGTTTCTTCTCGGTGCTGGCTAGGGGCACGTTGGTATCGCCCATCAGCCGCACTAGTTCGTCGTGGACGATTTTGATGAACTGCTGGTCGGGGCTAATGCCTTTCACCACCTCGGCCCCTAGGGCCTGTTCTTTGACCTCGGCGATGAAGTCTTTAATCACCTGAAGGTTAACGTCCGCCTCCAGCAGCGCCCGCCGGACTTCGCGCAGGGCGTCGTTGATGTTGGTTTCGCTAATTTTGTCTTGGCCGCGCAGGCTCTTCCAGGCCGACTCAAGGCGTTCCGACAGGGCTTCAAACATGGTGATTTAGAGGCTTTTAGGAAATGAACAATCAACGTCAGCCGTAGGGCAGGTTCCCTATTGTAAACGGTCTACCCCCTCCAAATTTGTGTTCCCTAGGAGTTCAGCCGGGAGAGGTCGTTGGGAGGTTGCGCCACGCACACTAAATCCTGAACCTGATAGAGTAACCAACAAAAATACCAGCACCCATCCAGCGTCGCCCCCCAGGGGCTAGTCCTCCACAGCCATGAGTTTTCCCGATTTCCCTAACAGCGAATTGCCCGACTTCGCCGACTCTAGCCTAGGGGTCATCTTCCCCATCCCAGAGCCAGGGCTGACGATTGATGACGTACAGCGCCACCTCAACCGCTCGCGGGCCTCGGTCTATCGCTACGCCAACACCGACCCCGATCTACTCAACCCGCCCTACGACCCCAAAAAACTCAACCCCGAACTGCGCCACAACAAAGACGAACCCCTAGTGTTCCGCCCCCAGGAGGTGCGCCGCTTTGCCGAGGAAGTGCTGGGGCTTCAGCCCGTGATTCAGGTGCAGCCCGCCCCCGAAACCGTGACCACCGATCTACTGCGCCAAATTTTGGCTGAACTCAAGGCCATTCGCCACCACCTGGAACAGCAGCGTTAGGTTATCCCAACTTTTCACCCCTATCAGGAAAATCAATCGTAAATTCGGCGAGATTAGCTGCCCACAGGTGAGATTTACCGAACAGAGATGTTATGGTTCTGGGTATAGACTTTTGTCGATGCAAAAGTTTTCAACATTTATTAACTTCAATAAAAGGATTTTTAGGTGCTGGCGATGGGCATCACGAATCGAATTAGCTTCCGCCACTGGCGGGGCGACTTGTTTGGGGGCGTCACCGCTGCGGTGATTGCGTTGCCGATGGCCCTGGCCTTTGGGGTGGCCTCTGGGGCTGGCCCTGCGTCGGGCCTCTATGGGGCCGTGATTGTTGGCTTCTTTGCGGCGTTGTTTGGGGGCACGCCGACCCTGATTTCTGAACCTACGGGGCCGATGACGGTGGTGTTTACCGCTGTTATCGCTCAACTGGTGGCCGCGAACCCCGAAAACGGCTTGGCCATGGCCTTTACGGTCGCCATGCTGGCGGGCTTCTTCCAGATTATCTTTGGATTTCTCAAGCTGGGGCGCTATGTCACCCTCATGCCCTACCCAGTGATTTCTGGCTTTATGTCGGGGATTGGGGTGATTCTGATTATCCTGCAACTGGGGCCATTTTTGGGCCATGCCACCCCCAAGGGCGGCGTAGTGGGTACGCTCACCAGTTTGCCGGAACTAATCAGCACCCTGGATCCGACGGAGGTGGCCCTGGGGGTGTTCTCCCTGGCCGTGCTGTTCCTGATGCCGAAGCAGTTGAAGCGCTGGGTGCCGCCTCAGTTGTTGGTGCTGGTGGCTGGGACGATTCTGGCCCTGACGGTGTTTGCCAATGCCGACCTGCGCTTGATTGGGGAAATCCCCACCGGGTTGCCCATGCTGCAACTGCCCATGTTTAGCGCCGACCAACTGCGGGTGATGCTGGTGGACGGCTTGGTGCTGGGGATGCTGGGCTGCATTGACGCCCTGCTGACGGCGATGATTGCTGACAGCATTACCCGCACCCAAAGCGACCCCAACAAAGAGCTGATTGGCCAAGGGATCGGTAACCTGATGTCGGGTCTGTTTGGCGGGATGCCCGGTGCTGGGGCCACCATGGGGACGGTGGTGAACATCCAGGCGGGGGGTACTACGGCCTTGTCGGGTCTGATTCGGGCCGCGATTCTGCTGGTGGTCGTCCTCTGGGCGGCTCCACTCACCAAGGTGATTCCCCTAGCGGTGCTGGCGGGGATTGCCGTGAAGGTTGGTTTCGACATTCTCGATTGGAGCTTCCTAAAGCGGGCACACCACGTGTCCTGGAAGGGCACTGCCATCATGTATGGGGTGATGTTCCTGACCGTGTTTGTGGACTTGATTGTGGCCGTGGGTGTGGGCGTGTTCATCGCCAACATGCTCACCATCGACCGCCTCAGCAGCCTGCAATCCGAGGGCGTTCGCACCATCTCCGACTTTGACGACGAGTTTCCCCTCAATGACGAGGAAAGTACCCTCATGGATCGGGCCAAGGGCCGGATTCTGCTCTTCCACCTGGATGGCCCCATGATCTTTGGCGTGGCGCGGGCTATTTCCCAAGAGCACACCGCCATGCAAGACCATGATGTCCTGATTGTGGACCTGCAAGATGTGCCCCACTTGGGCGTAACAGCGGCCCTCGCCCTGGAAAACGCCATCCAGGATGCGGCGGATGCCGGACGGCAGGTGTTCCTGGTTGGTGCTAAGGGCAAGACCCTGAAACGTCTGGAAAAACTAGGTGTGCTGCGGTTTGTGCCCGCCGAACATCTCGTCCAAACCCGCGCCGAGGCTCTAAAAGCATCCCTCAAGGTGCTCGCGGCCATCGACGGCATTGACTACTCCGGTGATACCGCCGGGTCGGAAGTGCCCCGCATGGCCTAGGCAACTCCAGGCTCACCCTCTGCCAAGGTGGGTCAGGTTTTGGGGGCGATCCCTAGGACTGGCCGTTGAGCCAAGGACTAGAAGTCCCAGGCTCACAGTCGAAATCCTCTGAAGAGGATTGGGAGCCGAGTTTTCCAGTCTGCCTTAGCAGACTTCTGCGCTGAGCCAGGGAGTTTACTCCCTGGTGGTCGTAGCCGGAGTCCCTTAGTCTATGGGCGTTTGGGGAATCGTTGGCCCACCCTACCGTTTCCTGTTCCCCTGGGAACAGGGGCGGGGGGTAGCGGCCAACGCTAAAGTTTTCAACCACTGTGTTAGGAGGTATCCACACCGATGACCGAGATTCTGTCTGGCCTATCTGGCCTCACCTGGGCCAATACGCCCCTCATGTCTACGCTGTCGCCCCTGCTGGCAGCCACCCCTGAAGCCGAAACAGGGCCAATTGTCCTAGCTGGGGTGTTGCTCAGCCTGGTGGTGATCTACATCGCCAGCAAACTCGGCGGCGAACTGTCTCGCCTGGTAGACCTACCCCCCGTGTTGGGGGAACTGGTGGCCGGGGTGATTGTGGGAGCCTCTGCCCTGCACCTGATTGTCTTCCCCGAAAGCGGGGCCGCAGCGGCGGATTCCCAACTGATGAGCCTGCTGCAATGGCTGGGTGGGCTGTCTCCTGAAGCCGTCACCGAAGTCTTCAAAAGCCAAAGCGAAGTGGTCTCGGTCTTGGCCGAACTGGGCGTGATCATTCTGCTGTTTGAGATCGGCCTAGAATCCGACCTGCGCGAACTCCAAAAAGTGGGCTACCAGGCGGCGATTGTGGCCGTTGTCGGTGTGGCTGCTCCCTTTGCCCTGGGCACCGTCGGGCTGATGACCCTGTTCCACGTCCCCACCATCCCCGCCATCTTTGCCGGGGCGGCGTTGACCGCCACCAGTATCGGCATTACCTCCAAGGTGCTGTCGGAAATTGGCCAGCTCAAATCCGCCGAAGGGCAGATCATCGTCGGTGCGGCGGTGATTGACGACGTGCTGGGCATCATCGTCCTGGCCGTAGTTGCCAGCTTGGCCAAAACGGGCGAAGTCGATGTGATGAACGTGGTCTACCTGATCGCCAGCGCCACCGGGTTCCTGCTGGGGGCCATCTTCCTGGGCAAATTCTTCAACACCTCCTTCGTCGCCATTGCCGACAAACTGCAAACGCGCGGCAACCTGGTGATTCCGGCCCTCACCTTCGCCTTTTTGATGGCCTTCTTCGCTAACGTCATCCACCTAGAGGCCATCCTCGGAGCCTTTGCCGCTGGCCTGGTGCTAGATGAAACCGACAAGCGCAAGGAACTGGATCGCCAGATCATGCCCATCGCCGACATCCTGGTGCCGGTCTTCTTCGTCACCGTAGGGGCCAAGGCCGACCTGGGCGTACTCAATCCCGCTATCCCTGCTAACCGCGAAGGCCTGGTAATTGCCCTCTTCCTGCTGGCCGTTGCCATCCTCGGCAAGCTGGTCACGGGCTGGACAACCTTTGGCCAAGCCAAGCTCAACAAACTAGCCATCGGCATCGGCATGATTCCCCGGGGTGAAGTGGGCCTCGTGTTTGCGGGCATCGGTTCCGCCAGCGGCGTCCTCACCAAACCCCTGGAAGCGGCCATCATCATCATGGTGATCGCTACCACCTTCCTCGCGCCGCCCTTCCTGCGGATTGCCTTCAAGGGCTCTGAGGAAGACGCTGTAGCCAAAGCCGACCCGGCCTCCTAACCCAGATCCGTAGGGTGCATAACGCCAAGGCAAGGCTAGCGCCCTAGCGTCAGCCATGCCCGAAGGGCTATACACAAAGCAATGCACCCCCTAGGCTGCGGGACGATCCCCCTAGCCCCCTAAAAAAGGGGGGAATTGGATTCATAAGCTCTCTTGGAAAGGCAAACGTGAACTCAACGTCCCCCTTTTTAAGGGGGATTTAGGGGGATCGTCCAGGTCGTTAGGGATAGTGAAAGGTGCTGTCATTACGGTCAGAAGGGGCGCTAAACTGACCCCATCTTTCCTGAGCATAGGCTATGCATCTGTTTCAATGGCACCGCTGGGCTGAGGCAGTCAGGACAATCCCAAAACTCCTAGTTACACTGTTGATTGTGAGCGTGGGAATTGTCTTAATTAGCACACAAGGTATAGCGGGCCAACTCTCGCCTTTGCCGCTACCGTCGCTAAGTCAACCAGACCCCCTTTCCCCTCAGATTGAGAAGGTTAAAACAGGGATTTTTGCCGTCAACATTTACGATATCGACCTCAAAACTAGCTCATTTTACGCCGATTTTTATGTGTGGTTTAAGTGGAAGGGTTCCATTGATCCCGTTGCCGCTTTAGAAGTGACTAATAGTATCAGCGACTGGGCCATGATATCTGTCCCGTCTCATCCCGAACCAGAGCGTTTACCTGACGGTAGCTACTATCAAATTTCCAGGGTAGAAGGTCGTTTTCTACAATCCTTTGATCTCAAACGCTATCCCCTAGATGCCCATAACCTGAGCATTTTTATGGAGAACTCTGTCTATACTGCCGAACAACTGGTTTACGTCGCCGACCAAGAACAGTCTGGCTATTCACAGTTTTTAACGATTCCCGGTTGGTCAATTGTAGGGTCAACCATTACCAGCTTGGTCAGAACCTACAACACCAGTTTTGGCGATCCACGCCTATCAAAAACGTCGGATCATTCGGTGCTGTGCTATTCCCTCAGCATCACTCGTCCCGGCAGCTTTTTCGTCTGGAAACTACTGTTACCTTTACTGATTGTCCTTGCCTCTAGCTGGGGAGCACTCTTGCTAGCCCCGCAGCATATTGATTCACGGGTAGCGCTTCCGGTTACGGCCCTATTAACCGCTGTGTTTCTCCAGGAAACCTATGCCGATGCTCTCCCCGACCTTGGCTATCTTGTCTTAATGGACAAGGTTTATGTGATTGCCTATATTTTGATTTTCTCCTCCACGCTAGAAATCATTGTCACCGCCTATTGGGTAGATCGAAATAAAGATATTTGGACAGGTCGGGTCATGGGAGCCGACTTGATACTTCTAGGCTTGCAAATCGTTGTAATGGCAATAGGATTGTTTTGGTTGGTAATACAGCCATAGCAAAACCAATAGTCGTCATCATGAATTGTAGTGATTACTTTGGGAGATAAAGAAATGCTTTATGTCTGTGTCTATGCCACCATCTTAATAGGCTTTCTCGGCATTATCTTTAAAGAAAATCTGGTCATGAAAATCATCGCCATGGATGTGATGAGTACTGGGGTTGTGGCTTTGTTTGTGCTGGTAGCGGCAAGGACTGGTATGTACACACCTATCCTTTCCGAAGTTCCAAAGGCTGATTATGCCGATCCAGTGCCCCAGGCTGTCATTTTAACTGCCATTGTCATTGGCTTTTCGATTCAAGCTTTGATGCTGGTTGGGAGCATGAAACTAGCTAGGGATAATCCTACTTTAGAGGCTAAAATCATTGAAAAGGGGTATAAGTCATGACATTCCTTACACTCTTTTGGATGGCCCTGCCATTTTTTGTAGGATTCAGCATTTACTTACTTCCCCAAGCAGATCGTATTTTGGCTTTTGGGGTTGCTCTGGTTTCCTTGGCTTACGCCATGGTCGTCTTTTTTCAGCCTGTTCCCCTAAGTTTGAATTTGTTGGATAGCTTTGGCGTCACGCTTTTAGTGGACGACCTCAGCGCCTTTTTTATTCTGACTAATGCCATCGTAACGGCAGCGGTAATCCTCTACTGTTGGTTCAGCGGGAAAACATCGTTTTTCTACACCCAGGCCATCATTTTGCATGGCAGTGTTAATGCCGCCTTTATTTGTGCCGATTTAATCAGCCTCTACGTGGCCCTAGAGGTGATTGGAATCGCGGCCTTTTTGCTGATTGCCTATCCTCGTAGCAACAAAAACCTATGGGTGGCTTTGCGCTACTTGTTTGTTAGCAACACGGCCATGCTGTTCTACTTGGTAGGGGCTATTTTGGTCTACCAAACCCATCAAACCTTTGCCTTCTCTGGGCTGGCAGATGCTCCTATCGAAGCCCAGGCCTTAATTCTATTAGGACTACTTACGAAAGGCGGCATTTTTGTGTCGGGTCTGTGGTTGCCCCTCACCCACTCCGAATCGGAAAGTCCGGTCTCTGCACTGTTGTCTGGGGTAGTGGTTAAAGCTGGAGTTTTTCCGCTTGCACGCATGGCGTTATTGGTCGGAGACCTTGACCCCCTGGTGCGTTTCTTTGGAGTCGCTACCGCGCTGCTCGGTGTGGCCTATGCCATGTTTGAAAAAGACACCAAGCGGATGCTGGCCTTCCACACGATTTCTCAGATGGGGTTTGTGCTAGCGGCCCCAGAGGTGGGTGGATTTTATGCCCTTACCCACGGGTTTGTAAAGGCCGCCCTATTTCTCTGTGCCGGGAATTTACCCAGTCGAAGCTTTAAAGTCCTTCAGGATCAGCCCATTCATCGCCCCATTTGGATTGCCCTAGTCATTGCCAGCTTCTCTATCTCCGGCTTCCCGCTATTGTCAGGGTTTGGGGCCAAGGTGCTAACCATGAAAAACCTGGCAGACTGGCAAGTAATCGCCATGAACTTAGCCGCTTTAGGGACAGCGATTTCCTTTGCCAAGTTTATCTTCTTGCCCCAAAAGCATGATTCTAGCCAAACTGTGTCACCGGGATTTTGGCCAGCCGTCATTCTCTTGTTGGGAGGATTGGTAGCGGCCAATGTGGTCTACTACGAAGCCTATAGTTGGGACAACGTGATTAAACCCCTGGCCACAATTTTCGTGGGTTGGTTGATCTATCTGGTTATCATCCGTCGATTCGCTGTAAAACTTCCTCGTGTTCTGGAGGAGTTTGAACATCTGATTGGCATGATGGTGCTAGCTACTTTAGGCCTGTTAGGGATGGTATTGGTATGACTGGATATTTAAATATTCTGCTGCGCTTAGCCATCTGGTTTCTGCTCACGGCAGATTTTAGTTGGCCAAACATTTTAATTGGTGTCAGCGTTGCCCTCATACTGCCTAGGGGTGTCACCAATCCGGGACGTTTAAAGGACTGGCTGCGGACGTTGTGGGAGGTAGTGGTAGCCATTCCCCAAGCCTATTTTGAAGCCTTTGAAATTATGTTTTGCCCCCACCACCACGAGATGGTGACCTTGGAGCAAGCTAAACCCCGGCGATCCCCCAGCCTCATTTTCCTCGACATTTTCTTGATTACCTTTACCCCTAAAACCATCGTCCAGCGCTATCGCGAACAGGGCTGGTACGAGGTTCATCACATTACTCGGAGGCCAAGTTCATGACCCTTCAGCCTATGACCATCCTGCTGATTGCCATGATTGGTGTGCTGCTGATCCCGATGATCGAAGCCTTTCGCAACGATGATATCTGGCAGCGAATGCTCGCCTTTGCCAGCATCGCCACCAAAACCTCAGTGATGATCCTAGTGATTTCAGTACTGCGAGACGACTGGATGATCGGCGTGGTGGGCATCTTAATTCTCAGCGTCGGCAATGCGGCCCTGATGCTGCTGGCCCATGTGATTAAACGCCTCCATGCCGTCCTAGACCACCCCTAGTCGATTAAAAGGCATCCTGGGCAATGCGGTGACGACCCACTAGGTAAATGAGCAAGAGGGCCACAATCAGCCCCACTAACCCCGCCGCGATGGTGCTGATCATGGCGTAGATTCCGATCATGTTAGATGGGGTAATCAGTGCAGCGGAGGGCACTACGGCATTGGGGGCCAGCACCGTGGCCCCTTGGGGGACGGCCAGCAGCCGTAGGGTCATAGCACTGACCTGCCAGAGGGCAATGAGGGTAGAAAGCACGAGAATGGCCAAGTTTGACAGCAGGCCCAGTTTCAAGGCCCGTTTTACAGCAGACTTCGGTGGCCGCCGGTCGGGCTTAATTAGGCGAGCGGCGAGGCGCGTATACCGAAAGCACCAGTAAATACTAAACAGCAGCACCAGCAAACAGGCCATAGCTAGCCAAAGCCCCCAACCAAAGCCCCCACTACGCTGGCTGCTGAAGATGCGTGTGATCACCACCAGCAGCGGCATAAAGCCCAGCAGGGCTTGCAGCACTAGCCCCAGCCAGCCCAGCCGCCGACACCAGCGGGCAATGTCCTCAGGGGTTGGAGTTTTGGAGCCAAGGTTTAGGAAGTTCATTGCTCAACAGGTGCCGTAGTGGGGTAGTTGATGGGTGGTCGATCCCGAACTCACGCTAGGGTTGCAGGGCTGCCCCTAACCCGGCGGCAGATAGCGTGGTAGTGAGAGATAGGGGAAACGCCTCGTTGCTTATGGCTTGGGCAAAAGCCGCCTGCACCATAGGCCGAAAGCGCTCATCTTGGTTGAGGGTGAGGTGAAAGTAGGCCAAGGATAGAACCTGCATGTAGGACTGGGCTAAGTCGGGGCGGGGGCCAATAATTTCTGGCGGAATGGGAATGGGTTGATCGGCGGTGGGTTCATCACCAATTACCGAAAAGTGAGTACCTCGGCTCATCAACACCAGAAAGCGTTCGGGGGTAGATAGCCAGGTAAAGGGTTGAATTTGTTCTGGAAAGGCTGGGGCCACGGTGTCAACGGCGCTACTCACCATCATTACTGGGATGGTGATGCGTTGATAGCCCTCTGGGCCAAACAGAACACTGCCCACGGGGTTCATCACAAAAATCGACGTCACCCGGTCATCGTGAAGCGGGCGGGCCGGGGGGGCTAGGGCGGCGGCTTGGCACTGTAACAGCAGGGAGGGGTTGAAGGTGAGAACCGCTGGCGGACATTCAGCGGTTAGGGTTCTCCTGTCAAAACTAGCCCCGGCTAAAGCTAAGGCCGTATAGCCTCCAAGGGACTGGCCCACAACGCCAATGCGGTTGAGGTCAAGGGCGATGGGTAGGGTCGCTGCTCCAGCTTGCATTTGCGTGAGGGCATCAATGGTGAGAGACACTTCCTGGGGCCGACGGTGAAATTCTTCATCGGGCACGATCTCATTGGTGCGCCCCTCCAGCAGGGCCATCAGTTGCTCGTTATTGCTGCCCTCGTGTTCGATGGCCACCACCGCAAAACCACCGCTGGCCAGATAGTTACCCAGGTAGGTATAACTCTGGCGGTTACTCCCCAAACCGTGGGAGATGATCACCAGGGGAAAGCCGTCCGGCGGTGCGGTTTGGCCCTCTCGCAGTTGGGGTAGATAGAGGTTGGCAGGCCGAGACAGCCCCGGAATGGAGTAGCTCATCGGCTGCACACCGTAGGAGCGCGCCCCCTGGAGCAGACGCAGCAAGGCGGAAAACTCGTCTTGGCTGAGGGGATCGGCCTCGGCTTCCTGACGCGCCAAATCTTTCACCAGACCTACCGCCTGGGCCGACTGCACAATGGCCCGATCCACCTCCGCCGCTATGGCAAAGCCCTCGGCAAGGTCGATGCGAATCCCCTCTAGGGGGTAGGCCCGCACAACATCCAGCAGCGTTACTCCGCCATCGGCCCTAGCCGCCCCCAAAATAAGCGCTGCCCGCAGCGCGGAGAAATCCCCGGTACGGGCTGGGGTGCGTACCACCCGCGTCAGTTCGTACAGCAACCGTTCTCCCTGCTGCGTGTAGAGGAACTGGGCGATTCCCACCAGACTGAGGCTATCGGCGGGGGCCGTCAACACTTGCCGTACTTGGTCGATCTGCGCCTGGGAAAACTGGAGATAGCGGTTGTAGGCTTGCAACTGAGGCGTCAGTTCCCCGGTGGCGGCAAAGGCTTCGATATCGGCAATGGGAATGGTGCGCTCTAGGCTGCCATAGGTAATGATCAGCCGTTCCGCCGCTCGACTGGGAACCGCCAGCAGCCACAGCCCCACCGTGGCCAGGGTGAGCAGCCCATAGCGCCACCGTCGTCCCAGGCTATGGCGCTGGAACGACATTGGCTTAGACCACTGGAAAACCTGATGCCAAATCCGCACTGGAAAACCCCGTTTCCCAGCCCGCCAATCCGTAGGGGTGAGGTCTTCTCCCCCGTTAATACTGGAGGTACGCAAGCCGGATTTGATATGAGTCGCTGAAACTGCCATTATCCCACCGCCATCGCTAGGGGGTTGCCGTACTTTCAACCACCTGATCTAAAAACCCCTCACAGGCATCGAGGAGCAGTTCGATCACGTAGTTAAACCCCTCTGGCCCGCCGTAGTAGGGGTCGGGCACTTCCTCATCGGGATGGGTGCGGCAAAAATCGCACATCATTTTGACCTTATGGCTGTGGTTTTTGGTCACATCCATGACCAAAATATCGCGGTAATTGTGGCGATCCATGGCCAAAATCCAGTCGAACTGTTCAAAATCGGCGGGTTCAAACTGGCGGGCTTGGCCCTTGAGGGTAATGCCGAAAGCTTGGGCCGCCGCCGCCATCCGTCGGTCGGGAGGATTGCCCACATGGTAGCTAGCGGTTCCCGCCGAATCGCAACTCACCCGATCCGCCCACTGCCGCTGCTGGACGAGGTGGTTCATGATGTTTTCGGCGGAGGGAGATCGGCAGATGTTGCCAAGACACACAAATAAAACGCGAGTGCTCATAGAACCTGCTGACTATCGGGGGCGGGAACGAAAGGGTTAGGTAGGGCAGGGACGGATGAGACCGCTAACCCGGTAAACATCGTCAGGCCAACTATCGCCCTAGGATGGTAGGGCCATCATGAGGTTCGGGATTTCGGGATGGTGAGCCTTGGGCCAGACGTGCCCACCACAACCTACAGACCGGGCAAATTTAGACCGCCCGTCAGTTCTTCCATTTTTTCCCGCATGGTGGAGGTGGACTTTTGGTAGGCGTCCTTCATCGCCGCTGTAACCATATCCGACAGTACCTCAGCCCCTTCATTGAGGGCTTCGGGGGCAATGGTAATGCCGCGAGGCTCTTGGTTGCCGCTCATGATCACCTTCACCAAGCCGCCGCCCGCTTCGCCTTCAATCTCCATTTGCTCTAGTTCTTCCTGGAGTTGCTTGGCACCCTCTTGAATTTGCTGGGCTTTTTTGAAGGCTTCGGTGAGCTCCTTCATTTTGTTGCCAAACCCAAACCCAAATCCTTGACCTTGTGACATGGAGTTACTCTCGAACGAACGGCTAATGTATGTGCCCTTGGGCTATACGATTTTAGCGCCCAGTGACAATTTGTAGCGGCTTGAGGGGACAGAGGTTGAGGGGGCAGAGGCCGAGAGGAAAGGGCCAAGCTTAAACGGCATTAGCTTGCCGATGGGGTAAAGCAGAATTTCGGCCTAGGGTGCGGTTCCGGCGTTCAGTGGATCACGGTAAATCACTAGCGTTGGACGGGGAATGCGGCGGCCCATTGCCAAGGCGATCCCGCAGGGCATCGGGGCCGATGTCTTGCAGGGTGTAGCCCTGGGGGTAGGTGCGAATGGGTTGATCGACAAAGAAATCGGCCTCGGTGCGCGGGGGCAAGCGCCGAAGTAGACGACTGCGGCTGGCGAGGGCCAGCTTGGCCATGGCCTGAAGCCAGGACGGCGCAGGTTCCCACCCCAACGCCCTCAGCAGCGACTCATCCAACAGGGCCGGAATACCCCCATTCACTACCGAACGCAGGGAGGCCGGAAACCAAGCCAGCAGCATTTGGCGCGTAGCATTGGCCACCCGTTGGTTGCTGGGATGGTAGGCAAAGCGCTCGGCCTCGTAGGCACGATTAAACTGCTCAAAGGCCTCGTAGCTGGGGGGGATATCCTGCAACCCCATGCGCTGCCCCACCGCCCGCCAGAAGTAGTAGCAGGCCAGTTTCTCGGGGTCGCACAGGGGTCGCCAGCCAAAGCGATCTAGCCAGCGAATCGGCTCGTAGATAAATGTAGACAGCACGTAGAGGAAGTCGTCGTTGGCAATGGCATAGTGGCTGTGGATAGCATTCATCCGCTGAATGAAGGCCGTCCCCCTGGGGCTGTCGTAGCCCTGCTTAAACACCTCCGACACCACAATGCCCGTATCGTCGTAGCGTTTCTGGGCGTGGTGCTGAAATTCGCCGGTTTTGTCGAGCAATTGGGCAATGCTGGGAATGCAAAACGTCCGCAACAGGGCCACCTCCAACGCCCGCGTCATGTCCCAAGGAAACTCGTAGCCCGCCAGCCAATAGCAAATGCGCTGATGATCTTGCTCTGGATCTAGGGTTTTAAGGTAGTGCAGGGTTCCATAGCGCGTTGTCCTCCCATGATCTAGTGCATCGCCTGCCATCGCCTTTCCCCTTCGCTAACGTCAACCACCTGCCTCAGGGCTTGAGCGTCCGATTGAATATCAGATGGTTCAAATCATGACCCTTCAAATCATAGTGTGACCTGCCAAAGGGCGATCATCCCAGTGCCTCACCGACCTATATAGTCCCCCTTCCGATGTAGTCGAAGCCTGTTCACCCTTCGACAGGTTGCCCCTCTGGGGTCGCTACGCGAACCGGGCGAACGGCAAATTGACCAAAATGAGAATTGCTGAGATTTTCCCCCTGGGCGCGTTATGGCTAGAGCAGAGATGCTAAGATGGTGCAGCCTAAGGGCATGTAGCTCAGTGGATAGAGCACTAGATTCCGGTTCTAGGTGTCGCAGGTTCGAATCCTGCCATGCTCGTTCGATTCAGTCACCTAGGTTGGTTTCTCACCGATTAGGCGGCTGTTGCCGTTCTTGTTTAGTAATTCCCAGCGCCATGGACATAATGGATTTCTTCCGCCTCAGTGCGGGCCAATGGAACTCTCAGCGCACCACCCATCACCTGCCCTTTCGACGGGCTGAACTGGGGGGCTCGATGATTGCCGTTGAAGCGCTGGAGGCCGAAGATCCAGGTGTTGTGGAAATTTGCCAGTTGCACAATGTGGATCCGACCCTCGCCGTAGGGGGTGCCCTAGTGACTTGGCAAGGGTCAATGGCTTGGGATAAAGAGGACGAAAACCACGAAGGGCGTACCGTCTTTGCCCTCGTGCCCGACGCCGATAATCCCAAGATGGGCCAACTCTTGCGCGAACGGGGCTATGCCGAAATTGTGCCCGTCATTGGTCGCTACGAAATTGACGATGGAGGCGGGCTATTACTCACCACCGAGTATGAAACCATGAGTTCCATCGAGCGGTTTTGGTTTGCCAACCCCAACCTGCGGCTACGAACCAGCGTGGTGAAGCGGTTCGGTGGCTTTAGTACGGCCTCCTTCTGTGCCGAAACGCGCATGGTAGAGGCAGAAACCCTAGTCACCCCAGAGGAAGCCCTGCCCCTCAGCCGTGGGGCATTTTCGGCCTTTGGCTGGTAGGGGCGAGGTCATTTTGCCCCTACCCCCTACCAACCAGAATTTTGCATCCACCAGGTTTGGATGCCTTCGAGGTGTCGTGCAACGATAGCTCCGGCCAAAAAACCGCTGCCATGGCCCACCCAAGACTTGCCCCGCTGAAGGGGAAGCAGCCCCCAGAGGGTGCCGCCATAGAGCAGCCCCGCCAGGATTGCTAGGGCGATCGCGGGTATGCTGCGATCAAAATAGCCGCGCAGCAGCAGATAGCCCAAATAGCCAAAAATGACCCCGCTGGCTCCTAGGTGAATCGTGCCCTTGCGCCCCAGCAGCCATATCCCTATGCCGCTGAGCAACCAGCAGAGGGCCGTTACTAGCCCCAGCACCTCTAGCCCCTGGAGCAAAATTAAGCTGCCCAAAATAACCAAGGGGGCCGAGTTGGCGGCAGTATGACGGAAATCCTGGTGCAGCAGCGGGGCCACGAGAATCCCCGGCAATCCTTCTAAACAACGGGGCTGAATGCCCAGATGACGCCACAGCCGCCGCCCGGTGAGCAAATCCACCACAGCCAAAGCCCAGATGAGCAGTAGCCCATAGGCCAGCAGGGCAATGCCCTGCCGAAATCCCTCTGGCAACGGTGGCAGGGAGAACAGGCTCGTCATCGTGATCCCTTTAATCGATGGGATAGAGTGCTTGTAAGGGCAGCGGCTAGGTGGGAACCATCAATGCCCAAATCAGTGTAGCGGGTTGCCACATCTCTAGCGGCTTGACTGTGCCACCACACTCCAGCTAGGGCGGCGGCTAGGGCTAAATCCCAACGGTTGTCCTGTAGTGATGGATAGTGATGGGATGAGTCGTCTTGAGGGGGGGGGAACTCCTGGGAGGCCTGAGCGATGGTTTGGGCCGCGATTTTCTGGGCCAAAAGTCCGCCAGTTAGCCCTGTCAGCACATCGCCACTGCCGCCACGGGCGAGGCCAGGGGTGCTTTCGGTATTGAACCAGAGTTGACCATCGGGATGGGCGAGGGCGGTGCAGGCTCCCTTTAGCACCACGATACTGTGGCTTTGGGCGGCAGCGGTTTGGGCGGCTTGGCCGGGGTCTGAGGATTGATCCAGGAGACCGGGGAACAGTCGCTGAAATTCGCCCAGATGGGGGGTGATCAGGGTGGGTGCTGGACGCTGGGCTAAGGTGGAGACGGGATCTCGTTCAGCTAAATAATTCAGGGCGTCAGCATCCAGCAGCAGGGGACGGTCACTGGCCAAAACCGCATTCACCACGGCCCCCGCCTGCCGCGAAAGACCGGGGCCACAGGCAATGGCGTCGTAGCGACTGAGGGAATCGGCTAGGTCGGCGGGAAACTGGGCAATGGCTCCGGTGTCGGTTTCAGGACAGCCAATCACCAAGGCCTCTGGCAGTTGAGCCACCACCATCAGCCGCAGGGATTCGGGTACCGCCAGGGTGAGCATCCCCACGCCGCTGGCCCTAGCCCCTAACCCCGCCAACACCGCCGCCCCGGCGTATTGCTGCGATCCGGCCACGATCAACAGTTGCCCCACCCGATACTTGTGGGTATTCACAGGGCGCGGCAGGGGGAGACGGTTGAGAGCTTCTGGGGCGCTAATCCGACGGATGGGGGGCTCGTTTTGCAACCCCAACCCTAGGGCAAAGGGGGGAATATCGAAGTCAATGCGGTGGCTTTGACCAAGGTAGGGCAGGGCCACATCCTGGCAAAAGGCCCGTTTCCATAGCCCTAGGCAGAGGGTGTGGGTGGCCTGGATGGCGGTGCCAAGCACCTGTCCGGTATCGGTGTGCAGGCCAGAGGGCAGATCTAGGCTAACCACGGGGGCCAGATGGGCATTCACCGCTGCGATGAGATCCGCCACTGCCCCTTCAATGGGACGCTCTAGGCCAAAGCCAAACAGACCGTCGATCCAAAGATCCATGGTCTGCTCGCCAGTCCACCTGGGCAAACCCGGATTCTCAGACCGACCCACCGTAGGGGCGAGGTCTCCTCGACCATTGCCTGGGGGCCACGTTGAGACAATCGGTAAACCTAGGGCGTCGGCATAGCGCAAATGATCGGCAGTCAGGGCTTTGTGCCGTTCAAAGGGAGAAATAATTTGGACACCGTAGCCCCCATGGGCTAACTCCCGCGCCATCACCAGGGCATCGCCGCCATTGTGGCCTGGGCCAACCAGCACCCCCACCTGGGCATAGGCAGTAGGTGGAAAGTGATCAATCACCCAGGCCGCCATGCGCTGGGCCGCCTTTTCCATCAGGGCCGCCACGGGCATCCCCGCCGCAAACATAGCGGATTCTATGGCCTGCATGGTCGTGGCAGTCACCACCCAGTCCAGATCCTTAGCGGGCATCTGGGATGAGGGGGGCAACGGTTTCGGAGTCATGGCTTGGTATTTAAGATGTTGTAGCGCAAAAGATTGCCCTAACCTCAGTTAGGGATAAGTCAAACCTTGCAATATCAAGAAACCTGCTTCTAGCTTGCGCTTTTGCCCTCACCCTAAATCCCTCTCCCCAAGGGAGAGGGACTTTGAGCCTTTCTAGCTCCCCTCTCCTTGTGGGAGAGGGGCTGGGGGTAAGAGCTACTAGGGGATCTGGTCACTATAGCTAGACCGAACTGAGACGACCCTAGGAAGATCCTAGCGACTGACAGGCCTAGCGCTGGAAGAAGACGCGGCTGCTAGAGAGACCCGCATCCCGGTAGAAGTTGTTCCACTGGTTGGCCAAACCCCGGTCGGCGAAGGGGCCAACGGCCACATGGGGGCCACGGGGGGCCGTGCGCATCTGCACCCGATCCGCCGGAGTGCCCAACTGAATCACCTGGGCGCTAACGGCCTGAAGGTTGGACTCAGCGGTGGGGATCACCACATAAAAAGGCGCGTTGGGAACCTCTGCGGGGGTGGCCATGGCGGTGCTACCGCTGGGGGGGGGCACGGTCACCGGGTAGCTGCTAGCGGGGCTAGCGGGGGCGGTGTAAGACAACTGCTGGCCAAATTCCACATTGCCGGAAGCGGGCTGGCTAACCGGGGGAGGTTGAACGCTGGGCATGGGCAGGGTCGCTACGCCCGTCCCACCAGGAGGAATCACCGTCCCACCGGGCAACGGCGGCAGGGTACCCGAAGCGGCATAGACGTTATTCGGCAGTGTCGGCGTTTGGGCAAAGACGGGCTGAGCCGCCGGAGCCGTACTCATTTGGGCCGAAACCCCCCGGCTGGCCAAGTCGTTGACCCGCATTTGGGCATTGGCGGCATGGTTAAAGCGCCCCGCCTGGATCACAGGTTGCCCTTGGAAGGTCGTCCGAAAGGCGGTGGGTTCTACCATTTGCACCTGGCGCAGGGTGGCCTCGCTGGTGTCGCTCACAAACACCACAAACTGCTGGCCACTGGCCGGAGCCTGGGGCATGGGACTGATAGGCACGGGCACCACTCCAGCGGGGAGCGGCGGCACAATATCATAACCCTGGCCCTGGGCAGATCCCTGACCCATCATTGAGGCCAGCGTCAAGGCCGACAAAATTCCCAACCCAGCTCGACGGGCCTGGGGAGACATCAATGCTTTCCGGCCAAACCGACTCAACCCTTCACCTAATCGGGAGTAACGCTGCATAGTGTTCACCACTCCTATCCCATTGCAGAACTGGGCCATCACAAAAAGCTGAAGGTAGAAACGGCCACGACCATTCCTACCCTGTGTCAAGTGGATGTTAGCGCAGATTTTTAAAAGCGAATCACTCAAGCGAATCATGACAAGGAGGGGTGGGCTGGGGGCGCTTACGGGTATGGTTAGAAACGGCATGGGTTAGCAGAAGGGTAAATAGTAGGCCTGTTGTGAAATGGGGGAAAATCAGTTATGTCAATACAGATGTTGAGACGGTAGCCCATGCTGGATCTAGAGCGCGTCAAACGGGATGACCGATTGCTGCGGGCGTTGACGGGCCTGAATCTTAAGGCGCTCACAGTGCTGCAACCCTCGTTTGCCCAAGCCCTGGCCGAAGCGCCTATCCCCCGTCGTAGCCCGCAGCCGAGAGAGCGGTCGGTAGGCGGAGGGCGCAAGCCTCGACTGGCGAGCGTCGAAGACAAACTGATC
>QLAH01000405.1_pt1 | contig 24034 bp, 19 predicted proteins | sample 4693081 | NCBI WGS metagenome assembly QLAH01 (sample SAMN09425401, study PRJNA476045) | Lake water metagenome, whole genome shotgun sequencing project.
ATACGGTTCAATCTGTTTCCTAAAATCATCTTCTTTTAACGGTTAATATCTTAAATCCATTTTATTTTCTACTAATTAAAGCTCCTTTATAGCATAAAACACAGCTTTCTTAACAGTGCCATAACACAAGCGTTATAAAAAGCTTATAAAACCCTGGTATTCGGTTATCCTACGAGTATAATTCCTCACAGGAGAAAATCATGACCTATTGGTTTCATTTGGTAACTGTCAGTCATGCTTGAAGTTTTTATCATGCTCTTTGTGGATACAGTCAAAAGTTTCACGGTAAAAGGCCTAAGGATAGGCTTTTATGGCATATTGAAGTTGGAATTTTTTGCCGCAAAACGCGATCGCAATTTTGCAGATTCTTGAAATCCCAGCTTGTCTCAATTCAGTATCATAGCAATTCAATTCTATCTGAGCGAATGCTTCCGAAGCTGAAATAGCCAACTTCTTTTCTATCTTGGACAAGCTGAGGTGGTTAGATAGAGGTATTTGTTTTAATTCTAACAAAATACCCAGTTTGGTTGCATCTTGAGGAATAACCGCAATATCATATCGTCCCTGTCCACTTTCTCGATTAGACTTAATCACATAGCCTCTCTGATGCAAGTACACGACTATTCCTAATAGTAGGCCATGATAGAAGGCTTCTGGGTATTTTACGGGATCATGATAACTTACAATTTGCAGCATCACTTCCTGCAGCTGCTTTGACCATGCCTCAATATCTCTGTTTAATAAATACTCCATAAAGGTATCATACCATACTGAAAGGCGATCTTTAGATAACCATCGGCGGACAAGCTGAGTATAGGTTGCTCGAACTTCATAGTTTGGAATTTCCAAAGTACAAAGCTGGGTAGCCGCATCGATCTCGGCCACTCTATTGCTATTGATTGTCGCATTGCTAGCAAGCTTTTTAGAGCGTTTCGCTGTTAAATACCCCCCCATCACCAAAAGACTCCAAAGTGTCGCCTCATCTTCTGCTACATCATCGAATACAAATTGATCAGGGATTTGCACGTCGATAACCCTGCCCTGTAGCAACTGCTCAAGGCCTATTTTGATATGGATGCTGGAACGAATGAGCAACTCTTGCAACCACTGATTATCACTAGAATTTAACCAGTAGGCATCACATTGACCCTTATAGTGCAAATAATTGATGATAGACCAGGGATTATATATCCGGATATGACCCATGTAATAGCCATTATACCACTGCCTGACTTCTTCTTCTCGCTTAGATAGTCCTGCTTGGTACAATAAACTCTGCACCTCAGCTTCCATAAATCCAAAATACTCACTATATTCTGGATTAAGAACTGAATATGCTACGACATTATTTAAGCCCGAAAACATGCCTTCTTTTGCGACGCGTAAGATTCCAGTCAATACCGCTTTCTCTAAAAAATCATTTCCCTTTAACCCCGCGCCTAAGAGGCCCCGTATTAACCCTATGACTTTATCATAATATTGATTGAAATATGCTGATTGCAAGGGCGTATCGTATTCGTCAATTAATACCATAATTCGCTTACCGTAACTGTCCATCAAATAGCGCATTAAATCTTGGAGTGCTGATTGAAGAACGTTTGGATCTGCCTGACGCTCTATCACCGCATGAAACCGTTGTTTGTCAGCATCGCTTAACTCAGGATGATCTAACAATACCTTATGTTGGCGATAAGCAGTACTTAGAGCAATACTCATCTGATACAGGAACTGCTCATAAGTTTCTCCTTTAACATCTTTGAAGTTGATGTATATCACTGGATATTGTCCTTGATGTTGCATGCATTCTGGTTCATCCATAATCTTCAAAGCATTAAATAACTCACGGGTAGGCTGATTATTCACCTGAGCTGCAAAAAAATATTGCAACATTGACATATTCAATGACTTACCAAAACGGCGAGGCCGGGTAATTAATATGACCTGACTCGGATCTTGCAAAATGGCTTTAATGAATAGGCTTTTATCGACGAAGGTATAGCTTCCTTCTCTCACTATTCTAAAATTGTCACGCCCCACTGGCAACGGCTTTATAGTATTCAATGGTAATACTTTTTTATTTAAACATATATTTATTTTACTGGCTTTCTACTGTTATTGAAACCCTCCATGCCACCCAATCTTCCATTTTTTATCCTCCCGCCCCTCTCGCCAGCACTATCGAATCCTCGGCTATTTTTCCCCTCAAGCTCGTAAACTCTATCAAGCCTTAGGCATCCACCACTCTTTGACAATTCTTCCCATCGCCCCCAATACAGAACTTGGGAGATCCAATTGCCAAATTTAGAGGATATCCAAAGCCTGCTCTAACTGTGGTAGGATCGCAAATAAATCTCCCACTAATCGATAATCAGCTACTTGAAAAATCAAAGCATTGGGATCTTTATTAATGGCAACAATAATTTTGCTGTCTTTGATGCCTGCCAAATGCTGCACTGCTCCTGAAATTCCAATGGCGATATAGAGCTCTGGAGCAATCATTTTGCCAGTTTGACCTATTTGATAGTCATTAGGAGCAAAACCAGCATCAACTATGGCACGAGTAGCACCCACTGCTGCCCCTAATTTATCCGCTAATCGTTCGATTAGGCGAAAATTCTCAGCATTTTCTAAACCCCGGCCCCCCGCTACCACAATCCGAGCACTGGTTAAAGAAGGCCGGCTAGTTATGGAAGGATGCATTGCCACCCATTGAGTCGGCATGAATAGTTCTAATGGAGCTTGATAGTCACGAATCGTTGCCATTACCGCTAATGGCGGTTTAGCAGCTGAAAATGCCGCAGCACGAATCGTTAGTACTTTACATCGTGCCCGAGAACGTACTGTTGCGATAGCACTTCCCGCATAGATCGGTCGCTTAAATGTATCTGGACTATCAATTGCAATCACCTCTGAAATTTGGCAAGTATTTAATTTTGCCGCAATGCGCGGTAAAAAATTTTTACCAAAAGTATTAGCGACAGCTAACACATATTGAGCATCTTTAGCTAAATCTGCCACTAGCAGTGCGATGGGCTCTGCAAGAGGCCGTTGCAAACGAGCATCCTCCACTAGAATAATTTCTTGAATCGGCAAACCTAACCTTGCTTGTTCTACAACAGTGTCACAATCATACCCTATCACAACTAATGCAACATGAGCTTGTGGATCAATTTGATACGCTGCAGTAACACAGCATGCTAACTGTGGGGCTAAACTGTGATTATCATGTTCAGCTATAATTAAAATCCGAGTCATTAAATGACTTGCTCCTTGTTTTTTAGGTAACCGACGAGTTCTGCTGCTGAAGATACGGTTATTCCTGATGGTCGTAATGGAGGTTCGCTAACGCCAACCTGTTCTAAATCCTGAGATAATTCTAATTTTAATTGAGGTAATGGAATCATTTTAATTGGTTTATGCTTAGCACGTACAATATTAGGCAATGTCGCGTAACGAGGCTCATTCAAATGCAAATCCACAGTTACTACGGCAGGTAAATTGCAAGTTAGAATCTCCACCCCGCCATCAACATCTCGAGTCACCGTTAATTGGCTATCCTGTAGTTGTAGTTTAGATGCAAATGTTAACTGCGGCCAATCTAATAATGCTGCTAACATCTGCCCTGTTTGATTATGATCACCATCGATAGCTTGCTTGCCCATGAATACCACATCCACTGCTTCTTCAATAACGACTTTTTGCAAAATTTTTGCAATTGAAAGCGGTTCCCAACTCTCATCTGTCAATATATGCAGCGCGCGATCTGCTCCTAATGCTAAGCCATGGCGCAAGGCTTCCTGAGCTGTCATATTACCTATTGTGACAATTATAATATTGGTTGCTTGTACGGGACAGCATTCTCTGATCCGCAAGGCTTGTTCAAGCGCAACCGCATCAAATGGATTGCTAGTCATTTTGACATTCGCAGTTTTTACACAACGACTTTTTGGGTCAATTTGAATTCGGACATAGGGATCTACTACCCATTTAATTGGCACTAATACATTCATGCTTGGCCTTGCTTAACCATTGATTATCTTGATTTTTTCGTCTAAAGTGGTAAAGATTAAATTATATCAGTTAGCTGATTTAAGGAAAATAAAATAGAGCGTCAAAAAACTCTGGTCATGGCTGAAATTATGACGCCAGACAAAGCTAATTTTATGGGCAACGTCCATGGTGGAGATTTGCTGAGCTTCTTAGATAAAGCGGCTTATGCATGTGCAACGCGGTATTGTGGCCAAAACGTCGTGACGCTATCAGTCGATCAAGTCGTTTTTAAAGAGCCCATTCATGTCGGAGAACTAGTTACTTGTTTAGCAACCATCAATTTTGTTGGCCAAACCTCCATGGAAGTCGGCATGAAAGTGCTTGCAGAAAATATTAAAACCGGGCAAGTTAGGCACACAAATACCTGCTATTTCACGATGGTAGCTATCGATCACCATTTCAAACCTATTTCGGTTCCTCCCCTACACTTACACACCGCTTTAGAAGAACGTCGTTATGAAGAAGCTAAATTACGGCGTGAGCGACGTTTAAATAGCATGCGGGAACATTTAAAACGCCAGGCAGATACTGGAACTCGATCAACATAATGAGTAAATAAAGAGATCATTACAATGGTCATTTTTGCGCAACAGTTATTGCTTCTTGCATAAAAATGATTGTTCTTTTGATCGAAATATGGTATCTTTTTGCTTTTAAAAGTAATACGAATCTGCAATAAAGCAGGCTCAATTTTGAGGAATCAAAATGGCAAATCCAATAAAAACATCTACCATTCAATATGTCAAAGAGCGAAACCAACCAGACAAGCCTGTTAATTTCAATGTGAATGAGTGGAAATCTAAAATAAAACAAGATTTTTCCAATGCGACTGCAGAGCTCCCTGTTCAAAAAATTTCTCGCAAACAACAAGGTGCGCTGAATTGCCAAGATAAAGCAAAACAGTTTGATGAAGTGCTACGTTCTTATCCAAATCTAGATGAACTTACACACCAGGATCACAGCGATTCAAAGCCTCTCATAACATTATCAAACAGGCGCTCACATAATAAATATCATACTAAATGCCTGATTAAATACTATCGTTCGCTATACGAACTCAAAAAACACACCCCATTACATCGTGATTATGCTCTAACTAAACTGCGAAGCTTGCTGAATCAAAGTAACCTTACATCCATCACAGAAGTAGATCAGTTTATCGCCAATAACGGATATATTTTCACTCCTTACAATTTTCGCCGCAAACGGGATCGGGCTGAATTTTCTACGTTGGGAAAACTCATTCAACATTCTATAGCGGTTAAGTCCCATAAATATACGCCCGACGAAAAACGTATTTTTTTCCAACAATATCATAATATTTTATACTACTTATGTGAACTCGATAACTTAGAAAGTATTAATCTCGATGACCTGAAAAGGTCTCCGATGACCCAAACATTAGCTAAAATTGTAGAGGATTTTAATCACTATAAACACCACGATAAAATTCGAAAATCATACTTGCTTGCTCTACGCGAACATTTACTATTTATTGCCAACGACAATTCGCGTCATCTAGATCTGGAAAAATCAGCTCTAAAAAAACAAATCGCTAATTTATTGGGGATTGATTGCAAAAAGTTAATGCAACTTACCCATAAATCTAAGTTAGAACATTATCTTAATGAGCAATTTAGACGTTTTGACATTGGGGTTCCCGATCCAGCAGATCAGACACACTACGACACCTATGTTAATCAATTGATTGCTGTATTGTTAACTACTGATCAAACTCTTGAAGCATATGACCGTAATCGTGCTCAGCAAACACGTCAGCTTGCTTTACAATTAGCGTATACAGGCCATTTTACGGAATCTGCTAATACTAGCTTAGGCCAGCTTATCCAAACTTTAACTGAGCTAGCCAATACTGAGCCTAAACTCAAAGAATATCTGAATAGCAAGACTAGTAGCTTAAAAAAGATTCAAGGTCATATTACTGAAAAAATTCGTCTTAACTTTCAAGAAGCTTCAATAGCACTGAAAGAATATATATGCCAAGGTACAATGCCTAGCCGAGGAGACCCAAGCTTTATCCAGTTAATTGCACTATTAGATCGATTTGTTGATCCTAAAGAACGTTATCAAAAACAAGCTAATGGCCAGTATGCCTGCGCTCAAGGTTTAGAAAGATTTTTAGAAGAATTCCAACAATATACTGTTTCAGATCAATCTTCTTATAACAATCAGCAATATCAAAAACAACAAGAAATACTACATCAATTTTTCGATTATGTTTGGCAACAATTGAATTTACAACAAAGCATTGATATAACTGATTTTAACCCCACAGCTCCTAGTCAAGGGTTACAAACTATCACTTTTGTGCGGGATGGTAAAAAAGCTCTGAACGAATTTGCGCGTAATTTTGGATTACTCGATCGTCGGATTAAACGCAACCATTCTGCTGAGCAACTACTCACGCAAATTAACAAATTAACATCGCTACTCTCAAAAGATGAGCGAGAAAATGTTAGAAAAAAACTCAAGTCAATTATCAAAACTCATGATATTACGACCATCAGGCATGCACCAGCCAGAATGATATTTAACTTAAAGAATCCTAAGAATCCTGCTGATTTTAAGCAGGTAAAATCGCTGATGGAATTAAAGCGCATCATTCAGAAAAAAATTCAACAACTTCCTTATGAAGATAGAGTCATCAACAACACGAACTACCTTATTAAAGAACTTAAACGTATTGTCCTTGCCGACTCTGCCCTAAAGCCAGTCTTAGATGAAGCCATTATCGAAAGCAATGCGATTAAACAAAAACTCACTACGGCTAGCGCGCTTAATCGTCAAACAGCTGTTTATTATCAACAGCTAGCACAATTACGGAAAACGTTAACAGCGCACTTAGTAGCACGAAATATTCCTCTACCAACGATGAATCCATTAGGTGATCTAGAACCGGCTGTTCCCGTCTATCATGCTACTCACGATAGCCGACCTACAATAAGCTACAGCAAACATCAATATCGTAAAGAAAACGAGCGGATAAAATGGGCAAAATATTTCCTTTCACTTTCCTTTGCTGGAGGACAAGTGGCTTGCGGTCTTTTAGGTATGAGTATCCTGCCAGCTTACATGCCCTTCTGGATTGCAATGACGATTATGAGTTTAGGCTCTATAGCTTCTTTATACTCTAACTTCCGTTTCGTGAAATCAAGTAATCAAACACTGCTACGTCAATTATATATCTTGCGGGATTTTTGGTTAGGCTATCGATCGCCATCAGGAAAATTATTAATTGGGTTAACCTATGGCTTAGCTATTATGTTCTCAGCTACATTTGCTTGCTTAGTTGGGTTATCTTTCCCTTTCTTCACAGCAACCACTCCCTGGATGTTAATAGCACTCTATCTCACGAAAGCTGCTGCCGTTTATTTCGCATTAGTTACATTTAGTAATATGTCATTATTTATGGCTGTGGCAGTTAGCAATTTGTGGAATAGAGGCTATGCCCTCCTGACATCGCTATTCCCTGAAATTACCTACCGCTATGAGAAATCTGATGTGTTAGGATCAAGCCTAGGATTTACAGGTTTAATAGCAGGATTATTTAGTGGAATAACGCGCTTACTCAAAACGGAATTAAACCAGGATCATATGAAAACCCGCCTTAAAGATATCCGCTATTATCTTGCCAACCCTACAGGTAATCCAGCTGCCACTGCCAGTGATAAATTCTATCGGCACTTACATAATGTCTTAACGGCTATTTATTCCGCTGGACTACTTGTAGCAGCAGGCTATCTATGCTACCTAAGCTGCACCTCATCAATAGCCGCTTGGAGTAACTTCTTTCATGGTGCTTTAATAGCTACTGGTATCTCTACTGCTACCGCAGCCTTCACTACACTTTTAGTAGTAAGAATTGCTACCAACTTTGTGAATACATCGTTTAACATCAACGCCTTTACATCGGGTAGTATGAGTCTAGCGGCTGTTTGCAGCAAATGGACGGTTGATTTACTGGTACGTTTACCTATTCGCCTGATTGTTACCAGTGTCTATATATTAGAAGAAATTTTATCACTGAATTTATTTCGTGATGCATTCTCTACGAATGAAAATCAAGATACTCAAGCAGGCCACTTTTGGAAAGATCCAGGGCAAGCTACTTATAACCTATATCTCGATATTCGGGAGTTTTTAAGTTCAACCTTTAGAGTGACCCTAGATATTGCCATTATCTTAGGTAACGCCTTCTCATTCTCATCACCCGTTATGCTGAAAGATTTAGAAAATCCACAACTGACGACGAGTAAAGCACTCACTCGAACTGCGGCAAATATTTCTAACTCGGCAGCTGCAAATGCGGGAGGAGTTCAAGCAGAATACCAAGGGATCCTACCTAGAACAATTCCTCAAGCTAGCAAATACATTGCTCAAGCTGTGAATCATAATGTCATTCAGCATGTTGCTATTACTCCAACAATACTGAAAAATATCCCCTCTGAAGAAGCGGCTAAGGAAGAAAAACCTGAAGAGGCTATTCTAGCAGCTAGTGAGCAGCCAAAAGATGGCCCTGCTATTAAAGCTAAGAAACCTAAAAAGACGACTCCCCTTCCCGTGGAAGAGCAAGGTCAACAGGTTAAGGAAATTGGTACTCAAAATTTGCAAAAGCTGCATTTTTTAGCAGGACGGGTGCTCAGCAATCCACAATGCGCCGAACGTAGTTTAGCCTTCACAACTGATTCAAAATACTATACTGTTGATCATTCTAGCGTGATGATTAGCGTCTAATGTGATTTGTGCCCATGCTTTCTTGAAAGGCTTGGGCACTTTTTATAGTTATCAAATGACCTTTATCGGCCGCTCATGACTCCTGGCTTGTTTTTAACAACCAAACTTATTTATTTCGATCATAATGGCATAGCATTTTGGCAAAACCTAACCTAACTAGTGACGATTTCAGCATTTCACGCTATTATCAGCAATATCTGTCGTGGTTAAGTAAGCAATGACTAAGTTACTCTGTATTTTTGGTACCCGCCCCGAAGCGATTAAGATGGCTCCCGTGATCCATGCTCTACAAGCAATCTATGGCTCAAATGCCCAAGTATGCATCACCGGCCAGCACCGTGAAATGCTAGATCCCGTATTAAGGTTGTTTCAAATTAAACCAGACTATGACCTCAATATTATGCAACCAGCGCAAACGCTAGCACAACTATCTAGCCGATTACTGAGTAGATTAGATGAAATATTAGCTGTTGTAAAACCTGAACGTATCATTGTGCATGGCGATACTACCACAACATTTATTGCAACACTAAGTGCATTTTATCATCACATCCCCGTAGCTCATGTAGAAGCTGGATTACGTAGTCATCAACTGTTGTCTCCCTGGCCAGAAGAAGCTAACCGACGCTTGACAGGCGTGATTGCTGATTGCCACTTCGCTCCAACCCCAGCAGCGGCAGCTAATTTAAAACAGGAAGGGGTCCCTACTGCCCAGATTCATATCACTGGCAATACGGTAATTGACGCTTTATTATTCACTCAGCAAATGATTGCCTGCCAATCCCAATTACAATTGCAACTTGCCCAGCAATTTAATTTTCTAGATCCTAAAAAACGGCTGCTGTTAATCACAGGCCACCGACGTGAAACCTTTGGCCAAGGATTTCATCATATTTGCCAAGCATTAGCAAAATTGGCGCAACGTGATGATGTACAAATGATTTATCCTGTCCATTTGAACCCTCAGGTTCGCGAGCCCGTGACTTCCTTTTTAGGTCACTTGCCTAACATTTATTTATTACCGCCACTCGAGTATCTGCCATTTGTCTATTTAATGTCACAGGCAGATTTAATTTTAACTGATTCAGGCGGGATCCAAGAAGAAGCGCCTGCGTTGGGTGTACCCGTATTAGTATTACGCGATATTACGGAACGAGCCGAAGCAATTACAGCTGGCACAGCACGGCTCGTGGGTACTCAGAGTGAACAGATTGTGGCTCACGCTAATGAATTATTGGATGATGCGAATGTTTACCAAAGCATGGCGCAAGCCCATAACCCATATGGTGATGGCACAGCCAGCCAACAAATTGCGAATATCCTCCAGCAATATCATTCTCCGCCTATGCCAGTATCATGAAACAGATATGCCGCCTATTCCATACTTTACGGTATCTGCATTTAAGACAAATTGTATGGCGACTTTGGTATCGATATCGTCCTGTTCCACAATTACCATTAAGCATAAACCAACATATTACCCTACCCGTTCACCAGTGGAATAGCGAAATTTATCGCCCTACCAACATTTCTCAAGCACAGTTTCAATTTATGAGGATAACGGCTGACTTGATGGCTCCGGTAACCTGGGATAACCCAGATTTCCCAAAACTATGGCGCTATCATATTCAATATTTTCACGATTTAAATGCTACAATCAATCTATCGATTGCATTTTGGCAAGCTTGCTTAGCCCAATGGACACTTGCTAATCCCCCGATGCAAGGTACTAGTTGGGAACCTTATCCCTTATCATTACGAATCGTAAATTGGATTATCTGGCATTTACGTACAGGCGGCTTAACACCAGCGTTAATAGATCATTTGCATACTCAATGTCGAGCCTTAAACAAACAAATCGAATGGCACATTGACGCCAATCATTTATGGGCTAATGCTAAAGCATTAGTATTTGCCGGTTGTTTTTTTTCTCAAAATTCTGCATTGTATCAACAGGGGATGCAGTTAATCCACCGTATCTGCCAAGAGCAATTTGATACCTACGGTGGCCATATCGAACTTTCCCCCATGTATCATGCATTGATCACACAAGATTTGCTCGAATTAATTGCATTACATCAATGTTATGCAAAACCATTGCCTAACAGATGGGCTAAACAAGTAACTCGTATGTTAAGCTGGCTAGGCGCTTTGACACATCCTGATGGTGAATATGCTTTCTTTAATGATTGTACATTTGGTATTGCGCCCAATTATGCTACGCTTTGCCATATTGCTCGCCAATTACATCTTTCAGTCGACTTACCCCTAAGAAATGCTAGCGGTTATGTCCATCACCAAGCTCAATATTACACATTGATTGCAGATACAGCCGCGATTGGCTGTTCATATCAACCTGGTCATGCCCATGCCGATAGTTTAAGTTTTGAATTATCTTATGGCTTACAACGCATGATCGTTAATTCAGGAATTTCAACCTATGCCAATCATCAGCTGCGACACTGGCAACGCAGTACTGCTGCCCACAATACGCTTACATTAAATCAGCAAAATTCTTCTGAAGTATGGCATGCATTCCGCGTTGCAAAACGAGCCAGAATCATAAAACGTTATGTCAGTGAGCATTTAATAGCAGCCATTCACAATGGATATTCGAGCTGTTACCGTGCTATTTTACATAGCCGCCAATGGCATTTACAGGAACATCTGATTGCAATCACGGATCATGTGTTTGGTAAAGGCCAATATGATCTTGATTTATATTGCTATTTTCATCCACTATGCCACTTAGAATTACACGAACAGCGGATTTCAGTATATTTACAGGAACGTTGTATTGCGCTACTGACTTTTAATAAAGCTGCTGTTATTACAATTCAGGCTAGCCATTGGTATCCAAGATTTGGAGAAGCGATTCCTAATCAACGGTTACAAATTCATTTTCCAAAGCAATCCTTACCTACTGCCATTCACTGGGATGTTAAAATTTATTAAGAAGTATATTATGCATATTATGTTTCTAAGCGATAATTTCCCTCCAGAAGTCAATGCTTGTGCCTCACGAGTATTTGAACGGGCATGTTATTGGGTACGCTGGGGCCATCAAGTAACGGTGATTACCTGTGCTCCGAATTTTCCGGAAGGTAAAGTTTATCCAGGTTATCAAAATAAATGGTACCAAGTTGAATTTATGGAAGGCATTCGGATTATACGCGTAAAAACTTTTATCGTTGCTAATCGTGGTCTGGCATTACGGATTATTGATTTCATGTCCTATATGTTAATGGCGATCATAGCAGGGGTATGGCAAAAAAAGCCTGACATAATTGTTGCCACATCACCACAATTTTTTGCGGCTGTCGGAGGATGGATTTTAAGTCGCTTTAAACGCACACCTTTTATTCTGGAAATCAGCGATCTCTGGCCAGAATCAATTATTGCGGTAGGAGCGATGAAACCCTCTTTATTATTACGTTGGCTAGAACGATTAGAATTATTTTTATATCATCAAGCTAAATACGTTATTGTATTAACACATGCTTTCAAAAAGAATTTAGTTACAAGAAAAATTCCTGCCCATAAAATTCAAGTCATTATGAATGGAGTCGATTTAAACCGCTACAGACTAATGGCCAAAGATCCTAATTTATTACAGCGCTATTCACTACAGCAAAAATTTATTGTGGGGTATATAGGGACATTAGGCATGGCCCAAGATTTAATACAAATTTTACATGCAGCAAAAGCTTGCCAAGATCAAGCACATATTACTTTCCTGTTCGTGGGAAGTGGTGCAGACACTAAGCTTTTACAAGAGCAGATTCAAGCATGGCAATTATCCAATGTTATTCTGATTCCACGCCAACCTAAACCTGAAATTACACGCTACTGGAGTCTATGCGACATAGGGTTAGTCCATTTAAAAAATGAAGCGACATTTTCCTCAGTATTACCTTCAAAATTATTTGAAATGATGGGCATGGGATTACCTATCTGTTGTGTAGCACCTCCGGGAGCGGCGACCACATTAATTGAGCAGACCCAATCAGGTATTACTTTACCTGCTGGCAACCCTCAGTTATTAGCTGATACTTTAATTCGAGTAAGCATTCAGCCTGAACAATTAGCACAATGGTCAGCAAACAGCTACCGTGCCCGCCAACAATTTACTCGTGAATACCAAGCACAGGCGATGTTACAGGTATTTCAAGATACGATGTCCAGTGCATCATAAATTGTGCATCTTCGTGATGGAAAGAGGAATACATCAATAGCAGAACGACCCCCAAAATAGATGGACTGTATGATATACGTTGCAACCGATGCCAAGAAATGCCTGTTGATTACTCAAATTATGAAATTACAGCTAAAGCGCCATAAAAAGATTATAATAAATAACGTGTAAAGAGTTCATCTGGGAAGCAGTTTGTGGTACGGCATATGTTAGTGTTTGCCCATTTTTTCTCGATAGGGTTTAAATCCAGCGAATAGGATGGTAAGTATAGAAGGGTATGACCAGAATCTTCGATCATTTTTCACATGTTCTGACCTTTAAAATATAGTATTTGCATCAAAGCGACAACGACTATCTTGGTACAGAAAAGACAGCAAAAGTGCGCGATTGGCTGTGCGGCCGGATGGTCGTATTTTTAGCCTGTCCAATCCCAAAATAACACTGAATGAATATACTGTAACACAATGCGTTGCCGTACAAGATAAAGGCATCAAGGCCACATGGTCCCTAGTTAGTAACGCCGCTTTTAAGCCCAGGGAAACTGTAAATCGATACACTAAACGGTGAAAAATTGAGCCTTATTTCTGTGATCTCAAGGGCGAGCGATAGAGATTAGGGGCTTGAGCAAATACATATTAAATCATGTGCAAGGCGAGATTGGCTAATGTTAATTTAGTCTTTATCTTACACGTTGCTTGTCATTTTAGGTCAAGCAGGTGAAACCATTGTACCAACTAGTAGAAAAGAAAATAACTCAACTGAAAGAAAATCAGTTGAAGATTTTGAGGATAAATTAAGTGACTCTAATCTGCCATTTTAATTCAAATTCATTATTCTATAAAATTAATGTCAAACATTTACAAGCGCCACCTGATTTAATGTATTCACTCATTTCACATTCATGTACAGTAAAACCATGTCTTGCTAATAGCTTTCCCGTTTCTGGACAACCAGCCGGTATAATAACATTGCAACCAATGACTACAGCATTACAAGCAAAGTGCTTGGCCTCGTTTTCTGAAACAGGAATAAGTTCACCCATATTTTGCAGCATTTCTTGAGATTTTTTGCTAAACGCATGAGGATACCAAAGCGCTAGTGAGGAATTTAATGGGCAAAAGCAGGTATCTAAATGATAGAAATAAGGGTCAACTAGTTCGCAAAAAATGAGATTGAATTGCTTAAAAAAAGGCTGATTATAAACAGATGGCTCACTACGAACACCGTAACCAGCTACTAAATGATCATTAAAAAACAGAGCATCACCCGCGCCTTCAAAAGCAGGTGGTTGCGTAAAATCATTTTCCCCATTAATAATTTCAAAACCTTCTTTTTCGAACCAGGATTTAAAATAATAGCTTTCCAATTGACGCTCTCTATTTTTAAAAGAGCTAATCCAAACTTGATTTTGATAAATAAGGCCAGCATTTGCTGTAAATACCATATCAGGAAGACCTTGAATCGGTTCAATTAATTTCACCTCAGTAGCCAAATTTAATATGGTCTCATATAAGTTTTGCCATTGCTTTTGAGAGCTTGTTTGGTTAACAGGATGATCAAGATGCATCCAAGGGTTGATTTCATAAAAGATACCATAGTATTGCGGTTTGCACATGAAGATATTCATATTATTCCTTAATTAAGGGATTCAATTTGATTTAGTTTAACCAATTTCCAGAGAGGTTAGCCCAAACCATTTTTCATTTTCTATGGGAATAACTTGCCCTTTATACATACGAAATGTTTCCAATGTTTTTTCTAAGCCAAATTGTTCCATCAGATGAATCGCTTCAGGATTATTAGTGGGTGTATCAATATGAATTTGATCTTGTTTGCCAACGCAGCGACACAAAGCAGCGTATATTTTTTTAGCAATTAACTGATTATCTGCGACTAAAGGGGCTATTTTATAACCCTCATATGCTTTACTAATTACGCCATAACCGCAAAGTTCACCATTTTCAATAGCAGCTAATGTATGAGAATGAGGCATTGTTAGCCATTTAGAAAGAAATTTTGAACGAGGAGCTTGGAATAAACAATCATCATAATCGATAAGAGAAGTTAATGAAGTTGGTTTATGTAGAAAAATTTCTCGCTCCGAAGATTCAAAAAAAGATTTTTGTGAGTCTAAGAGATTGCCACGCCAGCGGATATTACTATGAGCTATTTTAAAGCCTTCTTTCTCATATTGTCCTATTTGCTCACTGACGCCGTTAAGTCCAATAGTAGAGCAATCTTTTATATTACCCATAACCATATCCCACAGTAACTTTCCATAACCCTGACCTCTATAAGAAGGGGCAACAATGTAAAGCCCTAAAAAAGCAAAGTTTGGCGCATAACGAACGGCAGCTAATGAAGCAACTGGCTTATCATCAATTTCAAGTAGATGATAGCCTTTAGGATCAGCCTCATACAACGCGTCAATTTCGTAAAGCCCAGGGTTCCATGATTCTTTAATTGCCCAACTAACAACCAATTCTAAATCTTTTTTGGTCATTTCACGGACATTAATTTTTCTTTGAGATATAACTTGTGTGATTTTTGAGGTAGAATAGTCACTGTAATAACGCACAGTGGGCCTGAATAAGTGACGATATGCCAAGGACGATAAGGATTGATTGATAAGTAAACGATGACCAGTAAACATAAAATGCTGCTCCAAGTAACAGGTAAGTTTCATACGGATGATGATTAAACTGTTTAGGCTAGCGTGCTTATGTAAAACAACTTATAAGGATTTACATCGTGAAATTTCCCTTACACTCTCCTTCAGCAATACAGGCTATTCACCAATTTATTGAATATCAAGCCATCCATAACCCAAATTTGCCAGCCTTAGAATTTCATGGCGAGATCCTAACATACAAGTTGCTTAATATCCAGGCCAATAAGCTGGCCCATTTCCTTATAAGAATGGGGGTTAAGGCTGAAACAACAGTTGGCATTTCTGTCAAACGTTCACTTAATATGGTGGTTGGAATTCTTGCCATTTGGAAAGCTGGTGGTGCTTATCTTCCCATTGATCCAGAGTACCCCACGCATCGAATCGAATATATCTTTGGTGATTCTGCAATCCAATTACTATTGACTGAACAATCACTCTTAGAACATTTACCTCCAGTGGCCATTAAAACTATATGTTTAGATGTCGATGAATCATGTTTTAATTCATTTTCTGAAGATAACCCATCCTGTTTTTTGAGGCCAGATAATTTGGCTTATCTTTTATATACTTCAGGATCTACAGGTAATCCAAAAGGAGTGATGGTTAGTCATGAAAATTTAATTGCAACTTATCTAAGCTGGCAAGAAATTTACAATTTAACCTCCAACGATTGTCATCTACAGATGGCTAGTTTTTCTTTTGATGTCTTTGTAGGTGACTTACTAAGGGCGTTGTGTTCAGGCGCTAAGCTGGTTATATGCTCTAAAATTACTTTATTAAGGCCAGAGAAGCTTTATAATTTGATAATTGCTCAGAATGTGAATTGTGCTGAATTCGTTCCAACTATTTTACGGCGGTTAATTAGTTATGTAAAAGCAAAAAATAAGGATTTCAGTTTTATGCGTCTTCTGCTTTGTGGATCGGACAGTTGGACTTTAGGTGAATATCGTCACCTTAAACAATTTTGTGGTCATAAAACCCGAGTGATTAACTCTTATGGGCTTACTGAAGCAACTATTGACAGCACTTGGTTTGAAGAGGAATTAGATTCTTCAATTGCTCTATCGCCACAACAATATGTCCCTATTGGTAAACCATTCCCGCATACTCAGATTTTTTTGCTAGATGAAAGTCTCAATGAAGTAGACAAAAAAGAGATTGGGGAAATATATATTGGGGGCTTAGGAGTTGCACGAGGCTATTACAATAAGCCTGAGTTAAATAAAGAGCGCTTTATTACACATAGCTTTGATGGAAATCTTTCTGTTAAACTATATAAGACTGGCGACCAAGGCCGATTTTTGGCAGATGGAAGTATCCAATTCTTAGGGAGGAAAGATAATCAAATCAAGTTGCGTGGTATACGTATCGAGCTTAGTGAAATAGAATGTGCTATTAACAGTTTTCCTTCTGTTAAAGAAAATATTGTCGTTCTTAATGAACAAGAACCAAGCCACCCTCGTTTAGTGGCTTATGTGGTTATTGAACAAGAAACGAAAGAAGCCTTATCAGAACTACGTCACTTCTTAATAGAAAATTTACCTGGTTATTTGATTCCTGCCGTCTTAGTTTCTTTAGATGTGCTCCCTTTAACTCCAAATGGTAAAATTGACCGAGAGAACCTTAGAAGTAGGCATGTCGTATTTCACTAGGTAATTTAAATTTATGTACAGGATATACCAATCGCCATTGAAGGTGAGAAAATTGTTGCAATAGATTCAAAGATAGGGTAAAAAGCGATTATGGAAAAGATAGTGACTTTAAAGGAACCCATTTACTTTAGGGATCGTGTTCATCCACAGTATCAAACGTATTTAAAATATGGTTGGATATTGAAAGGTGAACAAAAATTAGTTCCAACAACCGCGAGACAACCGAGATTACGTATTATCGGTGGAATTTGTTTGCAAGGTCATCGAGTTGTTTATCAACAACCTGACAAAATAAATGCCACTCATATTGCAGGATCTTTTTGCTGTTTGCGTCAACATCATTCTGGAAAATATAAAATACATATTATTTTAGATAATGCAGGTTATCATAAAAATCCAGCACTACAAATATTCGCTAAAAATTTAGCCATTGAACGACATGATTTACCACCCTATTCTCCGAATCTTAATTCTATCGAGAGGCTATGGAAAATCATGCGTGAAAAAGTGTTTTCAAATCAATCTTACCTAACTTTTCTTGATTTCGCTCAAGCAACGTTGAATTTTTTTAGAAACATTAACAAAAATAAATTATTATTACACCCGAGAATTACCAATAATTTTCCGGTCTTACATTCACCATTGTTCGTATCTTGAAGTGTAATGGGTATATAAGGATATTTATGAAGTCTAGCTATCAATCTAAAAAAATAAAGAAAAAAACAGCCAAATCTAATTCTACCGTTCAAAATTTGGCTGAATTAAACTCTCTTGTTACAGGCCAGGCACAAGACGGGTTATTAAGTGCAGAAGAATATGCACAAGAAATATGCGCCTTTTATCAATCTATAATCGCAAATATGCCTAATCATGTCTACTGGTTAGATAGAAATTGTGTCTTACGAGGTGGTAATGACAAATTAGCGCATTTTTTTGGTTTAAAATCTGCTTCTGAATTAGTAGGTTTAACTTATGAGGAAATGAATAAACTAGCTAATTGGACAGCAGGTCAAGGACAATCTTTTAAAAATGCTGAGTTAGAGGTTATGGCTACAGGTGTACCTCGGTTGAATGTTGAAGAGCCTGTTGTATTTGTTAATGGCCAGCCAAGATATTTCATCTCGAACAAAGTTCCTCTTTTTAATAATAAAGGTGAGGTTATCGGGGTATTAGGTATTACAACTGATGTGACTGATTTAAAAGAGGCCAAAGAAAAAGCAGAGGCAACCAGCCGAGCTAAATCAGAATTTATAGCAAATATGTCTCACGATTTTGTGACACCACTGACCGGCATCATCAATATGTCTGCTGACTTAAAAGACGAACAATCTACTACAGATAATCAACAACGTGCACATTGGCTTAATGAAAGTGGGGAACAATTATTAGAGTTATGTACTGGAATCTTGCAGTCTATTTCTGCAGATAATTACACAGAGCAGGATCTAAAAGAAGAATGCTTTAGTTTGAATCACTTAATCAATACCATTGAGAAACTTGAAAAACCTATGATTTATTCAAAAGGACTTGAATTTAAAGTAGATATCGATCCCTCTATTCCGTCCTATTTAATTGCTGATCAGGTTAAGTTACATCGAGTTTTTATTAATTTGCTAGGGAATGCGATTAAGTTTACACAAAAAGGTTATGTTGGCGTAATAATCAAATTACTTGAAAAAAATAATGAACAAGTAACATTAGATATGGGAATAGTTGATACTGGAAGAGGAATTGCACCGGATTTACAAGAAAAGATTTTTGAGCGTTTTTTTCGAGTGAATCCTTCTTACAAAGGAACCGATAAAGGATATGGTATTGGGCTGCATATCGCTCAAAAATATGTGCATCTATTGGGAGGGAAAGACGGTATTCAGTTAGAAAGTGAAGAGGGTAACGGTAGCTATTTTCATTTTGTATTATCTTTCAAAATAGGTAATGCAAAAGATGCAATCCAAATTATATCTGAGCAAGATCAATCTACTGAAGCCGTTAAGAAAATAAAACACCTGGAAGAGGTAAAATCTCCTTCTGAACAAGAAGAGACTTTGCCAAGTGACTCACCTTTAATATTGCTGATTGAAGACACCAAACCGGCACTACTCGGCCTAGAATCAATCGTAAAAAGAGCAGGTTGTCGATTTAAATCAGCCGAAGATGGGGAGAAAGGATTAGAATTTGCAAAAAATAATGATTTTGATTTGATTATTACCGACATAGGATTGCCAGGTATATCAGGGATTGAAGTAACCAAACAAATTCGAGCTTGGGAAAAAAACAATCATAGGAAAAAAGTCCCAATTGTCGCTTTAACAGCACATGCTGCTCGAATGGCTGAACCTGAATGTTTAGAAGCAGGTATGGATAAGGTATTTACCAAGCCCGCAAACTTAGATATGGTCCAGGGTCTTCTTCAGCAGTTTATCGCAGAAAATGAAGATGTTAATTCTAATATTGCTCAATCACCAACTCCTAAGAAAAAGGAATTTATTCCATCTAAGACTGGTCTCGGTATTGATTTACCTGATACAGAAGAAGAATTATTCATGTTAGATCAGTATCTCTACCTTGATACAAAAGTACTTCAAGAAATTTATGGTGATCATTATTGCACTCTTATGAAAGATGTTCTGGAATCAATGCCCGATCAAATAGTTAAAGATAAAAAAGAAATTATGGAGGCTTTTGCAACTAAAGATTGGGATAAGGTTGAGCAGTTAGCTCATAGAGCGAAAGGAGGTGCTGCTACTTGTGGCACTTTGCGTATGAAATTTGCTTGCCAATATTTGGAGCGGTATCGTAAGGCTGGTCATTCAAAATCCTTAGAGAAATTATATTATCAATTGATGCAGATTATGGATGAAACGAAAGAATATATTGAGAAATGGATAAAAATGTGTAAAGAGGCTTAAAGACACAGCTAATACACTACTTGCCTTTTGGTAGCCTATCTAAATAAAAGGCAAGCTGTTACTAACCATTAAGAGGAGGGTTTTTTATTTCATATAAATTTTCAATTTCTGGAGAAGGGCTTAATGTATTTTTATTTTGTAATATATAAGTTGCCTCTTCAAGATTCCCTACCCAAAAATTGTACTGTGCGACTGCCTGATCTAAGCTTTTCTTTATCTCTTCAATACGATTCTCTAGATATTGTCGTCATGAATTAACATGGAGGAACGAGGTGATGTACTCTACCTTAGGTATGAAGGAGGAGTATGTGATGACACCGGCGCAGACAAGACATGATATTTCAGAGACCATGTATGGTCTTTGTTAGAACCTCATTTACCTGGTTGAGCAGGTGTATCGAGAGGCATAGCGACAGACAACCGCCAGTTTATCAATGCGGTATTTTGGATTTTGCGCACGCGGGCTCCTTGACGTGCTCTTCCTCCAGAGTACGGAGACTGGGTAAACACACATAGGCGTTTTTGTCGTTGGCGTGATAAAAGGATTTGGGAAGCTTTATTGGAGATTGTTCTTCAAGAACCCGATTATGAGTGGCTGATGATCGATGCGACCCACTGTAAAGTTCATCCGCACGCGCTGCCGATGCTGCTGGCGGGAATCAAGACATGAGTCCTTCAAAAGGGGGGCTCAACCGTAAGATACATTTGGCGGTGGATGCGCATGGTATGCCAATCAGAGTTATTATTACAGATACTACCACAGCAGATTGCATACAGGCTAGCAAACTTGTCGAGGGAATAAAAGCTGAACACTTACTGGCAGATAAGGCGTATGATACGGACGCCATTCTCAAGGATTCTGGGGATAGTGATATCAATCCTGTTATACCGCCCAAGAAAAACAGGAAACAAAAACACGCTTATGATGTTGACCTCTATCAATTGAGGCATCTTGTGGAAAACGCATTTTTACATTTAAAAAGATGGCGAGGTATCGCTACGAGGTATGCTAAAAACACAGCTTCCTTTCTTGCTGCAATCCATATTCGATGCTTGGTGTTATCGCTCAAAATCTCGTGACGACTCTGTCTAGGAAAACGGAAAAATTGTGAATGGGAATACCAGATTACAAATTCACACTTGAGTTTAATCCTCATTTTAGCGAGAATCATGGTTTTAAAAATATCATCGATGCCTAAACAATATTACGCACCTCGCTACTGGGGAGTATGGCTGCTACTCGGTCTTATGAGATCCTTAGTTACACTGCCTATTTCCTGGCAGCTAGCAATCGGTAGATGCTTAGGATTAATGAGTTATTATCTTTCTCCTTATCGTCGTCAAATTACTCAAACGAATCTACAACTATGTTTTCCTGAACGTTCACCTTCTGAATTAGCAAAACTCATTAAACAAAACTTTATGCATGTAGGCATGGGCATCATGGAAACAGCCATGGCATGGTGGCTGCCTAACAACCGTCTCATTCATCTTAGTACCTGGCACGGTTGTCACCATTTAGAAAGCGCCCTGGAATCGGGACGCCCAATCATTCTTGCTGGTGCCCACTTTACCTGTCTTGAGATTAGTGCACGATTATTTGCTACTCGTTACCCTTTTCAACTGACATATCGGCCTCATAAAAATCCTCTATTTAATGCCATCATGGCCGCTAGACGCGCTAGCATCGCCACCAAAGTGATTGCACACAAAGAGCTACGATCGATGATCAAAAGTTTAAAAACCAATACTCCAGTTTGGTATGCACCTGATCAAGACTATGGCTTAACACATAGTGTTTTTGCGCCATTTTTTGGCATTCAAGCAGCCAGTATTACCATGATGTCACGGCTAGCAAAGCACACCAATGCCATTGTGATACCTATCGCGTATACGCGAAATCGTCAACAAATAGGCTATGAATTCCATATTAGCCCTCCACTAACACATTATCCTAGTGATGATTTGGTTGCAGATGCCACTCAATATAATCAATTTTTAGAGCAAATGCTAAAGCAATACCCTGAGCAGTATCTTTGGCAGCATCGGCGCTTTAAGTCTCGCCCCCCCGGCGAAGCTAAACTTTACCCTCGCAAAAAACATCGGCTTGTAAGAGATCGCCTACAACAACGCTAGGCTTAATCTACTTAAAACTTCATCTAAAACGACCAAAATTTACCGTTTAACCCTGTATATTTATTGAACAGTGTTTGCCATAATAGATAATATCTCCCACGATAATAATCTTAATAATATGTTTCAAAAAACTCTCAAACATCTTAAAAAACGCGCTGAAGTCCTACTCGCGATCAAAGCTTTGATACAGCCCCATGAACAAGAAGGCTATCAAATGCAATTATTTAAAATTATCACTGAATTAGAACTATTGCATCAAAAAATAAGGCACTACCATGGTATTCAGTTGCATCATTTGCTGCAATTACCACAACTACCTCCCGTACTATTGGAACTTGCTACCTTAATGACTCAGCTTAGGGAACAATTAGGCACAAAAATAGGCTATAGGATAGTACCCAATAGTGGTGCTGTAAATCGTTACCGTTTTTTCACCATCTAAGTAATCTGGCATCTTAAATTTAATTTTGTTAGACTAGACGATATTATAAGCATTCAGTAGCAGCAATGCAGTTAATTGCCCAATTAGCAACTGGCGATGAAATCATTCAGGGTGATTTGCTTAACACTAATAGTCAGATTATCGCTAAAACCTTACATGAATTTGGATTTTCACTTGGGCAACAATTAGTGGTAGAGGATGATCAAGCAACCATCGCTACTGCCCTACGCTATTTATTGACCCAACATGACATTGTTATTACGATTGGCGGCTTAGGGCCAACCTCGGATGATGTAACACGCTTTGCTATCAGTGATGTCATTCAGCAACCGCTAGTTTTAGACCCAGCAAGTTGGGAAATGATTCAACAGCGCATTACGACGCTAGGGTATCCAGTAACTGCAAACAACCGCCAACAGGCATTATTTCCGCAAGGCGCCGAAATTTTTCTGAATCTTCATGGTACCGCCAATGGTTGCTGCTGCCAGTGGCAAAATAAATGGATTATTATGCTACCAGGACCGCCCCATGAATGCCTACCATTAGTAAAAAATCAGGTGCTTACTACTCTCACACAACACTGTCAGCGTCCATCGATATATCGACAACGCTGGCTATTATTTCGGGTTAGTGAGAGCATCATTGCAGATAAAGTCACACAACTCTTAGCGTCTACTCCATGTCAAGTTAGCTACCGTATCCGTTATCCTTATTTAGAATTGAAGTTGGCCAGTTCAAGTAATGCCATCTTAGCAGCGGCCTGTGAAAATCTAAAACCCCTCATAACGCCACATTTGATTGGAGATGGTAGTCAATTTGCAAGTGAAATGCTCCGTCAACAAACATCGCATTATCGTATTTATGATGGCGCTACGCGTGGTCATCTACAAGTTGCTTTAGTAACACCTAAAACGCACGCAAAATTTCAATTTATGGCGGATATGGCCAATGCTGATATTACTATTGAAGGATTAGAAGCGTATTGGTCAGACGAAGCACTGCCTAGCTATAATATAACCATCATGGTACATCACCAAGAATACCAGCTATCGATCCCAAACCGTGAAGAATTAACCCTACCGTCGGCGATTGAATATATTTGTAAGGCTATTTTACAAGCTGAACCTCATGTTAAAGATCCCATTCAGCATCTTTAATCACTGCGATGCTTATGGATATTTTAATCCGGTTAGTTAGCCGTGGATCACGTTATACCTTCAAATG
>QLAH01000406.1_pt1 | contig 23965 bp, 19 predicted proteins | sample 4693081 | NCBI WGS metagenome assembly QLAH01 (sample SAMN09425401, study PRJNA476045) | Lake water metagenome, whole genome shotgun sequencing project.
CTCAAAGTCTTGCAGTTGCGCCTCTGGTGTGTCGTCTTTGAGGAGCTTGGCCACTTCTCTGAGGTGGTATTTGAGTTTTCGTTGTTGGGCTGAGTCCATGGTTCTGTTTCTTTCCACTCTCTCATCCCCGTCAACCCCGAGTATTTATACTCATGTCATAAGTGGGATGCTCCCGTAGTGATGGAAGTTCCCTCGTTCAAGTAGAATTTGATTGGCCTACCGTACAAACCGGAACGTCTATCGCTTCCAACCAAGGGGAAAGCTTAGCGACTAGCGATGCTGAATGGTTACAGCAATGGCAAGTTCAAAGTGAGGTGAGATATCCACTCTGGTGTCGTAACAATCTATGGGGTTGTTTGATGATTCAGTACCTAGATTTTAATGTAACTGATACGACCTGGGCTTCATTCTTTCAGTCAATTATCCAGCAACTTCAGATTGCATTAGACCAAGCTGAATTACTTCTACAACTAGAAAAAGCCAACGGTCACCTCTTATACTTAGCAAACACAGATGCCCTAACCCAACTTGCTAATCGACGTTACTTAGATCTTTATATTGAACGTGAGTGGTTACGCCTCAAGCGAGATCAGCAGTCTCTATCTATTATTCTGATGGATATCGATTACTTCAAAGCCTATAACGATATTTATGGGCACATTCAAGGGGATGAATGTCTACGATTAGTTGCCCAAGTCTTAGCCTCTGTGGCCAAGCGCCCAGCAGATTTGGCCATACGCTATGGCGGCGAAGAGTTCTTATTAGTGCTGCCTAATACCGATGCATCGAGTGCCGTTGCCTTGGCACAGCAGGTCCAAACAGCGGTCATGCAGTTAAATATTCCTCACGCTGGGCACTTTTCTAGCACTTGCGTAACCCTTAGTTTAGGCATTGCCACTCACATCCCTACGGCGGATAGCTCATGGCTACAACTCCTGAATCTAGCTGACAATGCCCTTTATGAGGCTAAAAAATCGGGTCGCAATCAATATGTACTAGTCCCCTAACATCTGACCGAAATAGGAGGCATTGCTGGATAAACCTATGAATTGAGCTCTGTAGGTATTGAAACCTCATTCAAATTTTCGCGAGATCATACTGCTATTCAGCAACGCCCAGGTTCAGGTACCAGTACCAATACCGGCAGCTCGGTCTGTAAACCTAACCTCAGTTCGGGTTAGACATAGTGACCAGATTCCCTGGTAGACCTCACCCCCAGCCCCTCTCCCACGAGGAGAGGGGAGCTAGCAAGGCTCAAAGTCCCTCTCCCCTAGGGAGAGGGATTTAGGGTGAGGTCTAAAGCGCAAGCTGGAAGCAGGTTTCTCAAGCTTGCAGCGACTGGCTTATCCCGAACTCAGGTTAAACCTAAACAGCTCATTAAGTTTTGCCTAATGTAAAAGCCTCTCCCTCTATAGGTTGGGCACAATCGTTAGGTATGTCTGTCGATTTTTGGTTCCTGCCACCTGTCTATGCCTACTGCTGCTCTCCCCACCTCCGGTTCCATCGTGACTTGCCGGGGGCGTCAATGGGTCGTTATGCCCTCAGAACAGGCCGATTTGCTCCGGTTGCGGCCCCTGAGTGGCAATGAAGACCAAGTCTGCGGAATTTACCTGCCCCTGCTGGAACAGGGCTTGGAGAGTCTAGACTCAGCCCAATTTCCTGTGCCTGCGCCCCAGGCCATCCAGGATCACGCGGCGGCTCGGTTGCTGGTGGAGGCGGCTCGGCTTAGCCTTCGGAGTGGGGCGGGGCCGTTTCGGTGTTTGGGGCGGCTGTCGGTGCGGCCTCGGCCCTATCAGCTTGTGCCCTTGCTAATGGGGCTGCGGTTGGAGACGGTGCGGCTGCTGGTGGCGGATGATGTCGGGATTGGCAAAACCATTGAGGCGGGGCTGATTGCCCGTGAGTTCTTAGACCGGGGTGAGGTGCAACGGTTGGCGGTGCTGTGTCCGCCCCATCTGTGCGACCAGTGGCAGCGGGAACTGCGGGAGAAGTTCCACATTGATGCGGTGGTGGTTCGGTCGGGGACGGTGAGCAAGCTGGAGCGGGCCTTGCCTGCGGGGGATCACCACATCTTTGGTTACTATCGGCACATCATCGTGAGTTTGGACTATGCCAAGTCTGACCGTCGTCGGGCCAGTTTTTTGGCCCACTGTCCGGATTTGGTGATGGTGGATGAAGCCCATACCTGCGCTCGGCCCAGTGGTCGGAGTGAGTCTCAGCAGATGCGGCACCAGCTCATCCATGCCGTGGCCCAACGACCAAGCCAACATTTGGTCATGCTGACCGCCACGCCCCACAGCGGCATTGAGGAGTCGTTTCTGTCTCTGCTGGGCCTGTTGCGGCCCGACTTTGAGCAGTACGACCTGGAGCGCCTGAGTGAGAACCAGCGGATAGCCCTGGCCCAGCACTTTGTCCAACGGCGACGGGCGGATATCAAGGTCTGGCTGGGGAACGAAACCCCTTTTCCAGATCGGGAACCCCTGGAGCGGCCCTACAAGCTGTCTAAGGGCTATCAGGATCTCTTTGAAAACGTCTATAACTTTGCCCGTGGGCTAATCAGAACCACCACCAGCGACATGACCTATGCCCAGCGGCGAGGGCGGTACTGGTCGGCCCTGGCCATTATTCGCTGTGTGATGTCTTCCCCAGAGGCGGCGCTATCGACCCTGGGGCGGCAGCTCGAGAAAACCGCCTCGGAGGACGAACTGGCGGCGGACATTGATGAAGCTCTAATGGTGGCCTACACCTACGACCCCACCGACCAGGAGCAAGCCCTGGATGCCCAACCCACCACGGCCATCGCCCAGGGGCAGCGTTCCTTTAGCGATACAGATCGGCGCAAGCTGAGAGCCTTTATGCAGGATGCCGCTGCGCTTAAGGGCGGGCAAGATTCTAAACTCAAGGCCGCGACGGAGACCATTGCTGAACTGCTCAAGGAGGGGCTGAACCCGATCATCTGGTGCCGCTACATTGCCACTGCCAATTATCTGGCCCAGGCGCTAAAGGACACCTTTGAGAAAAAGCGGGGCAGCCAAGTGCGGGTGATGGCCGTGACCGGGGAACAGGCCGAAGATCAGCGGGAGGCCCAAATTCAGGAGTTGGCCACCTATCCCCAGCGGGTGCTGGTGGCCACGGACTGCCTCAGTGAAGGGGTGAACCTCCAGGAGCATTTCCAGGCGGTGATCCACTACGACCTGCCCTGGAACCCTAACCGACTGGAGCAGCGAGAAGGCCGGGTAGATCGCTACGGCCAAACGGCCCCCATTGTTAAAAGCTATCTGCTCTATGGCCAAGATAATCCGGTGGATGGGGCCGTGTTGGATGTGCTGATTCGCAAGGCGGTGAAAATTCACAAGAGCCTGGGCATTAGCGTCCCGGTGCCGATGGACAGCGCCACGGTCTCGGAGGCGGTGTTTAAGTCTCTGTTTGACCGGGCTACCGATGCCGAGCAGTTGTCTCTGCTGGAGTTGCTGGATGAGCAAGAATCGGCCATGGAGCAAGTTCATAAAAGTTGGGATCGGGCCATTGAACGGGAAACCATCAACCGCACCCGCTTTGCCCAGCGGGCGATTAAGCCCGAAGAGGTGGAACAAGAGCTGGTGGAGTCGGACATGATCCTCGGCAACGAGTCCGACATTGAGCGGTTTGTGCTGACCACCTGTGCGCGGCTCAATCACTCTTTGGTCAAGCAGAAACAGGGCTGGCTGCTGCAAAACATCCCCACCTGTGTGAAGCCGATCCTGGGCGACAAACCCCGGCTATTGACCTTTACGACACCGCCCCCGGAAGGGGTAGAGTATGTGGGCCGCAACCATCCCCTCGTGGAAGGGCTGGCCCGCTATGTGCTGGAAGATGCCTTGGAAAACGGTCAAAATCCGGTGGCGGCCCGGTGTGGGTTCACGGTGACGACTGCCGTAGAGAAGCGCACCACGTTATTGATGCTGCGGTTGCGGCACCTGCTGGCCAGTACCAAGGGGCAAGACTTACTCGCCGAAGAATGCCTAGTGGCTGGGTTTACTGGCCCACCGTCGGCCCCGCTATGGCTAGAGCCAGAGGCAGCGGCCCAGCTTTTGCAACAGGCAGAACCGACTGGGGATATTCCCTTAGCCATGAAGCGGCTGGAAATTGAGGAATTGCTAGGGCGGCTGGATGGCTTGCAGGAGGAACTCAACGACCTGGCCCAACAGCGAGCCAATGCCCTGCTCCAGTCCCACCGTCGGGTGCGGTCTATCACCAAGGAAGGTCAGATCCGGGTGAAGCCCCAGTTACCGATGGATATTTTGGGGGTCTTTGTTTTACGACCGGGATAGCCCCCGGAGCCCTCACCCCCAGCCCCTCTCCCCCCTGGGAGAGGGGGGCCGGAAATGGTTTTCAAAGTCCATCTCTTGTTCTGAGTCGTTGTGTACCCATATTTTGTTTTCACATCGCAAGTCCTCGGAGATCCCCCTAAATCCCCCTTGGAAAGGGGGACTTTGACTCCGGTTCCCCCCTTTACAATCGGAGATCCCCCTAAATCCCCCTTGGAAAGGGGGACTTTGACTCCGGTTCCCCCCTTACTAAGGGGGGCTAGGGGGGATCTCCCATGGCTTGTGGGCACACCGTCTCCCCAAGGGTGAGGGCACCCCTAGCCTGTTTAATCCGCTAACCTCCTTGCAAAGCTTTCCCCCTCACGAGAACCCATGGCTACCGCTACGAACCTCACCGGATTGCAAATCGAAGGCAACCTGATCGCCTCAGACCTGATGGCGGATGTTTTGGCCGGAGACCTAAAAGGCCAGACCGTTGAAGCCTTTGGCCTACCCAAAACCAGCAAGCTTTCCGATGAAGTGGCCCTGGCCTGGGGCGATGCCAAGATCTACTGGGCGGCGTTTCAGCGTGCCCTCGGTCGTCTGCCGGAAGATGACCCCGCCACCACCGTGACCCGTGAACAGTGGGTGATGCCCCTGCTACGGAGTTTGGGCTATGACCCGGTGTATGTGGCCAAGGCGGAGGTAGTAGACGAACAGACCTATGCGATTTCCCACCGAGTCGAGCCGGGTGATAACAAGCCCCCGATTCATGCGGTGGGGTGTCGGGTGCGGCTAGAGCAACGTCCTCCCAGTGGAACACCTCGACTGTCGGCCCATGCGCTGGTGCAGGATTATCTGAATCGGACGGAACATCTGTGGGCCATCGTTACCAATGGGCTGCGCTGGCGGCTGTTGCGCGACTCTTCCCTGATGACCCGGCTCACCTATGTGGAGTTTGACCTGGCGCAAATCCTCAATGGCGAAAACTTTGCGGAGTTTGGCCTGTTCTATCGCCTGTTCCATCGCTCGCGCCTGCCCCAGGGCATGGAGGATGCCGATGAGTGCCTGCTGGAGTTTTACCACCAGGAATCCGTGCAGCAGGGGGGCCGGGTGCGAGATCGGCTACGGGATGGCGTCGAGCAAGCCCTCAAAGTCCTCGGCACCGGGTTTCTCCAGCATCCCGCTAACGAATCCCTCCGCCAACGCCTAAACCTAGGCCAAACCTCCAATTCCCCCTCCAATCCCCCCTCGCCCTCTGGGAGAGGGGCCGGGGGTGAGGGCTCCGAGAGCATGGCCGAGGGTGAGGGTTCCCCCCTTTCAGAAACCGACTACTACCGCCAACTCCTGCTGCTGATCTATCGCCTGCTGTTTTTGATGGTGGCCGAGTCGCGAAATCTGCTGCTCTCCGGTGAGGATGGGGAGAAATCCCGCATTTACCGGGAGTATTACAGCATCGAACGCCTGCGGGCACTGGCGGAAAAACCGTCTTGGCGGCGGGAGGGCTTTCAGGATCTCTGGCAGGGCTTGCGGGTCACGTTTCGGCTGTTTGATGAAAATTGGCGGGGGCAGTTGCTCGGTCTATCGCCACTGAATGGTGTGTTGTTTGGCTCCCATTCCTTGCTGGATATCGACGACTGCGCCATCGACAACCACGATCTCACCCTGGCGATTCGCCACCTATCGCTCTATCAACAGCGGGGCCAACTGCGTCGGGTCAACTATGGGGCGCTGGATGTGGAGGAACTGGGCAGCGTCTACGAAAGCTTGCTCGATTTCCATCCCCAGGTGGCTCAGCGGCAGGGAATTTGTGAATTTCAACTGGTCACAGGCAGCGACCGCAAAACCACAGGCTCTTACTACACGCCCCCAGAACTGGTAGGCCAACTGATCAAAAGTGCGCTTGAGCCTGTGATTGAGGAGCGGCTGAAGGCGGCGGCCCTCACCCCAAAATCCTCTCTCCCCACGGAAGACCTCACCCCCCAGCCCCCTCTCCCACGGGGAGAGGGGGAGCAAGAGGTGGGCCAGGTTCCACTGTCCTCCAAACTCTCCGCATCTTCCGATCTCCCCTCTCCCTCTGGGAGAGGGGCCGGGGGTGAGGGCTCCGGGGCTGCGGGTTCCCTCCAAGCGGCCCAAGAACAAGCGTTGCTCTCGCTCAAAATCTGCGACCCGGCCTGTGGGTCTGGCCATTTTCTGCTGGCGGCGGCGCGGCGCATTGGCAAAGAGTTGGCCCGCATTCGCACCGGAGAGGCCCAACCGGGGCCAGAGCCGTTGCGGGTTGCGATTCGTGATGTGATTCAGCATTGCATCTATGGGGTAGACCTCAACCCGTTGGCGGTGGATCTGTGTAAGGTGGCGCTGTGGCTGGAGGGGTTGTGTCGGGGGGTGTCGCTGAATTTTTTGGATCACCGGATTAAGTGTGGCAATTCGTTGGTGGGGGTGTTGGATTTGGATTGCCTGAAGGAGGGCATTCCAGACAATGCCTACAAGCCTGTAACGGGGGATGACAAAACCCTAGCCACCCAGTTTAAGAAGCGCAATAAGCAAGAGCGGCAGAGTACCGCAGAAGGGCAGCTCTCGCTGATGTATGACGATACCTTTGAGCGCGACCGGGAGGAATATGCCAAGGCATGGCGCGAAATTGAGGCGATGAAGGATGATGACCCCACAGCGGTTCGCCAAAAGCAAGAAAAGTATGAACGCAGCCAACATCTCTATTCTTGGCGACGGGATAGATCGGCCTGCAATTTGTGGACGGCAGCGTTTTTTATGCCGCTAACGGAGCAGAATCTACAGCTTTTGCCAACTTCGGGGGTGTTGGATAATCTGCTAAAAGGCAACTGGGCTACGCAAGATCTGATCAACGCCGCGAACAAACTTGCCGAAGAAAAACGGTTTTTCCATTGGCCGCTAGAGTTTCCCGATGTGTTTGGCCCCTCATCCCCTAACCCCTTCTCCCCCCAGGAGAAGGGGAACCAGAATCTCCCCTCGCCCTCTGGGAGAGGGGCCGGGGGTGAGGGCGGTTTTGATTGCGTTTTAGGCAACCCCCCTTGGGAACGGATTAAATTACAGGAAAAAGAATTTTTTGGGGCCAGAGATCCTGAAATTGCCAACGCTGCTAACAAAGCCGCACGGGAAAAACTGATCAAAAAGCTGCCCACCACCAACCCAGCCCTGGCCCAAGCCTTTGAAGATGCGAAACATGATGCCGATGCCCAAGGTAAGTTTATTCGAGAATCCCAACGATTTCCGCTAACGGCAACGGGAGATATTAATACCTATGCGGTGTTTTCTGAGACGGTTCGCAAGGTCATCGACAATCAAGGTAGAGCCGGGATTATTGTGCCGACTGGAATTGCAACAGATGATACCTGCAAAAGATTTTTTAGCACCATTGTTAGTGAGAAAAACTTGTCTAGCTTGTACGACTTTGAGAATCGTGAGGCCATTTTTTCATCTGTTCACAGAAGCTATAAATTTTCCCTGCTTGGCTTGTCAGGAGAGATTGTAGATTCTGCAAAATTCTCATTTTTCTTGACTAAACCGAATCAAGTTGGCGATCCAAGTAAAACCTTTGAACTTACAGCATCAGATATTGCCCTACTCAATCCTAATACCCTAACCTGTCCTGTTTTTCGCACTAGCGCTGATGCAGAACTCACTAAGAAAATTTATCGTAATGTTCCCGTTCTAGACAACGAAGCCACGAATAAAAATCCTTGGGGTATTTCGTTCATGGCAATGTTTCATATGTCAAACGATAGTAATCTTTTTGAGGGGCAACCTGGTAGCGGTCTCTTGCCCCTATACGAAGCCAAACTATTTCACCAATTTGATCATCGTTGGGCCAGTTATCAAGTCGGTTCAGCCCAAGATTCTACCCTTGAGCAAAAAGCCAATCTTAACTACACTATAACCCCCCGCTACTGGGTAGACAAAGTTGAAGTTGAATCTAAACTTTTATACAAATGGGATAAAAAATGGATTTTAGGATGGAGAGATATAACTAATGCGACTAATGAAAGAACGGTTATCGCTACTATTTTCCCAAAATCAGCTTTTGGCGACACTGTATTATTGATGTTGCCTAGCAAAGGCACTGTAAGTCAGATTGCTTGTCTAGCAGGAAATTTGAATAGTCTAGTTTTTGATTTTTCTGCAAAACAGAAAATTGGTGGCACTCACCTCAAATTCTTCACTATGCGTCAACTTCCTGCCCTCCCCCCCGACCGCTACAGCCGCGCCGACATTGACTTCATCGCCCCCCGCGTCCTAGAACTCACCTACACCGCCTGGGATCTCCAACCCTTCGCCCAAGACATGGGCTACCACGGCGACCCCTTCATCTGGAACCCAGACCGCCGTGCCCACCTCCGCGCCGAACTCGACGCCTACTACGCCCACCTCTACGGCCTCATCCGCGACGAACTCCGCTACATCCTCGACCCCACCGACATCCACGGCCCCGACTTCCCCAGCGAAACCTTCCGCGTCCTCAAAAACAACGAAATCAAACAATTCGGCGAATACCGCACCCAACGCCTCGTCCTCGAAGCCTGGGATAAACTAGGGTTTTAGGCCATGTTGGAAAAAAACTGTTAGCGGTAGCAAAAGTGGGGATCCCCCTAAATCCCCCTTAAAAAGGGGGACTTTGACCCCGATTCTTCCCTTAAAAAGAGGGACTTTGACCCCGATTCTCCCCTTCTCAAGAAGGACTTTAACTCCGGTTCCCCCCTTCCCAAGAGGGACTTTAACTCCGGTTCCCCCCTTCCCAAGGGGGGCTAGGGGGGATCCACAGACTACAGCGACAGCAGATCACCTTTCAAACACCCTCTTAGACCATTTATCCCGCCGAGAAAACCCATGACCGTCATCAACCAAATCCACCAAGACCTCCCCAGCCTCTCCGAAGCCGAATGCCAACTCGTCGCCGAATTTATTCAACTCCTCAAAAAAAGCCATACCCTTTCCCCCAACCCTGAACCCCCTCAGCCACCCTCCTTCCTAGACGTAGCAGGTCACTTCGTCGGCATCCTCTCCGGCGGCCCCGGCGACCTCGCCACCAACCCCCACCACCTCGAAGGATTTGGAGAACAATGAGTCAACCCTGGATTATTGATACAGGCTTTCTAGTGGCTTTGCTCAATCGCAGCGAACGCTACCACCCGTGGGCCAAAGAACACATCAAGCAGGCCCCCTACCCATTATTGACCTGTGAGCCTGTCATCACAGAAACCTGTTTCTTATTACGCAAAATCCCAAACGGAGAAAAAACCGTTTTAGAACTTCTAGAAAGCCAGGTTATTCAAATTGGCCTTCAAATATACCCAGAAATAAACCCAATTAAAACCCTAATGCAGCGCTATCAATCTGTTCCCATGTCCTTAGCCGATGCCTGCCTAGTAAGAATGAGCGAACGCTACCCCAATAGCCCTTTGTTAACCCTCGATAGCGACTTTCAGGTTTATCGCAAAAACAAAGACGAAATCATTCCTACCATAATGCCTAACTTTCCTTAACCATGTTTTCCCAGATACTCAATATTCCAAAAGAGACTATGAAAAATGATTAGACTATTAGATATCGTCGCCCTCTTACAAGATCTACCTGAATTAGGACTATATCGAGGCAACGTCGGCACCATCGTCGAAGAATATGAACCCGGCATATACGAAGTCGAATTTAGCGACACCAGCGGCAAAGCCTACGCCATCGAAACCCTACAAGCCAATCAACTCATACCCCTCTATCACCACCCCATAGAACCCCAAAAAGTAGCCATCAGTGCTTGATAATCTCGTAGACTAGGCACCGCCCACCACCCAAAACCATCATTGCCATGACCACCCAAAGCCGCCTTCTAGATCAGTTGCAAGTCCTCAATACCCTTTACCAAAAGGGCTACCACAGCGACCTCATAGAGCAATCCCTCACCAAAATCATCGAGCTAGAACGCAACCATGCCAGCCAACAAGCCGATGAACTACGGGCTAAACTCCAAACCTATGAAACCCAGTACGCCATGCCCTCCGATACCTTCTATGAGCAATTTAATACCGGAAAACTAGGCGATAGCATCGACTTCTTTGAGTGGAGCGCCTTTTATGATATGTGGCAAACCGTCCAATCACGCCTTAACGTTCTGCAATCCATTGAAAACTAATGGATGCCCAACAATATCTTACAAATCTTAAATCCAGACTGATTACTAGCCCCATTGTTGAGACCGTCACAATCATTGAAGAAAAAGATATAGGCGACCGGGGCTATTTTCGCGCTAGGCTTAGGTTAATCAATTCCGATTTTCTAGAAATCGCAGAATATTTCATCATTATCAACAATCAAATCTATCCAGATCGTTACCGCTACCAATGGATGGATAGTACCCAGAAAAATCTAAGGAAACGCTGGGATAATGTTCGACATTTTCCAGGTTTGCCAAACTTCCCTCACCATGTTCATATTGACAGCGAAGATAATGTTCAACCATCAGAACCTCGTACTACCCTAGAATTCCTGAATCTTTTAGAAGCAGAGATATCAATTCACTAAAAAACCCCGGAGGATGGCCCAAAAAACCATGATTGTCTCCACCCTAGACCTCAAGACCATCATTGACCTCACCGACGAGCAATTCTACCAACTCTGTCGGGCCAATCCCGATGTCAAATTCGAGCGCAACGCCAACGGCACCCTACTCATTATGTCTCCCACAGGTGGCGAAACCGGAAACCGAAACCTTGAAATCGGCGCAGATTTTGCCATCTGGAACCGCCAAACCAAACTCGGCGTTTGCTTCGATTCCTCCACCTGCTTCAAACTTCCCAACGGTGCCCAACGCTCCCCCGACATTGCCTGGATAAAACAAGACCGCTGGCAAGCCCTAACCCCCGCCCAACGCGAGCAATTTCCCCCCATCGCCCCCGACTTTGTCCTAGAACTGCTCTCCCCCTCCGATAGCCTGCCCACCACTCAAACCAAAATGCAAGAATATATCGACAACGGCGTAAGCCTCGGCTGGCTCATCAACCGCAAAAACCGCACCGTAGAAATTTATCGTCCCAACCAATCCGTCCAACTGTTGACCAACCCCACCCAACTTTCCGACCCAGACATCCTGCCAGGATTCACCCTCAACTTGTCTTCCCTCTGGTAGGGTGAAGACACTCATTTCTAAACCTATGAGCTTCGATTTCTCCTTAGCCAAAATCCTCGTATAGCAAGGGTTTCAAAAGGTACCCAACTTTAGCGGTCTAGCCCCTAGAGTAGCGAACGATAATGCATTGAGTAAGGTGTGGCCGTGACTAGCGTTTACCTTGAAACTTCAGTGATTAGCTACCTGACGGCTCGTCCCAGTCGAGACATCGTTATCGCTGGCCATCAACAAACCACCCGCGACTGGTGGCAGACCAGGCGTACCGCTTTCGATGTCTATGTTTCAGAACTAGTCTTGAAAGAGGCTCGCGGCGGCGACCCGCAAGCGGCAGCAGATCGTTTAGCCGTAATTGAGACCATAGAACTAGTCGAAGTCTCTTCAGAAGCCCTAACCCTGGCCAACCGACTAGTTACCGATGCTGCCATCCCCCAGAAGGCTATCGCCGACGCTCTCCATGTAGCCACCGCCGTTACCAGTGGCATCGACTTCCTATTAACCTGGAACTGTAAGCACATCGCCAACGCCATCATGCGTAGCAGAATCGAGCGTATCTGCCGCGCCAGCGGGTATGAACCCTCAGTTATCTGCACCCCTGAAGAACTTATGGAGGATGATCAGTGAAAAACGACCCGATAGTTGAAGAAATCCGCCAAATTCGAGACGAATACGCTGCCCAATTTAACTACGACTTACTGGCCCTATTTCAAGATCTGAAACAACAAGAGCAGCTCAACCCTAAAACTCACCATCGATTACAGCCCAAACGCATCGCCCAATCGGCCTAACTCCCCGTAGGGTGGGCACTGCCCACCACCCACCTAAATACCCATCCGAGGTCACTATGCCCGCCCTAGACCACATTCAACAAGATATTCAAGAGCTACCCGCCGAAGCCCAACAGCTCATCCTCGATTTCGTCAGCTTCCTCAAACAGCGCTATCAGCCCCAACCCAACAAACCCCATCAACCCATCAGCTTCACCGACCAACCCTTTGTCGGCATGTGGAGCGACGTTCCCGAAATGCAAGACAGCTCAGCCTGGGTTAGGCAGACCCGTCAACAGCAGTGGCAGCGTCGTCATGATTGTTCTTATTAATTAAGTTCGAGAAATCCTATGAAAACCATCGCGATCTATCACAACAAAGGCGGCGTCGGCAAAACCACCACCGCCGTCAACCTCGCCGCTGCCTTCCAAAACAAAGGCAAGCGTGTCCTGCTGATTGACATTGATTCCCAGGCCAACTCTACCTTTAGCACCGGGCTAATCAAATTCCAATTTGAGGAAGATGATGATCTGGTGAATAGCAACGTCTTTCAATTACTAGAATCCGGCGAGTTCAACTTTATTCCTGAAATCGTCAGAAAATCTAACGGCTTCAACATCCCTGAAATTGATGTCATCCCCTCCCATATCTCCCTCATTGATAAGCAAGATAAACTCACTAAACTAGCTGCCAGCCGCTTCCGCCTTAATACCAAACTCCAACAGGTCGAAGACGACTATGACATCACCATTATTGATGCTCCACCCTCCCGCGACATCTACGCCGAAATCGCCCTGATCGCCGCTGATTATTTAATCATCCCGTCCGATATGAAGCCCTTTGCCAATCAGGGGCTTAACAACGTCAAAGCCTTTATTAGCGAAGTCAACGAAACCCGATCCAACATTGGTAAAGCACCCCTAGAGGTGCTAGGAGTACTGGCCTCCAAAATTTTGACCAATAATCAATATCTCAAGTTTGTCTTCCCTCGCCAAAAAGAAGCTGTCACCCAGCGCCACGGCCTTCCCACCCTAGAAACCGTCATCTATGAGCGGGTCGCCCTCTCCAACTGTGTGAACAAGACCATCCCCGTCGGTATGATAGAAATCCCCGATCCAAAGTCCATCTTTGAGTTTGATCGCGACTGCGACTCCGTCAAAGAGTTTCGCAACCTCTCCTACGAAGTGATGACCAAAATTGGAGTCTAGTCCATGACCGAATACTACCTAGTGGATGTCAAAAGTATCCAATCCAGCACACCACGATCCAACTTCAAAGTAGACCAGCTAGAAACCTTGGCCCACAGCATTCTAGAAACGGGGGGACTGCTCTCTCCCCTCCTGCTCAAACAAACTGGCCCCGAATCCTATGAAGTTCTGGTTGGAGATCTGGAATACTACGCCGCCGTTCGCGCCCAAGAACTCGACCCCCGCAAAGGCGAAATGGTCAACGCCTTTGTGGTGCCTGAAGAAGTGCAGAAAGCAGCAGTAGCTCAGGCAACCCTCCTTAGCCCAACTCCCCAGCCCACAGCTACCCCAGACCAGCCAACCCCGGCGACAACCCCAGCCCCCGCTGGTGATGCTGACCTCCGCATCACCAACCTAGAATCTCGCCTAAACGAAGCCATCCGCGACCTCAAACAATCCCAAGATCGCGACATCAAGCGCCTAGAGCAAACCGTCAACGACCTCAAAGCCCAGATTCCCCAACGGGTGGAACCCCTCGACGCCTTCAACACCCTCAGCCTGCCCGAACTAGCCCAAAAGCTCAAGGCGGCCAAGTTAGGTGACAAAACGACTGACAAAATGCTTAAAAGCATTGAAAAAGAGCGGAAAAAAGGCGAGTTTAAGTCCTTTACCGACATTGTCAAACGGATCGATGGCCTGGGTGATAAGCGGATGCTGGCGATCATCGATACCTGGAGTGGGCTCTACTGAGAATTTCCTGAAAACTACCGTTGTCCCCACTTATCCTTTCCTCTATGCAAGTCAAGCCCATCTCATCCCAAGTGAGTCTTCGTGACCTCCAGCAAGACTTTGGCCTGGTGAAGTCTTCCCAGGCCGATGGGTTTCCTGAGTGGCACACCGACCTGCCTAGACTAACAGACTTGGAGCGGTTGACGCTGGGACATATTCAGCAGAACTTTACCTATCAGCTAGAGTGGGGCCAACTCTCAGAAAACCTGGTGAAAATGGTGGTGTTGTCGCCATTACTTGACTTGGCGGGCTTTTACCAAAGCAAACTGCGCGTCCAAGATGAAGCCAGCGTTGAACTCACCGTCGAAGACCAGAACCTTGTGTATCGCGGCAGAATCGATATCCTAGTCTGCGATGAGCGGTTTTGGATTTTAGTGATTGAGGCGAAACACGCCCAATTTTCACTGATTAATGCCATTCCCCAATGCTTGGCCTACATGCTGGCTAACCCAAACCGCGAATCTCCCCTCTATGGATTGGTGACGAACGGCAGCAACTTTCGCTTTATCAAGCTTCAGAACACTCATCCTCCAGAATATAGGCTCTCCGACGAACTGCTGTTTGACCGGGGAGACGACTTTGGACAAGTGCTGCAAGTCCTTAAACGGTTTCAGCAAGGGCTGGATGGGTTGGGCAGCTAACGTTGTCGTTCCTAACGTTTTGCTAAGTTCTCGATGCCAAATGGGACTTCCCCCGTGAGCTTGGGCAGACTGACGAACAGCGGCACCGTGCGCCTAGTGCCCTCCCCCCGTTTGCTAAGCCCCCTCATTACCGATCATCGTGACCACTTGGGCCATTTCCATAACCGATACCTTCGTCAACGAACTGCTCAATCTACCGCAGGCCGTGCAGAAGAAGGTCAGCAAGGTGCTTAAAGCTTTGGAGATCGATCCGATCTCAGCCCAGGGGGACGCTAAAAAGCTGAAGGGCTACGCCAACAATGTGTATCGTGTCCGATTAGGCGACTACCGCCTGTTCTACAGCTTTGGCCAGGGGTGGGTCAAACTGCTCAGCATCCGCAAGCGCGACGAACGCACCTACAAAACGGAACTCCCAGACTTTCCGGCTCCGGCCCCGCCCCCCAGCGACACCCTTCTGACGCCCCAGCCCACGGCAGACCACCCTCAGCCGCCAGTCACAGACCATCAGGATGGTGCAGAGGGTCAGTCAGGGAGCGTTTCTGATGGTCTCGTCACCACCGCCCTGCCGATAGCCATCACCGAGGACATCTTGCAGCAGTGGCAAATTCCGGCGACCTATTGGCCAGAAATCCTGGCGGTCAACAACGCCGAAGATATCCTGGAGCTTTCCATCCCCGACCACCTGCTCAACCGGATTGTCGATAACCTGTATCCTCGCCCCATCGAAGAAATCGCTGCCCAGCGAGAGTACGTCCTCCAGCGTCCCGAAGACCTAGACCGCTTTGTGGAAGGTAGCCTCAGTGCCTTTTTGCTAAAGCTCGATCCAGAACAGGAAGCCCTACGAGACTTTGGTAAGCAAGGCCCGGTATTGGTCAAGGGTGGCCCCGGAACAGGCAAATCTACCCTAGCGCTCTACCGGGTCAAAACCTTTCTGGGGCGGGGATACAAGCCGATTTTGTTTACCACCTATACCAAAGCCCTGGTGGCCTATTCCGAGCAGCTTCTGGCCCAACTACTGGCACAGCCCCCCGCTGAAACTGGCGTCCACGTCACCACTGTGGATGGACTGGTGTACCAACAGTACGTCACCACCTATGGCAAGCCCACCCTGGCTAAAGATTACCAAAGTCAGAACTTAGTGCAGGAGGCGCTTCAAACGGTGGCCATGCCGGGGCAAAATCTGTTTGCTCGTCGGGCGCAGCAGCAAGTTTTGGAGCGCCTCGGTACGGCCTATCTCCTGCAAGAATTTGACACGGTGATTGAAGGCTGGGGCATCGCCACCCTGGAGGACTATTTAGCCTACGACCGTCGAGGCCGAGGCATTCCCCTCAAAACCTCCGTGCGCGAGGCCGTTTGGGCCACTTACCAGGGCTGGCGAAAACTCATGGCTAATGCTGGGCTCATTACCTTTGCTCAAATGCGATTAAGGGCTCTGGAGCGAGTCCTCAACCTAAAGGACAAGCCTTACCAGGCCGTTGTGATTGATGAAGCCCAGGACTTGTCTCCCGTTTCCCTCCGGTTCCTTCTGGCCCTAGTGCCATCCCTAGCGGGGGTCTACCTCACTGCCGATGCCTCCCAGTCTCTCTACCAACGAGGATTTAGCTGGAAGCAAGTTCACCAAGATTTACAGGTAGCGGGTCGAACCCTCCTGCTCAAACGGAACTACCGTAACACCAAGCAAATCATCACAGCCTGTACGGCCATCCTCCAGGGCACCGAGGCCGGAGATAGTGAGTGTTTGGTGCAGGAACCCTCGCCCCATCAAGGTGATATTCCCACGGTGCAGTTGACGGATGGCCCCGACCAAACGGCCCAGATGATCCAGACGTTCCTGGTGGATGCCGCGAAGAAACACCGAATGCCTATCCATGGTGGGGCAGTGCTTTGTCCCAGTAATCAGATGGCCGAAGCCATGGCCCAGTCCCTCTCCAGGCTGGGCCTCAAGACCCAGTTCTTCCACGGTAATCAGCTTGACCTCAATGCCCCCTGCATCAAAGTCCTCACCCTGCATTCAGCAAAGGGACTGGAGTTTCCCTTTGTGGCCGTTGTGGGTCTCCAAGCGGGACGATTCCCAAGATTAGATTCAAACCTACCGGATGAGGAGATTCCCGCCGTTATAGATGAACAACGGCGCTTATTTTTTGTGGGCTGCTCCAGAGCCATGCGAGCCCTCACGGTCATCGGTTCCCGCTCGAACCCTTCCACCTTGCTCGATTCCCTTTCTGCTCCCTACTGGCAACGATAGGTACTACCCATGAAGCTGCCCATTAACCTCCAAGACCTGCTTCAGCAAAGCGATGAGTTCATCGCCTCCATCAGCCGACTCATGGCCCTGGGCAATGCCTGGATCGATGGCACTGGGGTAGAGGCCATCCCCGATGATCAACTGACCTTATTGCTTTCCGAAATTCCCGCCGATTGGGATCTGGCTGAGCTTTCGGAGGTCATCGACGAGGCTACTCTATCGGAATCCCTGGCCGAGCAGATTGTCGCAGCCATTGACTACCGCCTGGGGCGAGTTCCGGTGCCGTCTGCCTCCGAGCCTGCCCCTGTGCTTGTCGCTCCTGAAGGTGCCCCTGATCCATCCCAAACCCTGGACATCTTCAATCTGCGGGATGACGTCATCCAAGATTACCGAACCTACATCGAGAGCTTCCTGAAAATTCGAGATCCAAAGGTCGAGACCTTTGTTCAGTCAGAACTCGATAAGGGGGAACTCTGGCCCGATTCCTTGGTGCAGCTCAATCCTTCCTATAGGCCCGGATCACGCATCGGCCCGCTGGTGCAAGCAGGACTGCTCCATCGCGACTGTGCCAAGTATTTCCCGGATTACGTTGATAGCTATCCCTTCCGCTATCACCAAGAGCAAGCGTTCCGCATCGCCCACCAGGAAGAGCCCTACGTCCTCACCACGGGCACTGGGTCGGGTAAGAGCATGACCTATGTGGTGCCCATTATCGACGATCTGCTGCGAAATCCCCAGATTCAGGGCGTTCGGGCGATTTTGGTCTACCCCATGAATGCCCTAATCAACTCCCAAAAAGCAGAGTTTGATAAGTTTCTCGCCAACGTACCCGGAACCCACATCCGGGTAGAGCAATACACAGGCCAGGAAAGCCTGACCCAAAAGACCAACACCCAGCAGAACCCGCCCCAGGTCATTCTCACCAACTACGTGATGCTAGAGCTGATGCTCAGCCGCACCTATGAAAATGCCCTGGTTGAATCCAAAGACCTAAAGTTTTTGATTCTAGATGAGCTGCACACCTACCGGGGCAGGCAGGGGGCTGATGTGGCGATTCTGGTTCGTAAACTGCGCCAGCGCTGTGGTCAGAATCTACTCTGCATCGGCACCAGCGCCACCATGTCCACCGAAGGCTCCCGTGATAATCGTCGGCAAACAGTGGCTAAGGTAGCCAGTAAGCTCTTTGGGGTCGAGGTCAAAGCCAACAACGTCATTGACGAAACCCTAGAACGCTCCATTCCAGGCCCCATTCCCACCACGGATCAGCTTCGGGAAGCACTCTCCAGCCCCATTCCCGATCAAGACGCCCAAACCTTAGAAACATTCCAGGCTCACCCCCTCGCCGCCTGGATGGAAATGACCTTTGGCCTCAAGGATGAGGATGGTCACCTTGTGCGACGAACCCCGATATCCCTCTCGGCGGGGGCCAAGCCGCTGGCAGAACTCACCCAGATGCCGCTGGAGACTTGTCAAGAGAGGCTGAGACAGATGTTCCTCTGGGGCAGCAAAACCAAGGGACTAGCCTTCAGGCTGCACCAGTTCATTTCCCAGGGGGGCAGTGTTTACGCCACAGCGGAACCTGCCAACCGCAGAGAACTGACCCTAGAAGGGCAGTATGCCACCACCGAGAAACGGCTACTCTATCCCCTCGTCTTCTGCCGGGAATGTGGCCAAGACTATTACCTGGTCTACTACAACCGGGAGCAAGATCAGATTCAGCCCCTGCTGCCAACCCAACTCACCTTTAACCCCGATCAGGCCGACATTCAGGAAGGCTACCTAACCCTCAACGAACCGGGCCTGTGGGATGAAGGTGAGGCAGATCGCCTACCCGATACCTGGTTTCGGGAGACTAAGCGGGAAGGACGGGTACCGAAGAAGGAATATGCGCCGTTTATTCCCCAGCGGTTGAGAGTTTTGCCCGACGGCAAAGTAACCCCCTCACTGTTAGACGGCACGGAATTTTGGTTCTCTCCCAAGCCCTTCACCGTCTGCCTAAACTGTGGTGTTGTCCACGACCGCCGCAAGAGCGAATTCACCAAGCTCTCTCGCCTCAGCAGTGAGGGGCGCAGCACAGCCACCACTCTGCTCTGCCTATCCACCGTCAACCGACTCAAAACCAGTGGCGCTGTGCCCCCAACGGCCCAAAAGGTACTCAGCTTTACCGACAACCGCCAGGATGCCTCCCTCCAGGCCGGACACTTCAACGACTTTGTGCAGACCAGCCTGCTCCGGGCCTCCCTCAACGGTGCCCTAACCCAGCAGCAAAGTCTTACCCATGCCGATTTAGTCCGGTGTGTGGTCGAGCACATGAACCTGCCCCAGGAGGTTTATGCTCGGCAGGCCACAGATATTGATGGGCCAGGAAAACGCCGTAACGAAAGAGCCTTTCAGAAGCTCGTGGAATATCGACTGTACGAAGACCTGAGGAAAGGCTGGCGCTTCGTTCAGCCCAATCTAGAACAGTGCGGCTTGCTGGCTATTCAGTATGAAGGCATCGATGAAGTCTGTGCCTCTGTACCACTTTGGGAGAGACATCCTCACCCCCTGCTTCTCCAGGCTACTCCCCCACAGCGGTGTGATGTGGTGAAAGCATTTCTAGATCAACTGCGGAAGGATCTCGCCCTCGATGCCCTCATCCTACAGCCAGAAAGTATCGACCAACTCCTCAAGGAAGTGAATCAGACCATTGCTGATCCCTGGTGTTTTGATACCTTTGAGCGTCTTCATGAAGCGAGATGGGCGACAACAAATTTATCCAAAAATGACAAAAAAGCCCAGGTCAAACTCACAGCCCGAAGCAAAATAGGCCGATTCCTACGTTCAGAAAGGGCTTGGCCCTGGCTTAATCAATCCATTACTGAGGATGACTATAACCGCCTGATTACCGCCCTTGTATCCGCCCTAGCGGATGCGGGCTACCTGCTGAAGGAGGATGACCGGGTTCAGCTTCGGGTCGATTCTCTCCAGTGGACGTCGTGTAAATCCACCCATATTGCGCCAGATCCTATGACCTCCAGGCGGCTCCAGGGGAGTGAAAATATCCATATCAAGGTCAATGAGTTCTTCCAGGACTTTTATGAACGGGGCAGTTCTGGAATCCATACCTTTGAGGGACGAGAACACACAGGTCAAGTCAAAAATGAACGGCGGCAAGAGCGAGAAGCCAAGTTCAGAGAAGGGAAGTTGGCCACCCTCTTCTGCTCTCCCACCATGGAGCTAGGTATTGATATTTCCGACCTAAACATCGTCCACATGCGGAATGTGCCCCCTAGCCCCGCCAACTATGCCCAACGCAGTGGGCGGGCCGGACGCAGTGGTCAGGCCGCCCTGGTGATTACCTATGCCTCCATCGGCAGCGGCCACGACCAGTATTTCTTTAAGCGCCAAGACCAAATGGTGGCTGGGGTGGTGGTGCCGCCAAAACTAGAACTAGGCAACCAAGACTTGATTCGCTCCCATGTTCATTCCATCTGGTTAGCCTACACAGGGCTATACCTCGATAATTCTATGAATCAAGTTCTTGACTTAGATTTAGACGGCTACCCATTGAAAGAAACCGTACGCAGCGAACTGACCCTGTCTTCCGAAAAGCTAGACAGTTGCTTTCAATCCTCACGATCTATCCTGGCCGATTGGGTGTGTCAAGATGACTTAACCCAAGCCTCCTGGTACAGCGACGACTGGCTGCGATACATCATTAATATGGCCCTCCACAGTTTCGATAGAGCCTGTGACCGCTGGCGTGATCTTTACCGAGATGCCGTAGACCAACTGAATGAGGCCCGCCAAGTGATTGATCGGGCGGCCAAAGGCAATGTTACCCAGGAACAGCGGAAAAATGCTGAGTCTCTAGAGCGGGAAGCCCAGCGTCAGGTTGATCTGCTGGTTGGGCAAGCCAAAAAAGGCAGTAGTCAAACACAATTTGAGTTCTACCCCTACCGCTACTTTGCCGCAGAAGGATTCCTGCCAGGATATAACTTCCCCCGACTACCCGTCCGCAATTACATCCCCGCTGGCAATGAGGGAGAATTTATCTCCCGGCCTAAGGTAGTGGCGATTCGTGAATTTGCCCCCGGCAACATCGTGTACTACGAGGGCAGCAAGTTCCAGATTTCCAAAACCCGCATCCCCGTTGGCGGCATTGATTCCGCCTATCAGCGAGTGGCGGTCTGCCCCGTTTGTGGCTATCTCCATGAGGGTGACAACTCCTCGCGGGAATTCTGTGAAAATTGCAAGGCTCGACTCGTCGCAGATAACCGAGGCAACCCATCCCAGCTTAGCCGCCTGCTCACCATGGATACCATGCTCACCCGTCGCCGGGAGCGCATCACCTGCGACGAGGAAGAACGCCTGAAATACGGCTATAACGTCACAACTCACTTCCGCTATAGCGACGGGCGTAAGCAGCAGGCCACCGTTGTTGCCGCCGATGGGACTAAGCTGCTACACCTTACCTTTGGCGAAACGGCCCAAATTTGGCGCATCAATCGCGGATTAACGCGGAGCAAAGAAAGAGGCTTTAAGCTTGATGTGACCAGCGGTATGTGGGGTGAGCCTCGGCCAGACAAGGAGAAAATCTTGCCAGAGTCTCTTCATACCGAGGTTCACCTCGTTGTCAACGATACCTGCAATGTTCTGCTAGTCGAGCCAGCCCAAATCCCCGTCGCCAATAGTGAGGCATTCCTAGCCAGCTTCCAATACGCCTTACAGCGAGCCATTCAAGCCATCTATAAATTGGAAGATGACGAACTGGCCTCTGAACGATTGGGGCAGGGTAAGCACATGCTGTTCTGGGAAGCATCCGAGGGTGGTGCTGGGGTCATTTCCCAGATCCTAGAGGATCCAGAGTCCTTCCAGCGTCTGGCGGCTGAAGCTCTAGACATTTGCCACTTCAACCATGAGAAAGAAAGCTGCACCCAAGCCTGTTATGAGTGCTTGCTGTCTTACCGAAACCAGTTCGACCATCCACTACTAGATCGCCACCTAATTCGTCCCTGGTTAGAGCAGTTGGCCACCAGCACGGTGTATCTAGATGTTGATACCACTGCTCGGAAGGATCATTACCAGCAATTACGGTCTCAGACCGATCCGAATTCGGAGCTAGAGCGGCAAGTCTTGGATGCCATCTATGAACACAACATCAAACTCCCCGATTCGGCCCAGGCACTCATCGAAGAAGCAAACTGTAAACCTGACTTCATCTACACCAAGGAAAAAATCGCCATCTTCTGCGATGGTTCAGTCCATGACCATCCCGAACAACAACAGCAAGACCAAATTGATCGAGACAATCTGAAATATACCGCTAATTACCACATCCTTGTTCTTCGATACGATGAGGACTGGCAGAGTAAACTCTCGATACTTCCTGGATTACTGCACTAGGATAGGAGGCAGCCCCCCTGCCGCAACTCATACACCCGCTGCCACTCCGCCGCCGTCACCTTGAAATTAGTAGCATTGGGCTGGCGCAGCACCATCAACGATTTCAGCACCGGGTCTTGCTTCAGGTCACTTCGCAGCAGGGGCCGCTCCAATAGCTTGTCCGTGAACCGTAGGGTGGCCGAGGGCTTTTCTCCCAGGCGTGACTTATCCAGCCAATAGCCAATATCAGGCGGCTCCGGCATCAGCTTAGGGGTGTCGATAATCTCTGCAATGGCATAGATTCCGGCCTCCGGCCCTGCCATCCACACCAACACCCCATCACCAGGCTGCATGTCCTTGGCGTACCGAGTCACCAACCAGGGCATCTGGGTAAAGTCCCGAATACCGTCCAGGATACGGTAATACTTTGGGTTTCCTTGAAAGAGCCAGTAGGCCATAGGTGCGTTATCCCCAGAACACTCCGCCAGCAAAGCGGGGCACTAGGAATGCCTCACTACTTCGAGTTTATCGGACAACGACCAACGGGATGGAGATTTACTTTACCTAGAGTACCCATCCGTCTGACGGAATAACACTGAAACCCTAAACTTTACGTTTCCGCAAAGCAAGGCCGTGGGAGCCATATGCAGCCCTGCTCAGCGATACGGTCAGTCAGGGTGGGGTTTTAGTTAAAGCTGGTTCACGCCAAGGAACTTAGGCTTGCTCAGCCAGGGAGGTAAAGCCCAGCATTAGGCACATCCACAGCCGACTTACCAAGCACCGCTATCAGCCGCTATCTTCGACACCATACTCCTCAAATCGTCGGACCACCGTGATCTCTAGCCCCATTGCTAGCTGAACAATGTTCACGAGTGACGGGTTACGGCTGCCCTGCTCAATATCCGACACATAGGTGCGGTGCAGGTCAGCCCGCTCAGCCAAGACTTCCTGCGAGATATCTAACTCCCTCCGACGACGGCGGATCGCCCTGCCAAAGCGGGCTTTAAGGTCTTGCTCTAGTTCTTTTTCCACAACCCAATGCTTATAGGTTGCAGACGTTAGCCTGGTTGACTGACAAAAGTTGTCTGAAAGCTGCTGAACAGCTTGTGGTGCGGTAGTTTCAGGGATTTGATGGGGAAGAGGGGAGTCAGCGTTCTAAGCTTAGATACCACTAGAGTTGTTGTGAAACAGTGAGTCATTGAACAGGTGTCGTTTGGGGCTAGTGATTTTGTGTCCTGCGCCTATGCCGCCTCTAGATAGAAGTTCCACAGCCCAGCAGCCGTGACCATCGAGCGGTCATCAAAGCCCGCAATCCGGTTGCGATAGACCTGATGGGCAATGCCGTAGCGCTTGAGCCCTGAAAACGAATGCTCACACACCACCCGCTCGCTGGCTAAGGCTCAGTCCTAGTTCCCCCTGAGTTTGTGTCGAGTAAAATAGAGGGAGAGCGCTCAGGAGGCCAACACGATGGCCAAGCAACGACGGAAGCGTGGAACAGCAGGGGATAAAACGATTTGTTTTCCCCTTGCAGCG
>QLAH01000407.1_pt1 | contig 23881 bp, 20 predicted proteins | sample 4693081 | NCBI WGS metagenome assembly QLAH01 (sample SAMN09425401, study PRJNA476045) | Lake water metagenome, whole genome shotgun sequencing project.
TACCCACAACCGGGACCCTGAACCCGCCATCGCCTCTCGGAAGCAGCATGAGCAGCGCACCTATCAAATTGAGTTCAAAATACACACGTACCGCTATGCCGCCGACTAAGTTTTGTCAGTCAACCAGACTTCAACCACAAAGAATTTACCCAAGCTTTGATCGATCAAAGCAATGTAGACAGCCGAGAACTGCCCGACCATTGTCTTCAATAATTTTTGATTAGCCCAAGGCTTCCCGATAGCGGGTGAGCAGGGGCAGAAGGTAATCGTAGCCGTCTACCCCAATGCTGGCTAGGAACTGGGGACGGTGGCTTTGCAGGATAGATTGAAACGCCTCTGGCCCCAGTTGACCGTAGAGAATACTGAGCAGTGCGGCGGGTTGTCGCCAGTCGTCGGAGCCAATTTGGTCAAATAGGTACATGGCCAAACTGCCCGTGAGGATGGCCTGGTCGAGGGTTCCAGCCCCCTGGTGGGCGGCGGCGAGGTGGGCCAGGTTAGAGGCCACCAGGAAGCGATCCCCAATGGCCTGGGCCACCTGCAACCCATCGGTGAGGGCAGTGATGGCTGCTTCGTACTGGCCAAGCTTGAGCTGGGCAATCCCCAAACTATTGGCGCACAGAGCTTGGCTGGGCCGATCTCCCACCTGGGCCGAGAGGGTGACGCCCTGTTCAAGATAGCTAAGGACGGATTCGTACTGTTCGGGTTCCAAGAGTTGATCTTGGCCCTGGGCCACCTGGCTATAGCCCAAATTTGCTAGAGCGTTGGCTTGGCCGAGGGTATCCCCCTGCTGTCGTGCCAAAATGAGGGCGCGCTGGCTGTGGCCGAGGGCAGTGTCGTAGTCTTGCTGGGCCACGGCGGCGCGGCTGAGGTGGTTGAGGCTGGCAATTTCACACACGCCATCCTGGGCCTCGCGGGCAATGGCAAGGGCCTGCCGATGGAAGGCTTCCGCCTGGGCGTAGTTGCCCATCGCCCGTTGGGAATAGCCCAGCAGCGTGAGGATGCGGCCTTTGGTGGCGGTGTTGGGCACCTGCTGAAGGGGTTGATCCAAGTAGTCCAGCAAGGTTCGCAGGGGTTCCCCAGACAGTGCCGTAAACAGGCCACCATAGAGGGGAAAATAGGACTGGTTGGCAAACTGCCGTAGCCCCTGCAACAACACCTGAAAACTGCCCTGGGCCAAGGAAAGTTGCCCCAGTTGGGCCAAGCGGTTGGCAATTTGGCTCCACACCACGGCAAAGCTCAAAAACGTGGCGATGGAGAGGCGCTTACCCGCCTTGGGGTCGTAGGGCTGTTGGTCAAACCAGTTTACCAAGGCCCGCTGAAGCCGTTGCAGCACCACCACCCAGGCCACCCAGTCGGCGGTCAGCAGGGGCGCAGACAATCCGGCGGCGGTGACGCTTTGGTTCAGGGCCAGGTCTTCAAATAAGTATCTCAGGGAGGGCAGCGTTGTTTTCTTACCCCAAACCGCCCATGGCCCTTGGGTTTCTCCCGCGTTGCCAAAGCCCAGGGTAGATCGACCCGTCGCAAAAATCCAGCTCACCACTTCGGTTTCTAAGCCCTGCCAGGTGGCAAGACCCTGATCTAACCCTTGGGCCAAGTCCTTCAGGGACGGGCCAGTCTGGGGTTCGGCTTCCGTTGTTGCAGATGGCGCGGATTGATGCAGCGTTTTGGCCAACTGGCTAAGCTGATCGCGATCTAAGGGCTGGGACTGGTTGGGGTCTAGGGCTGTTAGCAAGGTCGTTAGTCGATCCGCCGCTGCCCCCCGCACTAGCTCTGCCGCCACCCCAGTCAAGACGGCTGATGCCTGGTTATCCGCCTGCCAGCGCTGCCACTCGGCCTCGATCATCTTCAGCGCCCGCTGCTGCCGTTGGGCCTTGGCTTGCTTAAATTCATCCTCGTCAGTCAGCCCCTTTTCTACCTGGGCTAGGGTGCTGGCCAAAGCCCGCTCAAACAGTTCGCCGCTGCCCGGTTCTAGCCCCTGCTGCAACCGCCGATACACCTGCTGTTTAGACTGAATCTTGCCCTTCAGGGTATCCGCCACAAGTTGATCAATAAGCACTTGGTAGGGTTGAGTCATCATCGGCCATAGGGTGTCTGTTGATCAGGATAACGGTTGAGGTGGTCAGGGCGCAGGTTGAGGTTGGGGCGTGCCGTTGTGCCCCCGTACAGATGAGTGATGGATGATCCCAGATCCTCTCCCCGGGGGAGAGGATCTGGGGGGCTAGGATTGGGTAAGGGCTAGGATTGGGCAAGGGCTAGGAATGTCTAGGTGAATCGTGGGACAATGCCGTCCTAGGCGTGGGATCGGTTAGCATCACAGAAGGTTTGACCCACGACCCCGGTCTCACAGAGATGTTCACTTACTGCTATCGCCATGTTTAATCTAGGTTGGCCTGAGGTTGCGATTGTGATTGGCGTTGCGCTGCTGATTTTTGGGCCGAAGAAAATTCCTCAGTTGGGGGGAGCCCTAGGCAAAACCCTACGGGGCTTTAAAGAGGAAATCAATAGCGCCAAATCCAGCGAAGCCGAACCCTACGAGGACGCCGAGGACGCCGATGTCTACCGTTAGGTACGCCTAACTTGCCCCCGTTGCTTGCTGTTGCGCCGATTGACTAAACTACACCGTTCAGTTAAATTCAAGGGGCTGCGTTATCCCCTCATCGCCGTAGTCTGAGTGTTGTATGACCATGCAGTCCGTTGACTTCTGGAAAAAGCCGAGTCTGTGGGTCGCCCTAGGAGCGCTAGTGCTGGTAGGGGTGGGGTCTACCGTGGTTGTGCGCAACCAGATGGCGGCACGGCGCGAGGCTCAGGAACAGGCGGCGCTACCTCCGCCCCAACAGGTCAAAGTGGTGGCCCTGGGCCGCATTGAGCCCACTAGCCGGGTGGTGCAGGTGTCGGCCTCGGAGGCGGGGCGCATTGAACGGCTGATGGTGGCCAAGGGCGACCAGGTGGAGGTAGGGCAGGTGTTGGCCTACCTAGATCGCTATGGGGTGCGGCAGGCCGAACGAGATTTGGCCGCTAGTCAACTGGCCGAGGCCCAGGCTCAACTAGCGGCCCAGCGGAACTTGGGACAGGCCCAGGTGCGCGAGGCCACAACCCGCATTGGGCAGGTGGATGGGCCGGAACAGGCGGCCATTGCGGCGCAGGTAGCGGCGGTTCAAAGCCTTCAGGCTCAGCTCAACGTGGCGGAGATTGATCTAGCCCGCTTTCAGCAGTTGCACGGTTCTGGGGCCATTGCCCGTCAGGAACTCGACCGTCAGCAGGCCACGGTCAACAAGCTCCGCGCCGACGTGGCCAATGCCAAGGCCACCCAGCAGCGCCTAGAACAGGGTCGCGTCAACGACCTGAAAAATGCCGAAGCCCAGTTGGCCTCCGTGCAGGCGAATAACACCCTAGCCCAACTGCAAAGCCGAGTGGATTCTGCTGCCCAAACCCTGGCCCTAGCCGAAGCCCAACTGGCCCTAACCCTAGTGCGATCGCCCCAGGCGGGGAAGGTAATCGACGTGTTGGCCTACCCTGGGGAGGCCGTTTCTCCGGGCAGTGGGCCAATTTTGTCCTTGGGCGATACCCGCCAGATGTTTGTAGTCGCCGAGGTCTACGAAACCGACATTGGCCGAGTCAAGCTAGGTCAGCCCGCCACCATCACCAGCCGAAACGGAGCCTTCCCCGGCACCCTAACCGGAACCGTGGCGGAAATTGGCCTACAAATTGCCAAAAACGATGTGATTGACGACGACCCCGCCGCCAACGCCGATGCCCGCGTTGTGGAGGTGCGCGTCCGCATTGACCAAAGCGACGTGGTGGCCGCCCTCACTAACCTCCAGGTGGATGTGGCCATTGATATCGAGTAGCGCCCTATGCCCCTCAAATACAAGCCTAGAACCCCCAGATTGTTTGGCCCTCGGCGCATTCCCCTGGCCTGGTATAACCTGCGCCACGACCGGGCCAGGCTGTTTGTGGCGGTGGCGGGGGTCACCTTTGCGGTGCTGCTAATGTTTATGAACCTAGGCTTTCTAGGAGCCTTGGTCAGCACCACCTCTAATTTTTACGACCAGTTCAATGCCGACATTGTGCTGATGTCGCCCCAGTCCTTGGAAATTAGCACCACCAAGGCGTTTCCCCGTGAGCGGTTCTACCAGGCAGCGGGCATTGAGGGGGTGAAACGGGTGATGCCCCTTTACATGGAGTATTCCCTCTGGAAAAACCCCGAAACCAAGATCAGCCGCGCCCTGTTTGTCTACGCTATGAACCCTACGGATCCGGTGTTTCTAATGCCGGAACTCAACACCCCAGAAGGGCGGCAAGCCTTGCAGACGCCGAATTCCGCCTTTATTGATCGACGGTCGCGACCCGAATTTGGCCCCCAAACCATCGGCCTAGAAACGGAAGCCGACCGTCGCCGTATCACCATCGCCGGCCAGTACGACCTAGGGGGGGGCTTTGCCGCCGATGGCACCCTAATCATGAGCGATCAGAACTTCCTGCGCTACTTTTCCCCCCGTTCCCTCGATCAGGTGAATATGGGTCTGGTGATTCTAGAACCCGGAGCCGACCCCCAGCGGGTGAAGCAGGCGATCATGGAACGCCTCCCCGCCGATGTAGAAGCCTTCACCAAGCCCGAAATTATTCGCAAAGAAAGCCGTTTTTGGATTCAAACCACCTCCATCGGCTTCATTTTTGGCCTAGGGGTGCTGGTGTCCTTTGTGGTGGGCACGGTGATTGTCTACCAAATTCTCTACACCGACATTCGCGACCACCTGCGAGAATACGCCACCCTCAAGGCTATCGGCTACGGTGGTGGTTATTTGTTCAAAACGGTGATTCAAGAAGCGATTATTTTGGCGGTTATGGGCTACGTGCCCGGATTAATCCTCTCCCTCTCCCTCTATGAAATGGCTGTCCGCGCCACCGCTGGCACCCTGCCCATGCAAATGACCCTAACGCGGGTGATCCTGGTTTTCAGCCTTACCGTGGTGATGTGTGCCATTTCTGGTCTCATCTCTGTTAGCAAAGCTGTTACTGCCGACCCCGCCGAGGTCTTCGCCTAACTTGCCGCTGTACGGGCCTGCCGCCGTGCGCCCCAACCGTCCCCCACTGCGCGATTCCATGTTTCCTACCCCGCTGGCCCTACTAAATCTCACCCACGACCGCAAAAAGTTTGCGACCTCCGTGGCAGGGGTGGCCTTTGCGGTGCTGTTGATGTTCTTATTTAATGGGTTTAAAAACGCCCTTTACGATAGCCAAACCCAATTTTTGAAGCAGCTCAATGGCGACATCGTTATCATCAATCGGCTGAAGGAAAATATGTTTGTGCCCCGTTCCTTTGCCCGTCGTCGGCTGTACCAGGCCCAGGCCTTTGACGGGGTAGAAGGAGCCTACGCTATCTACACCAGTGAAGCCCGCTGGAAAAATCCTGAAACCCGCAAAACTCGCCCTGTGCGGGTGATTGCCTACAATCCTGCCGATCCGGTGCTGCTGTTGCCCGATGTGTTGGCCCACCGAGAAGACCTAACCCTGCCCAACACGGCGCTGATTGATAGCCGTGCTAGGGCCGAATTGGGGCCACGGGAAGCCGGGGTGATTACAGAACTGGCGGATCGAGAAATTCGTATTGTCGGCACCTTTAGCCTAGGGACAGACTTTGCGGCGGGCAACGGCAATTTGATTATGAGCGATCAGAATTTCCTGCGCTTTTTTGCCAACCGTGGCCCCGAGGAAACCGAACGCAGTTTTTCTACCGCCGACATTGGCCTTTTACACACCGCACCGGGCACGGATATCGATGCCCTCGTCAAAACCCTGCGGGAAAACCTACCCCAGGATATTTTGATTTTGTCCAGGGATGGGCCGGAGGGGTTTATCATGCGAGAACGGCTCTATTGGGAACAAAATACCAATATCGGCTTTGTGTTTTCCCTGCTAACCGCCATGGGTTTTGTGGTGGGGATTATTTTGGTGTACCAAATTCTCTATACCGACGTGGCCGATCACTGGTCGGAATATGCCACCCTTAAGGCCATTGGCTACACCAATCGTTACCTAATGGGTGTGGTGATTCAGGAGGCCATTATTCTCTCGGTGTTTGGATTTATTCCGGGATTTCTAATTAGCCAGATTTTCTATAACCTAGGCGCATCGGTGACAGGACTCGTCTTTCAAATGACCCTAGAACGAGTGATCAACCTCTATATTTTGACCTTTGTCATGTGTTTAGTCTCCGGTATGATTGCCGTCCGCAAAGTGCAGCGCACCGACCCAGCAGAGGTTTTTGGCCTATGAGTACGCTTCCGACCCCAACATCTCCATCTAGCCCAGAGTCTCAGTTGAATCACGTTTCTGTGCGGGTGCGAAATCTCAACTATTTCTTTGGCAAGGGCGACCTGCGAAAGCAAGCCCTTTTTGATATCAACCTCGATCTCCACCGGGGGCAAATTGTGATTATGACTGGCCCTTCCGGCTCTGGCAAAACTACGTTGTTGACGCTGATTGGTGCCCTGCGTTCGGTGGAGCAGGGCAGCCTGCAAGTGCTAGGGCGAGAACTACACGGGCTGGGCAATCGGCAGCGGGTGGAGGTGCGCCGCAACATTGGCTTTATCTTCCAGGCCCACAATTTGTTTGCCTCCCTCACCGCTGCCCAAAATGTGGAAATGGCCGTAGAACTAACCGGAAGCCTGCGCCAAAAACGCCAGCGGGCGGTGGAAATGCTAACCCGTGTGGGCCTAGCGGATCGGGTGGATTACAAACCTGCTAACCTCTCTGGGGGGCAAAAACAGCGGGTGGCTATTGCCCGTGCCCTAGTCAACCATCCCCAACTGATTCTGGCCGACGAACCCACCGCCGCCCTCGATAAAAAATCTGGGCGCGATGTCGTCACTATCATGCAACACCTCGCTAAGGAGGAGAACTGCACCATCCTCATGGTCACCCACGACAACCGAATTTTGGACGTCGCCGACCGCATCATTAACCTAGTAGATGGTCGCCTAGAATCCGACGAAAGCCCCCAACAATTTGCCGATGCCCACGCCGTTAAAGCCCTAGACGGTAGTATGTTTGTGATGTAGGAAGTATCCACGTTTTGGATGGGTGACGGGTAGAACCTTGTCCCAATGTCAAATCCGCTTTGAAAAAGCCCCATTCCTAACCCACCAAACCGTAGGGGCGAGGTCTCCTCGCCCGCTAATACTAGGGGCGAACCAGCCAGATTTCCTATTCTCTAGCCCGACATTCGTGTGATCCACATTTATGGCGCTCTCCTTTTCCAGCACCGTCCAAGCCCTTACCTACACCAAGGTGGCAGACTATTTGCAAACCGCAAGCCTCTTCAAAGATCGCCTGCGCACCTATGACGATCAGCCTAAATTCGACATTCTCTACGGCTCCACCCTAGTAGAAATTGAAGTGCTGCCCTGGGAAGTTCACCCCTGGCAAAAGGCGGATCTGGCCACCGTGCGGGCTACCAGTTGCGTTACGGTAGGCAGCACGATTAGCCCCGACCTGATGCACTTTTTGCTAACCGAAAATCGCCGAATGCGGTTCGGAGCCTTCCACCTAGACGACGCTAACCAAGTTCTCTTTGCCGAAAGCGTCCTCGGCGGCGAAAACATGGACTTAATGGAACTGCAAACCTGTATTCTCTCCGTCGTCACCATTGCCGACACCTACGACGACATCATTGCCGAACGCTTTGGTGGTCAGCGCGCCATTGATCGGATGGATGCCCAAACCCCTTGAGTCTCCAGGCAAGGTAGGTTATAAAACGAAGGTATTTTTAGAGTCAAGCCAGCCCCTTTGCACGTAGGAAGAAGCACCATGCCAACCGTATCCGCCCAGGGTAAAACCTTCACCTGCGACACCGGAGCTAACCTGCGCAAGGTGCTACAGGCCAACGGCATCGACCTTTACAACGGCCAATCCGCCCTCATTAATTGTCGCGGTATCGGCTCCTGTGGTACCTGTGCAGTGCAGGTAGAGGGAGCGGTTTCAGAGGCTAACTGGAAAGACAAAACCCGCCGATCCTTACCGCCCCACCGAGCAGATCGGCCCCTGAGGCTCGCTTGCCAAACCCAGGTGCTAGGGGATGTGACTGTCACCAAATACGACGGCTTTTGGGGCCAAGGAGACACGGTTGTGTGGTGAAAAGCCTGTGATAGACCCGCTCGTTGAGGTGCACGCCATTGCTGTAGCTTACCGCAATGCTGTCATGGGCCAGCTATGCTATCGGGCCATGGGAGAATTGCCCAGTCCTATAGCGATATCAAAGGTGATCTCGCCGCCCAACACCCCGATGGGGTCGAAGCCTACATGGATGGCAAAGATACGCTGATCAAAACTATTGAACAATGCGCACTGTCCTGGAACCCTGACAACCCAAACTAACACCTAGCAATCATCAGTAAATTAAAGTGCTTCCGTTACTGCCAAACTGGCAAAACTACCCTATAACTAAACAAAGTCATTCATCCTTTAAGCGTGTGGCCCAATACCTACAACCCCTGCTCGAAAGAGTTTACCCAGAACCTGTGGCAACCCAGCTCGCTACGGAGATTTTTGAATTAATTCAAGGCACCCTCTGCCCCTCTGGAAAGGAGAACCTAAAAAAATGGAATCACAACAATGTTCTGCTGATTACCTATGGCGATAGCCTCGTGGATGGTCAGCGTCCGCCCTTGGATGTGCTGGCAGACTTTTTAGAAAAGCACCTAGAAGGAACCGTGACGGGGGTACATATCTTACCCTTCTTCCCCTATAGTTCTGATGATGGCTTTGCGGTAATTGACTACCTTCAGGTCAATCCAGAACTGGGTAACTGGGAGCATATTAAGCGCATTGCCCAGCACTTTAACTTAATGGTGGACTTGGTGATAAATCATGTCTCCAGTCAGCACCCATGGTTTCAGCAATTCAAGGCAGGAGAACTGCCGGGACGAAACTATTTTGTCACAGTCGATCCCAGCGAAGATTGCTCCCAAGTGGTGCGGCCCCGCAGCTCACCCTTACTAACTCCAGTAGAAACGGTGGAGGGCATCCGCCATGTGTGGACAACCTTTAGTGCCGACCAAGTAGATGTAGACTTTGCTAACCCGGACGTGCTGATTGAGTATGTCAAGATTATCTTGGCCTACGTGCAGGTAGGAGCCCGCTATATCCGCCTAGATGCAGTGGGTTTTTTGTGGAAAAAACGGGGCACAAATTGTATGCACCTGCCGGAAACCCATGCGATAGTGCGGCTATTGCGTGAAATTTTGCAGCTTATTGACCCCGGTATTGCACTGATTACTGAAACTAATGTGCCCAACCGGGAAAACCTCAGCTACTTTGGCAACCGCAACGAAGCCCACATGATCTATAACTTCAGCCTGCCGCCGCTGTTGTTAAATGCATTGTTGCAGGGGCGTTCCGACCACCTAAAAACCTGGATGATGAGTATGCCTCCGGCCCCGATTGGCTGTGCCTACTTCAATTTTACGGCCTCCCACGATGGTATTGGAATGCGCCCTGCGGAAGGATTACTGACTGAGGACGAGTATGAGCAATTGCTCGCTACGATGCGTAAACACGGCGGCAAAATTAGCATGCGTGCCCGCCCCGATGGTAGCCAGTCTCCCTATGAGATCAACATTTCTTTATTTGATGCCCTGAAGGGCACCGTTAAGGGCGAAGACCAATGGCAGGTGGAGCGATTTATTTGTTCCCAAACCATTATGATGGCGCTGGAAGGAATTCCCGCCTTTTATATTCATAGCCTGCTGGCTACTCACAACTACACAGAAGGTGTCGAAAAAACGGGACACAATCGCACAATTAATCGTTATAAGTGGGACTTAGCTACCCTAGAAGATGCCTTAGCTGACCCTACAACAGTCCACGCCAAAGTGCTGAGGGAACTAACACGGCTAATCAAAATTCGTCGTCAACAAACGGCCTTTCACCCTAACGCGACCCAATATACCTTGCACCCACTAAATCCTGCCCTGTTCGCCTTTTGGCGACAAAGTCTTACCCGTGATCAAAGTATTTTCTCGGTGCACAACCTCAGTGACAAGCTCCAGGAACTGCGTTTTAGCGACCTCAATTTGGTGAGTACTGATGATTGGTTCGACTTAATCAGCGGCGAAAAATTTATCGATTTAGATATGGTTTATTGCCTCAGCCCTTATCAATCGGTGTGGATTACCAACAAGGTCAATGCTGCCCAAGATGAAACGATGCCAACGTTGCTATAGAAGGGCTTTTATTCATAGTTTCTAGGAGTAGATTGAAACTTACCATTTGTGGCGCTTGGCTTTGAACGCTAAGTTTAGCCCTGAGAACTTGCTCTAGCTGTTCAGTATGGCGTTTGCTAAATTCATATTCAGGGTGGGGGCTCGCTTTGATGACCTCTAAGCAGGTAAAAACGGGTGGATAATGCATGGTTGAAGCAGTTAATACCAATAAAAAATGAATTGGTTTTGATCCACCACAGCATCTGCAACCGCTCTTTGCGGAACCCCGTTTTCGCCTGCTTCAGGCTTTTCTCCAGAAAGGTATCGCTTTCAGCAATCTCAATAATGAATTGGTTTTGATCCACCACAGCATCTGCAACCGCTCTTTGCGGAACCCCGTTTTCGCCTGCTTCAGGCTTTTCTCCAGAAAGGTATCGCTTTCAGCAATCTCAATCACGAAGGGGCGAGCTATCCTCATTTACCCTCTCGAACACCATCCCCTATTATGCTCAACTTCATGCCGAATTGATATAAGGCATCGTTGCTTCGATCAACCATCACTCCGCTGATGAACCGTTTACAACCGTCCCAGTCTAAAGTGAATCAGCTATATCACTTAAAGGTTGATCCAAGATGATTTGACTTTGCTTGTCAATTGTTTTCATGACCTTTAATGCTTTTATATTTCTTTCATCATGGTTTTAGTCATTGTTTCAATAAGGTGAGGTAGGTTCTCAAATCTCAAAATTTATAACGATAGGCTACGCTTCGATAACCTATCCTGCGACGGTTCCCTACGGATTGCCACCCAATAATTGGATGACCTCTGAAACAGCCCCTGCACGTCCCTGGTCGCCGATGGATTGGAGCAATGGCAAGGCTTGGGTGAAATACGTCAACGCCTGCTGGTCATTGCCCAAGTTGTAGTAGGCCGCACCGATGTTGTATACCGTCAGCGCCTCTCCCTCGAGATCGCCAACCTCCCGGCGGATGGGCAGCGACTCTTGGTAGTAGGGCAAGGCTTGGGCATCATCGCCCATCAAGGCGTACACCACACCAATGTTGCTGAGTAAGCGCGCTTCTCGGTCGCGATTGCCCAGCGATCGCTGTATATCCAAAGCCTGACGGTAGTAATTCAATGCTTCGGGGTACTCGCTCCAAGTCTCATGAATTGAGCCAATTCGCCCCAGCAACAGTGCGGCTCCGGCTTCACTATTGCCTGCCCGATACCGTGGTATCGCCTGTTGGTAATAGTCCAAAGCCAGAGAATTGTCTCCTGATAGTTGATGAATGGAACCAATGTATTCCATCGACACCGCTTGCCCCGCCTGATCGCCCAGCGATTGAAACAAGGGTATGGACTGATTAAGCCGCCTCATGGCTTCCTGACTATCACCCAATCGCTGATAAAACAGTCCCATCATTTGTAAGGCATCGGCTTCCGCTGCTTGTTGCTGAACTGATCGAAAGAGCAGTAACGCAGCTTGAAGATAATCGACGGCCTGAGCAGGATCGCCCAATCGCCCTACCGCTGAAGCTAACAGAGTTAGGGTTCTGCCCTCCTCATCCTGGAACTGCGCTGTCCGGTACAGTTGCCTAGCACGTTCTAATTGCTCAACTGCTTGCGGGAGTTGATCGTCCGTTCCTTCCCGTAGAATTCGCGATCCTTCTTGATAGAGCTGGTCGGCTTCGGCCAAGGACGCATTTTGAGCCAGGACATCGTTGGAATTAACCATAGGAGGTTGAATAGCGAGTGCAGGGAGTGGTGTGAGTAAGCTGGAAGCCATGGCTAAGGGAGCCACTATCCAACCGATATAAACCTGGGGTAATTGATTTACCATGCTGTGAAATGGGGCTAACGAGCTTGCTGCATTGCCAGATTAGCGTTCAAGACTTCTAGCTATTGATTGATTCAAGTTAGCTCTCACTATTTCCTGAATCTATTGCCTGTCATACTCCTGTTTTAGCTGTTTACAGACAACCTACTGTGCACGGGTTACACTTCACTGACCTATCGTACGACTGAGCCAAAAACTGAGAGGCTTGCAATGTGCCACTAACATTGAAACTGCCTTAAAGTGCTTGCTGTGCAAGCCTTCTTGGCTAAGTGCCACCCTGGGGTCTTTTGCTTCGTCATGCGAGGTCAAGCCCCCAGAGTTCCCATCGAAATCAGCTCCTACTCCTCTTCATGAGCGGCTTCTGGGTTGTTGATAGGCACCACCTGCGTAACGCGAACGAGGGTTTCCTCCTTGTTGGGTTTCACCAATCGGGGGCATTCTCCGGTGCGGCCTAGGCGGGGCACGGTGGCGGTAGGGAGGATGGCGATGCGGTCGGTGTTGGTGAAGAGGGTGAGGGTGCTGTGGGTGGGGGCGGGCAGGAGGGCCAGCAGTTTGTCGGTTTTGAGGCCAAACTGGAACGCTTGGCTGCCGAGGTCGCTGCGTTTGGTGCTGCGGAGGTCTTCGACGGGGAGGCGTTTGCCAAAGCCTGCCGCTGAGACCAAGATCACTTCGTCATAGCCCGATTGTACGGTGACGCAGCCCACTAGGCGTTCGTACTTGCCCAGGCGCATGCCCTGGGGGCCTTGGGCGGTGCGGCCCATCAGGGGCAGGTTTTCGTCATCGATGGGGAAGCGCAACACTCGACCGCCGGAGCTAGCCAGCACCAGGTCATCCCCCAGTTGGGCGAGGCTGACGTAGGCGAGTTCGTCGTCGTCTTTGACCTTCATGGCGGTGAGACCGCGTCCGGTGAGGTTGGTGAATTCTTTGAGGGGGGCGCGTTTGATTTTGCCCTTTTGGGTGACGAGGATGAGGTCGTGTTCCATCAGGTCTTCGCGCAAAACGAACTGGGCCACGATGGCGTCGGCCTCGGCGGGGACGGAATCGGGCAGCAGGTTCACCAACGGCACGCCCTTACCCTGGCGGGGTGGCGGCGGAATATCCCCCACGGAGACGGTGAAGGCGCGGCCATCACGGGTGAGGGTAAGCACTTCCTGGGTGGTGAGGGCGGGTTCGACTTGGACGATGGGGTCGTCTTCGGTAGGGTGTAGTGTGGGGTCGGTGTCGGCCTCTAGGCGAGCCTGTCGCCGCTGGTAGGAACGCTGGGAATAGCGGCGCACGTAGCCTTTTTGGGTGAATTCCACCACCGATTCTGCTTCTTCAACTTCGGCGATGATTTCTTCGACTTGCTGGGTTTCTTCGGCCCGTTCTGCGTCGCTTTGAATGCGAGTGCGGCGGGGGTCGTTGAACTTTTTGCGGAGGGTTCGGAGTTCTTTTTTCAGGGCTTTGAGTAATTCCTTGCGGTCGGATAACAGGCGCTGCAATTCGTCCCGCCGCTGGGTGAGTTCTTCAAATTCGGTTTCGAGACCCTGGCGTTCCATGCCCGTCAATTTGCGTAGGGGCATGGCCAAAATGGCGTCGGCTTGGCGTTCGCTGAGGGCAAATTGTCGCTGAAATTCTTGCTTGGCGGTGGTGCCGTCGGGGGCGTTGCGGAGGATGTCGATGATCGCGTCCAAATTGCCCAGAGCCGTCAACAAGCCTTCGGTGATGTGGCGTTTGGCTTCGGTTTTGTCGAGCTGGTGCTGGTAGTGGCGGGTGAGGGTGGTTTCCCGGAAGTCTAAAAACGCCTGCATCACCTCGCGCAGGGGCATTTGGCGGGGTTGGCCATTGTCTAGGGCCAGCATAATCACGCCAAAGTTGCTTTGCAGGGGCGTGGTGCGGTAGAGGTCTTGCAACACCTTTTGGGCCGAAGCTTCCCGCTTCAGTTCGATGACAACCCGCATCCCGTCGCGGTCGCTTTCGTCCCGGATGTCGGCAATGCCTTCTAGTTTGCCTGCGTTTACCAACTGGGCAATTTTCTCAATCCAGCCCGCTTTGTTCACCTGGTAGGGCAGTTCCGTCACCACAATGGCGTTGCGGCGTTGGCGACCCTTGCCCGGACGAATTTCCTCAAACTGGCAGATGCCGCGCACGGGAATGCTACCCCGCCCGGTGCGGTAGGCGTCCAAAATGCCCTCGGTGCCGATGATTTCCCCTCCGGTAGGGAAGTCTGGGCCAGGAATCAGGCGAAACAGCTCCTCATCGGTCATCTGGGGCCGATCAATCATGGCGATCAACCCATCCACCACCTCCCCCAGGTTGTGGGGCGGAATGTTCGTCGCCATGCCCACGGCAATGCCGGAACAGCCGTTTAGCAGCAGGTTGGGCAACTGGGTGGGCAGCACCACGGGCTCCTGCTGGGAGTTGTCGAAGTTGTCGATGAAGTCTACTAGGGCTTCGCTGATGTCTCCTAGCATGGCCCCATGGCTAATGGGGGAGAGGCGAGTTTCGGTGTAGCGCATCGCCGCCGGGGGGTCGTTATCCACCGAGCCAAAGTTGCCGTGGCCATCCAGCAGAGGGTAGCGGCTAGAGAAGGTTTGCACCATCCGCACCAGGGCATCGTAGACCGCCTGATCGCCGTGGGGGTGGTATTTACCCAGCACATCCCCCACCACGCGGGCGCATTTGCGGTAGGGCCGATCCGGCGTTAGCCCCAGTTCATGCATGGCGTAGAGAATTCGGCGATGCACAGGTTTGAGGCCGTCGCGCACATCGGGCAAGGCTCGCCCCACAATCACGCTCATGGCGTATTCCAGGTACGACCGTTGCACCTCGGTATGCAGCGAGGTGGGCACAATTTGACCCGAAGCAAGCAGGTTCAGTTGGTCGGACATGGGTGGGGTTCCTAGGGGACAATGCTATGGGGGATAGTAGCCTGAGTCAACCGTCAGATCGTGCAAGGGCAAAACAGAGGTCAGCGGACAGCCCCAGTGCCTCCAATGCCTGCCTATGGTGTGTGAGTCGTCTGAGGGTTAACAATGCTGTAACTTAATGGCAAGGGTAGCGACATGGCAAGCTTTTCGGTTAGAGACCTCTTCAGGAAGTCCAGTCATTGAGCCTCGGATGGGATAACGGTTCTGTCTAAACAGGGGCCATACCCCAGGTTTTGTGCCATAGTGAGTCGGTGATGAAGGACGATAGATACACCATGAAAACCGTCTTGATTGTGGAAGACGATCTCGTCAACGCTCGGGTGTTTTCAAAGATTTTGACCAAGCGGGGCGGTCTTGCTGTTCAACATACCGAGAATGTGGAGGAGGTGGTCACGCTGGCCCGCAGCGGTACTGTAGATGTCATTTTGATGGATGTGTCCTTGGCCCACAGCATGTATGAGGGCAAGCCCATGGACGGCATCAAAATTACCCAACTGCTGAAGTCCGATCCTAAGACGGCCCATCTGCCCATTATTTTGGTAACCGCCCACGCCATGGAAGGCGACCGAGAAAACTTCCTTGGTCAGAGTGGAGCCGACGACTACATTTCCAAGCCCGTGATTGATCATCAGCAGTTTGTGGATCAGATTAAAGCCGCTATGGGGGAACCCTCCGGCGACTAAATACATTTGTACTGCACTACATCTATTTGTGCAAGGGATCCTGGGCAGTTGCAGCCATTCTCAGGTTGGGCCGCCACCGTTCGGCCTGAGCCTATCCTTCGCGGAGTGTCCCCAGAGGGGCAAGGCTATCACCCCGCACGGTAGAGGGGGAGGGGATTACTGGCCGTACCAGGCTTTTTGCCACTGCTGCATTTGGTCAATTTCCGCCTGCTGAGAGGTCAAAATAGCCTCGGCTAGGGTCTGCATTTCGGGCCGACTGCTCTTGGCTTGCAGATCCTTCGCCATGACGAGCGCGCCCTCGTGGTGGGGAATCATGGCCTTGAGGAAGCGCAGGTCAAATTCGTCATCGGCGGTGCCCAAATCTACATCCATGCGCATGGCGGCGGCCATCTCCTCAGACATGGCCATATCGTGCTTCATGGCAGCGTGGTACATGACGGGTTCTGCGCTGGCGGCGGGATACCAATCCTTACGCCACTGTTGCATTTGGCCGATTTCCTGGGCCTGGGCGGCGATGATGGCCTCGGCGAGTTGGCGAACTTCGGGCCGTTGGGACTGCGCGAGGGCGGCTTCAGCCATGATCACAGCCCCCTGGTGGTGAATCACCATGGCATCGATAAAGCGTAGGTCGTAGGTGCCATCCGCTGGGCCTAAATCCATGGCATGACCCTCGTGGGCCGCCCCAGCAGCGGTAGCCTCGGTGGGGGGCATGGTGCAGAGTTTTCCATCGGATTCACGGCCTGCGGTTGTGGAATCACAGGGGCTAGCTTCTGCCCCACCCTCCGTGGTGATGGTTGCTGCGGAAGCTCCATCGACCGTGTTTCCCGCCGTAGAGTTGGCGTTGGGGAGGCTGCCACAGGCGTAGAGAATCAGGCTGAGGGGCAATAGAACGGCCCCGGTAAGTCGCTGGCGTTGCCAAGTTACCACGGTGGTGCTGTCTCCTAAAGGAAATATACGGTTTGACCTGGGTTAGCGGTGTGCTGTTGCAGCGTCATGATAGCGCCATCGTCACATTCGGGCTGAAGGTTCCGGTGTCGTGAGGTGGGGCGCTACGGGTGGGAGTCGTGAACTGGGGCGGTTGTCTCGGCTCCCCGCTGGAAGGACTGATGGATCTGGCTGAGCAAGTTATCGAGGTCGGTGCTGCGGGTGTCGTAGTAGCTCACCAGGATGGCGGTGGCATCACTGTAGCCCACGACGGTGATAAAGGAATAGGGCAGGCCGGGTTCGGGCAGATCCGTCAGCCATAGCCGTAGGGCGGTGGTGCCATCGACCATCACGGCATCGTAGCGGGTCATGGTGTAGCCCTTTTCGCGAATGTCCGCCAGCAAGGTCGGTACAACTTGGCCTGGAGCCTCGGCATACCAAGAGACTTCGGTGGTCATAGCGGGTTCTCCGGCTGGGGCGGTGGCCGTCAGGTAGGGATCGGTCTCAGCATGGGTAATGGCCCAGCTTTGGGGAAACCCCACCGTAAACCGATGGCCATGGGCCACCGGCACGAGGGGCACCGGGGCCGTGTTGCCAGTGGGGCGAGGCTGGATGACGTCCTCCACGGCGGGTGCGACCCCATCCGGGGCAGCGGCCAGAGGGTGATCTGCGCCAGGGGGGACGGCAGTGGCCATCTGTGCCCCAGCGGGCAGGGCAAGGCCCATCGCCATGGCCAGCCCCAGCCCCCAGCGAGACAAGAATCGGTCTACCGAAATGCTTAAAATCATGGCCCGAAAGCTTCCTCAATGGCGGTTAACAGCGTACATTAGCCTGCATTGCCAGATAGGGCAACGGTTGAGTGTTGCATGTCCATGACAACATGACAAGAACGCTGTCATCCTAGAGTAAAGGGTAAGCCTCTGTAGGATCTGCCCCATCCCCGTCGAGAAAAGTCAATACCCCGAAAAGTCGGGCGTTATGATGAGTGACGACAGGCGTTCTGTAGGATCATGGGGTATGCCAGTGAGTCCGGCCCATATCAAAGCCCTACTCGACCAAAAGCGGGAGGCCTTTAGCTCCTTTAACAAGGCCAAGTTTGAACTGCTCACCGCCTATCACCAAGCCTGGGCAGAGTTTTCGGCCCTGCCCCTAACCCAGCAGCAGGAACGTTTAGGCGGTTCCTCACCAGCGGGGGCGTTGCCGTTAGAGGCTTCCATGGTGGCGAAGAAGGGGGTAATACCGTTCTTTTTTGCCGAATCGGCCCCGGTCATAGAGCGCTGGTCGAACCGGGAATCGAGTGCCCAGTGGGTGCAGGCGGTGCTGTCGGACATTACCACCTTTGCAGTGGATGGGTCGCAGATTGCGCCAGGGAAAGATTTGTCGATTCCCATTGCGCTGATTCAGATTGGTTGGTTTGAGAACCCCCACAGCAAAACCCGCCCCTACCAAAAGGATGTGCGGGTAGACCTGCTGACGCCGAAGGATTTGGGGCCAAACCCGGCCCAGCCCGTAGAGCGACGGGTGAATATTCGCCGCTTTCAAATGGAAACCGAGCGCCTGGTGGAGTATATCGACGCTTGCGAGGAGCCAGAGCGCACCCTGGTGTTTTTTGATGGTGCCTTGGTCGTCACCTTTGCCGAAGCCTTTGACCCCGACAGCCAAAAAGCCTACGTCCAGGCCATGCTGGAATTGCTGCGAGCCAGCGAACGGCGACGGGTGCCCCTGGTGGGCTACGTGGACACCTCCTACGCCCACGACCTCACCACCATGCTGCACCACGGCTGCGGCCTAGAGGCCACCGAGGGCATCCACGACGCCCAACTCTTGGCGCGGCAGATGGATTGGGGGGATCGCATCCCTCTGTTTTGCTGCGACCGAGGGGGCATTCTGGATCAGTACGAAGAACAGCGCAACCAGATCGCCTTCACCTACCTCAAAACCACGCGGGACGGCTACCCCGTGCGCCTCGAAATGCCCCTGTGGATGTGGGAAAGCGACCAGATTACCCGCTATCTCAACTGGGTGCGAGGGGAGGTCATCATTGGCGGTGGCTACCCCTACGGCATCGAAACCGCTGACCAAACCGCCGTTTTGCAGGGGCCAGATAAGCAGATCTTCTTTCGTGTGCTGCAAGACTGGGCCGAAAAGGAAGACATTAACCTGCGCCTTTCCCGCAAAATGGTCAGCAAGCAGCGGCGACGGTAATCTACGGGCCTTTTCACCGCCTCGCAAGAAAGGCCGATCGGGATAGGGATGGGCGAATTATCATAAACGAGTTCTGGCGGTGGGTGACTGGACAGTAGAAGATGAGTAACCAGTAACGAAGAACCAGTAACCAGTAACCAGTAACCACCCCCTATCCACGAGAAACCCCATGGGCACTTGGGTTAAGCAAACCGATCAGGCCATTTACCTGATGTCTGGGAGTACCTATATTGCGGTGATTCCCAAACGTCCCTCCACCACCAACCCCAAGGAGAAGGTGGCCAACGTAGCGGCCATGAAGACCTGGTTTGCCCGGAGTGACCGACCGAGGGGGATGACCTTTTCGGTGGGTACAGGGGAACCGGAACCGCAGCCAGCGCCAAAGCCGCCAGGGCCAGGGGATGAGTTGGTGATTCCCGACAACGGCCAGCTAGTGGTGACCAGCGACACGTTTTTTAAGATCAAGCCCGTGCAGTCAAGCCAACTAACGGCGGCGGAAAAGGTGCTAGTGAAGCGGGGAACCCAGGTTGCCCTGCGCTACTACACCGATGGCGGCAGCGACCACTGGCGGGTAGAACTGGCAGAACCCTCCCTAGGTCAGGACAAGCGTACCCTGTGGTATATCTACAGCCTCCATGCCCGCCTAGGCACCGACGCCACCCTCACCGTCACCCACGACACCCTGTTTAAGCAGGAGCCCAAGCCCTCCACTAGCCTGCCCAACAGCGCCAAGGTGTTTGTGGCCGAGGCGCAAACCTTCAAGCTGAAGTCCTTTCGGCCCGCTGCCGACAACCACACCCTGATTGAACTGGCCGATACTGCCCTTGGCCCCAACAACCATACCCTGTGGTATGTCTACAACCTCCATGCCAGGGCTAGTACCGACGGAGGAGAAGTGCCTCGTCCCCACGATGGCCTCCAGATCGAAACCCTGCGCGATACGGTGTTTACCCTCAGCCCCGATGCCCCAGAATTTCTGCCGGAGTCGCAAACAGTGGCGGTGCCCCAGGGGCAGGTGGTAGATATTCAGTACTACATTGACCAGGGTAGCGACCGCTGGCAGATCGAACTCGTCAAGCCAGAACTGGCGGATGGCAAGGCCACTACCTGGTATATCAACACCCAAGACACCAAGCTTCTGTCCGACATCACCCTCACGGTGGTGACGAATACGGTGTTTAAAGAAGAGCCCATTCCGTCGTCAGAACTGCCGGAGGAGGGTAGGGTGGCCGTCCCTGCCAACACCCAGTTCAACCTGGTGGGCCACCTGCCAGCGGCAGGCAACCATGCCAAGGTGCGCCTTGCCGATACCACCCTCGGCCCCGATGAAATGGATACCTGGTACGTCTACAACCCCCATGTGCGCATTGTGGGGCAGCGTCAACTGCTTCAGGTGCTAGGCGATACGGTGTTCAAAACCAGCACCGCACTCTCCAGCGACCTGCCAGAGGAGGACAAGGTTTTGGTGAAGGCCAATACCGTCCTAGAGGTGGCCTCCTACGCCCAGCCGGAGAAAAACCATGTGCGGGTGTCCTTTAAGGGGGCCTTTCTGGGAATCAAAAACCGCAACACCTGGTACTGCTACGTGCCAGATATCTACCTGATTGGCACCGAAATCGGCAATAATCCCAACGACCAAGGCCCGCCCAAGCCCCCCCCCGGCAATCGCGGCATTCCCCTCCAGTTTCCGGGGTTTACGGGCACCTACTACTCCAACGACCCGATTTACTGGACGACCCAGCACGGCGAACGGGGGAACTTTACCTGGGGCGAGGCGCTCCACGTCAACGTCAGCACTGGGCAGTATCGCCGCCCCGCCAGTGCCGAGGTGATCTACGGCATTTTGCGCATCGCTAAGGCCCTAGAGGACATCCGCAAACGCTACGGCAAACCCATCACCATCAACTCCTGGTACCGCGATCCGGACACCAATGCGGCGGTGGGAGGGGCTTCTCAGTCGCGACACTTGCTGGGCGATGCGGTGGACTTTGTGGTGTCCGGTCGCCATCCCTACGATGTCTACGCCGATCTAGATCAATGGTGGGGCGGGCAAGGGGGGCTGGCCAGTTCCCGATCCTTCACCCACATTGATGCCAGGGGCTATCGCGCCCGCTGGAACTATGACGGCACTGGCCCCGCTAAGGAGGACACTTAACCATGGGCACCTGGATTAAAGAAACCGATGTGGCGATGTATCTGATGCAGGGCGGCGTGTGGCTTTCCCGCATCACCAAAACCCCCTCCGCCTCTAACCCTAAGGAACAGGTGGCCGACATCACGGGCATGGAGGCCTGGTTTGCCCGTGCCGATGCCCCCACCGCCATGACCATCTCCCTCGGCACCGGAGCACCGGAACCCGACCCCTGGCAGCCTCCCCCAGTAACGGGCCAAATTAACGCCGAAGGGTTAGCGATGATCAAGCACTTCGAGGGCCTACGCACCACCGCCTACCAAGACTCCGTCGGTGTGTGGACGATTGGCTATGGCCACACCAGCATGGCTGGCCCCCCCATGGTCTATCCCGGTATGGTGATCACCGCCGCCGAAGCCGAGGCCATCCTCCAGCAGGATTTGGATATTTTTGAGCGGGGCGTCTCCCAAGCGTTGACCGTGACCACCCACGAAAACCAGTTTTCCGCCATGGTGTCCTTTGCCTTTAATGTGGGCCTCAGCGCCTACCGCAATTCCACCCTGTTGCGCAAACACAACGCCGGAGACTTTGTCGGGGCCGCCAACGAATTTCCTCGATGGGTCTACGCCGATGGCCAAGTGCTGCCCGGACTGGTGCGTCGTCGCGAAGCCGAGCGGGCTCTTTACATTAAGATGCCTCGGTAGAAAAAAGCTTGTTGCCGGGATCTGGCTTGCGGCAGGAAGAACGCTACGAAGCCGTCAGCACTTGGTTGCGGCCCGCTGCTTTGGCTTGGTAGAGGACGGTGTCAGCAGCTTTGATCAGGGTTTCTGGTGTGTTGCCGTGGTTGGGAAAAGCCGCAACCCCGAAGGAGGCTGTCAACATTCCCAAGCTTTGGCCCTGGTGGTGGGGGTTAATCTGGGTGAGGGCGTGGCGTAGGGCTTCGGCGTGGGCCTCGGTTTCGGCGAGGGTAGCCTCCGGCAGGATAATGGTCATTTCCTCTCCACCGTAGCGACAAACGATGTCAGATTTACGCACATTCTCGCGCAGCAGCTTCGCCACCAATTGCAACACAAAGTCGCCGATATCGTGGCCAAAGGTGTCGTTTAAGCGTTTGAAATGATCTATATCCAGCATAATTACGCCGATACTGTGCTGTTTGCGCTCGGCTCGCACAATTTCCTGGGTCAGAGTTTCTTCTAAATAGCGACGGTTATAAAGCCCCGTCAATGGGTCACGAATGCTCTGGTGCTTGAGGGTTTCTTTGAGTTTGAGGTTAGCAATCGCCATGCCCACCTGTTCGGCTAGCGTTCGCGCTAATTGTTGCTTTAAATCATCCAGGGCGGCGGGATTTTCCGTGGCGAGGTAGAGCAAGCCCAGGGTTTCACCCTGGGCGATCATGGGCACACAGAGGGTCGTTGCTAGGGTGGTATCGTCGGGGATATGCTGACAACGCAGGCTAGCTCGATCCGCCTCCACATGGTGCACTTGCCCTCGCCGTAGCGCCCAGCAATGGTGCGGATTAAAGACTACTTGCGAGGGCAGGACTGCTGGCCCAAAGGTATTGATATTCTCTAGGCGATTGCGCGACTCGCGGGTTATAAAGATGCCTCCGGCACAATGGGGGAAAAGATCCTCCACCAAATTCGTAATAATGCAGCAGGCTTCTTCCACCGTCGCCGCTGCCTGAAGAAAATCACTAATCTCATTGAGAATAACCATTTCGGCATGGCGCTGGGCTAAATCTGCCACTCGATTTTCCAATTCAGCATTGAGTTGGAAAAGTGCCTGTTCCGATTGTTTGAGGGCTGTCACGTTGCGAAAAGTCACCGCAAAGCCATCCTCTAATTTAACGGCAACCGTTTCAAACCAAGACTCGACGCCATCGTGGTTATAGTAAAACTCCCGCTGATAGGGTTCTCCGGTTTCAACGGTATGCACATAGCCATCAAATAGCCCCTCTGCTCGGTTTCCCGGCATGTCCTCTAGTAGGCGTTTACCGATTAAATACTCCTCTGAACGGCCTACCATATTACAGGCCGTAGGGTTGCTCAACAGCCACTCAAAATCGATAATTTTATCCTGCAAATCGCGTACTGAACGGAAGGCCATAATGCCATCTAGGGAACTATTAAGCACGCTGCCAAGTTGCGTTTCTGAGGTTTTTAAAGCCTCTTGGGTTGTTACTAAGGAAGTAATATCGAGGTAGCTCCCTACAATACGAATTACCTGTCCTTGGGCATTCTTAAGATGGATGGCACGGGTAAGGACATGGATAATAGAGCCATTTTTGTGGTGATACCGCTGAGTGACAGAAAACTGTTCTACCTTGCCATGGTTATATTCCTCTAAAAGCTGCCAGTAGGTTTCACGATCTTCCTTTAGAATCACGGAATTTCACATATCTAGGGAATTTTCAAACTCGTGATCGGTATAGCCCAGCATGGCCTTAAATTGAGGCGAAAAATAAATCTCATTGGCCATGAGATCCCAGTCCGAGAAGCCCTCTGATGAGGCCTGAAGCACTAAATCAATTTGTTCCTTCGCCACCTTTAGATCAAGCTCAACCTGACGCCGATCGGTGATGTCGCGAGCCGTAGCATAGATTAAATCGCCAATGGGAATAGAACGCCATTCTAACCAGCGATAGGAGCCATCTTGGTAGCGATAGCGGTTAGTAAAATGAAGGACTGTTTGCTGATTTCCTAGCCGACGGATAGCCTCTAGGGTAGTAGGTAGATCCTCTGGATGTACGTAGTCTAGGAAGCGAGAACCTTCAAGTTGATGGAGGGAATAGCCTAGGGTTTCTTGCCACTGCTGGCTTAGCCGACGGAAGTACCCCTCTGTATCCGCAATGCAAAGTAAATCGTAACTGTTCAGGGGGTGATGAAAGAGTCGGGGTTTCAATTGCAGCTCTTCAGGTAAGCTGATGCTATGAGTGTTGACGACCCCTCTGAGCTTGAGATTGGTGGCATCCGGCTTCCTGGAGGGG
>QLAH01000408.1_pt1 | contig 23849 bp, 30 predicted proteins | sample 4693081 | NCBI WGS metagenome assembly QLAH01 (sample SAMN09425401, study PRJNA476045) | Lake water metagenome, whole genome shotgun sequencing project.
ACGGAAGGACTTGGGCTTTTGCATGCCCCATTCTCTCGCCTGAATCCATTGCTGTCACAGGGATCTGGGCAGATTCAGGGGCGTCTGTGGAGAAGCGGACGCGGATCTTTGCGCAACAGGCTCCTAGGGCACCAGCGAATTAGGATGGTTGGAGCGGTATTATTCCAGCCGCCATGGCTTCAGTCGCACCGTCTGGCTCCTGATTTCCTGGCTGGTGTTCGCCGGCGGGGTCGGGTTCAAGTGCTGGACGCTCACTCGCCTGATCCGCCGCCAGGTGCTCAGCAGCGCCTGGGGGATGGAGCGCTTCAAAGCGGAGCTGGAGCGGACCTGGCAGCGGAGTGGGTCCGCCAGAGCCTGAGCAGGTAAGGCAAACCGCCTTACAGTGATGTCATGACCACCGTCACACTCACCTCCAAGGGGCAGCTGACCCTGCCCAGGCCCCTGCGGGATGCCCTCGGACTGGCGCCTGGAGCCCGGCTGCAGGCCAGCATCGACCGACAGGGACGCCTTGTTCTGGTGCCGTCGAAGTACGAGCCGGAGGAGCTGTTTCTCCACCGCCCCAAGGTGGACCGCTGTCTGAGCCTCGAGCAGATGGAGCAGGCCATTGCCGCCGCCGCCGGCAGACCCGATGACCTTGACGACGCTTGACACCAACGTCGTCGTGCGCCTGTTGATCGGTGACGACCCCAGGCAGACACCGATCGCCGAGAGAGCCTTCCTGGAAGCCATCGCCTCTGGTGGCGTCTACCTCCCGGATGTGGTGTTGGCGGAGGTGGCCTGGGTGCTGCGCGGCTACGACCTCCCTCGCCAGAGCCGCTACGAGCTGCTCGAACGCCTGGTGCGCACCCGCGGTGTCGTCGTCGACGACATCGACGCGGTCGTCGATGCTGTGGAGCAATTCCGCCAGGGGGGCGACCTGGCCGACCAGCTCATCCTTGCCCGTGCAGCCCGCGCTGGTGCCTTGCCGGTGTTGAGCCTCGATCAGCGCTTCTCCTGCTGTGAGGGCGTCGAGTTGCTCGTGGCTGAGGCGTCTCTGTAGAGCGTTTCCGCAACCAGTGGCGCTGGCACCGCGACCATCAGACTTGCAGGGCACCAGCAGGAGCCCCGCCGGCTGGTGGGGCAGGCCTCAGAAAGGCATCAACACCTCCAGCGCCCCATCAGCAGCCAAGGCCGGATTGGCCGACTGCTGCTCAACCAGCACCTGGGCCGCCAGCTCAGACAGCCGGGGATAGCGCTCACTGCAGAACGCCAGATCGTGCAGCGATTGCCAAGAGAAGCGCTGCAGGCGGGCTTTGCGGGACAGAGAAGCCATGGGAGGGACTCCGCGGTGGACCCCTCAGCCGGCGGGGGGTGGGTCAAGGGCCCGTCCACGTCTGGGATGCGGAGCGCAGCGCAGCCAACGTTCCAGCGGCGGGCTCGTATCACCCTTGAGGCGCCCCCCGACCATGAGGAGGGCCGGAGCGGAGTCCAGACCAACCGCAACTGACCTTCGGCCTCCTGGGCTTCGACTCCCAGCTGCTCAATGCCTCGGGCAAAAAAAAAGCCGGGGCCCCGCAGGGGGCTCCGGCGGAAGGCCGAGGCCTCAGAGCACAGCCACCAGGCCGATGTGGCGCGCCTGCAGCTGGCGGGCGACGGCCTGCGCCCTGTGCACGGGCATGAAGCGGGGCTTCTGAACCGGCTGGCCCTGACGCCCGAAGTGCAGACGGAGGCGGGAGACTGAGGCGGCCTGGCTGGAACCCGGACGCACCAGGACCATGACGCGGCGGATGGGGCAGCTGAGAGGAGCGGAGGCCATGGGAGGAAGGCGAGGAACACCGGCTCCCAACGCCCCACTGCAGCGGCCGGGCAAGGGCCGCGCAGCGGCTTGCGTCAGCCCTTGCGCGCGCCGAGGTGGATGGGGCAGTGCTGGTGTGGTGCTCGTCTCTGCCTGGTCTCAGCCCGCGCTGTCCCTGCTGTTCATGCGTCCGTGCGGCTCGGGTCAGCCACCGCCTGGGTCGGAGCTGACCGCCGAAACGCAGGGACAGGCCAGAGGCTTTCGATGCCCCCGCGCTCGTGTTCAGGGATCAGGCCCTCGGAGCCAACCGGATGCACAACATCGCGGCCGCATCGGCCTGGAGGACAGAACAGGCATCGCGAGCTGCTGGGCTATCCAGACGATCGGCGAGATGAGGCATCAAATGGGCCTTCCCCTCAGGACCATGTCCACGCCGTCAGCTGATCGGGATCCGGTGCCCGCCAGGCCTGCCACCACACCACGGCCTGCGCCGGCTTCTGCTCGTCGTTGAGCGCCACGGTCAACCGGAGGCGGTAGTTGAGGCCGGCGACGACCTGTTGCTCGGCGGCATCGACGCGGACCAGGCGCAGCCGGACGGACGAATCGCCCGTCGCCGCGCGGATCACCTTCTCTTGTGCTGCAACCGCAAACTCTGCTGCCTGCACCACCTCTTTGCTGTTGGTGGAAGCCGGCCCAAAGGCTCCGACCCGAGATGGCGGCGGTGGCTCACTGGACGTGCCCTTAGCAGAGGCAGCAGGCAGAGCAGGGTAGAGCCAAGGAGAGAATTTCATGAGCAGTGATCAGGCCCTGATGCTGAACCAAGGCTTTCGCAAAGACTGGATCATCCCAGCGGGGTGATCCAGTCAAGGTGACCAGGAAGCGACGGTGGGTGGTGCTCAGCGCGGCTGTAATTGAGAACTGCTAAGGCACAATATCTTCCACAACAAGAACCACCCCTCCAAGAATGGCCGGCGTACCTCCTGGTGATCTTACCTGAAGAGTGTTCTGGCGAGGCCATGGATCTTGCCAGGAGAGAGAAAATCCATCTGTAACCTGAAAGTTCCACCATGAATTAGGAGCATGACCTCCCTTAAACTCAAACAACCAGACTGGCGGAAGCGATGGGTTGGCGGGGTCAAACATTCGGATTTCAATCGACTGATCATGATTCGTCGCAAATACGACCTCTAGTCGACATCTGCCCCTTAAGCTGGAAAACGAGGAGGAATAGGTATTTGGAACGTCGACAAACCCCGTCGAAGCAAAGGCAAATGGATCATGAGCGGCATGGCCAAAGATGGGGACTCGAGCTCCGACCACATACTTGGAGAAGCCGACTCCAAACGTCGAAGGCCCAGATCCGCATGCCGGATCCAGCGCCCCGACAACTTCTCCAGCAAAGCTCTTCTCATGCTCCATTCAAAGCCTCCTGAGGGAATACCGTGTTGATATCATCCGGAGTCTAACGACCTTGTGCTCCTGGGCAACTGCAGTCGTTGCGCATCAAATGGCGTTGCAGGCTTCATTACGCGCACCGGCAAGATTTATGCACTTGAGCTGCCGACTCAGTCATCTACCCTGAGAATCGGCAGCGGCGATCATCGCCTCAGCCACCACAGCTTCATCTCGTTGCTCCATTCCTGATCTTTCGCCAGCCGCACCTCCGCTGCCTGGTTCACCTTTTTCATGCTGTTGGAGACAGGCCCACAGGCTTCGGCCCGTGATGGCGGCCGCACGCTCAACGCCACCGGAGATGGGAAGAGGGTGAGCCCGATCAGGTGGCAGCGGCCACTCTCCTCAGCATGGTCTCGTTTTCAGAGGTGACATCACCGTGATCCCGCTGCAGCCGGTAGGCCACGTCACACCGGATCCAGGCATCTGGAATCAATGGCCCTCTCATGCTATGTGAAGTGTCCACCTTCATCCGCGCATCCCTAATCACTCCACACCCGCCTCCTCATCGAGGGCGAACACCCGTCGCAGGGCCTGCACATAGGCAGTGGGGGACCTGCTCTCTTCGCCGCGGTGTCAGGCCGGGATTATCCAGTGGCTGCCCGACCCGATGAAGCTCCGCTACCAGCTCCGCGCGGCGATGGGCGAAGGGATGGGGGGTGCGTGCGTCCACTGCGAAGTCCAGGCGGGCTTCCAGGATGCGAGCCGGCTTTCGTAAACGCTTAGCCAACGGCTTCCGTGGCCTGCACGCAGGCGAAACGGTGTGCCGTGGGCGCGAAGGATCGTGTTGGCTCGGTCGATGGCGGTGCTGATGCGAGGCATGGGCAACCGGACTCCTGAATGAGGGTTCCGACGCAGGCCATGCGAGCTGGAGGTGAAGGGTGGCCGCCTTGAGAAGCGGGCGAGTTTTTGGGGGAAACCCCCAAAAACATGACGCAACTACGGTTTTCGGCGCACTTGTGCGGTCTCATTCCGCAGATTGCGGAAGCACTGGTGTTCCAGGCAAAGCGACTGCACCGCAGGGCTTTAGCAAGTCCTGACCGTGCGTTTCAGCGAATGGGTCGCCTGAGATTCGAACTCAGGACCAATCGGTTAAAAGCCGATGGTTAACACCCCAGTCCCATTGCTACGACTGGGGTGGGCCTCAAAAGTTTCAAAAAAGTTTCAAAAAACACTGATTCTCGGGATCTCTAGCCGGAGTCATTCTGAGAAAAATTGACGGTTTTACGCGGCTTCTGGCGGTTCGGCTTGGGCCAATCATGGGCATCTGCGCTTGGATCCTTGGGCCCTGGGACTCGCGTGTCTCGCTCGTCTGTTCGGAGGCTGCCCGCCGGTGAGTAGGCCGGGATGTTCGTCCTGCTGCGGCCCCCATGAGCCCCGCTTGCCTTGCTCGACTCTCCTGGTGGCGTCCAGCGACAGCTCTCAGAGAGGCGGGAAGCGGGTACGGCGTTTTGCCGTAAGATGTGGTTTGTCGGCTGGGAGAAGGCCCCGTGGCCGTTGATGAGCGCCTCGATCTCAAGCTCAGCGCCGCGGACAAGCAACTGCTGGCCCAGGCAGCCGCGATTGAAGGCCTGAGCATGGCCGCGTTCGTCCGTCTGGCGGCCAGGCAGCGCGCCGCGGAGGCGATCCAGCGTGAGCAGCAGTTGCTCCTTTCGCAGAGGGATTTCACGGCGTTCCACGCCGCCATCGGCCAACCTTTCGCGGCCAATGCCGAGCTGGAGGCGGTGATGGAGCAAGCGCGCACGCGCGTCCGCCGTGTTTGAAGAGCAGCTGCTCGATCCAGCACGCCACAACCGCAAGGTCTTTTCGTGTGGCGAGCCAGCCCTGGATCGGTTCCTGCAACAGCAGGCGCACCAGAACATGCGTCGCGGCGTGAGCCAGACCTTTGTGCTCGTGCCTGCCGATGCCCCTGCTGAGATCGCTGGTTTCTACACACTGGCACCTGCTGAGGTGCGGCTTGCCTTGCTGCAGCCCGCCGACGCCAAACCCCTTCCTCCCTACCCAGTCCCCTGTTTCCGGATGGGCCGTCTGGCACGCGATCAGCGTTGGCGTGGGCAGGGTATCGGCGGGCTGCTGCTGGGGCTGGCGGTGCAGCGGTGCCTGGAAGCCAGGCGATCCGTCGGCGGCTATGCACTGATCGTCGATGCCAAGAATCCTGAGGCCAGGTCCTTCTACGAGCGGCATGGTTTCCGCCCATTCCTCGACACACCATTGAGCCTCTATTTGCCACTGGGCGGTTGAGGTTGCGCCCCCGGGCCTGGCAGCGGTCCGTTGATCACCTCAGCCGCGACGGGCATTGCTGCCGCCTCGAGGCAGAACCTGACGTTTAGGCCAAGGGACTGAGCAGACGCTACGCCACGGGATCACTCCACCCAGTTCTCGATCCTCAGATCCGGGTAGGAAGCGAAGTCGCGCGGGTTGTTGGTTACGAGGGTGACATCCAGCGCCAGGGCATGGGCAGCAATCAGCTTGTCGAGTGCATCGCGGCGGCGCTCACGGCTGGCCCAGCGCACAGCGCCGTAGACCCTGGCTGCTGCGCCATCAAAGGGCGCCACGGGCACCTCCAACAGAAAGCGGGCCAGCGCACCGCTGTTGCGTTCGGCGTCAACTCCTGAGGCCACCACGCCGTACTCCAGCTCCGCGGCGGTGATCGCCGAGATCAGCACCTCTCCGACCCTGCAGGCCGAGAAGCGTTCCGCCACCTGCGGAGGCTGGTGCTTCATCAGGTAGATGCAGATGTTGGTGTCGAGCAGGTAGAGGGGCCTGAGGCTCACAGCGACTCCCGGTCCTGCTGCTCGTCCTGCTCGCGCCCTTCTGCCAGAAAGGAAGGCGAGAAAGCGGCCAGAGCCTGCAGGGCTCCGGTGATCGGGCGATCGGCGGGCCGGATGCGGAGCTCATCGCCGCAGCGCTCGATCTCCAGCTCCAGATCGCTGCGCTCATAGGCCAGCTCAGCGGGGATGCGCACGGCCTGGGAGTTGCCGTTGCGGAAGAGCCGCGTCGTCGTCATGACCGACCAGGATGTACCAGTACATCCTAGGCATCCTGATCGGCGCAGTCCTTATTCAGAGCAAAGGAGCGACCCTTGAACAGGCCTGGTCCTTGTTCAAAGTTGGGGTAGGGCTGAGCAACCGCCGCAGGGCTCCGGTCGGCAGCGGCCGTCCTTCAGCGTGCCACGGCTGCGCCGTGGCGTGCATCGGCCAGCCGCCGCCGCCTCCGCTCCGGGGCCGGTGTGTGGGGGTAGTGGGCAGGGCCGCTCTCCCGCGGCTGCGGTGGCCGGGCAGTTGTCCCGTGCATAGGGCTGGCGTGATGCCCCAGGTTTCCACGCGCGGCTGCGCGGCCGATTGGGCATTCAGGGCTGAATCTGCTGCGGTTATTTATCTGTCTCCAGGCCCGCTGGCGCATGGCGCTACTTTGCGTAGATCCATTGCCCCGCAGCAGCTCTGACGGTTTCACAGTGCGTTTGTACTGGTAGAATGAAGGTTGCGCCAAAGGCCACGAGCCCATCGCCTGCGGCAACGAAATCCCCAGACAACTTGCCCCGTTCGTTTGCTCTGTAGCCCATGAGCTTGTCCTCTGCTGCAGTGGCCCACGCCGCTGCATTGCCTTCCCTTGGTCTCCTGCCGCCGCCGGTGCTGGCCCATCGCTCGGTCGTCATCGTCGCGGCCGGTGGTCGTGATCTCTCCTGGCCCCAGGGGCGCATCGCCTCCGCCCTCCTGCAGCGCAGTGGCGGCCGGGCCGTCCATCTGTTGCTCCATGGCGGTGCCCGTGGCGCTGATCAGGCCATCGGCCGTGCTGCCCATCAGCTGGGTTGGAAGGTCCAGTCCCTTCCCGCCGAGTGGGGTCGCTATGGCCGCAGCGCCGGGCCGATCCGAAATCGCCGCCTCCTCGAGCAGGCCCTGGCGGAAGCTCAGGCCCACACCTCCCCGGCATTCAGTGCCTCGGTTCTGGTGATCGCCTTTCCCGGTGGCCCCGGCACGGCCTCGCTGGTTCAGGAGGCCCGCCGTTGCTCCTCCCGCTCACCGGTGCCGGTGGTGGTGATGGAAGTGCCGCCGCCGTTTTCGCCGGAGCCCCTCGCAGCTTGAGCGGCATACGCCGCCCCGATCTTGTTTTCACTCCTCTCCAGTTCCACCCATGTCCGTTCTCACCGCCCCCGCCGCTCCACTCTCCCCGGCTCTCTCCCAGTCCGCCGGCCCTGCTTGCACCCTGCAGCGCTCCGGCTCCCTCTGGCAGCTGGGCATCGAGGCCCAGGAGCTCACCACCACCATCGGCCAGCTGGCCGAACAACTGGAAGCCGACGACGACACCCGCGCCCAGGCCCTCGCCGAACTGGAGGCCGCCCTGCTTGCCGAGGAACACAACAAAACCGCCCTGGCCGCCAAAGCCGATGCCACCTGCTGGGTGATCGAGCACCTTCGCGGCCAGGCCGCCTACCGCCAGCAGCAGGCCAAGCGGCTCACCGAGCTGTCCCGCTCCGATGCCTCCCGGGCCGATGCCCTGGAGGACTCCCTCGTCCTGGTCCTCACCCGTCTCCAACCGAAAGCCACCCGCTTTTCCTTCCCCAATCACGAGCTCAGCAGCCGGAAGTCCCAGGCCGTCGAGATCGACGACGAAGAAGCCCTCGATCGCCAGTGGCTGAGCTTCACCACCACCAGCAAGCCGGACAAGGCCGCCATCAAGGAAGCCCTCAAAGCAGGCGGTGAAATCATCGGCGCCCAACTCGTCTCCCGCCGCTCCTGGCGCATCCACTGAGGGGCCATAGGCCCCGCACAGATGGGGTTTCGGTGGTGTTGCCGGGGCCCCTTCTTCCTGATCCCATTTCGATCCTCTCCTCTTCTCGCTCCATCGCTTCCCATCGCCATGACCGTCGCCGCTCCTTCCTCCAACGGGGCCAGCACCACCAGCCGCCCCTCGGGTCCTCGACCCATCCAGAGGCCGACATCGGCCCTGGAACTGATCCGCACAGCTGATCGGACCGAGGGTGCTCCACCCGCAGCCAACGAATCCTCCGCGACTCCGCAAGCCCTCCCGGCACAGCCCTCCGGCTTCTCCCCCGAGCAACTCGCCGCCCTTGCAGCACCCCTCGATCGCGCCAACGTCCGCCAGCGGGAGCAAGGCCGCGGAAAGGTGGCATACCTGGAAGGGTGGCAAGTCATTGCAGAGGCAAACCGCATCTTTGGCTTTGACGGCTGGCAGCGCCAGACCATCGCCGTCCGCTGCGTTTCCCAGGCCGAGCGCGCGATCGGTAGAGAGCAGAAGCCCGGCTGGGGCGTCACCTACACCGCCCGCGTTCGCGTCACCGTCACTGCCGGGGGACGGCCTCCTTTGATCCGAGAGGGCAGCGGCGCCGGCCACGGCATCGATGTCGACCTGGGCCAGGCCCATGAATCGGCCCTCAAGGAGGCCGAGACGGACGCCATGAAGCGGGCATTGATGACCTTCGGGAATCCTTTTGGGCTCGCCCTCTACGACAAGGCGCAGCGGCAGGTCAGCACTGCAGGAGTCCAGGGAGGTGGGGCGTTACAACCAGCAGGGCAGCGGCCTCCGGCCAGCCGGCCGGCGCCTGGCGGTCCCGCTCCCATGACCACTGCCTCGGTCCAAGGCCGCACCCAGGCCACGGTCTCGACTCCATCGCCATCAGCTCCGACCGAGGCGAGCCTCGTGGCCCTTGATGCCGAGACGATCCAGCAACTTCACAACACCCTCAGGGCTCTCCCTCGGCCCCTACTGGAAAGCCTCACTAGGGCCTTCCGCAAGCGGTTCGAGGTGCCCGACACCGCAGTGACCATCGCCGATCGGATCAGCCAGAAGTGCCACCACGACTGGATCGAGGCGTTTCTGGTGTCGCACCGCGAGATGCGCTCAGCAGGGCAGCATCAGGGCAGCACCCAGTGAACCCCTGGCGTCAGACCGCCTACCCTGCTAGTACAGATGTACGCCTGCAGGAGTCGCCATGGTGCCGGTCCCCCTCTCTCGCCTGGAGCCCTCCCGCAAGGAGGAGATCGAGGAGTGGCCCTGGCTCGATCAGGACGTGCTCCGCTCCAGCCGCAGCCGTCAGGTCTGCATGACCTGCCACTTCTTCCGGCATCACCCCGGCCCTAACTGCATCCCGTTGCTCACCTGCCACCTGCACCAGGGCTTGATCGCCCACGGCGAGCACCTCACCCACCGCTGCAGCGGCTGGACAGAAGACCTGCACCGCCATCGGGGCTGGGCGCCGGAGGTGGCTTGACAGACAGGCAGGGTCCGCACGTCCAAACTGCGGATCTTCGTTCCGTCTCCCTGCCAGAGCATGCCCCCATGGCACCCCGTGTAGGCATGAACGAGCCAGCAGGAGGCCAGCCGACTGAGGTGCTGGCCGGCTCGATCGAGCGGGTCACCTTCCACAGCGCCGAGAGCGGCTTCTGCGTGCTGCGGATCAAGGCCCGTGGCCATCGCGATCTGGTCACGGTGGTGGGCCATGCCGCCGAGATCAGCGCCGGTGAATGGGTCACAGTGAGTGGCACCTGGGTGAACAGCCGGGAACACGGCCAGCAGTTCAAGGCTTCCTTCCTCAAGGCCTCAGCGCCCACCACGGCCGAGGGGATCGAGAAATACCTGGGCTCGGGGATGATCCGCGGAATCGGCCCGATCTACGCCAGCAAGCTGGTGGGCGCCTTCGGGGCGGAGGTGTTCGAGGTGATCGAGCAGGCCCCCGAGCGCCTGCGGGAGGTGCCGGGCATCGGCAAGGTGCGGGCCGGTCGCATCGCCCAGGCCTGGGCCGATCAGAAGGTGGTGCGCGAAATCATGGTGTTCCTGCACAGCCATGGCGTTGGCACAGCGCGGGCGGTGCGGATCTTCAAGACGTACGGCAACGACGCCGTGCAGGTGATGGCGGAGAACCCTTACCGGCTGGCCCGCGACATACGCGGCATCGGCTTCCGCACCGCCGATGCGATCGCCGCACGGCTCGGCATTGAAGCCACGGCCATGATCCGCCTGCGGGCCGGCGTCAATTACGCCCTGCTGGAGGCCAGCGGCGAGGGGCACTGCGGCCTGCCCACGGCCGAACTGCTCAAGCTGGCGGGTGAGCTGCTGGCGGTGGAACGCCCAGCTCCGTCACCACCGGCCGCACCCGAGCCAACGAAGGGTTCTGATCAAGCAGTAGAGCAAGGCGGCGCGGCAGCAAAGCCACCTCCCGATCGAGAAGCCCCCGCCAACCGGGTTCCTCTGGAGCCCGCCGTGATCCAGACAGCTCTGGACCTGGAACTAAGCGAGGGTTCGGTGGTGGCCGACAGCCTGGCTGGCGAGGGCGCGATCTTCCTTGCCCACCTGCACCGTGATGAGCGGCGCATTGCAGAAGCGCTGCAGGAGCTGGCGCAGGGGGCAGCCCCGTGGGGAGCAATCAACGCGGAGCGGGCCATTGCATGGGTGGAGCAACGCCTGGGCCTGGACCTGGCCACCAGCCAGAAGGCTGCGGTGGAGCAGGCGCTGGCCAGCAAGGTGCTGGTGATCACCGGCGGGCCCGGCGTGGGCAAGACCACCTTGATCAATGCGATCCTGCGGATCCTGGCGGCCAAGAAGCTCCGGATCCAGCTCTGCGCCCCAACCGGCCGGGCCGCCAAACGCATGGCGGAGGCCACCGGGCTGGAGGCGAAAACCATCCATCGGCTGCTGGAGTTCGACCCCGCCGCCTACGGCTTCCGGCGCAACGCCGAACTGCCGCTGGAGTGCGACTTCCTGGTGGTGGACGAGACCTCGATGGTGGATGTGCCGCTGATGGCTTCCTTGCTGGCAGCCATCCCCCCCGAGGCCGCCCTGCTGCTGGTGGGCGATGTGGATCAGCTCCCCTCGGTGGGCCCGGGCCAGGTGCTGGCCGATGGGATCAACAGTGGAGCCCTGCCAGTGGCGCGGCTCACTGAGGTGTTCCGCCAGGCGGCCTCCAGCCGGATCATCACCACCGCCCACGCCATCAACGCCGGCACGATCCCTGATCTGCGCTCCCCACCCGAGGGCGAGAGCAGCGATTTCTATTTCCTGCCGGCCGAGACGCCCGAGCAGGCGGTGGCCCTGATCCTCAAGGTGGTGGGTGAGCGGATCCCCGCCCGATTCGGCTTTGATCCAATCGGCCAGGTGCAGGTGCTCTGCCCCATGGCCCGCGGTGGCTGTGGGTCGCGCTCGCTCAACATCGAGCTGCAGAAGCTGCTCAATCCCGATCCCGTTGAGCAGGTGGAGCGTTTCGGCTGGCGGTTTGCGCCGGGCGACAAGGTGATGCAGATCGCCAATGATTACGAGAAGGAGGTGTTCAACGGTGATGTCGGCACCATCGATGCCATCGATGCCGATAACAGTGAGCTGGGCGTGCTGTTCCCCACTAGTGAGGCCGGGGTTCAGGGCAGCCGGGTGGTGGTCTACGGCTGGGGGGAACTCGATCACCTGGTGCCGGCCTATGCCTGCACGATCCACAAGAGCCAAGGCAGCGAATATCCCGCCGTGGTGATCCCCCTGCTCACCCAGCACTACGCGATGCTGCAGCGCAATCTCGTCTACACCGGCCTCACCCGCGGCAAGCAGCTGGTGGTACTGGTGGGGCAAAAGAAAGCCCTGGCGATGGCCGTCAAGAACCACCTGGGCCGCAGGCGCTACACCAAGCTGGCGGAATGGCTGGCACCGCCGGAAGTCTCAACAGCCCCGGACTCCTTCTTGCCGGCATCGCTATGATCAACTCCTGCAAAGAGGTTGTCATGGTTGCTACGCCAAGACAGTTCGCAATTAGAGTTAGTCCATCATCCCAGGCCAATGACCATGCTCACCGGAACTGAACTGCTCGCCAAGGTCAAGGAACTCGGCGATGCCTCGAAATCTGATCTGGTTCGCTCCGCCGGCTATGTCAGCACCAAGAAGGACGGAACCGAGCGTCTGAACTTCACCGCCTTCTATGAGGCCCTTCTGGAAGCCAAAGGCATGAACTTCGGTGCCGGCAACAGTGGCGGCAAGGGGAAACCTGACCGCAGCCTGAGCTTCAACACCAAGATCCAGTTCAACGGCAACCTGATGGTCGGCAAGGCCTACACCGCCCAGCTGGGGCTGCAGCCCGGCGATGAGTTCGAGATCAAGCTGGGTCGCAAGCAAATCCAGCTCATCCCCCTGGGGGCTGCAGAAGACGAGTGAGGCCAGCGGCCGATCAGCTGAGGGGGCGCTGCTGCCCCAGGGCCAGCACCTCCAGCGCCTGGCCCTGTTGTTCCTGACGCAGCGCCTCCGGGGCCTCGATGCGGATGGCGCTGCCGTGGCTGAACAACCAGCGGCGCAGGGCGAAACCGCGGGCCAGGATCCAGGGGGGCAGGTCGATCTCCACCGGATGGGGATGGCTATCGCCGGCGGGATTGGCGGCCAGCACCCGACTCAGGCTGGGGTGAACCCACTCCCCACCAGGGCCGCTGGAGCCATTGCCCTCGTTATGCGGCCCAGACGGGCGCTCGAGACGGATGTGCTCCAGCGGTAGCGACAGCTGCCCCTCGCGGATCGATGCAAAAGCAGCGGCTTTGCAGGACAGGCGAAGGGTCTGCAGCTGGCGGCGCCGCTGCTCGCTGCTGGGCTGGCAGAGACCCTCCTGGGCGGTGAGGTCATCGCCCAGTTCGATGCCGCCGCAGTGATGCAGCAACCGCTGCAGCCTGGCGAGCGCGGTGTTGTGCTCGGATTCGTTGCGGCGCCCCCGCGGTTCGGCCTGCAGAAACACCAGCCGCTCCAGCCGTTCGCTCTGCAGCAGCCCATGGGGCCGGCCGATGGCGTCGTCCTCCCAGGCCAGGTGCCAGAGGCCGGCTGAAAAGACCAGCTGCAGGGGCCAGACGCGGATCTCCTCGCCGCGGCTATCGCCGTTGTGGAGTGTGCTCTGGCGCAGCAGGCGCACGCGGCGGTGCTCGAGGATCGCCGTCTCGATCCGCTCGGCTTCCCTTGGTTCGGCCAGGCTGCCCTGCTGCAAGCTCTCCACGCCGGGATGGGCGCCATCGAGATAGGCGCGCAACGGTGGCGTGCCCGTCACCTCGATGCCGCCCCAGCCGAGGCGCTGCTCCAGCTCATCGAGCAGATCCTGCGCCGTGGGATCCCCCAACCGCTCGGCCGCGTGCTGCACCACCCCATGGATCTCCACCAGCCGCGGCGCCGAGAGCAAGGCAGTGCCGAGGCAGTAACCATGGCGCGGGTTGTCGTGACGCAACCGGAAGCCGTAGGGGGTGAGGGTCTTCTCGATGTCCTTGCGCAAGGTCGCCAGCTCGCCGGGGCCATGGCCGCCAGGGATCTCAGAGAGCCGCTCCAACAGATGCCGTTGCATCGCCATCGCCCCCGGACCATCCGCCGGCCGATCAAAGGGCGTCTGCAAGAGATGGCGCAGCAGGGTCATCACCCGCACGAACACCGCGGCATCGGCCATCGGTGGGTGGCCGCCGTTGACGCCACCGGCCTTTGGCGTCTGTCCAGCTTCCAGTGGAATCAGCGGTATGGGGGTAATCGCTGTGGTGACCGGCGTGGCCAGGAAGAAGCCCTGGGCCTCCAGCCAGGCCAGATCGCGGCGAACCGCATCGGCATCGCCATAGCACTCGCCATGGAGTTTGCGCAGCAAGGCCGCAGCCCGCTCCGCGAGCTCTCCGCTGGGCAGGGGTGAGACGAGCGTTTCGAGCGCCTCTCTGCTGCCCTGGTCCGTCGTCGCCAGGTCGGGATGGTCGGCCAGGAGTTTGAGCAGAAAGAGCATCCGCTCCAGATCCAGCAGCCGGGAGTGGCCGTGCAGCAGCAGTTGGCGTTGGCGATTGCAGGCGGCGCTGATGCGGCGCTTGAGGCCGGAGAGCTCGCCGCGCAGGTAGGCGCCCAGGTCGCTCTGGTGGGTGGGCTGCACCGCCACCACCGAAGCAAAACCTTCCGCCCTCCCCGGCCCGAAGGCCTCATCCGCCAGCTTGGCGGCCATGCGGTGAATGACCGGAGTCGGAACGGGCCGCTCCCGTTTGGCGTTCCAGCGCAGGCACGTGCTCAGCGGTGTGAAGTGCCACCAGCCGATCCACTCCACAGGCCTGGGCAGCGCCAGTTTCTGGGTGATCGCCAGCCGCCAGGGCCGCTCGGCATGGGTGGCATCGACAATCACCGGCATGCCGGCCGCTACTGCACCGATCAGCCGCTCGTGGAGCCGCTGTTGGATCGACGGCCAGGGTCCCTGCACGGCGGCATCGCCGAACACTTCGGCGCGGATCGCGTCGGTGGAGAGCACCACCGCCGGTTGCCCCTCAGGCCCTGCAATCAAAGGGGCCAGGGCAGCGGCGGTGGTGCTCTTGCCGCTGGCGGGCGGACCGATCAGAAGGTGGCAGCGCAGGGGCTCCATGGCGCAAGGATGCGGCGCAGTGCGGAGGCCGGCAAGCATTCCTAACCAGCAAGGTGATCGGACCCAGTGGCAGCCTGGCCTCTGGGCTGGCTGGGTCATTCGCGGCAGCAAGGCTGGACAACCCTTCAAGGCGGGCAAGGCTGTTTGCCCACTTCCAGCGCTGTGCTGCCGTGCCCTTCCAGCTCTCTGGTGCCGTTGTGCCGCCCAGGCGGCGGCGGCGCAAGGTCTACAGACCGCCCGGGATGTTGCTCAACCTGCAGGTGCTCGACCTGATGGAGATCAGCGGTAGCCAGATCCGCGCCGCCGAGTCCCTGGCGATGCACCAGAGCACGGTGAGCCGCAGCTACCGGGAGCTGGCGGAACAGTTCCACCTGCAGCCAGCCCGCAGGCCTCACAAGGTGTGCCGTTGGGGAGTGAGCAGCAGCCTGCGCTTGCTGCGCCTGGCCTGCCGTGCCCATCGGCTGGAGGATGGCCGGCTGCGGCTGGCCAGCGATGCTCTGCACCAGCCACTGTTGGAGGGGGTGCCGGGGGTGCTGCAGGTGCCGCCCTGCTGCCATTCCGCCGCCGACTGGGCCGCCCTGGTGCGGCAGGGGGTGATCGATGGCGCGATCGTTTCCTCGCTCTGCCATTCCCAGCCGCTACCGGCGGGCCGACTGCCCGGCTGGGAGGGGGTGCGGGTGGTGCCGCTGGGGGCGCTGGAGCTGCAGCTGGTCTGCCACGCCAACTGGGCTGGGGAGTGGGATGAGACGGTGCTGCTGCCCAGCGCGGAGGTGATGCCCCTGCTGCATCAGCAGCTTGAGCCCGGCGTCTGCGGCCTGCTGGAGCGCTCCTCCCGCGCCTGGCAGGAGGCGCCGATCTGGCTTGAGCAGCTGCAGCTGCGGCCCGTCGCCTTACCGGTCTGCCCGGCCCTGGCGCCAAAGCAGTGGTGGCTGGAGCGGGGCCTGATGGCGGTGGCGGAGCAGCCGACCCTGCGCGAGCGGCTGTGGCTGCTGCTGCCGGATGACCTGGAGCTACCCCATGCCGCGCAGGCCACGCTGCGCTTGATCCGCAGGCGGGTGAACCGGGCGGTGGCACGTGGGGACGAGGCACTGCTGGAGGCGGGCAAGGCAGCAGGCCTGATGGAGCTGGTGGGGGATGGGGAGGCGGCGTGAATCGCCTGCCTGCCGGCTGCGTCGATGCAATCAGCCGGCCCTCAGCTCAGTCCCACATAAACCGGCTTGAACCACTGCATCCGCCGCCTCTGGCGCTTTTCGCCATGGAGGATGGTGTGCCAGTGGCCCCGACGCCAATGGGGTCGGCGCGAGGCGCTGCTGCTGCTTCCAGCAGTGGTTACCTCTGATGAAACCCTGGGGGTGCGATCGAGGCGGAAGTCCTTGCCGATCCATACCGGGCCTTGGGGTCTCACGGCGCCGGTGTCGACCGCACTGCCAGCCGAAAAACCCTTGCCGCTGGGCACCTTGGCCGCCGGGCCGGTGCTGAGCAGTTCCGGCTGGTAGAGCTCAACCAGCAGGGCGTTGATCGCCAGGCCCTCCATGCGCTGGTTGGTGCTCTGCACCGCCTGCTCATCCCACTGCCAGGCCGGGTGGCTCAGGTCCTCCACGGTGGGGTTGCGCTCGCCGATCTGCTGAAAGGAATGGCGGGTGAGGTAGCTGCTGCCATCGAGGGCAAGGCCGACGCAGCTGATGCCGCTGATCCGCTGGGCCTGGGACGGCAGCCAGTCGGCCATCGCCCGCAGGTCTGCCACGATCACCACCGGGATCGGCACCCCGTCTTCTGTGAACAGGGCGCCATCGGGAAGCATCAGCCGGAAGCAGGGCAGCACCTGCGGCAGCCCTTCATCGAGATGGGGTGAGGGGGTGCGGCGGAAGGCCTCCGCCAGCTCCGGCGCCAGGAAGCGGGGTGGTGCCTCCACGATCCGCGCCCAGCGGCAGGTGGTGGCGGCCCAGAAGCCGATCGGATCATTCATCTCATCCATCACCTGCAGGCCCGCCTCGATCAGGGCGGCATAGGCCAGATGATTGGCCCAGTGCTGGAAGCCCCGCGGCGAGCGGTAGCGGTGCTGCTCCTGCTGGATGTAGGGGTCCTGGCGGCGCAGCTCGGTGATCACCGTGCCGATCGGCGGCAGTGCGGCCTGGCTGGCGCGGATCGATTCGGGCGTCAGCCGGCTCATCAGCGCAGAACAGCGTGACCAATCCTCGCCGGATGGCGGATGCTGGGAGCACTGCCCAGGGAGAAGCACCAGCGTGTCTCAGTTCCACATCACCACCCAGGACGATCTGCCCGGGCCGGATGGGGATGAGCCCTATGTGCTGTTCGTGAATCAGACCGAGTACGGCAACGGCCGCTACCGCTTCGCGGGCCTGCGGCTACCTGCGCACCAACGTGCTCTCGGCCCGGCCCGACCTCAAGAAGTACACGGCCCTGCGGTTTCGCCAGGAGGTCAAGCGCCATGCCGATGCCGCCGGGCCGGGCGAGGACGTGGTGCTGGTGTTCATGGAGGCCCTAGGCCTGGAGCCACCGCTGACCCTGGTCTGCAGCGACTTTCATCTGGAGATGGAGGGCTACCCGATCGAGCAGGGGGCGGAGATCGAGATCCCGCTGCTGCCGCCCAGCTCCCGCGGGCCGGCCAAGGGTTTCGGCTGAAGGGCCTGGGGGCCGGCGCACCGCCGCCGATACCGTGGGGGCTCCACAGTTCCCCCTCGGCCCGGCGATGCCTGCCCATGCGCTCCTGCCGGCCGTGAACCGTCTGCTCCAGCAGGTGGAGGAGACCAGTGGGCTGCCGGTGGCGGTGGCGCAGCAGAGCGACCTGGAGAACCTCAGGGCTGATTTAAAGTCTGTCCCAAGACCCCTGGCTTCAGGTCCGAGCTTGCGGTGACCTCGGTGGGATCGCCTCTTTCCTCTGCTCGAAACACAAGCTCCCGCAACCGATCTCGATCTGATCAGCTTCCTGCGCGCCATCCCGGACACCCGGATGCGTCGTGGCATCCGCATCCCCGCCTGGTACCTGCTGTTGGTCGCGGTGCTCGGCATCCTCAGCGGTTGCCAGAGCCTTCGTGATTTTGAGCGGTTCGCCAACCGACACCACACGGCTCTGACCACCGCCCTTGGGATCGAACTGAAGCGGTCACCATCGGATACGGCGTTCCGGTACTTCTTCTTGCAAATGGATGTTGCGGCGCTCTGCGGGGCCATCCGTGATTGGACCATCGCCCAGATCCCAGACGGCGCAGAGGGTTTGGATCAACTCATCTGTGACGGTAAAGCCCTGCGCGGTTCGGCCGAACCCACTGCCGGCGGGGGATCGACGTTCATTTCCCAGGTGACGCTGTACTCAGCGGCGTTGGGTTTGGCGATCAGCCAGGCCTGCCATTCAACGGGCGAGAACCATGAGCGAGCTGTCCTCAAAAAGCTGCTGAGTGAGCTGGATCTGGAAGGCCTGCTGATCCAGGCGGATGCCTTGCACACCCAGAAACCGTTTTTCGACAGCTCAAGGAGCAGGGCGCCGACTTCCTGCTGACGGTCAAGGCCAACCAGCGGACCTTGCATCGCCAGATCCAACGACAATTCGAGGGGAAACGCCAAATCCCTTTTCAGGCAATGGATCATGAGGTCGGCCATGGCCGCGACATCACCTGGACGATGCAGGCGAAAGAGGCACCAGGGCACATCCGTGAAGAGTGGCTGGGCACGAGCTGGATCGTTGAGGTCGTCACCACGGGACAGCAAGACGGCAAACCCTTCAACGCCTGCCATCTGTTTCTCACGAGCATCAGGACGACCCCAGAAGCACTGCTGCAACTGGTGAAAGACCGCTGGAGCATCGAGGGGTGGCATTGGATCCGCGACACGCAACTCAAGGAGGATGCCCATCGCTACCGAGGCAATGGCGCTGGTGTGATGGGATGTCTCCGCTCTGGAATGCAGAGGGTGTCCCACGACATCACGGCGATGCTGGAGATGGCACGACGAAGGCCTGATCCATCGACGGGATAGCACTTTAAATCAGCCCTGGGGGAAAACCGGCCATCAGCTCCTCAATGCGCTCTTTGGCCTGTTGCCGGTTCACCTCGGTGAGATGGGCATAGCGGGCGGTTGTTTCCGGTTTCTGATGGCCCAGCACCACCTGGATTGAGCGCAAATCCACACCCAATTCCAAGAGATGGGTGGCGTAGGCATGGCGCAGACTGTGCACTGTCAAATGTTTGTGGATGCCACAGTCTTTCCGTGCCGCCTGGATCGCAGCCTGCACGCCGCCTCGATCCATCGGGCTGCTTGCCGTGCGAGCCGAGGCTTCATTGCCGCTCGCGTTGGGAAAGAGAAGGCGTGGGTGTCGATGGGTTCTCCAGAACCGGCGCAGATGCTGGAGTGTTGGATCCGGAAGTGGAACATAGCGATCTTTCCCTCCTTTACCCTGGCGCACATGAACACGCCGTTGGTTGGAATCAATGTCTCCAATCTCCATGCCAAGGCCTTCTCCAAGACGAAGACCCATGCTGTAGATCACAAAGAAAAAGACGCGGTAGCGAAGCCGATAGACGCCATTGATCAGTCGTTGCACTTCCTCTCGTGTTGGAACATCGGGCAAAGATCTGGCCTTTGGCGGATTGACAATCTCAAACCATTCCATCTTGCGGCCAAGGGACATGACGGTAGAAAAAAGATAAACCCCATAAATCCACCTTGACGCTGCTCCAGCTGTAGTTCTCCACCATCCAAGCAAAGTAAGTCTTCAACTGATCTGGTTCGAGACTGTCCGGGCAGCAATCGAAATAGCCTGCGATTCGCCTTAAGGCTCTGGCATAACCATCGATTGTCTTTTCACGTTTACCTTGCAACTTAAGGGCTTGCAGGTGCTTGGAATAGAGGACGTCAAAGCGCTCCTGTTCATGTTGATTCATGATGCAACTCCACAAAAGATGGAGAATGAAGGAAACTGCACACCTTGCGGAGTGCAGCTTTACTGTGGAACGCCAAGAGCCAGGGGTAGCGTGCACTCCATCACAAGCGCAATCGTCCAGACGCCATCAATTAGTAAGTCCTTGGCAAATATCGACGCGTGATCTATAATTGGGTTGAATCTGCCGCAGAGCGGCTTAGTCTAACAATCTGGATGAGTTAATGATTCATACAGGTCAGGGAAGTCAGTACACAGGAAGAGAATTTCAAAAACGTCTGGTTGACAAGGAAATCACATGTAGCATGTCTCGCAAAGGAGATTGCTGGGACAATGCTGTTGTTGAAAGCTTCTTTGCAACACTCAAAGATGAACTTGAGATCCTAGATGGTTTATACCGCGGTCCAGAGCAGCTATTACATGATCTCTGGATGTGGATAGAAGGATATTACAATAGGAAACGCCTCCATTCCTCCATCGGTTATTCCACTCCAGTTGCCTTTGAGAAACGTCAAGCAGAACGTGATAAAATAGCACTTATGGCGGCGTGAGACCTGTCCATAGAATTGGGGCAACCCCACCTTGCGGCCAGGTGATGGCGAGCGTTAGACAGACCGTGCTGATGGCTGCCAGCCTGAACTTCAGCAATAGAATCGGACGTCCAAGCGCCACAGAGCACCTTGGGAGACACTCCGCATTCTAGGGGTTGCTACCGGGACGGCACACTAGCAAGGCTCCTACAAATTATACGAAATGTTTATCATACAAGGCCGAAAAGAGCTGAGAGATTAATATCTCCATACTCCATTTTCGATGCAAAGCTCGTTGAAAAAGTGAGAGAAGGACCTTCGGGCAATTCTAAAAGTATCAAAAAGGTACGGGTAAAAACAAGTGCGGGTAAATTCCCTGCTGGAGATTGAGTCGAGAAAGGCAAGTCATTGTACTCCCTCCAAGCATTCGCTACATACCATCCTACCTGTTTTCCAAATTTATCCCAAGCTGTATGATCTACGTCCGGCTTTTCATTCGTTTTTTCCAAGATTCGGTTAGCATACGCTTCAATGTCAAGTCCAACTGGGTCTGACTTTCCTCCCACACTTTCCCAGATTCGCTTTTGAACGCTAAATCCAAACTTTTCTTCACTATAATTAAGCCAAAGTTGATTAATTCTGTTAAGGGTTTTACTAGGAAATGTTTGGCATAGCTCAGACCAATTTTTGTAGTTTTGCTGCACCATCACAACATAAAAAAGCCAAGCCGTTTCCTCGTCAGCTTTTTTCCATTCTTTTCGACTTAAATAATCCTCTAGCTGACTGTAAAGATCTTCTTCGAAGAGTTCATCTTTTCGTTTTCTCAATTCTAATTCTAAAGCGCTATTCGCTAACTCGTTGGATTGAGATTCCGGAATCTGATATTCTAACATTTCAGAGAATGCCTGTCTGAATCTTTCTGGATTTTCTTTATCAGCAAACAATAACCGGAAAATTTCCTGCCAGCGATCACTCGCCTCATTTAATTTCTGTAGCTCAAGTAACTTATTGCGAGCTTTCTTGTATAATAAGTAGACATCTGGTGCTTCTGGAAGTTGGATACGGGGAAATACGTTAGGCAAAATTCGAGAAACGCGATAGACTCTATTCTCTTCTTGGGATTCATGGCTGACTTCGAGCAGCCCAAGTTTTCGTCCTCGTAGTAATTGTTGTTGGTAAATAGGAAGAGACTCACAAACGACTTCTAAAGCCGTCATCGGAACGGGAATTTCATAGCTTAGGCAATGACTAATGACCTGTTGCAATGGCTCATCAACAAGTTGATATAATTCCTCCCAAATAACTTTATTTTTCCAATGTTCAGGACTTTGTTCTAATTCGTCTAATTTAGTCTCTGCATCTTGTTCACCTAGAACTTCATCATTAAGAAACTCCAGTAATCGAGGATTTCCATCGGCTAAATCCAATGCTCGTTCCCGTAAGTCTTCAGCAATTTTCTGGGAATTAAAATGCTCTAAACGACTAAGTTTTTTGCTCAATTCAGCTTCTCTTAAGGGTTCTAAACCTTGTTCATGGAAATGATACAATAACTCTGAATTAAAAATATAACGACAAGTGATAATGACTCGATGCTCTGTTCCCGTTCTTAGGATTGCCCAGATTAAAGACTCTAAAATGAGAGCAACTCCAGGCTTCAGAATAAAGCGACCCTCACTCGGTTCCAGATTCCATTCAAAATCATCAAAAATAAATAAGAATGGCTTTTCTCCTGATTCCGCTAATTGCATGAAAAGATATGCAAGTTTAACATTTAAACTTTCATCTTTATCCTCTAAATTAGTACAAATATCTCGTAATTTAGGCTTAATTAATTTGGTCGATAATTTTTTTGTCAGATTCGATTCATCAATTTGTCTCCACCAAAGAACCTTTTCATAATCTGGCAACCGATCCCAAAGCCGAGAGGCAATACTACTTTTTCCCAAGCCGCCCATACCATGAAGTAAAACCCCAACCTTTTCCTGATCCGTTTTTAAAGACCGTAAACAATTTTGTAACTGACGACGACGACCGACAAAATTTTCTCGACTAATTACTCTCAATCGATTTTCATCGTCCCTAAACTCCGAAGACATCGTAGGTTTGGGCAAATGCTTCCGTCCCCCTGTTCTCAACGGAGTCACTAAAGCCCCTGGTAAAATAGTTGACACATATAACCGTAACTTATGCCAATCTCTTGCCTGATGTTGAATTAGAACCTGATAAGTCGATGCCAGAGCTTCTAATACCGTTCCTCCGTGCGACAACTCTCCATACAGACAACGCGCCGCAACAGTTGCAACCTTATCGAGAACACTTTCCCCCCAGCCCAAAACAGCCGTTGCCCCTAAATATAATGCCTCTTCTGCCATCGAAGCAACGGCAGGATCAGACGAATAACCCGTCCGACAACCCGATAAAAAAATCAAAGGTGGGACAGAAGATTTCAGTGCGTTAATAATTGCCGAAGTATCGCTCTCCAATGGATTGCCATATTCATCTTCCGTCAAGAAATAAGGCTTTTGATGATAGCCTGCATGACCCGTTAAATGAAAAATATCAAAGTAGTTTCTCTCATACTCACGAACCAAATGGCCTAACTCCGTTAAACAGCCACTTTCCTCAACTTGTAAATGAATAGGAGACCGCTGGGTTACCGCCAGAATTTGACCTTCCTCTGCTTCGTAATCCAGTACAGGTTCAAAATCATCTAACGGCGAAGTCGCCATAAAAAGCAGATTTAAAGCCCGATTAGCAGGTTTATCTTCTTGAATTAAAGGCTGAGAATTTAGCTGAGTAATCCATCGAATCGGAACAACAGCAGGTGTTGTCTCAACTAAAAAACTTGTGCCATCGTGCAAAATTTCCCAGGGTAAATGAGCTAATCCTCCACTTGCTGATATGGCTAGAACAATTCTCTCACGTCGGTGTTGATTTAACGCCTGTGCTAAATAGCGATCATTACCATCTAGCCAGTTATAAAGAGCCTGACCCGTCTTGATATACTCCACTGGCTGGGAGGTATAGTAATCAGTCTCTGCGCGATTAATCAAATCAGTGATCTGGGCCAACGGCAACTGACGTGATTCGTATTGACTTGGATTATCCCAAAAATAGCGAAACTCAATATAGTTATTTCCAGAGGGCTTAAGATAAATGTGTAAGATTTTCATTAAATTCATCATTCTTCCATAAATTCCCTGATTTGTTCTACTGTTGAATTCTTGAGTAATAAACGACGGCCATCTGGAAAGATAATTATAACTTTCTCAATACGGTCAGCCATACAATTTTTTTTATACCAATCATAAATTGCTACTGCTCCAGCACCAATTGTGACAATCGAGGCGATCGTCGTTAACATTACTGCTTCTTTTTCTACTTCTTTCACGGATTTGTAAGTGCCTTCTAACTCCTCCGCGTCAAGAAGCTCTTCCGTCGCTGAGATGGCATCTTTGCCAGTAATTTCGATATTCATTGGTTCTCCTTAGATTTATTTTTTAGTATAACACATAGTATCTTACTCGTTCAGGGGGGTGTCTGTCAACTGGCCAGCTTCAGCTCAGCCCTTGACAAACGCCAGGAATGAGCTGAGATCTCAGGAAGAGACAGCCTGCGATGATGAGCCCACCTGCTGGTATCCCGTTCGCTGACTGGGAAGCAACACCAGCCCTGCTGCCTTGGCTCGGCAAAGACCCTGGGACGCTCAACCAGTTGAACACCTGCCTACACAGCTAGGAGTTTGTTGCCGATAGAGCAGCAGCCCGGCTGACACGGCGAACTCCACCCCTGAGCTGAACTGCTGCGGCTTTTTTCTTCTGGTGAGCATGCCCGTCGTCGTAGGGCTGAATCAGCCCTGGC
>QLAH01000409.1_pt1 | contig 23820 bp, 27 predicted proteins | sample 4693081 | NCBI WGS metagenome assembly QLAH01 (sample SAMN09425401, study PRJNA476045) | Lake water metagenome, whole genome shotgun sequencing project.
TTCATTTAACCAATCCCAATTTACCCTTTGGTGGAAGGGGTTTTAGCGGAACCGGCGCTTATCATGGCAAATACAGTTTTGAAACTTTTAGTCATAAAAAAGCCGTGATGAAAACACCAACCTGGTTTGATCCTGCAATGAAATATCCTCCCTTTACTGGGAAGTTAAAATTATTAAAGTGGTTGATTGGTTAATAAGCTGGTTTGGATTAAACCTTTTCATTTGAATAAACGTATATGAAGCGAGTTGTTATTATTCTTATCGTAGTGTTGGCAGTTGCTGGCCTGCTAATAAAAAAACCTGAAATGACCTGGAAACAATCTATACTGAAAGCCGCTTATCCAATAATTATGTTTGTTGGAAAACTAACTGGGCAGTCTAAAAATATTTTACTTAATAAGGATCAAGCCAAACCTACAGCATCTTTCTATGATCTACATGCGGTTAAGAACAATGGCGATACACTACATTTTAGTGATCTAAAAGGAAAGAAAGTCTTGTTGGTGAACACGGCTAGTGATTGTGGTTATACAGGTCAATACGATGAATTAGAACAGTTACATCAGCAATATGGAGATCGCCTTGTAGTGATTGGTTTTCCTGCCAATGATTTTAAAGATCAAGAGAAAAAATCGGATGAAGACATTGCTGCATTCTGTAAAGTCAATTATGGAGTAACTTTCCAATTGATGAAAAAAGGACAAGTCATTAAGGGAGCTCAACAACAACCAGTTTATGAATGGCTTACTAATCCTACTAAAAATGGTTGGTGCAGTAAACAGCCAGATTGGAATTTTTCTAAATACCTAATCAATGAGAACGGAGTGTTAGATAGCTATTACTCTCAATGGGTTTCTCCTAAAGATATTCCGACTAATTAATAGGACATTTTTGGTGGTAGTCTATTAATTCAATAGGCATGCGTTCGAACTCATAACCCTCATAATTGGCAGTAACTTCGTCTAAAACCGATTCAATTTCTTCTGGTTCCATTAAAGTGACTAAACGAGCTCTGTAATCTTTGATGCCCGGTAATCCCTTTAAGTAATTGGTATAATGTCTACGCATTTCGAAGATGCCCACTTTAGGTCCTTTCCATTCCACCGATTTGCGTAAATGTTTTTTACAAACACCTACACGCTCGGCCAATGTTGGTGCTGGTAAAATTTCACCAGTAGCCAAGTAATGTTTTATCTCTCTAAAAATCCAAGGATATCCAATGGCTGCTCTACCAATCATGATGCCATCAACTCCGTAACGTTCTTTGTATAATTTGGCTTTTTGTGGGCTATCAATATCTCCGTTTCCAAAAATGGGTATTTTAATTCTTGGGTTATTTTTCACTTTTGCAATCAAAGTCCAGTCTGCTTCTCCTTTATACATTTGCGCCCTAGTTCTTCCATGGATGGCCAATGCTTTGATGCCTACATCTTGTAAGCGTTCTGCTACTTCTTCAATATTTTTAGTTTGATCATCCCAGCCTAATCTGGTTTTTACGGTAACTGGCAGTTTAGTACTTTTTACGGTTGCCGATGTTAAACGAACCATTAGATCTATATCTTTTAATACTCCAGCACCAGCTCCTCTAAGTGCAACTTTTTTTACAGGACAACCAAAATTGATATCTAGTAAATCGGGGTTAACCGTTTCAACAATCTTCGCGCTCAATGAAAGGGCTTCTTCATCCCCCCCAAATATTTGAATACCTACCGGACGCTCATATTCGAAAATGTCCAATTTTTGACGGCTTTTGATGGCATCTCTAATCAGCCCTTCGCTACTTATAAACTCAGTATACATCAGGTCTGCTCCGTTGTCTTTACATACCGCTCTAAATGGCGGATCGCTTACATCTTCCATAGGAGCCAACAAAAGTGGAAAATCAGGCAGTACTATTTGATCTATTTTAACCATATTGCAATACACTACCTTTTATCATTTATTCCTTTGCGGAAGATAAAAGGAATTGCAAATTTACAACCTTATTACTCAATTTAATGAATCAGAAACCTGTTGTTGCCTATTCTAGTCAGTTTGCCATGCTTTTGGGCTTTTTAGGAGTGGGATTAATTTTAAGTGGATTATTGATGAGTTGGATTACTTCTGTGATTCTTCGAGTTCCCTTTTTTCAGGTTCCTGAAGCACTGCTTAGGCCAGAAAATGTTCAATTTTCCCGTTTTGCCAACGCTTTTACCACTTTTATAGCCTTTTTTATACCTGCATGGGCTGTTGCAAAAATTTCCTATCCAAAAGCCCTTCCTGCTTTAGGCTTTAATAGTCAAATGAATATTAAGCAGGTTGTAATAGTTGGTGCTATTTCTTTTGGAGCTCTTTTTTTAAGTGGTTCTTTGGCAGCAATAAATGAAATCATTCCTATGCCAGCCAGTTTTTTAGCTAAAGCTAGAAAATTGGAAAATGAGTATCAACAAACGATGATTGCGTTGGCTACCATGAAAAATTTAGGCGATTTATTTCTTGGATTATTGGTCATTGCTGTGGCTCCAGCCATTTTTGAAGAAGTCTTGTTTAGAGCAGGAGTGCAAAGGGTTTTGGTAGGGCTCACCAAAAATGTGGCAATAGGAATAATTATTTCATCCATTCTTTTCAGTGCAATACATGCTTCTTATTTTGGATTCTTGCCAAGGGTTGCATTAGGGGTGGTATTAAGCCTTATTTATTATTTAACCAATAATTTATGGTTGGCTATTTTAATGCATTTTTTAAATAATGCGGTAGTAGTTATTCAAATTTATGTGTACACACAAATGGGTAAACCCATAAAAGAAGCCATGGACGAGTCTATGCCTATTTGGTATGGAGTCTTTGGTTTAATGATTGTTATTCCTGCATTTATCTTTTTAAAAAAGCAGCTACCTTTAACCAATGAATCAGTGGACTAAAGTTTTTGCTACAAAAAGTATTGCCGAGGCATGCATTTTAGAAGGTATGCTTTTAGAAAATCAAATACCTGTTCAGCAATTGAATAAACAAGATAGCAGCTATGTCATTTTGGGGGAAGTTGAAATATATGTACCCTTTCATTTAAAGGAAACAGCAATTCAGTTGATACAACAGACTTTCAGTCAGTAAGAACACTATCTTTATCCTCGTTTTATGGCATTAAATCTTCAAACATTAAGAACTAGGGCAATTACTGCGGTGGTATTTGTAATAGTGATGTTGGCTGGACTCTTTTATAATCAGTGGAGTTTCTTGGTTTTGTTTACGATCATTATGGTTGGTTGTTTAGTTGAATTTCATCAGTTAATGGGGAAGATAAACGCAACTTATGCTGGGGCTCCTATCATTTATAAATCACAAAATATACTTGGAAGTTTTTGGGTGATGCTCATTATTGCGGGCAAGGGTACACTGTATCAATCGTTGCCGCTTTGGTATTGGGGCTCATTCATTATTTATATACTTATCATTGTTTTGTTGGTCACCATTTTTTTCTATAGGCCAAAGTTGGGTTATCCTGTTAATTTATATTCGGCATTGGGTGTATTATATATTACCATTCCCTGTGCTATGATGATTGATTTGTACGATCATAGTGTACAATTTTTTAAAGGCCCAGATTGGATTTTACCCATGGTGATCATAGCATCTATTTGGATTAATGATACCATGGCCTATTTAGTTGGTTCTTTAATTGGGAAAACACCTTTAAGCCCAATTAGTCCCAAAAAGACCAAGGAAGGTACTTATGGAGGTATGGTTTTAGCCGTAATTGTGGTAAGTGTAGCAGGTCATTTTTTTTGGAATCTACCTTATCAAACTTTAATAGCCATATCGCTAACGGCTGCCATTGCAGGTACTTTGGGCGATTTATTGGAAAGCAAAATCAAGCGAACTGCCGGTGTTAAAGACAGTGGAAGCTTTATGCCAGGTCATGGTGGATTTTTAGATCGATTCGACTCATTATTGATTGCAGTTCCAGCAGTTTGGATTGTTTTATTTCTTTTTTTCTAAGAGTATCTTAATCGAACCATACATTTGCACTTTAATTTTTTATATATATGACTATACATAGGGAAGGGTATAAAACTATTGCAATAACAGCTTTACTGTTTGGGGCTATCAACCTACTCTCATTCAGCTTCTTAAGTGCGTCATTTCCAACACTGGCAATGATCATTTTTGTAATTACATTGGCCTTGTTTCTTTTTATTATTTCATTCTTTAGAATACCTAATAGGGTTCATACTTTAGATGACAATAAGATCATTTGTCCTGCAGATGGTAAAGTAGTAGTAATTGAAGAAATAACCGATGTGGAATATTTCAAGGATAAGCGTATACAGGTGAGTATTTTTATGAGCCCAGCCAATGTTCACGTGAATAGATATCCGATGGATGGAGAAGTAACGTATAACCAATACCATAAAGGGAAGTACTTGGTTGCCTGGCATCCAAAGTCTTCAACAGAAAATGAGCGTTGGAGTGTAGCTGTGAAGAATCAACACGGGGAAATATTATTTAAACAGATAGCTGGTGCCTTAGCAAAAAGGATATGTAATTATTCGGTTGTTGGCCAAAAAGCAACACAATGTGATGAATATGGCTTTATTAAATTTGGAAGTAGAGTAGATGTGCTATTGCCAATTGGAACAAAAGTAAATGTTGAGCTTAATCAGGTTGTACAGGGTGGGGTTACCGTTCTTGCAACTTGGTAATCAATAGGTTAAGAAATTAACATAAATTCTTCGTCAAAATTGAACAGAATTAGTATTTTTAATAATAAATTAAAATTAAATCATATGAAAAAAGCGTTTTTATTCGCAACAGCTGCCTTTTTAATGAGCGGTGTAGCATTTGCATACGGTGATGGAAAAAAATGTGCTAAAGGTAAAGAGTGTGCAAAAGATGGTAAGGAAATGAAGTGTGATATGAAAGGTAAAGAAATGAAAGATTGCTGTAAGAAAGATGCGGCAAAAAAACCAACAGAAACTAAAAAAGCATAATCAATCCCCCCAATTGTTACGTTCCCGTACTGATTTTTCAGTACGGGTTTTTTATTGCCTTAAAGAATTTGCGCTAATTCTTTTAAATGAAAAATAGTGTAAGTGGGCTGTATATGAGGAGCAGCATTTATATGATTCACAAATACAGTATCTAGTCCTGCATTAATCCCTCCTTGAATATCCGCATCTAAATTATCACCAATCATAATACTATTCTTTGTACTTGCCCCTGTTTTATGGAGTGCGTATTCAAAAATTTCTTTATTGGGTTTCAAGCTATTGCTTACTTCTGATGTAATCATTTCGGTAAAAAAATGATCAATATTACTTTTGGCTAATTTATGTTGTTGTACTTTTTCGAAACCGTTTGTAATTAAATGGAGGATATACCCTTTCTCCTGAAGGTATCCCAATATTTCATGTGTATATGGAAAGAGTTTGTTTTTATTGGGAAGAATGTCTAAAAATTCTACACCCATTGAGCGTGATAATTTTTCGTCTGCGAACTTAAAATCGAGCATGGCCAAATACATTCTTTTCCATCTTAGTTCATCTTGTTTAATTTGACCTTTCGCATATCTTTCCCAAAGCAAATGATTATGGTAACTATAGCGCTCAAAAAATTCATCAAAATGTTGAATTCCTTTTTGGTGTAATTGATTAATATCATATAAGTCTTTCAAGGCTTCTTTAGAGTTGGTATCAAAGTCCCAAAGTGTATGATCTAAATCAAAAAATAAGTGCCTGTATTGCATTGTGTAAAGTTAGTAACTTTAGTAGATGAATATAGTAGTAACTGGCGCATCTAAAGGGATTGGAAAAGCTATTGCCGAAAAATTTGCTATAGAAGGCAATACCCTATTGCTCTGTAGCAGGGGCGAAAAAAGTTTGTATGATACCGTAAATGAATTGCAAACTGCTTACCCCAATAGTATAATTAAAGGAATGTCTTGCGATATGGCCAATAAAGATGAAGTATTGGCATTTGCGGAATGGTGTTTAAAGTATGGAACGCCAGACATTTTGGTTAATAATGCAGGGCAGTTTATTCCAGGGAGCATTCACAATGAAGCAGAAGGCGTTTTAGAACAAATGATTCAAACCAATTTGTATAGTGCATATCATTTAACTAGAGCATTGTTGCCTATAATGATTCAAAACTGCGCAGGTCATATTTTCAATATCTGTTCAATTGCTTCATTAAATGCTTATGCAAATGGGGGTAGTTATAGCATTAGTAAATTTGCTTTATTAGGGTTTAGTAAAAATCTGCGCGAAGAATTAAAACCCAAGGGCATAAAAGTTACTTCAGTAATGCCTGGTGCAACATTAAGTGCAAGTTGGGATGGCTTTGAGATAGATCCCAATAGAATTATGGAAGTGAATGATGTTGCTGAAATGGTTCTTGCTGCTTCAAAACTTTCTCCAATGGCCGTAGTTGAAGACATTGTGATGCGACCTCAGCTGGGAGATTTGTAAATTTAAAAATGTCGTTTTTTTACCACTAAGTATGGAAGTTTTCGTTGCAGCTTTAGGTTAAATATCTAAAGTATGAAACGGAAAGAATTTTTAGCCAAAACAGCTATGTTATTGCCCTCTGCAGCAATCATGGGGAATTTAGTAGCACAAAATGCTACTTCAAAAAAAACCAAGCCCTTTATAGTAGATGCAGGAAAAGCTAGGTTTGGTGAAGTAGTTAAATTTTTAGGAGTACATCCCAATGATTTGAAAATTTCATCGAAGGACACCAATGGGCATTTGTCTGTTTTTGATTATGTGGGTACTGCTAAAGTAGGACCTATGTTGCATGTTCATTTGGAACAAGATGAAATATTTACCATAATTGAAGGTAGTTATCGTTTTGTAGTTGGTAATGAAACATATATTTTAAATGCAGGGCAAACCATTTTTCTGCCCCGAAATATTCCGCACACATGGATACAGTTAACCGACTATGGAAGGATGATCTATTTTTTACAGCCAGCTGGTAAAATGGAAGAGTTTTTTAGTGTAATGAATAAAATGACTAGCAGACCAACCGAAGAAGAAATGGATAAAATTCATGCCGCACATGGAATGAAAGTAGTAGGACCACCACTGAGCTTATAATTTAGTTGTAAATTGGATAAGCATGATTCTAAAGGATTTTCTTCCTGCACCTGATGTACAATCATATGTACAACTTTTTCGGATTGTTCATTTAGAATTTTCCAAGGGAGAAACCATTCCTATAAAAGCGTATCCTCCAAGACCAGAGCAGTGTTTAGCATTTTATCCTTATGATAAAGAAATAGTACAATATGCTGGTTCTAATAAAGAAGTCCATCATTTACCTGTTGTGTTATATGGCCAGTTTACCCAAGTAACTAATCGATTGATTGGTCATCAGTTCTTGGTTTTTCAAATTGTTTTTTTACCAGGGGCGCTTTATCAATTAACAGGAATGCCTTCTAGTGAATTAGTCAATGAGTATTTAGATGGCAGTATTTTTTTTGGTAATCAAGTGCATGAAGTAAATGAACAATTGTATGAAGCTAAAAACTATGATCATATGATTGCCATTGGCAATCGGTTCATCCGAACGTTAATGGCTAAATCAATAAAACCAATTCTGCCTATTGATTGGGCATGTGTTCAACTATTAAATAAAACCAGTCCATTGAGTATTGATCAAATTGCTCGGCAAGCTTGTTACAGTGCTAGACAATTAGAAAGAAAATTTAAAGAAAGAACTGGTGTGAATCCGAAGCTTTTTATGCGAATCATCCGATTTGATAATGCTTTTCGTCAAAAAAATAGTCACCCTTCAATGGATTGGTTAAGAATAGCTTTAGAATGTGATTACCACGACTACCAGCATTTGGCAAAAGACTATAAAGATTTTACGCAGTTAAGCCCCAATCAATTTCATCTAATTGAAGATAAGGCACCTGAAAGAAAGTTTGGATTGAACGAAGGTTTTTATAAGGACAAATAAGGGTATATAATTTTACAGCTTCAATTTGTTAATCTAATGTACCCGAAAGTAATATCTGCCAAGCTTCCTGTACTTTTTCTTGATTCAATAACTCGGCTGCATATTTATGTAATTCCTGTTCCATTTCATTGGGGTTGATGGCATAGTATTGAATAATATTTTTTAAGCGATCATCATGAAATGCTGGATCAATAGAAGGCAATTCGTTTACATTGCCTAATTGACCTAAGTGATTACCTGTTAAAATAGAACTGTTCTTGATACTGCTAGGAATCGCGTCAATGCCAATACCCAATGCTGTATTGGGTTTAGCAACCTTAAATAAATTATGACTATCTACTTTACAATACCAATCTCCGCCTAGTCTTGCAACTAGTTCTAATTTGGTTTGATCAATCATTGTACCTTCTTCATTCAGAATAGCATCGTCTATATGCATGCAAAGCACTTCAGCAATGACTAATTGACCTGCGCCTCCTTGTTCACCCAAACTTTTTACTTCGTTTATTTTACACTCTAATTTTATTTTAGCTTCTTTAACCATTGGAGGTTGAACCATTGTTGCTGTTTCTTTGGTAAAGCCTGCTTTTATAAATTCATCTGTCCCTTTAGGATACTCGCAACTAGACAAACTCATTTGTTGTACCATACTATAATCCACGATATTGATTACACATTCTGGTACAGCCAGTACATTCTCTAAAGTGTGTTTGGTGGTATTATCTCTACCTCTTCTTGCAGGTGAGAAGATAACTATTGGAGGGTTTGAAGAAAATAGGTTAAAAAAACTAAAAGGACTCAAATTAATATTGCCTGCTTCATCAATAGTACTTGCAAAACAAATAGGTCTAGGGGCAATTGCGTGTTGCAGCCATGCTTGTTTTTGCATTATCGGTAACTCAGATAAAACTATTTTCATAAAACAGGATTAAATTTTCTTTTTAGCCAAAATAGAAAAATCATCTTCGTCTTTTACAATGGTATTACTCAATCTTCCTAAACCAGTAATTTCCATTTCAACTACATCACCAGCCTGCAACCATTGTTCTTGGTAATTAGGATCATTCAATTTACCTGTTCCATTTAATTCTAAAAAGCAACCAGTGCCTACGGTTCCACTTCCAATTACATCTCCTGCTTGAATGTTTACGCCATAAGAACAACGTTCTATAATTTCAGCAAAAGTCCAATCCATATCTCCTACATTACCCTCGCTTACTTGAACGCCATTTACCCAACATTTCATATTCAGGTTCCAGCTTTTACCCACATGACCTTCTTTTGTTGGAATTTCAAATTGTTCCAATTCGTCTAGTGTAACCAAACAAGGTCCAATCACAGTAGAAAAATCTTTTCCTTTGGCTGGTCCTAAGTTCAATAACATTTCTTCCATTTGCAATCTTCTTGCACTCATATCGTTCATAATCATCAAACCGCCAATATATTGGTCGGCATGTTCTGCTCTGATATTTCTACCATTTTTACATATCACAATGGCAGCTTCTAATTCAAAGTCTAGTTTTTCAAAATGATCCGGCATACAAACAATATCACCAGGTCCTTGTACGCTATGATGATTGGTAAAATAAAAAATAGGGTATTGATCAAATTCTGGAATCATGTCTACTTTTCTATTTCTTCTTGCAGCAGCCACATGTTGTCTAAATGCATATCCGTCTCTGCATGAAGTTGGGAAAGGTACTGGCGCCAAAAGCAGGGCTTCTTCTATAGGCAACCCTCTGTCTTTGCTTAAACGACCAGATTTTATAGCTGCTTCAGTTTGTTGGGCAATTGGAAACATATCATCCCAATAATGAAGAAACATATTCATACTATTGGGTAATTCGGGATGCATAGCATCGCAGTCGTATAATAATCCATCAACTAAAAATGCCAGTTGATCATGTCCGTTAGATAAATAAGAAACAAGCTTCATGCACGTATAATTTGGATGCAAAAATAGGTTAAAAAACCCTGTAGGACGCTGTATCTTTAAAGCATAATTGCCAATATGAAAAGATTGTTATTGCTAGCTATTTTTTTTGTTTTTCTATCAGCTAATTTAATGGCATCTGATAGTAGTTGGATTAGAATTAACCAATTGGGTTACTTACCTAAAGGCAGTAAAGTAGCTGTATTTGGTAGTAAATTGAATAGTACAATTGCAAGTTTTCAATTAATAAATGCATCTACTCATAAAGTGGTATTTAATGCACCAGTAGGAAAAAACTATGGTCATTATGGTCCATTCAAAAGTACTTATCGCTTGAATTTTACTGCCATGGTGCAGCCAGGAAGGTATTATTTAAAAGCAGGTTCAGCGGTTTCTCCTGTTTTTAGGATTGATCCATCTGTATACGATGGTACAGCAGACTTTTGCCTTCAGTATATGCGTCAACAAAGAAGCGGCTTTAATCCATTCCTAAATGATAGTTGTCATACGCATGATGGTTATACCTTGTACGGAGCCAATGCGGGTATTAAAGACAGCACCGTGATTGACGCAACTGGAGGTTGGCATGATGCGAGTGATTATTTACAATACAGCAGTACTTCTGCTAATGCTACATTTCATTTGCTTGCAGCGTATAAACATTTCCCCGATGTTTTTGCAGACCAGTATGAATGGAATGGATTAAAAGGAAAGAATAATCGTTCAGATATTTTAGATGAAGCCAAATGGGGATTGGATTGGTTGGTTAAAATGCATCCGCAAAAAGATTGGATGTTTAATCAATTGGCAGATGATCGAGATCATCTGAGTATGCGGATACCTAAAGAGGATAATTATTATGGTAGAGGATTTGAACGACCTGTTTATTTCATCAATGGACTACCACAGCAAAGAGGAAAATTTTTAAGCAATACAACCGGCACTAGCTCAACGGCGGCAAAATTTAGTGCAGCATTTACATTAGCTGCCGATGTTTTTAAAACAACTCCATTTGCAAAGTTGTATGAAGAAAAAGCTTTTACTGCACATCAATTTTCTTTAATTAAACCAGGAGTAACACAAACCGCTTCAGTTAGATCCCCCTATATTTATGCGGAAGAAAATTGGGTAGATGATATGGAATTGTCTACTGCAATGTTGGCCAAAGTAAATAAGCTTCCTATAAATATTGCTTATGAATACGCTAAGCAAGAGCCTTTAACACCTTGGCTTGGAAAAGATACTGCCAGTCATTACCAATGGTATCCTTTTATTAATTTAGGACATTATGAATTGGCAAATCAACTAAAAGGCGGACAACGCGATACCATTATTGGGTTTTATAAAAATGGCATTGATGCAGTTTGGCAAAAAGCGAAGCAAAATGCATTTTATAGAGGAGTGCCTTTTATTTGGTGCAGTAATAATTTAACTACTTCATTCGCCATTCAATGTAAATGGTATAAAGAATTGTCAGGTGATAAACAGTATGAACAATTAGAACAGGCGAATATTGATTGGCTGTTCGGTTGCAATCCTTGGGGAACGAGTATGGTATATGGTTTGCCTGCTTTGGGGGATACGCCTGTAGATCCTCATTCAGGATTTACCCATTTAAAAAATTATCCAATCAATGGTGGTTTGGTAGACGGGCCAGTGTATACAAGCATATATAAAAATCTAATTGGTATTCAATTGAATGAACCTGATGAATATGCCGAATTTCAAAGTGATTTAGCAGTATATCACGACGACTATGGCGATTATAGCACCAATGAACCCACTATGGATGGCACTGCCAGCTTAATTTATTTATTGGCAGCACAAGAAAATGGCGCAAACAATATTGCAAAGCCCAAGGCAAACAAAAATGTCTCGAGTTCAATTCCAATAAAGCAAATGGGGGCAATTATAAAATCTATAAACCCTTCACAACCTTCGGTATCATTGGTTTTTACAGGAGATGAGTATGGGGAGGGTTTACAAACAATTCAACGAATATTGACCAAAGAACAAGTAAAAGCGGGGTTCTTTTTTACAGGAAGATTTTACGCAAATAAAACTTTCTCGAAAGCAATTAAAGCGTTACAAAATGATCAACATTATTTAGGGGTACATAGCAATGATCACTTATTGTATAACGATTGGACCAACAGAAATAAATTATTAGTGAGTTACGATTCCTTTAGTACCGATTTAAACAAAAATTTTTCTGTCATGGAAAATTTAGGAATCAATACAGAAAAGCGAAAGTTGTTTATACCACCGTTTGAATGGTGGAACGATAGTGTGGCTAGTTGGTGCAATTGGAAGGGGCTAGAGCTCTTTAGTTTTACGCCTGGTACTTACACCAATGCAGACTATACTTGGCCAGAAATGGGTAGCAGTTATAAAAGCAATGCCTCACTAATGAATCAATTGAGCACCTTAACTAATACTCCTGATAAGCTAAACGGTAATATTTTATTGCTACACGTTGGAACCGACCCTAGAAGAAAAGAAAAATTATACGATGAACTAACTGCAATAATTAGATTGTTGCGGAGTAAAGGATATGCGATTAAGAGAATTGATGAACTAATTCATTAAGACTACCATTTTTCTTCATCGGATGCTGAAGGATCTTGCTTGTACTTTTTTCTAGAAGCTTTCTTTTCTTCCAATCTTTCTAAAATGGCATCTGCAATAACTGTTGCAGCAAAATTGGTGTTATTCTTATTGAGTAGTGTTTTAATTTTCGCTTCGCTTACATCAATTCGGTAGAGTATAAATACCAGTTTTTCAAAATCATTGATGATTAGCCAATTGATTGCATCAACTAATTCTGATTTATTTAGCTGCTCAATTTGTGCAATATCTAAAATAGGTACGGCCATACTTAAAATTAGTATTTCTCTATCACACCCAAACCAAAGAGGGCAAAATCATATTTAGCGGGATCTTTTGGGTCTAGCTTTTTTAAATAGTCGGTAAGCTCTTCTGCTGCTAACCAATCAGTTTGTTTTCGATCTAATAGGTTGAATCTTTTAGCTACCCTAGCTACGTGAACATCTATCGGGCAGATTAATTGATTGGGTTGGATATTTTTCCAGATACCAAAATCTACGCCCGCTTTATCTTTTCTAACCATCCAACGTAAAAACATATTGAGTCTTTTACAACTAGATCCCTTTTCAGGAGTAGAAATATGTTTCTTGGTTCTTAATGGAGCGTCTTCTAAAGAAAAAAAGTAAAGATGAAAAAAACTAAGTGCTTCTTTTATACTTTCAGGACTTTTGTTGGCAGGCATAAAAGCATTTTCTAATGAATCATATTGCTGATAATGTTGTTTGAAAAATTCAATGCAATACAATAAATCGGTTGTGTTAAAAGTTCTATGCTTAAAGCCTTCTAGTTTTTTTAATTCAGTTACACTGGCATTTAAACAAAATAAGTGCGGTTGCATTTGCATTAAATGCATTAACTCTTTCGACTTGTTGATAATGGTTGTTCTATTTCCCCAAGCAAAAATTGCCGCAAAAAATCCCGCAATTTCAATGTCTTGTTTTTTAGTAAATAGATGCGGAATGCATATTGGATCGGAAGCAATAAAAGAAGGCTGGTTGTATTCTTTTACTTTCTTGTTAAAAAAATCTTGCAGTTTTTCCTTTGCTCCCATTTATTCATTTAAGAGATTGGTCATAATATCTATCCCTAACTTATCAGCTATATCATTTTTATTGAAGGCATTAATCACAACTATAATACTATTTTGAGTGGTTGGGTTAAATGCAGCAAAAGTAGAAAAGCCATAAGTGCCTCCGTTATGCCAATAGAGTAAAGTTTTTCCCTCTTTTTCAAAAGTATGCCAAGCTTTGGAAATAGCTACTTGCTTGTTCAATTGAGTCGTTTTTTGTAGCACAGATTTAACCACAGGTAAAGATTGATTGGATGCGATATAGTCTAGATAACGCAGTAAATCATTGGCATCCGTTTTTATACCACCCGCACCCACCAACACATTCATGTCCCAATAGGTTGCAACTTCATTACCAAAATAACCAGTGGCTTTTGGCATTTTTTTCGCAGACTGAATACCTGTATGCTTTAATTGAAAAGGTTTGTTGATGTATTCGGATAATAATTGCTCATAGCTTTTACCACTGATATTTTCTGCAATTACACCTGCCAATCCAACACCTAGATTGGAATAAGCTATCCTTCCAAAAGTTTTCGGTTCTGTTTTACTTAAATAGTAATACAATTGTTCTTTATCATAATTAGCATAAGGTTGTAAACGATCTTGGGGTATGCCAATATTTTCTGGGAGCCTTGGTAATCCAGATGTATGATTTAATAGATGCAATAATTGAATATGAGCAATAGCTTTATTTTTTATGAGACTATCTGGTAAAAATTGCGTGATTAAACTCGTATCCGAAATTTTATTTTTTTCTAATACAGATTCTACTATAAACGCAGTAAAAGTTTTACTGATGCTACCCATTTCAAACTGTGTTTCTTCTGTAAAAGGGATATTCAATTTTTTATCTGCTACTCCAACTGTGAATAGTTGATGTTTACCTTTTACAGAGCTTGCCACTAATATCCCTGGGACTGAGTTTAGCTTAAAGACACTATCTAGTTTAGATTGGATTGGGTGTACAGCATTTACTTGTGCAATACTGCTGTTATAAACAAACAGTATTGCAATAAATAGTCTCCAATATATTTTTTTCATTATGCTAATGCATTTTCCAAATCAGCAATTAAATCGTCTGCGTCTTCTACACCAATGCTCAATCTAATTAAAGTATCACTTAACCCATTGGCAATACGTTTTTCTCTTGGGATAGAAGCATGGGTCATCGAAGCTGGATGGTTAATCAAACTTTCTACTCCACCTAAACTTTCCGCTAAAGAGAATAATTTGGTAGAAGACAATACTTTTTTAGCAGCATCCATGCTATCATCTTTTAATTCAAATGAAAGCATTCCACCAAAATCGCGCATTTGTTTTCTAGCGATTGCATAATTGGGATGGTCTTCAAATCCACACCAGTATACTTTACCTACTTTAGGATGTTTTCTTAACCAATGCGCTATTGCTCTTCCGTTTTCGCAATGTCTTTGCATTCTTAAATGCAAAGTTTTAATTCCTCTTAAAACTAAGAAGCAATCCATTGGCCCTGGAACAGCACCACAACTTTTTTGAATAAAATAAAGCTGCTCTCTCAGCTCTGCACTATTCATCATCAATGCCCCTTGAATAACATCACTATGCCCACCTAAATATTTAGTAGCGGAGTGCATTACAATATCCGCACCTAGGTCTAGTGGGTTTTGTAAATAAGGTGAAGCAAAAGTGTTATCAACACAAAGCAATACATTATTGGCTTTAGCAATGGCTGAAACAGCTTCAATATCCGTAATATTCATCAATGGATTCGTAGGTGTTTCAATCCAAATTAATTTTGTTTTAGCAGAAACAGCAGCTTTAATATTGGCTACATTGGTAGTGTCTACATAGGTAAAAATGATGCCAAATTTTTCAAATACCTTAGAAAAAAGTCGGTAAGTCCCACCATACATATCATTGGCTGCAATTACTTCGTCTCCAGGGCTTAGTAGTTTAATGACTGCATCAGTAGCAGCTACACCGCTTCCAAATGCTAATCCAAATTGTCCATTTTCAATTTGTGCATAAGCTTCTTCCAAGGCTTTTCTAGTAGGATTTTGGCTTCTAGCATATTCAAAACCCTTGTTTACGCCAGGTGCTTCCTGAACATAGGTAGAGGTTTGATAAATAGGAGTCATGATTGCTCCTGTAGATGGATCTGGTTCTGCTCCAGCATGAATGTATTTGGTTGCGGTCTTCATAGTATTTATTATTTTTTTGTAGTTACAAGTGTCATGGGTAATTCTGCACGTTGGTTATCCCAAAGCATTACTAGATTTGCTTTTCCAGTGTTTTCACTAAAGTATATGGTAAAAGTTTCTACGCTTTCATTGGTTGTTTCTGGTTTGATATCTGCCCTTACAACGTCTTTTTTTGTGTCATAAGTAAAACTTCCCCAACAAAAATTATCCTTGCTTAGGATAATTGTCCATCTGTTTTCGGATGGCACACAAAATAATGTATAACGACCTTTGGGAATTACCTTATTCGAGATTTTCACTGGACTAAATATTTCTAATTCGGTAGCTTCATTAGCACCGAGGCGCCATAGTTCGTTGTACTTTATTATTCCACCAAAAATTATTCTGCCATTTTTAACAGGCCTTCCATAAATTACTCTTGCTATAGGTTGATCCTTGGCTTTTCCACTCATTTTTAATAAGGGGTAGTTATCGGGCCAATAACTCATGTCCATGGGTGATTTATCTAATTCGGTGGGCTTTTGTTGAGCAATAGCAACTAAGCTGATGCAAGCAAATGCTAAAAAAAATCCTAATTTTTTCATTTGAATCATTTTTACAAATATACCCCCCTATTGGTGTACCAATTCTTGAAATTGACCAAAGGCAAATTTTTTAACATCCGGTATAAAATCAGCGGATAACTGTTTAATGGGAGCATAATTTTTTAAGAAAACCTCAAATGCCTCATCTGCATTATTTAAATAGGTGGCCCTTCTTTGCAATCCCTTGAAGCTATTTTGCATTCCCCATTCAAATCGATAATTGTATAGCCAGTTTTGTTCTTGCATATAGGGAAATACTCTAGCAAAGTAGGGGGGGAACCATTCTTGGTATTCCTTTAATTGCAGGTAAGTATTGCTGCTAAATATTAACCATTCGGCTTCTGTTTTTTCGTAAGGATCTAGTGCTAGAAAATGGTCATACACTATATCTGTAAAAGCTGCTGCATAAAGTCTTACAGTGGGGGAGAATATTTGCTTAATAGCTTTAGTGGCTGCATGGTCATCTGTATATTGATCTATAGCCCGGTGTAATTTTATTCCCTTTTGAATGGCTAAAGGGTATTCAAATTGTTTTTTACCTTTTACATAGTCACTAATCATATTGCCCGTTAAAATTGCGGCATCACCAAAAGAAAAATAAGCATGGGCTAAATAATTCATTTTTGCGAGTTGGTTTTATTAATCCAATTGCTAATTAACCAAAGTGCAGTTGGAGAAAAGCTTTCCTCAATATCACCATAGGGTTGTGTAGGACTTGTGCAGGTTTGAAACAAATGATTCAAATTGGGTAAGATGGTGGCTTCAAATTTTTTATTCTTCCCGTTTGTTAATGCTTGTTTAATTCCATTGATATTTTCTGTTGCAGTTACCTGAATATCTGCAGACCCATTCAATGCCAATATGGGTATTTTCAATTTAGAAAGATTTTCTACTGGATCATAGTTCATAAAAAATTGTAACCATGATAGTGCTGGTTTGAATTGGTTTACTAAACCTATATATGGGTCTATTCCTTTAACTGTAAATAATTTTGATTCGTCTGCCATTGGATGAGCCTGTTTCCATTTAGTGTAGGTATTTTGCATGCCTGCTTTAATGGAATCTGCTTGGGTACTATACCTAAAATGATTATTCATTTCATTAACCAATGCGGCTGCAACAGCATAATCATTGGCCGATAATTTTTCTTGTATAAAATTTCTTCGCATTTGATAATTCCATATATCATGACCTGGGATACCTGGTCCTGCTAATAAACAAATAAAAGCAATCTGTTTATTTTGCGCAGCTACCATTGGCGCAATAGCACCTCCTTCACTATGACCGATTAAACCAATTTGTTTGGGATTAATTTCTTTTCTTGTCAAAAGAAAATTCACAGCAGCTTCTACATCTTTTGCAAAATCTTTGCTAGTGAGTGATTGCGGATTAGGCCCTAAACTTGTTTTGCCAACCCCTCTATCGTCAACTCTTAAAACCCCAATACCTGCTTTTGTTAAATGATCTGCAAGAACCCAGTAAATTTTGTGGTCATATAAAGTTCCATCTCTATCTTGAGAACCACTTCCAGAGATTAGCACTACCGTTGGGTAGTTCTTTTTATTTTTTGGGAGCGTTAATGTTGCACCAAATTGAACAGATTGATCTGCATTGGTATAACTTAATTCTTCTGTGGTATATTCAAATGGTGGTTTAGGAGTTTGTGGTCTAATGATTGGTTTTGGAGTAATGGCTTTAACTGTTTCAGTTGTTCTACTTAACACTAATGGGGCATTAAAATTCCCTTGCTCAAAAACACCATCAATCTGGTCTTTAGCATTCCATTTTCCTTTAAAGCCCCCACCGATGGCAGGGATAGTTATATAGATACTATCATTGATTACACGTGTGGAGCCCGTTGGTATACCCAACGCATTTTGTGCGGGGCTATCAAATTTTGTAATCCATAGCTGATTGGTTTGTGTTATATGAAATACCAATGGCAATGGATTTCCACCCGCATTTATATCCCCTTTCCAAGATCCAACAATTGTTTGTGTGCTCCCTGTCAACGTAGAGAATACAAGAATTAATAATGCTAGGAAATGTTTATGTTTCATGACTGTATGGTTGATTTTTTAAATAATTGATAAGAAAAAATGATTGGATAAACCACCATCACCAATAATATAATCATTGAACAAATAAAACCAGTTTCAATAGACATTAATGGTGAACAGACTGCTATTAGAATTCCCCCAATCATCCATAATTTACTACCTAACTGATGCGTTTTTCTCCAATTTTCTGGATCTTCTAAGGTCCAAGGTAAACGCATTCCTATGAAATAATTGGGTTTTATGCTGTGCATGAAATTACCTAAACCTGCAAATAATAATCCAATCAAGGGCATTAATACCTGATTTGATTTCATGGTACCCGTTGTTGCCGATTGAATAATTACAAACAATATTGCCGATAAAAAAATAACAATCATATATGCAATCTTTTGTAGTAGCTCAGGTGATTGTGTATTTTTTTTCGGGTCTATTTTGTTGGCATTTTTCACAATCAAATACGTGAACAGTGAAACGCAGGACATAAAAATAGACACTACCCATAGCGTAGCTTTTTCACCTCTACCATCTACTTCACCCTTATAATTAAAATGGGTAGGGATTACAGCTGGTAAGGAATGATAAATGCTACTTAAATAAATAATGGGGAGCATTATTAAAATGGCAACAACAAAAATTTCTTTTACTGAAGTTGATTTCATAACCTTATTTTTTCGATTTAAACTGCATTATCCATTTGAGCATTTCATCCATTACTGTAGTGTTGATTGAATAATGAATAAATTGACCTTCTTTATTTGCTATTACTAAATCAGCTTGTTTTAACAAGTCTAAGTGATGCGAAATACTTGGTTTAGTCATATTGAACTGATCGGCTATTTCCCCTGCCGTCATATCTCGATCCCTTAATAGTTCAAGGATTTCTCTTCTGGTAGCGTCGTTCAGTGCTTTAAATACAATATTCAATGTAATTCAATATTTAGACAAATATCTAAATACTTATTGAATGGGACAAGTTTTTTTCTTAAAACTTTAAACAGGGGTATCGGGATTAGGCCAATTGATTCATCGTGCTAAAATCAGCATCGGTAGACAGGTCTTTGATTAATTTAGTTAATCGATTCACCAATGCAGGTCCACACCATCTTCTAGTATAGCCCGGTAATCCAAATTGCTCAATAGGGGTGAATTCCCAAGGGTGAAAATAGAGACAGAGATATCCATCTTTAGCTAAAGTTTGTTTACATAATTGTAAATACAATGAATATGGCATATTCTTGAAACTCAACCAGAACAAGGGAATCCTTATTCCTGGACTAACAGAAGCGGGGATTCTTGTAATGCCCCCTTCTGTGTAAACCGTTCTTGGTAAGTGAAAGTTATTGTACCTGCCCGGCAACCAAGTAGGATTGATAGAAGAGTCGTATGCATAACCTGCTGCTTTCACATCTTCCATTAAAACAGGACGCATCCTGGGCATTCTTAGTCCGCTTACTTTCTGCCCTGTAATTTCTTCTAATCGTAACCTAGATTTTAATAAATCTTCAGTTTCGTATGCAGTATGATAAAATGTATGAGAAGCAATTTCATGTGATAAAGCCAGCTTGCCGATTCTTTCAGGATAATGATTGGCAAAATTGGCTGTGGTAAATAAGGTACAAGGAACAGATTCTAATATTGGTGTAATTGCATCAAGTCCTTCTATCCCAATTCGCATTTGATCTTCTACTGAAATTGCATGTTGATATTCTAAAGGCATATCAAATTCCTCTACGTCAAAACTCAACAATACCTTCTTACTCATTTGCCCAAATTTGTTTCTTTAATAAGGTAATGTGGCCTGCTCTTGCTTTGCATGAAAAGTTTGCCCAAATAAAGTCCAATGATTCCAAGAATCATCAGCTGTAATCCCCCAAAAAAAGCTATGGCAGCAATAATGGAAGCCCATCCAGAAACGGTATGGCCTTGATAAAAACTATAAATGATATACGGGATATATAAAACAGAAAGTAATGCAAAACTAAATCCTAGGTAAGCAGCCATGTACAAGGGTTTGGTACTAAAAGAAGTAATGCCTTGTAATGCAAATCGAACCATTTTTTTAATGGTATATTTGGACTCTCCCGATAAGCGTGGTGCAGGATAATAGGCTACACCTGCTTGGCTAAAGCCCATCCATTTAACCAACCCTCTAATAAATAAATCATGCTCTCTTATTTGTTTAAATGCCTGAACCACTTTAGAGTCCATTAATCTAAAATCAGCTGTTCCTTGTTCTAGTTCTATATCAGACATATTGTTGATAATATCATAGAACATTGCTGATGTTTTTCTTTTTAAAAGAGATAAGTCTGTTTGTTCTTTTCGGATGGTATATACGATATCTGTGCCCTCTTCCCACTTTTGTAATAATAAAGGAATTAAATCTGGAGGATGCTGTAAGTCTGCATCCATCATGATTACACAGTCTCCATCTGCAAAATCTAATCCTGCTTTTAATGCATTCTGATGTCCAAAGTTTCTAGACAGACTAATGAATTGAATATGATTATTTTTTTCAGCTTCCGATTTTAATACGAATAGGGTTTGATCTGTACTACCATCGTCTACAAACAAAATACGATAATCATATAACAATGGTGCCATTGTATTTTTAATAGCTGCTGCTATCACAGGCACATTGGCTTGTTCATTACAAGCAGGAATTACAAATATGACTAACTTACTCATCGTGTGGTTTGTTTAGACCAATTAATTTTCCAGCAACTTCCAATTAACCAGCACCAGATTACAAAACAGGGTAAGGCTTTCAAAGAATAGGCAAGTATAAAATTGATTCTAATATAATGGGGTATTAAGTCGGTTGGCGATAAAATTGAAAATAGAAATAAAAATAATAATAAAGCTTTTGCATTTGTTGATAAAGGTTTTTTTTGCGTGATGAACCAAAGTGCTGCTCCTGTTACTGCTATTACAAATGTTGGGCTCTCTGCTGCAGAACTAAAAATCACTACTGAAATTAATACCAATGCCAAGTAATTCAATTTGAAGTTTGGATGTTCTTGATTATGTTTTTTTAATAATGGGATACCAAATAAAATTCCAGCACCTGCTATAATTGGGAAATCAATCGGACCATAAAACTTAAATATTCTACGAATCATTCCAGGTACAGAAATATCCTGCAAACCGGCTGTTCTTGAATTGTCTATGTTTTGTTGGTTTCTTCTAATGATTTGATAATACCAATCTTCATAGCTCTGAACAATATAATCATAACTTGAATATAAAATAGGAGCTGCTATAATAACTATTAACCAAACCAATAAGGAGATAATAAATTGAATTTTATTTTTGGAGAAAAAGAAAAAAGCCAATCCTGCAATTCCGTATAATTTGGTCAATATGCCTAAGGCAATAAATAAAGTGGCTATCCAATCTTTACCCCTTAACGTGAATACGAAAGTAAAAATGAAAAATGAAGTGAACATTGGATTAAACTGAACACTGTGAATAGATGTCATCATTTCAATCACAACAATCCAGTATGCAATAATTTTTTGTTTCTCTTCTAAAGGCAGCATTTTTAGTGCTACAAATAAAGCTGTTGCATTGGCCATGGCCCATAAAAAACATCCTAGATAGGCAGGAAATAATGCAAAAGGAGCAATAATCAACGAGAATGCTGGCCCGTAATTGTTAAATGAAACGTATTCATCTGGGTAATAACTGAACAAATATTTTTCCTGAACCACGTGGTTAAAAACACCTTCAAAAATTAAATAGTTGTCAATACTTGTAAGGCCTCTACTCATTTCAGAAATAACTGCAATGGCCGCCAATAAAAACCAGAGACAATAAATTAGATATACCGATCCAAATTGGGTTGTATCCCATTTTTTAAAAATGATATTTTCCAATTTTGAACGCATTACTTTGCTTTTTTAAAGAATACCATTATTGAAACGCCAGCAGGAAAACGAAATCCCCATTTTAATAAATAGTAGTCTATAGAGAAAATTCCTGCTAACAAGTTATTAAAAAATCCCTCAGTGCCAAATATGGCATGGTCCGATTCAACAGTTTTCTTTTTTGCCCCCCTTAACTTACTCAATCCTGTTGCTAATAATCTAAATACAGCAATGGGTATAAAAAGGATGGAATTGAAATAAGTATGATATACAATTTTACCCTTATGAGTTTTTAATAATTTCAGTAGTTCGGTTTTGGTATACCTTCTAAAATGTTGATTAATTTCATCGTGTTCGCCCCATAAAAAGGCATAAGCTGGAACTGTAATGGCTATATGACCGCCTGGTTTACAAACCCTCATCATCTCTTCCACTGCTTTTGTATCGTCCGCTACATGTTCAATAACATCAAAAGCACAGACTAAATCGTAGCTATTATTTTCGAATGGCAATTCGGTAATAGACCCTTGAATGAGCGGGGTGCTCAAAAATGTTTTCGTAAAATCACAGCATTCTTGGTCATACTCTACAGACATCACTTCTCCAAACTCAGCAAGCATATCAGAAGTGGTTCCAGTGGCTGCCCCTATATTTAATGATTGTATTCCCTTTGGGGATTGCAGCTGGCGGTGGATTCGATCCCTCAAAATCCTTCTTCTGACAGTAAACCACCAGTTTACCCTCTCCAAATGATAATATTCTTTAAAGTATTGTTGGTCCATGAATTTCTAGGTGCGTTGCAAGTAACGAAAAATCTGCTACAAATTAACAGGGGTATACCAGCTAAAAAAATTACTTTTGCCCCTCTAAAAATTATCAAAAATGAGTAAAGGACCTGTTTCTCAGTTTGTAGAACATCATTATAGACATTTTAATGCTGCGGCTTTGGTGGATGCAGCCAAAGGTTATGAAACCCATTTGTTAGAAGGGGGGAAAATGTTGGTGAGCTTGGCGGGTGCAATGAGTACTGCTGAATTGGGCATTAGCTTAGCAGAAATGATTCGTCAAGATAAAGTGGCCATCATCAGTTGTACTGGTGCCAATTTAGAAGAAGATATTATGAATTTAGTGGCGCATAGTCACTATAAGCGTGTTCCTAATTATCGTGACTTAAGTCCTCAAGAAGAGTGGGATTTATTAGAAAATCATTACAACCGTGTAACGGATACCTGTATTCCAGAAGAGGAAGCTTTTCGCCGTTTACAAAAGCATATTTATAAAGTTTGGAAAGACGCCGACAATGCTGGAGAACGTTATTTCCCGCATGAGTTCATGTACAAAATGTTGTTAAGTGGAGATTTGGAACAATACTATGAAATTGATCCAAAGAATAGTTGGATGTTGGCTGCTGCTGAAAAGAATCTACCGATTGTAGTTCCAGGTTGGGAAGACAGTACAATGGGAAATATTTTTGCTTCTTATGTTATTAAGCAAGAATTGAAAGCATCTACTATGAAGAGTGGGATTGAGTACATGGTATGGTTAACCGAGTGGTATCGTGCCAACAGTGG
>QLAH01000411.1_pt1 | contig 23637 bp, 20 predicted proteins | sample 4693081 | NCBI WGS metagenome assembly QLAH01 (sample SAMN09425401, study PRJNA476045) | Lake water metagenome, whole genome shotgun sequencing project.
AGGGCGGGGCGCCGGCGTTCCTGCAGGCCCCCATACCCGTGGCCCGCACCCTGCTGGTGGCGGTGGCCTGGCCGGAACGGCTCCAGCGGCTGTTCCCGGATGGGCGCTTCTCCTGGCCGCTGCTGCGGCGGGCCACGGCGGCGGGGCAGTGGGGGGCCCTGGGCGCTCCGGAGAGCTGGGGCAGTTTCGATCTGCGCAGCGCCGATCCGATGCGGTCCAACTCCGGCCAGCTGACCCTGGCGCTCTGGTGCCAGGACAAGAACGCTGGTGGCCGTGGGCCTGCTGGTGTGGGGGGCGACTGTGCCGGCGCCCTGCGCCGGGCCGTCTACCGACCGGCCCGTTCAACCGACATCCTGCTGCAGGAGTTCATCAGCGGCGGCCCCAACGAAGGGGACCTGGCGCTGGTCTATGAGGCCTCCGCGCTGGCGCGGCAGGGGGAGGCCGGCCGCCTGCGGCCGGGGGGCTACGTGCTGCTGTTCCCCGACCCGACCATCGAGACGGTGCTGGCAGCCGCCGTGCTGGGGGGGGAGGCGGCCGGGCGGGCGGAGGACGGGGAGCGCTTCGTGGCGTTTCTGCTCTCCCCCGAGGGGCAGGGGGTGCTCACCCGCCTGGGATTCCGCGGTGCCGATGGCGCCGGCGGCAGCCCGGCGGCCCGGGGCGTGAAGCGCCTGCCGCCGCCCTCGCCGGAGCAGCGGGAGGAGCTGCTGCGCCTCTGGCAACAGGCCGGCTGAAGGGATCGAACGCCCGAGGGCTGGTGTCGTCGGTCACCCGTGTTGGTGCGGCAGAGGACGGACGCCCGCAAGGGGATGGCCAGTGACACAACGATGCGCAGACAACGACATCTTGGCTAGCTTTTCTGATGCTGACGGCGCCGTGATCCACGCCGGAATCGTGTCACGATGTCGGGGCTACAGGCCTGAGCCTGCCCGGTCCCAGGGCGCCGATCCACCTGCCAGAAGGTTGTGCTCACCTGCGACGCCCTGTTCATCTCGGATCTGCATCTGGGCTCGAATCAGTGCGAAGCCGGCCACCTGGCGGCCTTCCTGGAGTGCATCAGGCCCAGGCAGCTGTTTCTCGTCGGCGACATCATCGACCTCCAGGCGATTCGCTTCAATGCCAACGTCGATGCCGACTTTCTCACCGATCTGATCGATTCCCTCCTGGCGAAGGAGGACGAGGATCCCCTCACCAGCGACACACTGCTCAAGGCCGAGCTGCTGCGCGCCTCCCACCGGAGAGTGCTGGAGCGGTTCCAGGCCCTGCACCGGGACGGGGTGGCGATCACCTACATCCCCGGCAACCACGACGCCTACCTGCGCCGCCACGCCGGCCTGGAGCGGCCGGGCTTCGCCATCCGCCGGCAGGATGTCTACCGCACGCCCGCCGGCCAGCGGCTGCTGGTGCGCCACGGCGACGAATACGACCGGCTGATCCGTTTCCACGCCGGCGCGGCCGAAGGTCTGGCCCGGCTGCAGGAGCACTACAGCGCCGGCATCAATGGCCTGCTGTCACCGTTCACAGGGCCGACCCGTGGGGCCCTGCCCGCCGGCTGGAACGCGGAGGGCATCCTGCAGAGCGCCGTGGATCTGCTCGCCAGTCACCAGGAATGGCCGATCCCGATCAGCCGGGGGCTCAACTCCTCCGGTGGCTTCTCCCTGGCCTTCGCGCTGGAGAGCGCCCTCAAGGGCCGCACGGGGCACGACCTGCTGATCAAGCGCCGGATCGTCCAGCACCTGCAGCGGGAGGGCCGGGGCCCTCAGGCCCTCGACGGGCTGATCAACGGCCACACCCACATCCCCGAAGCCACACCCCTGGGCCTGCCGGGGCCGATCAGCGACGGGGACGGCCCCTGCCACATCACCTACTACAACACCGGCAGCTGGGCCCGCAGCCAGCGCCGGCTGGGACGCACGGCCCTGGTGGTGGCCACCAACGGCACCGTCGGGATGGTGCGTTTCGATCGACGCCAGGGCATCGAACCCTTCCAGCCCCCCCGCTTCCCCTTCAACACCTATCCGATGCGGCCCTGCCCGGGGTGCGGCCTGGGGGTGGCGGATCTGCAGGCAGGGAGTGCAGCGGCCAACCATCGCCCGATTCCGGCCTAGGTTGATGGCTTGGAAACCATGGGTTTGATGCCTCTCAGTCAGGTTCCCGAAGGGGCCCGGGTCTGGGTCAACTGCCTGCCCCTGCATCCGGACCTGCAACGGCGCCTGCTGGCCATGGGGGTCAGGCCGGGGGTGGAGATCCAGGTGCTGCGCCGCGGTCACCCCGGCGGCCTGCTGCACCTGGCCAGTGGGGTGACGGAGTTCATGCTGCGCGGCGCCCAGGCGGCCGACCTCCAGGTGTCCCTCCTCCCCCCTGGCTGAACCAGCTCCGTCGGAGCTGGAGCGTTTGTCGGTTCAGCCCAGGGACAGGATCCAGCCACCGCCCTGGTAGACGACCAGGGCCATCACCCAGGCGAGCGACAGGGACCAGCCCAGGGACAGCAAGGCGAATGGGCGACTCCTCGACTCCTGGAGCTGGGCCGCCACGGTTCCCAGGCAGGGGGTGTAGAGCAGCACAAAGGTCATGAAGCTGAGCGACTGCAGCGGTGTGATCGCGGTCTGGAGCGCTCCTCCGAGGCCGGAGGCGGTGGTGCCGTAGATCACCGCCATCGCCCCCAGCAGGATTTCCTTGGCGATGAAGCCGAAGAAGAGGGACACGGTGAGTTCCGGGTTCATGCCGATCGGCCCCAGCAGCGGCTGGAAGAACCGGCCGATCCCGGCCGCCAGTGAACCGCCGGAGGCCTCCGTCGCACCCGGGGGCAGGTTGGTCAGCAGCCAGATGGCCGCCGCTCCCACGATGATGAACACCCGCGTGGTGACCATGAAATTGAGCATCGACGTCCAGCCACGGCGCAGGATGGTGGTCAGGCTGGGGGCCCGGTAGGGGGGAAGTTCCAGCACGAAAACCCCATCGCTCGGGTAGGCCCGCTTGAACACCAGGCCCGTGATCACGGCGGCCGCAAAACTCATCACGTAGAACCCGAACAGCACCAGTCCCGGCGCCCACCAGGGCCTGGGGAAGAACACCCCGGCCATGAAGATGAACACGGTCAACCGGGCCTGGCAGAGGGCAAAGGGGATGCACAGCATGGCCAGCAGGCGCATGCCCCGATCCCGGATCACCCGGGTTCCCATGATCGAGGGCACATTGCAGCCGAAGCCCATCACCTGCAGCACGAAGGACCGGCCATCCAGCCCCAGCCAGTGCATGAATCCGTCCATCAGGAAGGCGGCCCGCGGCAGATAGCCCGAGTCCTCGATGCTGCCGATCAGCACGTAGAACACGAAGATCAGGGGCAGGAACGTGGCCACCGTGCCCACGCCCAGCCACAGGCCATCCACCAGGAAGTGCCGCAGGCCGTCCGGGCAGCCCAGGGCCTGCAGACCCGGCACCAGCCAGTTCGCCTGGATCCAGTCGAGGGCGACACCCAGCAGATCCTGCACGGGGGTGGTCACCGCATACAGCAGCTGGAACACCGCCAGCACCATCACCAGGAAGATCCCCACCCCCAGCAGCGGATGGAGCAGCAGGCGGTCCACCAGGCGGGTGCGGTGGTTGTGCAACCCCTCCGGCAGGGTCACGAAGCGGTCCACCAGCTCCTGCTGCCACCCATCCGGAGCCGGAGCCTGGGGCTGGGGCAGGCCATCGGGCACCGCGTCGGCACGCCGGGGGGATTCCCCCCACTGGTGCAGCTGGTCGAGCAGTTCGGCGATGCCCTGGTTCCGCTTGGCACTCACCGGCAGCACCGGCAGGCCGAGGGCCTGCCCCAGCCCCTGGTGGTCGATGGCGATGCCGAATCGCCCCGCCTCATCGCTCATGTTGAGCGCCGCCAGCAGCGGCAGGCCGAGCTGGCGCAGCTGGAGCAACAGCCGCAGCTGGCTGCTGATCTGGCTGGCATTCAGCACCACGATCACCAGGTCGGGTGGGGTGTCGCGCAGGAAGCGCTGCACCACGGCCTCGTCCTCACTGCTGCCGCTCAGGTCGTGGATCCCCGGCAGGTCGACGAGCTCATAGGTGCCGCCGTGGCCATCGTCCGGCAGGGGCCCCCGCAGCAGCTCCACCGTCAGGCCTGGCCAGTTGGCGATCTGCGCGTTGCCGCCGGTGAGCCGGTTGAAGAGCGTTGATTTGCCGGTGTTGGGCATCCCCACCAGGGCGAGCTGAAAGCCCGGATCGTGCCCCTGGCCGCCGTGCCCCTGGGAACCGTGGCAGGAGCCGGAGCTCCCCCAGCGCCAGGCGGCCCGGCGTTGAAGCGGGGTCACGCCCCGGCTGTCACAGACGGGACAGGACTCGGCGGGGCCCGTGCTGGCGGGGTCAGGCACCCCTGGTACCGCTGAGGCCACCCTTGACGTGGGTCAGGGCCGTGCCCTCGAGGAACTGCTGGTCGAGCAGCAGCAGAGCGGCACTGTTGTCGCCAGCCAGGCGCAGGCGCTTGCGCACGAAGCGGGCTTCGGCCTCCTCCTGGAGCTGCTCGGCCACGAACCAATCGAGCATGGCGGTGGCGCTGCGCTCACCAACGGTTTCGGCCATGGCGTAGAGCCGGTTGATGGAGGCGGTGACCCCCTTTTCCATGTCATAGACCTGGTCGAACAGGGTCTGCACCGACGGCCAGCTGCGTTCGGGAGCCTCGATGGTGGGCAATTCCACCTGTTCATCACTGTCCACCAGGTAGGCGATCATGCGGGCCGCGTGGTCGCGCTCCTCCTGGCTCTTGTCGTGCATGTAGGTGGAGAAACCGGCCAGATCCTTCTCCCGCAGCCAGATCGACATGGCCAGATAGGTGTGGCCGGCCTGGAACTCAGCGGCCAGATGTTGGTTGATGGCGCTGGTGAGCTCTTTCACGTGGACGGCAGGGATCGCACACCTACCCATAGCCAGGGCCTGGTGCTGTCGCCGTCTGATTCACACACTCTGATGTGACATTGGCTACGGGCCCATCACCTGACGGTCTTCGAAACGTTCAACGCCGCCAATTCGCAGCTGCTGATCACACTTGTTCCCGGGTCAGACGATGACGGCCAGCTGCTACCTGCCCGCCGTCCCTTGGATGCGGCCTCGACCAATCGTGCACCCGGGATCAGGCTGGGTGGGGGCGAGGGCTGTGGGTCCCAGGGTCGTTCTCCAGCAGCTGCTGCCCCAGCAGGGCCCCGAACTCCTGGTGCAGTCCCAGCCGGCCAGGAAGCGTCGTCACCTGGTCGGCGACCTGGGCCAGGCGCTCCATCTCCCGCGTGGAGCGGGGTGGAGCGTCCGCCGCCAGCACCACGTGCAGGGGGCAGCGCAGCAGACCCGCCTGATGCAGCCACCAGCCCCGCTCGCCGGCGGGATCGAGCCCACCGCTGACGAAGGCCGCACTGGCGAAGCGGGCGCCACGCACCCGTGCCAGGCGCTGCTGCTCCCGCAGGCGCTCAGGCGTCAGCAGGCCTGGATCGAGCCACACGTGCCGCCGCAGCATCAGCCGCAGCATGGCCCGGCTGGTGTTGAGCCAGTACAGCGCCGGGCCGACCAGGGGGGCGGCCACCAGCCAGCGCAGCCAGTCGAAACGCTGCGGCCACCAGCCCGTCATCGTGGGCAGGGGGCCCCGCCAGGTGGGCGCCACGGCCACGAACCGGCTCCAGCGCCCCGACCACGTGCCGGCCAGACCCAGGGCCACCGCCGCGCTGTGGCCTGCGGCCACCACGGTGAGCGGGCCCGGGTAGCCCCTGTCCAGGTCGCGGAGCACCGCATCCAGGCCGGCGCGCAGCAGGGCAGCGTCGTAGCGAAGCGCCGGGCGGTCACTGTCGCCGAACCCTGGCCAGTCGAAACTCACCAACTGGCGCCGATCAGCGACGGCCTCGGCCAGGGGCTGCCACTCGCGCCGGCTCGAGACCGTGCTGAGGGCTGGCAGCAGCAGCCAGACGGGAGCCCCCTGCGGCCCACGGCGCTCGATCACGATCTGCAGCCGTCGGTCGCCCAGCTGGACATCCAGCGTTTCCACCACGCCGCCGAACGCCGCCGTCATGCGAAGCCCCGGCGTCGCAGGCGGGCCGGGCCAGGGGCCGTGCGGAAGTCGAGGTGGTCGGTGCCCGGGTCGTAGAGGGTGTAATGCAGCCCGCGGCCCACGCCGATCACCTGGCGACTGGGCACACTCTGGCGCAGCTGCCGTTCCCCCTCCAGATCCCGCACTTGTGCGGTGATCCCCCCGCCGCAGAGCACGACGCTGAACTGTTCGCCGCTGCGGGCCGTGAACAGGCGGTTCACGTCCATCCGGGTGAGGCGATCCAGCAGGCACAGGGGATCCGTGGCGCTGCCGAGGCTGTCCCCCACGTCGGCGGAGCTGCCGTGCAGCAGGGCGCAGTCGAGTTCGACGAAGCCGAAGCGCAGGGCGGCCAGCCAGTCCATGTGGCCCGGATCCACGGCCCGAAGCAGGGCCTCCACGGCGTCCTCCCCAGACTCCCGGCGCAGGGCCTCCGCCCGACGCTCGCCGCGGTAGCCCCGTTCCGCCAGCAACTGCTCTTCCCACCAGCCATAGACGCAGTGCGGCCTGAGCTCCCCCCGACGCGGATGCTGCAGGCGCTCCAGCAGCGCCTGGCAATCCCGCTCCGGACCCACCAGATCCCCCAGCAGGAAGAGGGTGTCCACCCGGTGGCGGCGCAGGTCGGCCAGCACCGCCTCATAGACGTCCAGGTCGCCGCCCAGGCCGCTCAGCAATGCCCACCGTGCCATCAGCGCTCACACACGTGGCTGGCGTCGTCGGCCCGCTCGGCATACTCGAACCCGTGGCGCAGACGCCAGGCAAACGGCGGCGGCAGGCCCGCGGCAAGGATGGCCCGGCAGGTGCGTTCCACGTCGTAGGGAACCTGGCGGATCTCCACCGTGTCGCGGTCCCCGTCGTGAATCACATAGGTGGCCTCGGTGCCCCCGTGCCGCGGCTCCCCCACCGAGCCGGCGTTGACGATGCGACGAACGGGAAGATCCACCTTGCACTCCGCCTCCGGCCCGGGCTCGCCATCGGGCCGGCGCAGCCGCAACTCGATCGAGCCCTCGCGGAAGTCGCGCACATAGGGACGGTGGGTGTGGCCGCAGAAGAGGGTGTCGGCCCCGGCCGAGACGACCCGCTCCAGGGCGGCGAAGGCCTCCATGTCCGGCAGCAGGTACTCGTGCTGGCTGTTGGGACTGCCATGCACGAACACCAGGTCGTCGCGGCGCAGGGACAGCGGCAGGCCGGCCAGGAACGCCTTGTTCTCCGGGCTCAGCTGCGCCGCGGTCCAGTGGTGGGCCAGCTGCCCCCGCCGCTCCGCCAGCTGGGAGGGATAGCTGCACTCGCAGGCATTGAGCCCCTCGATGATGTCCTCGTCCCAGCAGCCCTGGCAGGTGGGGATGCCGCGGGAGCGCACCAGCTCGACCACCTCATTGGGCTGGGGGCCGTAGCCCACCAGGTCCCCCAGGCAGGTGATCGTGTCGATGCCGAGCCGGTCGATGTCGTCCAGCACGGCTTCGACGGCGGCCAGGTTGGCGTGCAGGCAGGAAAGAACGGCGTGGGCCATGGGGGAACGGGAAGGGCGGGATCGGATGGGAGGTTTCAGATCGTCAGCCGGTGGCGGGGAGGGGCTCGCCCTGGCGGCGCCGGGGGGCCTGCTGCAGCTCCAGAACGGCATCACTGAGCAGGCAATCGGCGATCGTGGCCCCGAGGCCGGCCGTGTCCAGGCCCTTGCCCTGCACCACCAGGCGAGAAAGCCGCGCCGGGCGGCCGTGGGGCGGCGCGATGCCCTCAAGCGGCAGAAACTGGGTGCCGCTGCGGCTGACCACCCAGTTGAAGAGGAAGCCCCGGCCATCGGGCAGGTTCACCAGGGCCTTGGCGCGATAGACATCGCCGTAGGCCCCATTCACCAGCTCGAACCAGAAGCTGTTCAAGCTGGCGGGATCCCAGACCTCCGTCGCCAGATCCAGGCTCCAGGAGTCCAGGGCGGTGAACTCCAGGGTGTCCTGGCGGGGCAAGTCGCTGTCGCGACCGAAATGGAGATGGCGGTCCGGCCGCAGCCCCAGGGCGTCCAGCTGTGCCACCAGGCGACGGTCGATCACGCCACTGCCCGCTCCGGTGGGGGGCTGGTACAAGGTGAGCTCGACCAGGGCCAGCGACGCCGCCGCCTCCAGCCCCGGGCCCGGTGGGTCTGTGGCCAGGTCGAGCAGATCGGGACACTGGTCCAGAAGAAAGGCCCGATCGAGTCCGCCATCGAGGTCCTGGGGGCGCCCCTCCAGATCGAACCCCTCGAGACGCCGATAGCCGCGGGCAGCCCGGTGATCCAGGAGCTGGCTGAGAATCCAGCTGGTCTTGCCACAGCCCGGCGGTCCGGAGACGAGAAGCACCCCACTCATGGCGCCACCACGCAGGCTTCGAGCTGCGCCTTCAGGGTGGGCTGATCCAGTCCCTTGCCGATCGCCACGACCCTGGTGTGGCGAGGCCGGCCGGCGGGCCAGTCGGAATCATCGATGGTGAAGCGCTTGCCGCAGAGGTGAAACAGGTGGCGGCGCTCCGTTTCCTTGAACCAGAGCACCCCCTTCGCCCGAAAAACCGTCTCGGGCAGCTGGTTGTCGAGGAAGTCCTGGAACAGCCGCAGGTCGAACGGGGCCTCGACCGCCAGCGACACCGAGCTGAAGCCCTCGAGTTCGGGGGTGTGGGCGTGGTGGTGGATGTGATGGTGATGGTGGTCGTGGTGTGGTCCGTCGTCGTGGCCCTCCGCCGACCCGCGGGCCTCCTCGGCGGCCTGCTGCGCCACCAGCCGGTCCGTTTCGAACAGGCCCACGCTCAGCAGCATCGCCAGGGGCACGGCGGCGTGGTCAGCGCGCAGGAGGCGGGCATCGGCCTTGATCTCCCGCAGGCTGGCCTCCACCGCCGCCAGCCGTTCCACACTCACCAGATCGCACTTGTTGAGCAGCAGGATGTCGCCGTACACCACCTGGGCCCGGGCGATCGGGCTGGCGTAGGCGGTGGCCTCGAAATGCTCGGCATCGATCAGGGTGATGATCGAATCCAGCCGCAGGCGGTCGCGGAAGTCCCCCGCCAGGAAGGTCATGGCCACGGGCAGGGGATCGGCCAGCCCGGTGGTCTCCACCACGATGTAGTCGACCGGGTCGGGCCGCGCCAGCACCCGGTGCACCGCCTCCTGCAGCTCGCCGTTGATGGAGCAGCAGATGCAGCCATTGCTCAGCTCCACCATGGCCTCGCCGGTGGCCACCACCAGCTCGTTGTCGATGCCGATCTCGCCGAACTCATTCACCAGCACGGCGGTGCGCAGCCCCTGCTGGTTGCTGAGGATGTGGTTCAGCAAGGTGGTCTTGCCGGCGCCGAGGAAACCGGTGAGCACGGTGACGGGGATCTGGGCCATGGGGAGGGGGCACACTGCAGACCAGGCGCCAGGCCGACAAGCCGACCGGGCGAAGGGGCTGATAACGGTTCTCATTCTGACCCGCCGCCGACGCCTGTCGCCACCCCACCCCCCGGCGCACCGGTCGGCAGGGACCGATGGCAACCGCCGAATTCAGCCGCAGGTTGTGCCAATAGGTGCAGAAATGGATCGGGCCAGGGCAATCCTTGAAGACCCGTTAACCTGCCCATAACACGAATGGGTCGAGCGGGTTGCTATTCATGACCTGCTCCACAATTGGCATTTCTGATGACCTTCGCGAAGAAGGCCCTGATTCTCTCCGCCGCCGGTGCTGTGACCGCTGGCCTGGCGGTTCCGGTGATCGCCCAGAGCAATTCCATCAGTGGAGCCGGCGCCAGCTTCCCGGCCCCGGCCTATCAGCGCTGGGCCGTTGAATTCGCCAGGGAAACCAAGAGGCAGGTCAACTACCAGTCGGTCGGTTCCGGCGCCGGTGTGCGTCAGTTCCACGCCGGCAGTGTCGATTTCGGCGCCACCGATGAGGAGTTGAACGCCTCCAAAGGGGAGTTCACCAAGGGCGTGACCGCCCAGCGCGGTGCCCTGCAGATCCCGATGATGGGCGGCACCGTCACCCCGGCCTACAACAATCCCGGCTGCAAGAACCTGAAGCTCACCCAGCGTCAGGTGGCCGACATTTTCCTGGGCAAGATCAAGACCTGGGATCAGCTGAAGTGCGGCAGGGGCCCGATCAATGTGGTGCACCGCTCCGACGGTTCGGGCACCACCTACGTGTTCACCAATTCCCTCTCCTGCTTCTCTCCCGAGTGGAAGTCGAAGATTGGTGCCAACAAGGCCGTCAAGTGGCCCGTGGGCGTCGGTGGCAAGGGTAACGAAGGTGTGGCCGGCCTGATCCAGAACACCCCCGGCTCGATCGGTTACCTCAACCAGGCCTTCGTGAAGGGCCGGATCACCCCCGCCGCCGTTCAGAACAAGGCAGGCAAGTTCGTTCTGGCCAACGACACCACCGGTGCCGCTGCCCTCAACAGCATCAAGCTGGATTCCCGCCTCGGCGGTGAGGACTGCAACCCGGCTGGCGCCAACGCCTTCCCGATCGCCTCCTTCACCTGGGTTCTGGCCTACCAGCGGGGCAATGGCGACAAGGCCGGCACGATCCGTCAGTTCCTGACCTGGGGCCTCACGCCCAAGGGGCAGAACATCGCCAAGTCCCTGGATTACGTGCCGCTCACCGGAGCCGTTCTGGCACGGGCCCGCGCCGAGGTGGCCAAGATCGGCCGTTGAGCCTGGTCTGCCTCACCCCCCAAGGGGTGGTTCGGGGGGCTTCGGCCCCCCTTTTTCACTTCAAGCAGCAACAACCTCAACCAACGCACGAGAGCTCCGATGGTTTGTCCGTGCGGCCCCAGCGGTGAATCCTCAGAGCTTCTGCAGCACATCCAGCCAATAGTCCTTCTCAATCTGGTGATGCACGCTTAACCAAGGACACTCAGGCCAATCGAGGAAGCTGCGGTGGACTTCTGCAGCTGTCAACGGATAACTGGTTTCGCCGGTGAAATGGACAAGCAGAAGATGCCCATTGACTTCCAGAGAATCAGCGATCCTGCCACGTAAAGTCGCGAGATCATTGACGGAAAAGAAATAGCCTATTTCCGAGACGACGATCAGATCAAACACACCCTGAGGGTATTGATGGGGAAGCTGATAGCGCTCACAACGCACGTTCGGCCAGCTCGCACAACGGGCACGGGCTTGTGAGAGCGCCAAGCCACAAACATCCGTAGCGAGCAGGTTCCAACAACGGGCCGCCAACAGCTTGGTGAGTACACCAACGGAGCAACCGAGCTCCAAGCCATTCACATAGCTTTGCAGAGGCAAAGAAGTCAACGTGGCCGCATACTTTTCCGCTTCGTAGGTGCTAGTTTCGAAATTCCAGGGATCCGCGTTAGCAGCATAGAGTTGATCAAAATGCTCGGGTGCAACGGACCCAGTGGCCCCAAGCAAAGGCTCGATGATGGGTGTGTCGTCAGCCATGGAGCGGCTCCAGATAGAGTTCCCAGGACTTTTGGAAATTGGCCAGCATCGATGGCTTTAGCGTAAAGCCGTTCGGGTCGTCTTTGACCACAGTTTCCAGCTGTGATCGGTACTGGGCAATGGCCAGTTGTTTGCGCTTCTGTGCCGGTGCAATGTCCAGAAGCCACACCTTCGCTTCCGTGGCCTGGGGTGGAGCTTCATGGGCATCAGCTGGCGACCATGCCCAGACTGGATACTCGAGCCAGCGGAATGTGATGGAAAGTCCAGAGGCCGCCGCCCGGCACAATTGCCAGGTCGATTGGTGGTCAGCATGGGAATCCCGACGCCAGGGCAGCACGATCGTGTCCGGCGAATGCTCAATCAACAATTCCCGCAATCGCGAGACCGCAGCCCCGAAAGTGGCCGCGTCATCGGCGGGCAGCGCACCATCTTCGAACCCCATGAAGGTTACGGCGCTCGCTGGGTAACCCAGCACGGCCAGAGCCGCCAGGGTTTCTGCGCTGCGCAGCGCGGCCAGGCGGGCTGCCGGATAGGCACGCGAGTGGGGATGGGAGCGGCGACCATCCGTCATCACAATGACGTGGGCCCGTTGGTTCCCGTCCGCCAGCAGGGCCAGCAGGCCGCCGCATCCCAGCGCCTCGTCGTCGGGATGGGGCGCCAGGAGCACAACACGGCCCAACTTCGCCACCGCGTCGCAAGCGACCAGGGGATGCCGCTCCACGTCGGCCAGCAGGGAGAGCTCGTTCATGCCAGCACCCGACCCGTGTTTGCAGGTGCCGTCAAGCGCAGACGCACAGCCGCCAGCCGATCCCTGAAGGGCAGTAACAGCAGGGCCGAACTTCTGGCGCGCAACGCCCCGATGGCGGCGCCGATCTCCTGGCCCCTGCCAGCCATCGTCGCCTCCGGTGTGACGGTCAACGCGGGCGGCGGGTTGCCACCGGGATGATGGCAGCACCAGAGTCCAAGCCGCGCCAACCGTTCCTCGGCGGCATGGGCCGGTTCCACAAACACCGGGGAAGCCGCCCCAACCAGGCCATTCCACGCCTGGATCGCTTCCGCCAGGCCGCGCTGGGCTCTGCCGACCATGCGTGCCGAAGTCACCACCCGTACCCGAAAGCTGTGGCGAAAGCGCCCGCCACTGGCCAGAACGGCCTGGTAGAGAGCGACGTCTTCGCTGGAAGCCCGCAGGGGCATGCCGCCGGCACGTCCGTAGGCCGCCGCCGTAACGGCGATGCTGGCGCCGAAATGCTGGTGGTGGCGGGGGAAGGGATCATGAACCTGCGGTGCGTAGAGCGAACGCAGCTCCTCAAGGGCACGGCGATACATGACATCCAGCGAGAACAGCCGGCGCACGCCGGATGGCAGTTCCGAGCGTTCAACGCGGTCGAGGCTGATCCAGCCCCCCACTCCATCGACGCCGGCCGCGACCTCAAGCAAGTTCTGGGCAATCCAGTCGGGGGCCGGGCGCGAATCCGCATCGGTGGAAAGGATCAAGCCCGCGGGTCGATTCAGTCGCTCAAACCGCTGAAAGGCGACGTCAAACAGGAGCTGACGCGCCCGGCCCACATGGGCCTCATGGGGAGCAAAGGCGATCTGGGCGACATGCAGGGCCAGCTGGGGAAAACGCTGCTGCAGGGATTCGGCCAGCGCAGCCGTGGCGTCGGTGCAGTTGTTGAGCAACAGCAGAACTTCGAACCCTTGGTTGTCAAGCGCCTCACCCTGTAAGTCCCGCTGGGCGGCAAGGGCAGCAATGACGCCGTGAAGCACCGCCTGTTCATTGCGGACCGGAATGACGACACAGGCACAGAGGGACCCATGGGGAGCAGGGAAATCAACTGCGTTGGCGTTGAGCCTTGCAGAAAGCTGGCTCATAACAGCCACCCGCCAACGTGGCCCGCCACCCTGCGCCCGAGCAGCGCAGCATCCCGTTCGGCATGGCTCTGGCGCAGAAAGACCGGTAGATCCGCGCAACGCTGGGCGTGCACGGCGAGGGCACAGAGCTGTGCAGCCCCCAGGGCGCGGCCGGTGCGGGAGATCACCTCGCTCGCCGCCGCTTCGACACTGGCCCGTACGCACAAGGCGGCGGCGAAGGCATCGGCCTGGGGATGGGCATCGATCCAGGCGGCCGTCTCCACCAGCAGCGCCCGACTTCCTCGCACGAGGGCATCCACAGCACCGAGATGGGCGGCGGCATGGGGATCCCTTTCCACCAGCGGCGATGCGGCCAGGGTCGAGGCGATGGCACAGGCGGCGCCGTACCAGACGGCAGCGATACCCGCAGCTCCCTGCCAGAAACCAGGGCGCACGGCGTAATCACCGGCCAGACCAACGGAGCTGGCAGGGACCCCGTCAAAGGTCACCACACCGCACTCGGAGGCGGCCATGCCGACGGCCTTCCAGCCATCACTCTGCAAGGTGACGCCGGTGTGGTCGAGCTTGACCTGAACCAGAATCGGCTTGTTCGCCTCTGTCCAGGCGGTGACCAGGGCGTGATCCACCACGGAGGCTCCGGAGCACCAGGGCTTCTGGCCAACCAGCTGGCCGCCATGGCAGTCATCCCGATAAACCAGTCGAAAGCGCGGATCTTCAGCAGCCCAGACGCCCCACAGGCCGTCGGCCGTCCTGCCGCGAAGCTCCGAAAGAATGGCCGCAGCATCGGTATGGCCCTCATAGATCTTGGCCAGGGAGAGATCGAGGGCGCCGATCTCCGCCAGAGCACGCCAGCGCTCCAGGGTGGCCCCGCTGCCCGGCATCGGCAGCGTGTCCAGGCCAGCAGTGATCAGTTTGAGCATCACTTCACGGACACTCAATCCGTCGGGCAAAGGGAATGGGACGGTCCTGACGACGGTGGCAATGGCGGGGGCGAGCTGCGTCGATGGATCAAGCATCGGCCCTTTCCTCACCAGCCAGCCTGCGATCCCAGAGGCGGCCATGCTTGGCCGTTTTGATGTAAGCAGCCACGCTGCTGGCAGAGGACAGCGGCACCACGCCAGGATCGGCGTCGATGTGGGCGCGATCGAGAATGGCCTTGGCACCCGAGCTGTAGGCCATCACCTTGCGGTGGGTGAAGGCCTTCCCAAGCCATTCGGCAGTGGCCGCTGCAAGAGGCAGCGTCTTTGGTGGATCTTTCGGGGCCAGGATGGCCACCGCGTCAAAAAAGACCGACGGGGAGCCGCTCAGGGCGCCATCCGCTGGCACGAGCTTGCCGCTGGCGTCCGTCGCACCGGCGATGGAGTTGGCAACGATGAACAGCGAAGCCTTCTCGCTGTTGACGCTGTCCTTCAGCGCGTTAAGCAGGGCGGGATCAAATCCATCCAGCAGGAGAACGCCCAGCCTGCGGCCCTTCAGGGTGGGTTCGGCCTTCGCCAGGATGCTGAGGGCCGGCGAAGGCGTCAGATCGCGGGGCTTGACGGCGGGGGTGATCGTGTCCGCCTCCCCTTGCATGCCGAGCGACGCCTCCACCTGGGCCTGAAGGTCCGGGTCAATGATCGCGAGATGCCCCAGCATCCTGGTTCTGATGGCCTTGACTTGCACCTTGGAGAGTTCAAAGGCGAAGGCCTCGATGATGTGGGCTTGTTCAGGCTTGGTGACCGAACGAAAGAAGAGCCGGGCTTGGGAGTAGTGGTCAGCGAAGGTGGAGGCGCGCTGACGAATCTTTTCGCCATCCATCTGCTCAGGGAAGCTGGTCACGCCGCGATCTGGATTTTCGCGAGGCACCCCATCATCGAGCGAGTTGGGTTCATAACTGACGCGGCCCACAGGCACGTTCATCTGATGCATGCCATCGCGCTGGAAGTTGTGCATCGGGCAGCGCGCCGCATTGATCGGGAGCTCATGGAAATTGGGTCCGCCGAGGCGTGTGATCTGGGTGTCCTGGTAGGAATGCAAGCGTCCCTGAAGCAGGGGATCATTCGAGAATTCAATACCCGGCGGTAGGTTGGTGGGCAGGAACGCCACTTGTTCCGTCTCTGAGAAGTAGTTGCCCACATTTCGATTGAGCACCATCTTGCCAACGATGCGTACAGGAACGAGTTCCTCAGGGATCAGTTTGGTTGGATCGAGCACATCAAAGTCCAGGGATGCTGCCGTTGCCTCACTGATGACTTGAACGCCGAACTCCCACTCGGGGAATTTACCCTGGTCAATCGCCTCCCAGAGATCTCGACGGTGAAAATCGGGATCGGCGCCATTGATGATTACCGCTTCGTCCCAAAGCACGGATTGCAGACCAAGCCTGGGGCGCCAATGAAACTTGACAAGATTCGCATCTCCGGCCGCATTGACCATGCGGAAGGTGTTGACACCAAATCCCTCCATCATCCTCAAGGAGCGCGGTATAGCCCGATCCGACATCGTCCAGAGCAGCATGTGCATGGACTCCGGACTCAAGCTGACGAAATCCCAGAAGGTATCGTGCGCTGAAGACGCCTGTGGGAACCCCCGATCCGGCCCCGGCTTCACAGCATGGGCTAAATCAGGAAACTTCATGGCATCCTGAACAAAGAAAACAGGAATATTGTTCCCCACCAGATCGTAGATCCCTTCTGATGTATAGAACTTGACGGCAAAGCCACGCACATCTCTTGCCAGATCTCCAGAACCTGAACTGCCAGCCACCGTTGAGAAGCGAACGAAGACATCCGTCTTCACAGCCGGATCGCTCAGAAAGGAGGCCTTGGTGATGTCCGCCAAAGACTCGTAGAGCTCAAAGTAACCATGGGCCCCGGATCCACGGGCATGGACAACCCGCTCGGGGATGCGCTCGTGGTCAAAGTGGGTGAGCTTCTCACGCAGGATAAAGTCCTCCAGCAGCGCCGGACCACGAACTCCAGCCAGGAGTGTGTTCTGATTGTCGGCAATCGGAATCCCGTGATTTGTTGTGATTGTGTCAGCCAGCTCTTCGACGCTCTGATGGGTCTCAGCCGGCTGCGAGAGGTGGTTGGCGGGCGTGTCGCCTGGAATGGGGGCGTTGGACTTGGAAGCCATTATTTTGGACGTATGGGAGGAAAGATCTCGAACAAGGACGCCACAATCCCGCCAGTCCAGGTGATCCCAGGACACGGTCTGATGACCTCAGGGGGATGCATCCAGCAGGTGCATCCAGACATCACATCAACGTGAGCTGAGCCAGCCAACACGTGAAGCAATAAGGAAGAATCCGGGGAGTGATGGACTCCCCGGCATGGTCTTGGCCACAGATGATTAGGTACTACTGAGCCTGATGGCGAATTATGCGCTTGTCACGGCTTGACTGACGCCCGTAAGAATCCTGCTATGGAGACTGGTCACTATGGGATCCCAACAGGTGCCGGCTGGCTGCCTATTCGGTGGCGTCTTCAAGCTTCCTGGCAGCCTTCTTGGCTTCGTCTTTCAGTTTGGCGTCCGCCTTCATGGCATCAGCCTGGACTTGCTTGGCTTCTCCTTTGATTTGCTGGCCCTTGTCGCCGGTGATGGAGCCGACGGCGGACTGGATTTTGCCTTCAGCATCTTTGGCTGCGGCGTCGATTTTGTTGGACATGGTTCTCAGGGGTGTAGGGAGTGGAGCTGGTTTGATCGTCCATGCCATTGCAGGTAGCTGAGATAGCAATGAAGTCATCAGCGTTGCCTCTGACTTGACGGCGATGAGTTGAGCCTGAATGTCAACTCTCACGGTTCTTTTTCCTTGCAATGGCACTACTCAGTCCTACGCAGGAACTGGTGCATCAGACGGCTGATCCCCCGTCAGCGGGGGCTCCGGCCACGGCCATGACGGCAAACCCCAGCGCCCACGGCCCATGCGGAGATTGTTAAGAATCGTGTGCATATGGGCGCGGGGCTTTTCAGTGCAGCGCTTCTGCTGTTATCGACTGCGGCTTCAATCAAAGCCTGCAGGAGTAGGCGCGACCTCTCTCCACCAGCCGCGCCACGAGGTCGGCATCCCAGTAGCTCCTGCGAAACCAGCACCCGGCCATCGGCCCTGATCGATCAGGCCTACTTGGTCACCCCCTCGATCCGGTCCTCGATCTCCTGGTAGATCTCCTGCAGCTGGGCGATGTTCTCGTCGCTCGTCTCCCAGTAGCCGCGGCCGTTCACCTCCAGCAGGGTGCCGACGATGCGGCGGAAGCTGTGGGGGTTGAGGTCCATCAGCCGCTTGCGCATCTCCGGATCGTTGATGAAGGTCTCGTTGGCCTCCTCGTAGACGAAGTTGTCGACCGCGCCGCTGGTGGCACTCCAGCCCAGGGTGAAGTTGAGCCTCTTGGCCACCTCCCGCACCCCTTCGTAGCCGGAATCGAGCATGCCCTCGTACCACTTGGGGTTGAGCAGCTTGGTGCGCGAATCGAGGCGGATGGTTTCGCTCAACGAACGCACCTGGGCGTTGGCCGTGGTGGTATCGGCGATGTAGCTGGTGGGGGCCTTGCCGTCGTCGCGCAGGCCGGCGATCAGCTTGGTGGGGTCGGAGTCGAAGTAGTGGCTCACATCGGTGAGCGAGATCTCCGCCGAATCCAGGTTCTGGAAGGTCACATCGGCGGTCTTCATCGCCGATTCGAACACCTCACGGTTCTGGTTCATCTCGCCAGGGTTGTCGGCGTTGAAGGCGAACGTCTTGCGGGACAGGTACATCTCCTGCAGCTCGCCTTCCTCCTCCCAGGTGCTGTTCTCGACCGCCAGGTTGACATTGGAGGAGTAGCTGCCGCTGGCATTGGAGAACACCCGGGTGGCGGCGTCCCGCAGGGAGATGCCCTGCGCGGCAGCCTGCTCCTGGCTGTGCTTGCGCACGAAGTTCATCTCCAGGGGCTCGTCGGCCTCGGCGGCCATCTTGACGCCCTGGTCGATCAGGGCCATCTGGTTGATGAACAGGTCACGGAAGACGCCCGAGCAGTTCACCACCACATCGATCCGGGGCCGGCCCAGCTCCTCGAGGGTGATGAGCTCCAGCTTGTTCACCCGGCCGAGGGAATCGGCCATGGGACGCACGCCGATGAACCAGAGGATCTGGGCCAGGGATTCGCCGTAGGTCTTGATGTTGTCGGTGCCCCAGAGCACGCAGGCGATCGTTTCCGGCCAGGTGCCCTGCTCGGCCCTCTGGCGCTCGATCAGCCGGTCGACCACCACCTTGGCGGCGGCGATGGCCGCCCGGGTGGGGATGGCCTGGGGATCAAGGGCGTGGATGTTCTTGCCGCTGGGCAGCACGCCGGGGTTGCGGATCGGATCACCGCCGGGACCGGGCAGCACGTACTCGCCGTCGAGGGCCCGCAGCAGGCTCTCCATCTCCATGTCGGCGCAGATCTGCTCCAGGCAGAAGCGCAGGTAGGCGAACTGGCGATCCAGCTCCGTGACATCCACATCGGGGAACCCGGCCTGGCGGCAGGCGCTCAGCCAGGGGGAGGGGAGGCGGTAGCCGAAGCGCTCCAGCAGGTCGAAGAACCAGCCGAAGTTGCGCCGCAGGGTGACGCGGCCATCGGCGCCAGTGACCTCCCGGACCATGGCGCCCACCGCCGAACGGCAGGCCTCGGTGATCACCCGGTTGAGCTCCACATCCGCCAGCACGCCTTCATCGTTACCCCGGTACACCTCGGTGATGGTGCGGCCCCGGCTTTCCGCCAGCAGCCCCGGCAGCGAACGCAGGCCTTCCTCCTCCCGCTCGAGGGCGGCGATGCTCACCAGGGTGGCAATCGCCTCCTCGGCGGTGGGGGGCTTGCCGATGGTGTGCAGGCCGCAGGGCAGCAGCCGGCTCTCGATCTCCATCAGCTGGCGATAGACGGCTCCCACCACCCCGTCACGCCCGTCGAGGTCGAGCGCCGCCGCATCGGCGTCCCCCTCGGGCAGGTCCACGTCCTTGTCGAGGTTGCACTGGCGGGCCGTTTCGATGATCGCGTTGACGATCTGCACGCCCCTGGAGCTCTCCCGCAGCTGCTGGTAGGAACCCACCAATTCGCCCAGCTCCTTGAGCCCCTTGTAGAGGCCGGCGTTCTCCGCCGGCGGGGTGAGATAGCTGATCGTCGAGGCGTAGCCACGCCGCTTGGCGATGGTGGCCTCCGACGGGTTGTTGGCGGCGTAGTAGTAGAGGTTCGGCAGGGCGCCGATGAGGGAATCGGGGTAGCAGGTCTCGCTCATGCCCATCTGCTTTCCGGGCATGAATTCCAGGGAGCCGTGGGTGCCGAAGTGCAGCACCGCATCGGCGCCCCACACCTTCTCCAGATAGGTGTAGTAGGCGGCGAAGCCGTGGTGGGGGCTGGCGCTGCGCGAATAAAGCAGCCGCATCGGATCGCCCTCGTAGCCGAAGGTGGGCTGCACCCCCACGAACACGTTGCCGAAGTGGCGGCCGTAGATGAGCAGGTTGGTGCCGTCGGAGTTGAGGGAGCCCGGGGGCTTGCCCCAGTTCTCCTCCAGGCGCTCGGAATAGGGGGTGAGCCGCTCATACTCCTCCACGCTCATGCGGTGGGCGATCGCCAGCTCGGGGGCCCCTTCGAGGGCCTCCGGATCGGTGAGCACCGCCTCCATCAGTTCCTTGGGCGTGCGGGGCATGGCGTCCACCGTGTAGCCCTTCGCCTTCATCTCCTCCAGCACGCGGAAGATCGAGCCGAACACATCGAGGTAGGCGGCGGTGCCCACATTGCCCTTGTCGGGGGGGAAGCTGAACACGGTGATCGCCAGCTTCTTCTCGGCGCGGGGCTTGATCCGCAGCGAGGCCCAGCGGATGGCCCGCTCGGCGATCGCATCCACCCGGTCCTGCAGGGTGTGGGCCTTGCCGGTGGCGTCGTCGCGCCCCGAGAGAACGATCGGTTCGATGGCGCCGTCGAGCTCGGGGATGGCGATCTGTAGCGCCACCTGCACCGGGTGCAACCCCAGATCGCTCTCCTCCCACTCCTGGGTGGTCTGGAAGACCAGGGGCAGGGCCACCATGTAGGGCCGGTTGAGCCGCTTGAGGGTCTCGATCGCCTTGGGATGGTCCTGGCGGGCCGGGCCGCCCACCAGGGCGAAGCCGGTGAGGCTCACCACCCCGTCCACCAGGGGCTGGTCGGGGTTGAGGGGGTCGTAGAAGAAGGAGGAGACCGGCCGGGAGAAGTCGAGGCCGCCGCAGAACACGGGAATCACCGTGGCACCGCGGTACTCGAGTTCCTGGATCACGGCCACGTAGTGGGCCTCATCGCCGGTGACGATGTGGCTGCGCTGCAGCACCAGGCCGATCACCGGGCCCCGGCGGGCCTTCTCGCTGAGGTCGCCGCGGCTGGCGCTCCAGTTGAGGTACTCCTTGAGGTCCTCGAACATCCCCGGCGCCATCGGGTGCCAGATGCCCAGGTCCGGGAACACCACCGGGTCGGCCACCGTCAGCTGGGGCCGGCCCAGCTCCGCTTTGCCGAACACGTAGCGGTCGGCCAGCATCAGCAGGAAGTTGCGCAGGTTGTCCGGCGTTCCCCCCAGCCAGTACTGGAAGCTGAGCATGAAGGAACGGGCGTCCTGGGCCTTCTCCACCGGCAGGTACTTGAGCACCGTCGGCAGGGTGTTCAGCAGCTTGAGCATGGCGTCCTGGAAGCCGGCCCCATTGGCTTCCTTGCGCTTGCGCATGAACTGGGCGATGGCGCTCTTGCTCTGGCCCAGCTGGGCCATCGAGAAGGTGCCCAGCTTGTTGAGGCGCATCACCTCCGGCATCGACGGGAACACCACCACCGCCTTGAGCCGGTCGCGGTGGGGGGCCACGGCGTCCACCACCTTCTGGGCCAGGTCCTCGATGAAGATCAGCGAGGCGATGAAGACGTCCGCCGCCGCCACGTCGGCGCAGAAGTCGGCGTAGTTGGCCGGGTCGCGCAGCTCCTCGATCAGGTAGCCGCTCAGCTCGATCGCCAGGGGACCGTTCTGGTCGTTGAGGCCGGTGGCGGCGGTGGTGAGGGCGTTCTGGTACTGGGGTTCGAGCACCACGTAGACGGCCTTCATCACCACCCGGTCGTTGGCGCCATCGGTGGGGGCAGGGCTGACCCGGCGGCTGGCGGAACGGACCTGCGTGAACATGCGGCGGATGCGTTGAGCAATGTGAAGCAGCCTACGGAGCTCCCGCCGGGGACGCGATCGGTTGCAGCGCAGCGTTACAGGCCGGCACCCTGCCGGTGGGCCGGGCCTCATAGGCTCGCCGGGAGTGCTACTTGCCCATGACCGCGACCTCCCCGTCCCCAGCAGAGCCGGCGCCGATCCCGGTGGTGGTGGCCGGGGCCCTGGGCCGCATGGGGGCCGAGGTGATCAAGGCCGTGGTGGCGGCCCCCGACTGCACCCTGGTGGGGGCGATCGACACCACCCCCGGCCACGAAGGGGAGGATGTGGGGCTGGCCCTGGGTCTCGGGGAGCTGGAGGTGGCGCTGAGCGGCGATTTCGAAGGCACCCTCTGCCAGGCCAGCCAGGCGGTGCGTCAGGCCGGTCCGGGCGGCGGCGCCGTGCTGGTGGACTTCACCCACCCCAGTGTCGTCTTCGAGCATTGCCGCGGCGCCTTCGCCTATGGCGTCCATCCGGTGATCGGCACCACCGGCCTGCGCCCCGACCAGCTGGCGGATCTGGCCGCCTTCGCCGAAAAGGCCTCGATGGGGGGGGCGGTGGTGCCCAACTTCTGCGTGGGCATGGTGCTGCTGCAGCAGGCGGCGGCGGCGGCGGCCCGCTTCTACGACTACGCCGAGCTCACCGAGCTGCACCACAACCGCAAGGCCGATGCCCCCAGCGGCACCTGCCTCAAGACCGCCGAACTTATGGAGGAACTCGGCAAGCCCTTCAAAGAGGCAAAGACTGGAGAGCGGATCGAGGGTCGTTTGGTGCGAACGGTGGAGATGACGAGCGGGCGGCATGCGCTGATCGAGCGGTCGCGCGATTTTACGTTGGTGCCATGGCGGCCGGTGCTCGAACGTCAGCTAGGCAAGCCCGTTGCCGGCATCATGCGCGACGGCGGAATAAACTGGACGGTGGGGCGGCAGCGCAGCGGCCCGTCGATTTCATGACCGATGTTGGACGGAAAGGGAGGCGGCTTCGCTGCGCACTCGGCATGCCAGGTTGATGTAAAAGAGCAGTCGATAGCCCTTGCCAAACTGCGCGATATTCCCGAAGATTCATCACCATGCGCACCGATCTCGATCATCTTCCTGCGGCCAAGCAGCGCGAACTCGAACGCGTCGTCGAGATCATTTTCGATGAGTTTGGTCAGGCGACGGAGAACGCGACGGGGCCGCGCAAGGGTGCGCGCATCCTCAAGATCATCCTGTTCGGCAGTCACGCCCGGGGGGATTGGGTCGATGCGCCGCTGTCGGCGAACCAGTACAAATCCGACTACGATATCCTCATCATCGTCAGCCAGAAGGAGCTGACCGACCGCGCCGCCTATTGGGCGAAGGCCGAGGAGCGGCTCATCCGCGCTTACACGATCGAGAAGACGCTCCGCACACCGGTGAACTTCATCATCCACAGCCTGCACGAGGTGAACGAGGGGCTTTCGCACGGACGAGTGTTCTTCATGGAGGTCGTGAAGGACGGGATAGCGATTTACGAAACTTAAGGGCGGGGACTGGCTACGCCGAAGCCAAAGACACCGGATCAGGCATTGGCCGCGGCGAAGGAATACTTTGAGGAGGGTATGCCAACCGCCCTTGCGTTCTTTCGTAGCTACAAGCACGCATTTGACGATGGCTTCTACAAGAACGCCGCCTTTCAGCTTCATCAGGCCACGGAGCAGCTTTACCACTGCCTGCTGCTCACAGTGACTTTCTACACACCCTACAACCACAACATTGCGTTTCTGCGTTCGCTTGCAGAGGGGCTGGATCGCCGTCTCTTTGGAATCTGGGCTGAGGACAATCGACGCGAGCGGGCGATGTTCCAAAAGCTGAAGGAAGCCTACACCAAGGCGCGCTACTCGAAACATTACCAGATTAGCGAGGATGAGCTGACGTGGCTCGGTGCGCGCGTCGAGGAACTCGGTCGCGTGGTCCATCAAGTTTGCACCGACAAGATCGCTGAACTCGAAAAGGCCGCTACGGCCGCCTAGCCATAGCCGCTGGATGGCTTGCCGGGAATCTCCTTTGCTGGCATAATCGACGTCGCGGGATGGAGTGACTGGCGGCCATCCTGAGGATTGTCCTGCCAGGCATCATGTAGGTCCGGCCGCGCGTCGGACGGTTGCTGAAAGTCGCTTCGTCGGCCCACAGCGGACACCGCTTGCACATCTGCGCATGATTGCGCG
>QLAH01000412.1_pt1 | contig 23454 bp, 24 predicted proteins | sample 4693081 | NCBI WGS metagenome assembly QLAH01 (sample SAMN09425401, study PRJNA476045) | Lake water metagenome, whole genome shotgun sequencing project.
ACTTGAAAGGGTATTAAAGCCCTCAATTTTATAACCTATTTGTACGAGTTTTTTAGAGAAAAATAAAACTTCTTTAACTTTTCCGGTTTTTGCAGCCGCGGTAACTGCATTTTTTAAATCGACACTAAACAAAGGTTTAATCTTATTAGCCTTATGATAAAAAAGTAAAGCTTTGTCGAAATTATTACCAACAATAAGCATTTCTGCAGAATCAATATTTTTATAATAATCAACTAGTGATTGAGGAGAAGCAAATAACACGAAAGGAATAAAACTAAATATTATAAATAACAATTTCATTTATTAAGTAAATTAATATTAGGTTGAGAATCTTGTACTATATAACATAAAGTTTTTTGGGTTTGATATAAGGAGTCTATCTGAGCGAATGGTAACAAGAAATCATAATTCCGAAGCATACTATAAAATGTAGCATAATTAAAAATTAGTAATGACTGGACAATAATTTATCAATAGAATTCAGAGACGTTTTTCCAATACCTCTAAAAATTATTTTTCCTTTGGGATCAATCAGAATGAATGTTGGAAAACTTGTAATTTTATACATTTTAACTAATTCTGCACTACTTCGCTTATCAAATACATTGGGCCATAAAACGTTTTTTGATTTCAAATAATTTTGTACTCCACTAAGGTCATCATCGTGTGCAACACCATAAATATTAAACTTATCTCTGCCATATCGATCAAAAATACTTTTCAGATCTGGAAGCAAATCAAGGCATGGCTTACACCATGTTCCCCAAAAGTCCAATAAAATAAATTGGTTCGAATTTTGAATATTAAAAGACTTATTAGTCATGATATCTTTGAACTTAAAGTCGTAGGCCTTGAAATTGATGTTATACCCAAAATTATCATCCATTTTAATTAGCTTAATGCCAATTGACAGTGGATTATCATAATAGCCTTGTAAAACAACTTGATGTTTATTGATCAAAACAGTATCACCAATCTTATAGTAAATAATTTCATCCTTTGGTGAATTTTTAATTTTTGAATTAGTGGATATTGAAAAGACCATCTTATTCTTTACACTTAAATTGTCATAATCGTAATTCATAAAATTTAAGAAATAAGTTTGTTTATCTACTACAAAATTGGTCTGATTATAAAAAGGAACAAGAACAAAAATATTTTTAAGATAATTATTACCAAACGAGAGCCCGCTTTTTACATATTTGATAGTGACAGATTTTTTTAATACTTGATTATTCAATAAAAATTCAACATCTCGAAGAACAATAATATGATCTAATTTCTTAACATCATATATCTGTTCATTTAAAAAAATATTGTCGTTATTTGAATCAATTATGAAATATTCATTTCCATTTATAAAACCAAATATTATTTTGACTCTTTTTAATTTATTAAAATCCTCGTCATTTAAACCGTTCTGAAATTTGAATTCCTTTATTGATACCGGGCTGAAATTTTTAGGATAATTATTAATAGTTAAATTAAATTTAGATTTAGGTGTACCTACAGGAATTGGATTAAAAACGGAATTCCCATGAATAGATTGGAATTTAGTTAAGCTTAAATTTTGCGATAATATTTCGCAACTAAAAAATAATGCTATAAGAGAAAATAAAGGCTTTGCTTTGATGATGACCATTCTTACCAAAATTTTTATACCCTTCATTTAAAGGATATCGAAGAAAAAGATATGACAAAATGATCTGAATAGGAAATTAAGGCTGGGGGTATTTTTACCCCTCACTACCAGTTAACCTTATTGTTTTGATCGTTCTTAAATGTCTTGAAGTTGTAAGAAAATGTCATTAAAAAATACCTCCCTAAAACATTGGTATTTGTTTCTGTAATATTATTTCCGATCACATTACGACTAAAATTATTATTTCGATTGAGTAAATCACGAACGATAAATTTTATTTCGCCCTTATTCTCTTTTAAACAATAAACAGATACTGAAGGATTAATAAATAAATTAACTGGCAAGGCTGGTAGATTTTCATAGACAATTTTATTTGCCAATAAGGTAGTATTAAAAGAGACTTTTTTAAATAATCTAGCAGTTACATCTACATCAAGATTCTGAACATTTGATAAAACATCAGCCGTAAAATTATTGGTAAATCGATTGATATTAGCAGTATAAGAATAACTATAGTAAAGACTGAACTTGTCCTGCCAATTAAAACTATTGCCTACAGTTGATTTAAACACATTTACTTTCTGAGAAAATTCGGTTTCATTAAATACTGTAGGTGTAACCATATTTTGGTAACTCAGATTTAAGCTAACTGAGTGATTATAGCGGTTGATTTTTTGGAAACTCTTACTAATTCCCAATCTCGTTACAAGTGAATGTCTATTTCCTGCATTCATTGATTTGATTTCCTGCTTACCATTACTCAAAATTCTAACAGATTGTATTATTGGATTTTGAGTGCCTTCATAATAAAGTTCAGAATAAAAATTGACCTGTTTCTTCACATCATATTTTCGGTATGAAATACTAAATGTTGTTGCTTTTTCAGCTCTTAAATTAACATTACCATTAAATACAAACAATGGATTTGTATTATCCATGATTGGAGTTAGGTCTCTAGCTCGAGGCAAATTAACCTGCTGATTAAAAGACAAACTTATACCACCTCTTTTATAAAAGAGTACATTTAATAAAGGATAAGCATAAGTATTTTTATAATTATCAAATAACTTATTACTAATATTTAAATTTTGATGTGCAGAAAAATATGTGGGTCGAATTGATAAAGTATATTTCATTATTTGAAAATCGAATTCTGGAGTTACTTTAAAAATAGAATTAGCTACACTAATATCACTTGTTAAATTAGCGTCTATACTGTCATAATTATTATTTCCCACGGGTCGTAAGTAAGTAAAAATTGAATTCTTCTCATTATTAACATCAAGATTACTAGCTAAGACAAATTGAAATTTTTTAGCACTCCAACCAGACAAAACCAAACGATTAATTATATTTTGATTTCGGGGATTAAAGATTCGTAGTTGCCTTATAATTGAATTAGTCGGTGTTGGAATCAAACTTAAATTATCAATTTCAGTTAAAAAATTTGTAGCATCTTGCGATAAATTATAAGATTGCTGAAAAGTGATTGCTTTGTATTTATCATTTTTCTCAAATAATCGTGAAAAAAAATATAAAGCATGATAATAATTCTTGGGATCAATACTTTGATCAAGTTTCCCATTAGAATTAAGTATTTCTCCAACTTTATCATTCGAATTAATTGTTGTATTCAGTGTATTTGAATTTATAGCAGACCACTGATTACCTACATTTAAAGTTATATCTCTATTACCAGATTTGCTTTTGCTCTTCAACCCAAAATTTAAATTCTGAACAGTCTTAATTGAAGCAAATTGATTTTTAATTTTATACTCATTTATTGTGTCGTTATTGTAAAAAAGTGTTTTAGTATTTTCATTCGTATAGCCGTCTTCATGAGATACAAAATATTGCGCATAAAATGAAGTATTCTTTGTAGGTGCATGATTAAAATTGATACCCCCACCAGTTGACTCTGTCTCAGCAGTCACTCCGCCTCCAAAGGATATATCATTAAAGGTGTAAGAATTTCTATCATCATTAAAACTCATTTTGTATTGACTTCGATTAAACGCACCTAATGCTCGCATCTCTGAACTATTGAAAATACCTCTGTTAAGATTATTTTTATACCCTATCAATGTAAGTTGAACTGTATCACGTAAAAAATTGACTGCACTAGCAAGTTCATATCGATTATCAGTTCCGCCTGAACTAGACACTTTGCCAAAAGTACTTTTCTTGACATTTTGTTTCAGTTTAAGATTGATAATCTTATTGTAATCAGTATTTTTTTGAGTAGCATCTAATTGCTCTTTATCATCATATACTTGCACATTTGCTACTATTGCACTTGGCAAAATTTGTGTAGCTGCTTTATAATTGTCATTAAAGAAACTTTTACCATCTACATATATTCTAGAAACTGGTCTGCCGTTATAGGTAATATTACCACTCCGATCAACCTGCATACCTGGCAGTTTTTTAAAAAGGTCTTCCACCAATGCATTGGGTAATGTTTTAAAGGCAGTCGCATTAAATTCAATGGTATCTTTTTTAACGATAATGGGTGGCCTCTCAGATTTTACAATTACTTCATCTAAAGATTTTGAAGTTGGCTTTAATAAAATTGTACCTATAGAATAGTTAGCAGAACCAGTTAAACGCACTTCTCTTCGGTCTACCTCATACCCTTCAAATGTGGTGACTATTTTTAAGGTTTGGTTGATTGGTATATTCCTTATTTCAAAACCTCCCTTATCATCACACAACTTAAAAGAAACAATACTTGAATCCGTTAACTTAAACACGGAAACAGTCGCCAAGCTCAATCCCTTTTTGGTAGCACTGTCTTTTACAACACCACTTATTGCGCCAATATTGGGCTGTTGAGCATACGTTTGACAAAAAATCAAGATAAATAAACAAACAGAAAAAACTTTGATACCCATAAGTAATTGAAAATCTTTGTATTATATCGAAAAAAGGCACAAAAGCTTTTCTTTGATAATTAAATATCTTACAAAAGGATTATATATTCAAAAACAACCGGGGGGTATTTTTACCCCCAGCATATGTTAATTTTTTAACAAAAAAGGGGTTACAAAGCCACAGCAGAAAAATGGTTGAGGCCGATATTGTAGGTTTATGTGTATTTTTTTGTAAATAATCGGAATTTATCCGATTATTGTGTAATAATTTTACATTAATGGATTTTATTTATGCCCTTAAAGCATTTGAAGAAGAGCCAATCACCAGACAATTGGTATTGGACTTACTTAAGGAGTATAAGAGGCCCAATGATAAAATCAATGAATTAGTTAAGCAAAATATATTGACCTCAATTAAAAGAGGGCTATATATGCCTGGGCCCAATAGTCATTTAAATCCACCAGATCCATTTTTAATCGCAAATCATTTATGGGGGCCGAGTTATATTTCACTTGAATCTGCCTTGTCTTATTGGGGAATGATTCCAGAACGAGTGTATGAAATCAGTTCTATTACCCTAAAGCCAACCAAAATATTTAAAACAGCAATAGGGCGTTTTAATTATTTACATGCCAAAGCACCTTATTATACATTTGGCATTCAAAGCATCGCGCTAAGTGCTAAACAAATGGTAATGATTGCATCCCCTGAAAAAGCATTGTTCGATAAAATCATCATGACTTCAGGCATTGTAATTAGGAGTACAACCCAAGCAAGAGATTTACTGATAGAAGATTATAGAATGGAAGAAACCCTTCTAAAAAAATTAAACTTAGCAATGATGAAAAGTTGGATAGTTGACTCACCTAAGCGGAGCAGTTTAGCTATACTAATAAAAATGATCGAACAATTATGATTAAAGAGTGGCTAGAACAATACCAACCTAAAAACAGAATCGAAGCTGAATCTGCATTACGCGAGATAATGCAAGATGTTGCTTTGGCGGGATTAAACCGCAGTGGTTTTTTTGAGAAAGCAGCATTTTATGGCGGTACTGCTTTAAGAATTTTTCATGGATTAGATCGATATTCTGAAGACTTAGATTTTTCATTATTAGCAGCAAACCCATCTTTTTCCTTGGAGCCATATTTTGAAGGAATGTTACAGGAATTTGAAGCAGTAGGTATGAAAGTGAGTGTGCAGGAAAAAGAACTAGTACTTGAAAAAATGATTCCTCAACTTGGTTTAGACCTATCGCCAAGAATTAAAATCAAAATTGAAGTTGACACTAACCCACCCTTAGGATTTGAAACAGAAGAAAAACTTCTTTTACGTCCTTATTCATTTTACGTAAAATGCTTTACGCTTCCCCATTTATTTGCAGGAAAAATGCACGCATTATTGTTTAGACAATGGAAGCAAAGAGTGAAAGGAAGAGACTGGTACGATTTAGAATGGTATATTAAAAAAGGCGTGCCATTAAATCTTTCACATTTTGCATTAAGAGCGAACGATTCAGGAGATTGGGGAAACCCAAGTATTACAGAAAAAGAAATTAAAGAACTGCTGCTATCAAAAATCAACACTGTTTCATTTGAAGCCATAAAGGAAGACATTATTCGCTTTATACCAGACGATACAGGTCTTAAGATTTGGGGGCCAGATTATTTTAAAGAATTGGTGAAAAAATTGAAACTTATTTAGATTTCATTTTAGTCAACAAAGGAATGAGTTGCTTATTACCAGGACCTGGTGCATACAATTGTTCAATAGTAAAGTCTTTATTAATTAAAATCATCCTTGGCACAGAAAGTAAGTTGTAATTAGAAAGTTTGTTTCGGTCAACAATAAACTCATCTTTGGATACACCCTGCTTAATCAAATACTTTTTCCATGCATCAAGGTTGTCATCAATGGAAACGGATAAAAATACTATGGAATCATCATTTTTAAATTGCTGTTTTAATAATTCCATTTTTGGTTTATCGGCTAAACACGGCCCACACCAAGTTGCCCAAAACTCTAAGTAAATTACTTTGTTTTTAAAGTTGGAAAGTGGAATTGTTTGATTATCCGTATTTGTAAATAAAATATCAATTGCTGGGTCTCCCTGATTGAGTTGAGTTAACTGAGCTATGGTAGATGCAATTGCATTTTTATACACATCAGTATTAATTGAATCGATTCCTTTATATAAGGCAATTAAGTCGTTTTTATTATTCAACGTAATGGCTTTCTGTTTAATAGCACTTGCCTTAAACCAATCATTTATTTTCTGTGGTATCGAAAAAGTTGAAGGTTGATTTTGGAGGATTGTGTTTAATACATCACGGTAAACCACTAATTTCAAATGAAGGGGATCAACTAACCCCTTCGAAAGTTTTGCAATAATCGGCTTAGTCAAAGAATCTCTTTGTTGCTGAATCATTAAAGCACTATCTGTTGAAGTTTTATGAACCCAACTATAATAAATAGGTATATTCATAAAGCTATTGATAATATCCGCTTTAATTCTAACCGATTCTAATCGATAAAATTCAGGTGAAACCATTCGTCTAATACTATCCAATTGCCGGCTTCTTTCTTTACTTTTAGTGAGAATATAATCAATTGTTTTTGCGATAGAGGATTGGATACCCGTTTCGCCACCTAAAAAAGATCCCGCCTTCGGAAATGGTGTAAGCTTCAAATAAGTATTTTCAATTTGACGAGAACCGCTAAAAATAGCTTTAGTGGGATTATTCCAATCAATGGTAGCATTAAAATCATCACCTGGTGATAAGTATAAAATATTTCGACCTATACGATAATAACCAGGCATTGCTATTTTAAATTGAATTGAAAAGTTTTTATTTGAGTCAGGAACGAAAATTCGTTCGTTAGAGGATAAGCTAATGTCCTTAAACTCAGTCAAATCTTCCACTTCAACAGAATTATTAAAATTAATGGCTTTACCAGAAATTTTAACTGCTTTAAATTCTTGTGCCTTGGCAGAAAGTAAAGAGACAAATAAACAAAAGAAGATGCTGAGCTTTTTCATAGATTCATTTTTCCTTCTCAATTCCTTTATTACTAACATTAAATTTTATGTTTAAAAGTAAGTTACGATTAGTTTCTATTTGATACCCTGAATTAAAGCATTCCGCATTGATTGAGTCGATAAAGTATTTACCAGTATGAACATCCTTATTATACATATAATCATACTTGTAAATTATTTTATCTGATATCAATTTTGTAACACGATTTGCATTCCATGTTTTAGTATGAAATAAATTGGTTGTGGCTCTATTAAGAGATTCAACTTTCATTTCCCAGATAAATTTCAATCTAATAATTGAATAATCAAATTCTCTTATCCTAACTTCTCCTTTCAGATACCCTCTTGCTAACCCTCCAACAGTTCTACCTAAAAATGAATCTTTAAAAGATTGATTGGGCATGAAACTTACAATATAAATAAGACCATATTTTTCATCCTGGTATTTGGAAACAAGTTTAAAGTCTAATCCTTTATTATTATTTCCATCAATTGGTAACCCTTTTCGGAGCATATCAAACCATGGAATAATATCACCTGTACATAATTGGGGAACTCCAATAAGATTGGTGAAAAGTTTATCCTGATATAAAGTGTCTTTAATCCAATTAGGAGATTTCATGCTTTTATCCGCATTTCGATAAAATACCTTTACAAATTCTTCAGCCTTTTCTTTTAAAGTGTCGTAATTATAAATTTCGGAGGAAAACTTTAAATTTTGACTAAAAGAAAAATTGCCATAGTTATCCTCAAAGCGATTGGCTACCTGTTTAATTATTGCGTTTGCGCTTTTTGTTTTCTTTGCCTTACTTCTAATAATAATTTCAGGTAATAAGCTCTTTAATGGCTTCAAAAGCAACCGATTAACATGAAACAAATAAAACAGTTGTTCTTCATAACCAACTGCAGAAATTTTGACCTTTTTGGGGAAGCTTGAATTGGGAATAGAAAATGAGCCATCTTCATTTGAAACAATAGACATTTCATTTATGTTATTTTCAATAAAAACAATCGTTGCAAATGGAATAGATTCCTTTGTAATAGAATCAATTATTTTAAAATAAATAAGACTATCCTGTGACACACAATTTTTATTCAAAAGTGAATTATTGTATACATTGATAGGATTTCCCTTTACAGCTAATTGAAGGAATACTGTATTAATTAGCAAGAGAGTTGAAGTTATAACACTATATCTTAATTTGCTATTTATCCTTTTTAACATAAACGTTTTTAATGCAGGCACTAATTATTTGAATTTAGAAATGAATATTGTGAGATTTAATCTTATTTCGTTTTAAGTACTTTATTTTATTCTTATTTAGATAAAATGAGTCAATCTGACTTGATTTCTGAGGAAAGTCAATTTGTCTTACAATTGTGGAGTCAGGATGCAAAGCAATAAATCGTTCGTATACATTGATTCTTTTTTTCAATTCCCTAAAGGAAACAGTATCAAGAAACTTATCGTTTCGCAATATGGTATTTAATTTAGCAGCTTGGCTTGAAAAAATAATTGTACTATTATTTTTATACTGATTAAAAACGCGCTCTCCTCTTTTACCGATGTAGTCTTTTTTGTATTGGATTGAACGGCAACTAAAAAAGAAGAGAAGTAAAAAATAGAGTAAAAGTTTCATATTCATTCTATTAGTGGTTGTGGTAAATTCTAACCTCCCGAAAACTATCTTGCAAACAATCCCATCCATTGATACAAAAACCGATTGGATAAACTTCCTTCCGCCGTAATCACAATTAAGTGTAGTAATATCTGGCTCTTCTTTTCGGGTACTAGTCGAGAAGAAATATGTTTATTTATATAATTTAGATAATGCGATATCTAGCATTGATAAATCTTTGTCACTGTCTTGATCTCGATCATAAATTAATTGACCATTCTTATTAATTGCGTAAACTCTAGGTATAGCTTTATAACTTCCATATGAATTGATTAAATCAATATCATTAAATATATGAATCCAATCCATTTGATATTCTTTAATCTTAGAAAGAAATAATGACTTGTCAGTATCATAGGAAATAAAGATAATCTCGAGATCTTTATATTTGCTTTTCAATGCTCGAATTGAAGGAATCTCATTTATGCAAGGAACGCACCAAGTTGCCCAAAAAACAACTAATACGTTACTTTTATGCTTATAATCAAGTAAGGAAACAAAATTATTAGCAATATCCTTCACTCTAAAAAATGGCAATTCTTCTCCTTTTTTAAAAGCTGTAAAACTGTTTAAATAATTTTTAATAAAAATGCCTTCTTCGCTATCAATATAAGATTTTGGAAATCTTTTAAAAACATTATATACAGATTTATTATCAATTAGATTAGATTTTAAAAGATTCCTTCTAAAATACCACTTTAAATAATAATCACTTGAATTCATAGAAATGTATTGCATTTCTTTTGTTGACAATGCTGAAAATTTAGAACGATAAATACTATCAATTAATGGTTTATTAATAAAAATACTATCTGAATACTTCTCAAGAAATTCTTTACACTCTTGAACTTCATTTTTTGTATATTCTAAAAGTTTATTTTTTTGAATTTTAAAATCATACGCATTTAATAATGTATAATTCAATTTAGTAGTTTCTGCGCTCGAATAGAAATACTTAATGACTGATGGTTGATCATTCACAAAAAATAGGTCATTAATTAATTCGCCATTACTTAGGTTATAACTAATCTTAATTGAAGCATATTCAGATATGAATTCTTTATTGATAAATCCGTCAATATCGTTATGTAATATATTTTCTTCTTTTTTCCCATCATCAAATAAAATCCTTAAAGTCTTTAACACAATATTTTTTGGAAGTATTATATGAGTATTAGTTTGTTTTTGAGAATAAGAAAATATTGAAATAAAAAGAGAGAAAGTGAAAAGATATAGTTTGTACATATTTAAATAATTGATTTCCTTCATCTTTTTATAGAGATGAGTAAACTTCTAGTATAATTTCCAAACTAAAAAAAATCACAGGGGGGTATTTTTACCCCCCGTAAGACCATAAAGTATTATTTAAACATAGAAACAACTAAGAGTATAGATTTTACCAAATAGTATACAATATATTTAACATACTGCCCTGCTTCATCATCCTAATTTTCAATAACTTCATGTACCCAATTGTTTAAAGTTTTACTGTTTGATTTTTTAATTGCTAAAATATTTAGATGCAAAAAGTAATGCTATGTGATGACTCTATAGAAGTCACGCAGCTATTGGGAAAGTCATTAAGAGAGCAAAGAATAAATGTTACCGATATAGTACATTCTGGTAAAACTTGTATTGATCTTATTGAAAATGGAATACCACCCGACTTATTAGTCTTAGACATCAGTATGCCAGAAATGCCTGGATATAAAGTAGCACAATATTTAAAAAAAACATTTCCATCAATTAAAATTCTGGTATTTTCTGTTCTTAACGACTACGATGCAGTAAAAGGAATGATTAGTTTAGGAGTGAACGGTTTTGCCTTTAAAAATATTAAACCCAGAGAGCTTGCTGAAATTATTCGAAAAATATTAAGTGGTCAAGAATACTATCCACCTGAATTTATGTTTAGCACTGAAGAAATTGAAACCATCAAGCAGCAAAAAATTTCCTGGGTTGAACAATTAACAAAAAAGGAAATTCAAGCTGCACAATTACTCGCTAATGATTTATCAAGAAAGCAAGTGGCCTCAGATATGGGAATCTCTGCCTCTTCGATTAATAAAAAAATGGAACGGATCTTTAAAAAAACCAATCAGAAAACCACCGTTGGTGTAATTAACTTTTTAAAAAAAGTGGGTATGATTCAATAGCCTAACGTTTCTCAAAAAACCACCACAAACGTTTGCGGGGTTTTACGGTATAATTCTTTCTTACATAAGTGCTGATATGGTGGCCTGCTTCATGTACATCATCAGTTAACAGAACCAGTTTTAAATCTTCTTTAGAAATAGTGCCTTGCTCTGCCATAAATGCACAATAATCCATTAAGGGCTGGTAGTATTCTTTCCCAAACAATACCATTGGAAAATCATTGATGGTCTTGGTTTGGATCAAGGTTAATGCTTCATAAAACTCATCCATGGTACCAAATCCGCCGGGCATACACACAAATGCATATGAGTATTTTACCAACATCACTTTGCGTACGAAAAAATATTTTAGGGTGATTGATTTATGAACATAGGGATTTTCATGTTGTTCAAAGGGCAGTTTAATATTAATGCCCACCGATTGTCCACCATTTTCAAAAGCGCCCCTATTGGCTGCTTCCATGATACCAGGGCCTCCTCCGGTAATAGTGGTAAATCCTAACTCTGCTATATGTTTCCCAATATCTTCTGCTGCTTTATAATAGGGATGATCTTCCTTGAATCTTGCACTCCCAAATACCGTTACACAGGGACCTAGAAAATGTAGAAAACGAAAAGACTTGATAAATTCCGAAAACACATCCCAAGCAAACTTCAACTCGTTAATTCTGGGTTTTGGACCATCTAAGTACACTGCTTCTTCTGGAGGAATGATTCTATCTAACCTTGTCTTCATTTTGACTTACATTTAATACTGAATTCAAATTAATACTTTCTTACAAGTCTAACTTAATAATTGTATCATTAGTTGTATGCAAAAATTAATTTTCACATTTTGTATAGCGTTAGCCAGCATGGTTGTTGCTCAATCACAAACGATTATTCAACCTGGAAACTTTCAATGCATTTCTTTGCATGGACCATTAATGTATTACTGGAACAATCCAACTATTGTTGCACAGTTTAGGCAAGACCTAAACCAACAACTACTTGCTAAAAAAGGATATTCTTTAGGAACCAACCAAATTCAATTTTCGCTTTTAAAAAATATCAAAGAATTCAACAGTAGCAACAAGAATACCACAAGCTTCCCAGTCATTCATTTGAAGCTAGCTGAATATCCCGCCAGCTTATACCTCAAACAGTTTTATCCTGATCTACTGAAAGACTCTAGTCAGCAAAGTATACAATCTGTTCTTATAGTAGAATTGAGTATACAAACAAATAGCAGTTCTGAACTCCTCAATAGAAGTCTTGAAGTTTTTATTAAGAAAAGCAATGCCATCGGCTTTGGCATTCCGTTTAATAATTTGCATTTAAGTGCAAAAGGATTTAGTGAATTGATGAAAAAATCTGTTGAAATTATTTTAGATAGCACCAATGAAAGTGAACAAATTGAATTAAAAGCATCTCCTCCTTTTATGGGTGATAATTTTATTATTGGTACCATCACAAACCTACCTAGAATTGCAATTGAAAGCAAGGGGCTCTTCAGTAAGTATGTATTCAATGGCAAAACTGAATTAATAAGATGGGATGAACAACGATACCAAGAAATTACTTTGCGTGGCAAAAATAAAACCATTTTATCCCCTTTGCTTTATAGTAGCTTCATTGCAATGGAAAAAGAAAACCCGCAAGCAGTATTTGTTTTTCTGATGCAAGAAGCCAGGAATATCGTTTTAAATAAGAATTATCTATTAGTAATTCCAGCTCGTGTTTCTGCGAATACTAATATTAGAATTACGAATATGCCGATTGTAGAACCTTTAAAGGGCAATCATAATTTTATGATTCATGATAAAGATACCATTGCTCAATTTAATATTGAAACTGATCAACTAGACAGTACTAAAAAAATATATCCTTTTTTATCGAGCAATGGAATTGACAGTAATTCATTAACCAGGATCAACGACTTAAACAATGTGGTTAATTTTTCTTCTTTGTATAGCTTGAAAGGAAAAATCCGCAACCAACCTTTTAAAATTGTAGTTAATGAATTCTTTAGAGAAATATATTTAAACAATGAAAGAATAGGGCTCATTGGGGGAATGCAACAACCCGAAAGGATGGTTATCTTTGATTCAACTTTATCAAACGATTTGATAAACGAATTAATTTTACTCAGTTATAATCGTTTCTTACAATAGTTTTTATGCGTATTATTTCATACAACGTGAATGGCATCAGGGCTGCCATAAAGAAAGGCTTTGACGAATGGCTGCTGTCTGATCCTGCTGATATTATTTGCTTGCAAGAAAGTAAAGCTACCCAAGAAGATGTTGACCATACTGTTTTTGATAAAGCAGGTTATCATAGCTATTGGTTTACTGCACAAAAAAAAGGTTATAGTGGGGTGGTCATACTCACAAAAATTAAACCCGATGCAGTACACTATGGCAGCAATATGGAACAGAGTGATATGGAGGGTCGTGTAATCCGTGCAGATTTTGGTGAAATCACTATAGTTAATGCTTATTATCCTTCTGGTACCAGTGGCGATGAAAGACAAGCCTATAAATATATATGGCTAAACCAGTTCCAAGCTTTTTTAGATGAGTTAAAAAAAACCAGGCCTCATTTAATTGTAGTAGGCGATTATAATATTGCGCACGAATCAATCGATATTCATGACCCAAAGGGCAATAAAAAATCATCTGGATTTTTACCCGAAGAAAGAGCATGGATGACCCAATTCTTAAACAATGGATGGGTAGATAGTTTTAGGCAATTGCATCCAGAAACTACGGGTGCTTATAGTTGGTGGAGTCAGCGTTTCCCCTCTGTCCGCTTAAACAACAAAGGCTGGAGAATCGATTATATCTGCCTAACCCAAGAACTGGGCAAAAAATTAAAAGCTGCTGCTATTTACCCCAATGTTAAACATAGCGACCACTGTCCTATTTATGCTGAAATCAATTAATCATGTTTATATATAATGTAACAACCAAAGTAGCACACTCCATTCATACCGATTGGTTTCATTGGATGAAAAACGAACATATTCCTGCAGTTATGGCAACAGGTTGCTTTACCCATTTTCAATTTGTTCGTTTATTAGAAACCGACGAGGAAGATGGCATTACCTATGCTGTGCAATACCATGCTGAAGCCAAGGCCGATTATAACCGCTACATAGAATTGCACGCACCCACTCTGCGCAACGATTCTATTCTGAAATGGGGCAACCAAATGATGGCTTTTAGGTCAATTATGCAGGTTGTGAATTGAGTGTGGATAGTTTTAGAAAACAAATTTGGTATTTAAAAATCTTCCTTATATTCCTTTGAAACCCTTACGGGTATTGAATTGCAGAACAAATTCAATGAAATCCTTTACCATAAAGGGTTTCATTGAATTATAATGTGAAAATGACACAATAATCATTTGTGTTAAATCCTTGCTATCCCTTTATCTATAAGGGTTTTAAGCGAAAGAAACTAATCTAGAAAAAAGAATAAAAATTTTGTTGGTAGCTAAAAGCCAATAAATTTGTTCTGTTATCAAAAAACACTTTAAAAAATACATTCTATGAACAAAGCTGAATTGATCGCACACTTAGCTGATGATGCGGGTATCACCAAAACACAAGCAAACGCTACTTTGGATTCTTTTATTGATGCGGTAACTAAAACGTTGAAGAAAGGTGATAAAGTAACTTTAGTAGGTTTCGGTACTTTCTCTGTATCTAAGCGTGCTGCTCGTACTGGTCGTAACCCTCAAACTGGTGAGACTATTAAGATTAAAGCTAAGAAAGTTGCTAAGTTTAAAGCTGGTAAAGAATTAAGCGGTAAGTTATAATTTTTGCCTTCCAAAAAGAATTGAACCCCGCTTTCGCGGGGTTTTTCTATTTTTACACTTTATTAAACAACTTATTCAATTATTTATCATGGGTAGAGGTGACAAAAAAACAGCTAAAGGAAAACGTTTCCAAGGGTCTTTCGGTAAGTCTAGACCAGCTAATCCTGTTGCAGCAAAAAAGGCAGCAGCAAAAAAAGCAGCAACAAAAGCTTCTTAATTCAATAACAAGTGGGTCAGTACCGCTACGCGGAGTTGCTGATCCACTTATTGTATTATCCTTTTACGCCCGACGCAATTTTTTCAATTGCAGCCACTAATACGTCTAAGTCTGCTATTCGCGTATACACATGCGGCGTTATTCTTACACAACTGATATTCTCCCATACTATGCCTACGGTATGTATTTTATAGGTATTGTACAATTGTTGGTCTAATTGTGCCGGAGTTAAGCCCTTGATGCTTACTCCACAAATAGCACAGGAATAGCCGGGTTTCAAAGATGTGTGTAATTGCACCCCCGGTATATTTTGAACTCGACTGGCCCAATAATTTTTTAAATACCGAATTCTTTCTTCTTTTCTTTTACTGCCAATGGCTGTATGAAATGCAATGGCTTCCCCAATGCCTTGTTCTATTGGAAAGCTTCGTGTACCAAGGGTTTCAAACTTTCGAATATCTGGGCTCTGCGGTTTATCATTGCATACCAAGGGCCATATCTTGGCTATATGTTCTTTCTTAACCCATAACATGCCCGATCCAATAGGAGCACTTAAAAACTTATGCAAGCTGGTGCCAAAATAATCGCATTCTAAATCGGGTATAGCAAAATCGAGCAAACCAAATGAGTGTGCGCCGTCTACAATCACTTCTAACCCTCTTCGATGCGCCATTTGACAGATCTTTTTAACGGGTAAAATTTGCCCTACCCAGTTAATGATATGGGTCACATGCAGAATCTTGGTTTTAGGGGTGATGGCTTGTTCAAATGCTTTCACAATGGTTTCATCGTCTTCAATTGGAAAATCAAAACTGATTTGTTTGTATACAATCCCATCTCGCAATGCCCGTTGCCGCCAAGCCTGTATCATATTGGGGTAGTCTTGCTTGGTGCCAATTACTTCATCGCCTTTTTGCAAATTGAGTCCAAAAATGACCGTGTTCAGTGCTTCTGTGGCATTTCTGTTCACTGCAATTTCTTCTGGTGAACAGCCTGCTAGCAAAGCCAATTTTTGCCTGAGGGGCTCCCTACCTTGGTCTAAAATCCGCCACATAAAATAAGAGGGGCCCTGGTTCGATAATTGATTGTAGCGTTCTACTGCTCGTTGCACAACGCTGGGCGATGGGCTTACCCCGCCATTGTTCAGATTGATGAAATTAGAGGGTACCGTATAAGCTTGTTGTATCACCTGCCAGTAATCTTCGTCCGATGCAGCAATAATTGGGTTATCTGAAGTGATTGCAGCCGCCGCTTTAAACTGAGCAGCTTGTAATTGATTGAAAAAGCCATAACCAGCAAATACGCCGGCCATTGCGCCTGCTTTCTTGATGAAATTCCTTCTTGGCTCCACGGGTTTAATTTTAACGCTTAAGTTAAACATTATCCTCAGAAAACGGTTATATCTTTGTGCTTTAATACACCGAATATGAAGAAGAAAGGGCTGTTTTTACTATTGATGGTAGTTTTTCTTTTGGCAACTGAATCTATTCAAGCCCAGTGCTCTATTTGTACCAAAACAGCTTCTCAATTAGGTGAAGGCCCTGCTAAGGCTTTAAACTCTGCTATCATCTACTTAGCATTTGCGCCTATTGCCATCATGGGCTTTATTGGTTTCCGTTGGTGGAAAAAAGAACAAACCATTATTGCGGCGGAAGAGGGTCGGAACAGCTAAGTAGCTCAAATCTCGCTAAGAAAAACAGCTGATTTATATCAAATCATCATTAATAAACACCAGATTTTCGTCTGAAAAGGAAAACGAGAAATTGTATTTGCTAATCGCGGCGAATACCGATTTGGAACTGCCTTTTTTCATTTGATCGTGCAGCTCAATTACAATTGATTTTGTTAAAGGCAACCAATATTCATAATTGCTTTCAAAAACTTCTTTTTCAGCACCTTCGATATCAATTTTCAACAGGTCAATATGTTCCCATTCTTGCTCTTGCATAATGGTAGCAATTGAAATAGCAGAAATTGAATTTGGATGATCAGGAACTGTTTCTTGGACCATAAAAGAATTTTCTATAGCTCCTGAATCAATAATAGTCAGATGAACATCTTTATTCCACAGGCCTTTAAGTAAAGGCTTCACATTTGGGTAAGATGCAATGTTTTTGGATAAAATCGCAAAATTTTCTTTACTAGGCTCAATTGCCACTATTGAACTATTCACAAACCGTTGTGAAAAATAAACAGAAGCCAACCCAATATTAGCACCGGCATCTATGATGTTTTTTATTTCAAAGGGAAAATGAATATCATATTGGTTTCGTAAAAAGACCTGATCAAAAGTAAAATAATCAGTTGTATGGGGTCGTAGATAAAAAGGGCCTTTATACTTTGAAGTATTTAAAACGCCAGATGGTTTTATTTTAACCTTTATGTAAAGTTTAATTGCATCAATTAAACCAAACGCTTTCACCATTTTTTTAAAGCGAGATGCCATACAGATCCTATAAATATTTATTAGTAAAATGAAGTGATCTACAATATAGGCTATAGATATTTCAATATTTGATGAAATTAAACATTATAGCTTATTTTGTTGACATAATTATAGCCATATTCACCAAAAATGACTCATCAACAAGCAATAGTTAGTATTGTTATACCCTGTTATAATCATGGAGAATATCTTCAAGAAGCATTAGATAGTATCGATATTGATAACATAAACTACCAAATTGAAATCATTATAGTAGATGATGGATCTTCGGATCATAGAACACTTGAAAAGTTAGAAAGCTTAAAGCAATTAAACTATACCATCATTCATCAAGAAAATGGTGGACCTGGCAAAGCACGTAATACTGGGATAAATATTGCAGTGGGGAAGTTCATTTTACCATTAGATGCAGATAATAAAATAAAGCCTGATTATATAAATAAAGCTGTCCCCATTTTAGAAAGAAATCAGGCAGATATTGTATATGCTGTTCCTGAATTTTTTGGAGACACTTCAAATAAGAAGCGTCAATTTAAAGTTCGCCCCTTTGATGATTTAGGACTTGTTACAGGAAACTGTGCAGACGCTTGTGCAATTTTCAGAAAAGAAGTATGGATAAAAAATGGCGGCTATGACGAAGCGATGCCTTATTTTGGGTTTGAAGACTGGGAGTTTTGGATCAATGCTTCAAAAAATAATTTCACCTTTCATTTCATCAAAGAGAAGTTATTTTTTTATCGAATAGACAATAATTCGATGATTTCTCAATTTAACAACGCCGAAAGAAATGTTCTAATGCATCGCTACTTAGCCAAAAAGCATGCTGATTTTTTTCTCGAGAAACTAGTCAAAATTACCTACATAAGAGAACGATATTTTTATGATCTAATGCGTTTTCCAATAACACCAATCATTTATTTATTATACTGGTTAGGTATACTTGAAAACACAACATTAAGGGCAAAAAAGAAATATGCACACTACGAGGTCTTTAAAAATGAGTAGTTTGATTAATAATTTATGTTTAGAAAATGATTATTGAAAAAAAACAGTCGAATAGCGTTAATCATAATGAGGCATTCACCTTTTCGATTATGATTCCTAGTTGGAATAATTTGCGATTCCTACAACTATGTATTGATAGTATTAAAAAGAATTCGGCCTTAAAGCATGAAATAATTGTTCATGTTAATGAAGGATCCGACGGCACAATTGAATGGATTAGGGCTCAAGAAGATATTAGTTACTCCTTTAGTAATGAAAATATTGGTGTTTGTTATGCACTCAATAGCTGTAGAACTTTAGCATCAACCGATTATTTATTATACATGAATGATGATATGTATGCTTGCCCAAATTGGGATTTACCTTTATTTGAAGAAATTAATAAAATTGGTCATAAATATTTTTTCTTATCAGCCACTGCAATTGAAGTTATAAAACAAAGCAACTGCTCTATTGAAAAAAATTATGGAACATCACCCCAAAATTTTAATGAAGCGCTACTCCTAAAAGAATTCAACGAATTACCGATGCAAGATTGGCAAGGAGCAACTTGGCCTCCGAATATAGTGCATAAAGATATTTGGGATCTTGTAGGTGGTTATAGTATTGAATTTAGTCCTGGAATGTATTCTGATCCAGACTTTTCAATGAAACTATGGAATATTGGTGTTCGCTATTTCAAAGGGATTGAAAAAAGTAGAGTATATCATTTTGGGTCTATCTCTGTTAAAAGAATTAAGAAGAATAAAGGTTACTATACATTTATTAATAAGTGGGGAATAACTTCTAGCACAGTTTCTAAGTATTATTTAAAAAGAGGAGAAAAATTTGATGGCCCTTTAGAAAAATCAATCATTCCTTTTAAAAATAGAATAAAGAATTATTTTAAAATTTTGGTGAGTACAATCGTGATTGGAAAAAATCGCTAGTCTATCTTAAAAAACATTTTTACACAAAAAAGCGCTTTCATTAAGCTTGACTTTTTTTTATACGCTAAAATAAGGTCTCTGTATTTAAAAAAAGTAGTCATTCTCGTCCAATTATTCTTAAGAGAAAAACTTTGATAACTTTCTAAAATTATTTTAAACACTGCTTTTTCGTGAACATTTTCTTCGGGGCACTTTTCATAAAGCAACTTCATTCTTTCCCGGATTTTATTTAATTTCTCCGCACGCGTGAATTTTAATTTTGGCGCATTCCGAGTAAAGGCGCTAATTGCGTTATGATTATGTTGCCTATAGAGCACGAGCGGCTCTTTTACATACTCAATTTTGCTATAACAAGTTGCAACAAACCCTAACCAAAAATCATGTGTAACCAAAGTAGGAAATGGAAGGCATTTATCTATCAAGCTTTTTTTAAATAGCATAGAATGGCCTGGTGCCCAAGCGCCTATAGTATACATTAAACAGCTTGTATAGGAAATTTGATTTTTAATATCAGACATATTGATGTTGAGGCTATTATCAGAAGCATCAATTAAAGTTGAATCGCTATAAACCATTAAATTATCTCCAATATGATCATATAATTTTTGTAGTTTATTGGGCAACCAAATATCATCCTGATCACAAGGAGCTATCAAATCACCATTGGTTAATGAAATTCCCCTCTCAAAATTTTTGATATAACCCAAATTTGATTCGTTCGTGTATAAAAAAATATTGGAATGCGCAGAAGAATATTGCTTTAGCAAATTGACAGTATTGTCTGTTGAACAATCATCGATTATTACAATTTCAATATTAGGGTAAGTTTGCGCTAATATGCTGTCGATCTGCTTACATAGAAACTGTTCGCCATTGTAAGTAGCAACCACTACAGAAATCAATGGGAAAGATGGCAGATTAGTCATATAAATAACGTTGCGTAAAACTAAACAAATTAAAGTCTGGGTTTAATAAGGCAACAGACAACTCCTCTTTTATCTCAGCTTTATTGAATTGTTTCATTCTATGCTTTTGAATTAGCTGATATACTCTTTCTGTCATTAACCATTGTTTACGATCATTTTCAACTAAAAAAGCTGAATCTATTTTCATAGCCAACTCTTCAATCCCCTGTTTGGTTGAAGCTACCGTTTTACAAATCGTTACATTTTTATGCTCATTGCTAACTGGAGCAATCATTAACTTTAAATTTCTTGCAAATAGATCGGCATCTGGCCGATCACTTTTATTTACAACAAAAATATCTGCAATTTCCATTAAACCTGCCTTCATAGCTTGTACTTCGTCTCCAGCTTCAGGAACTAATACAACAACAGTTAAATCTGCTAAACCAGCAATTTCAATTTCCGATTGCCCTACACCGACTGTTTCAACAATAATATGATCAAATGGCGCTGCTTGTAGTATTGCTGTTATTTCTATTATAGATGGATGTAGCCCACCTAAAGAGCCTCTTGTAGCCAATGATCTAATATATACATTTGGGTGATTGTACCACTCACTCATCCTGATTCTATCGCCTAATAATGCGCCGAAATTAAAAGGTGAAGACGGGTCTACACATAGCACAGCAACTTTTTGGCCGTTTTTTGTCCAATGCCCAATTAACCCATCCACTATTGTACTCTTCCCTGCTCCAGGAGGTCCTGTAATACCAATAACAGAACCACTCTTCATTTGCAATTGCTGCAAAAAAAGTAGAGACCCATTCACTTCGTTTTCTACTAACGAAATAGCCCTTGCAATTGATTTATGATTGCCAATTTGGATGCCAGATAATAATTCATTCCACATATCACCAATGTAAATGTAAATTTATGTTAACTGCATGTCAAATAAAGCAAAAAATATTTTATTAGGATTAGCCATCATTATGTTGGCTGGATTATTATGGAGTAGAGCCATCTTATCTATCAGTATGGGGTTGTTCTTGATTTATGCAGTTTACAATGCATATCATCAAAAATTAAAGTTGCTTTCTAACCCTTTATTCATTTGGTGTTTATGCCCATTTGCATTGATATTAATGGGTATTTATCAAGATGGATTTAACCCCAGCAATCTGCAAATTTTGTTAGGGATATTGGTTTATCCCATCGCAGGCATTACGGCTATTGCTGGTGAAAAATATTCTTTTACAAAAACAATTTCCCAACCTTGGATACATGCTGCATTAATTGCTTTATTGTACCCGTTGGGATGGTTTGTATTGCATGCTAGTGAAGCATTTGAGCTATATGGACAAGGTAGAACATTGCCGGTATTCATGGATACGGATCATGTACGTTTCAGTATTTTTTTGTGTAGCGCTTTGTTGTTTACCCTCTTACCAGTTAGTAATGCACGGTATAAAAAAACATCTTTTGCTATTTTATTGGGTGCTATTATTTTCCTCTCAGTAAGAACTGGCTGGGTCATTGCAGCTATTATTGTAACTGGTTATGGGATACATTATTTGAAAAAAAAGCCGCTACTAGATCGGCATCGCAATCGCAACATATTGATTGCAATAATTGCTTTAGTCACCATTTTTGTAATAACACCCACTATCCAACAAAAAATCAGGTACACGATTTACGATTGGAATAACTACAATACAAAAGGATATGATTCCACTTATTCCGATGGAGTAAGACGGGCCATTAATGCTGTTGCTTTGAAAGCGATATCCGAAGACCATGCAAGCGCAATTGGTTGGTCTGCTATTCCATCCACCCTTCAACAAAAATTCACCCAGGTATTAAATGGTCAAAAAACCCAATACGGTTGGCCCTTTAATCAATGGTTATTTTGGTGGATGGGAAGTGGTTGGTGGGGAATGGTTTTGTATTCTTTATGGTTGTTCTACCCTGCTTGGTATGGATATAAGCACAATAATCCTTTTCTCATTATTTGGACATTGGCGATTGCATTTTCATGCCTAGTAGAAACCACTTTGAATTATCAATATGGAGTATTACTACATGTTTGGCCGATAATGATATGTTGGTATAAAAAAAATAGCGACTCCAAAATTTGAAGTCGCTATAGAATCAACTATATGAATAAGTTCTTACTTAAAATAGTAGCGAACAAATTCTCCAAATCCAATTGTATTCATACCTGATATGCCAGAACCAGCACCAAATACACCGGCTGGGAAAGCCTCATATTTTTTAGTGCCTACATGTATATCTACTCCAAAATCATAAGCTTGATTGGTAGCAAGTGGCGCTCCAAATAATGCTTCTATTTCAGCAGCGGTTACAGAGAAAGTAGATGGCAACGAAGTTATATTCGTTTTAAATACCCTCACATTTGTATTGTTTGCAACACCAGTTATAGTAGTCATTGTATTTTTCCTTACAGAAATATCAATCTTAGTGGGAAGTGGTGTGCCAGGAAAGAAAGCTGACGCAACAAACTTGCCTTGAAATGATCCAGCAGAAGCCAAAGGAATTTGAACAGACAGCACATTATTAGGCCCTGTTTCAAAATTTACGCTGATGGCAGGAACGTCTTCAATGCCAATTCTTTTTGGAATAGCCCCGTCGTCTTTTGAACAACTGGTCATAAAAGTAAAGCTCCCAAAAATGATTGCTGATAGTATAGCTATTTTATTAATTTTCATAATCTATTTGTTTTAAAAGGGTTCGATTAAA
>QLAH01000413.1_pt1 | contig 23436 bp, 34 predicted proteins | sample 4693081 | NCBI WGS metagenome assembly QLAH01 (sample SAMN09425401, study PRJNA476045) | Lake water metagenome, whole genome shotgun sequencing project.
TCCTGCTGCGCGGCACCAAGCGTGAAGAAGTCGAGCGCGGCCAGGTGCTGTGCAAGCCCGGCACCATCAAGCCGCACACCCACTTCACCGGCGAGGTGTACGTGCTGTCCAAGGACGAAGGCGGCCGCCACACGCCGTTCTTCAACAACTACCGTCCGCAGTTCTACTTCCGCACCACCGACGTGACGGGCTCCATCGAGCTGCCAGCGGGCAAGGAGATGGTGATGCCGGGCGACAACGTGTCGATCACGGTCAAGCTGATCGCCCCGATCGCCATGGAAGAAGGGCTGCGCTTCGCCATCCGCGAAGGCGGCCGTACCGTGGGCGCCGGCGTGGTTGCCAAGATCCTCGACTGATAAAGGCGCTGATCATGAGCAAGCAAAAAATCCGTATCCGCCTCAAGGCGTTCGATTACAAACTGATCGACACCTCCGCTGCCGAAATCGTCGATACCGCCAAGCGCACCGGTGCAATCGTCAAGGGCCCGGTCCCGCTGCCGACCCGCATGAAGCGTTTCGACATCCTGCGTTCGCCGCACGTCAACAAGACCAGCCGCGACCAGTTCGAGATCCGCACCCACCAGCGTCTCATGGACATCGTCGACCCGACCGACAAGACGGTGGACGCCCTGATGAAGCTGGACCTGCCGGCTGGCGTGGACGTGGAAATCAAACTGCAGTGATGCGGTTCATGTGAGTGTGTCGCGTTGTCGAAGCGCGACACGCTTGCATATTTCCTGCCCGCGGGTTAAACTCGCAGGCTTCGCGGCTATTTGGCGGCGAAATTTTTCATTATCAGACCTGGCCAATTGCAGTCAGGAACGGAGAAAACAATGAGTCTGAGCAACTCTCTCGGGTTGTTGGGCCGCAAGGTGGGCATGATGCGCCTCTTCACCGAAGACGGGGACGCAGTGCCCGTCACGGTGGTCGACGTGTCCAACAACCGCGTGGCACAAGTCAAAACCCAGGCCAACGACGGCTACGACGCCCTTCAGGTGGCGTATGGCAAGCGTCGCGCATCGCGCGTGAGCAAGCCCGAGGCCGGTCATCTGGCCAAAGCCGGTGTCGAAGCCGGTGAAATCCTCAAAGAATTCCGCGTGAGCGCCGAAATCGCTGGCAAGTATGCCGCGGGTGCCGTGTTGCCGGTGGCAGAGCTGTTCGCAGTCGGCCAGAAGGTGGACGTGCAAGGCACCTCGATCGGTAAAGGCTTTGCTGGCACCATCAAGCGCCACAACTTCGCCTCCCAGCGTGCGTCGCACGGCAACAGCCGTTCGCACAACGTGCCGGGTTCGATCTCGATGGCTCAGGATCCGGGTCGCGTGTTCCCGGGCAAGAAAATGACCGGCCACATGGGCGACGAAACCGTGACCACCCAGAACCTGGATGTGGTGCGTGTCGACGCCGACCGTCAGCTGCTGCTGATCAAAGGTGCCGTTCCGGGTTCCAAAGGTGGCTTCGTCACCGTGCGCCCCGCCGTCAAAGCTGCCAGCAAAGGAGCTAACTGATGCAAGTTGAACTCCTGAACGACCAGGGTCAGGCCGCTTCCACGGTGGAAGTGCCCGAGACCGTGTTTGGTCGTGATTACAACGAATCGCTGATTCACCAGCTGGTGGTGGCTTATCAGGCCAATGCGCGTCAGGGCACCCGTGCCCAGAAAGACCGTGCCACCGTCAAGCACAGCACCAAGAAGCCTTTCCGTCAGAAGGGCACGGGCAATGCACGTGCCGGCATGACCTCCTCCCCGCTGTGGCGTGGAGGCGGCAAGGTCTTCCCGAACAGCCCCGAAGAGAACTTCAGCCAGAAGCTGAACAAGAAGATGTACCGTGCCGGTATGGCTTCGATCTTCTCGCAACTGGTTCGCGAAGGCCGTCTGGCGGTGGTGGACTCCATCAAGCTGGAAGCGCCCAAGACCAAGCTGCTGGCCGACAAGTTCAAAGCCATGAACCTGAAGTCCGTGCTGGTCATTGCCGATGAAGTCGACGAGAACCTGTACCTGGCTTCGCGCAACCTGCCCCATGTGCTGGTGCTGGAGCCGCGTTACGCCGATCCGCTGTCGCTGGTTCACTACAAGAAAGTGATCGTCACCAAAGGTGCCATCGACAAACTCAAGGAGATGTTCGCATGAGCAACGTCCAGTTTGACGAAGGCCGCCTGATGCAGGTGCTGGTCGCACCCATCGTGTCCGAAAAGGCCACCCAGGTTGCCGAAAAGAACAACACCGTGCTGTTCAAGGTGCTGCAGGACGCCACCAAGCCTGAAATCAAGGCCGCCGTGGAGCAACTGTTCAACGTGAAGGTGCAAGCCGTCAACGTCCTGAACCAGAAGGGCAAGACCAAGCGCTTTGGCAAGACCGTTGGCCGTCGCGACCACGTGCGCAAAGCCTACGTGACGCTGCAGCCAGGTCAGGAACTCAACTTTGGTGGGGAGGCCGTCTGATCATGGCAGTCATCAAGATGAAACCCACTTCACCCGGCCGTCGCGGCATGGTGAAGGTCACCCGTGAGACCCTGCACAAAGGCTCCGGTTACGCGCCCCTGCTCGAACCCAAGTTCCAGAAAGCCGGTCGAAACAACAACGGTCACATCACCGTCCGCCACAAGGGCGGCGGCAACCGTCACCACTACCGCGTGGTCGATTTTGTCCGCAACAAGGACAACATTCCCGCCAAGGTGGAGCGTCTCGAGTACGACCCGAACCGCACGGCGCACATCGCCCTGCTGTGCTACGCCGATGGCGAGCGCCGCTACATCATCGCCCCGCGTGGCGTAGAAGTCGGTGCCACGCTGCTGAGTGGTTCCGAATCCCCGATCCGCGTGGGCAATACCCTGCCGATCCGGAACATTCCGGTGGGTTCGACCATCCACTGCATCGAGCTCAAGCCGGGCAAGGGTGCGCAAATCGCTCGTTCTGCCGGTGCTTCGGCCGTGCTGCTCGCCCGCGAAGGCGTTTACGCACAGGTGCGTATGCGCTCCGGTGAAGTGCGCAAGATCCACGTCGATTGCCGCGCCACCATCGGTGAAGCCTCCAACTCCGAGCACAGCCTGCGTCAGCTGGGCAAAGCCGGTGTGAAGCGTCACATGGGTATCCGTCCGACCGTCCGTGGTGTGGCCATGAACCCGATCGACCACCCGCATGGTGGTGGTGAGGGCCGTACCGGCACCGGTATGCCGCCGGTCGATCCGTGGGGCAACCTGACCAAGGGTTACCGCACCCGCAACAACCGCCGCACGCAGACCATGATCGTGTCGCGTCGCAAGAAGTAAGGGGTTGACGAAATGACTCGTTCTCTCAAAAAAGGTCCCTTCGTTGACCATCACCTGCTCGCCAAGGTCGAGAAGGCCGTGGCCACCAAGGACAAGAAGCCCGTCAAGACCTGGTCGCGCCGCTCGATGATCCTGCCCGAGTTCATCGGGCTGACGATCGCCGTGCACAACGGCAAGCAGCACGTGCCCGTTTACGTGACCGACCAGATGGTGGGTCACAAGCTGGGCGAATTTTCGCTGACCCGGACTTTCAAGGGTCACCCCGGCGACAAGAAAGCCAAGAAGTAAGGACACACCATGGAAACACGCGCTATTGTTCGCGGCGTTCGCCTGTCGGTCGACAAGGGCCGTCTGGTGGCGGACCTGATTCGCGGCAAAAAGGTGGACCAGGCCCTGAACATCCTGTCGTTCACGCAGAAAAAAGCGGCCGGCATCGTCAAGAAAGCCCTGGAATCCGCCATCGCCAACGCCGAACACAACGATGGTGCCGACATCGACGAACTGAAGGTGAAAACCATTCACGTCGAACAGGGCACCACGCTCAAGCGTTTCACGGCCCGCGCCAAAGGCCGCGGCAACCGCATCAGCAAACCCACCTGTCACATCTACGTGACAGTTGGCAACTGAGGCCTGAAGGAAGACTATGGGACAGAAAATCCATCCTACCGGCTTCCGCCTGGCGGTCAGCCGCAACTGGTCCAGCCGCTGGTATGCCAGCAACCGCGATTTCGCGGGCATGCTGGCCGAAGACATCAAGGTCCGTGAGTACCTGAAAGAGAAGCTGAAAAACGCCGCGGTCTCCCGTGTCGTCATCGAGCGTCCCGCCAAGAACGCCCGCATCACCATCTACTCGGCCCGTCCGGGTGTGGTGATCGGCAAGAAAGGTGAAGACATCGAGAAGCTGAAGAAGGACCTGGCTGCCAAGCTGGGGGTGCCGGTCGCTGTCAACATCGAAGAAGTGCGCAAGCCCGAAGTCGATGCCAAGCTGATCGCCGACTCCATCACCCAGCAGCTGGAAAAGCGGATCATGTTCCGTCGTGCCATGAAGCGCGCCATGCAGAACGCCATGCGTCTGGGTGCCCAGGGCATCAAGATCATGTCTTCTGGCCGTCTGAACGGTATCGAAATTGCCCGTACCGAGTGGTACCGCGAAGGCCGAGTGCCTCTGCACACCCTGCGTGCCGACATCGACTACGGTACCTCGGTGGCCCAGACCACTTATGGCGTCATCGGCGTCAAGGTGTGGGTGTACAAGGGTGACAACCTGGGCCGCAACGACGCCCCTTCGCTGGACAGCACCCCGCGTCCTGAAGAAGAGCGTCGTCCGCGTGGCCCGCGCCGCGATGGACGTGGCGACAACCGCGGCGAACGCCGTGGCGGTGCTGCCCGTCGCGGTGCCACCACCAACGCCGCCCCGGCCGACGGCAGTGACAAGCCTCAGGCCTAAGGAGTAATCAACATGTTGCAACCTGCTCGCCGTAAATACCGTAAAGAGCAAAAAGGCCGCAATACGGGTGTTGCCACCAGTGGCGCCACCGTGGCCTTTGGCGATTTCGGCCTGAAGTCCACGGATCGTGGCCGTCTGACGGCACGCCAGATCGAATCCGCACGTCGTGCGATTTCCCGTCACGTCAAGCGTGGCGGCCGCATCTGGATCCGTGTGTTCCCCGACAAGCCGATTTCCAAGAAGCCTGCTGAAGTCCGCATGGGCAACGGCAAGGGTGGCGTGGAATACTACGTCGCTGAAATTCAGCCCGGCAAGGTGCTGTACGAGATCGTGGGCGTGCCCGAGCAACTCGCTCGTGAGGCCTTCACCCTCGCCGCCGCCAAGCTGCCGCTGCGCACGACCTTCGTGACCCGCATGTTGGGCCAGTGATCAGGAGAAATGTATGAAAGCTGCTGAACTGCGCCAGAAAGACGTTGCCGGCCTGCAAGCCGAGGTGAAGTCCCTGCAAAAGGCTCACTTCAACCTGCGTATGCAAAAAGCCACGCAACAGTTGAACAACACGAACACGCTGCGTCAAACGCGCCGCGCCATCGCCCGTGCCAAAACCATCCTGGCACAAAAGCAAGCCGCCGGCCAATAAGGAGTGAACCATGACGGAAGCACAAATCTCCCGCAAGCGCACCCTCGTTGGTAAAGTGGTGAGCGACAAGCGAGCCAAAACCGTGACGGTGCTCGTCGAGCGTCGCGTCAAGCACGAGCTTTACGACAAGATCGTGATCAAGTCGAGCAAGTACCACGCGCACGACGAAAACAGCGAATACAAGCTGGGTGACATCATCGAGATCACCGAAAGCCGTCCGCTGTCCAAAACCAAGAATTGGGTGGCCACCCGTCTGGTCCAAAAGGCCGCACTGGTGTGAATCCCATTCGTTGCTCTCGGGCACGATTCTGAAAAACGACCGACAATCTCGGTCGTTTTTTCATTCTGGAGACACCATGATCAAAGTCGGAGAAAAGCTGCCTTCCACCACCCTGATGGAATACAGCGAGGTCGAGGGCAACGGTTGCAGCATCGGGCCCAACCCGGTGGACGTGACCAAAGCCACCGCGGGCAAGACGATTGCCCTGTTTGCGCTGCCGGGTGCGTACACCCCCACCTGTTCGGCCAAACACGTGCCGGGTTATGTGGAGCACCATGATGCCCTGAAGGCCGCCGGTGTCGACGAAATCTGGTGCGTCAGCGTGAACGACACATTCGTGATGGGCGCCTGGGCACGCGATCAGCAAACCGCTGGCAAGGTGCGCATGCTCGCCGATGGCAGTGCCGACTTCGCCAAGGCCACGGGCCTGACGCTGGATCTCACCAGCCGTGGCATGGGGTTGCGCAGCAACCGGTATTCCATGCTGGTGAAAGACGGCGTGGTCACGACCCTGAATGTGGAAGGGCCGGGCAAATTCGAGGTGTCCGATGCCGCCACGATGCTGGCTCAGGCCCAATCAGCCTGATGATCCTGTCATCACCAGGGTGATCACAACTGCACCTTGAGGTAATGAGCCCCCGGCAGGGGGTTGTGATAGTAAGGAGCGATCTCTTCGAAGCCGGCCTGGGCATAGAGTGCCCGGGCGGTTTCCATGTCGTTCAGGGTGTCCAGCAGCATCACGTCGTAGCCGGCCTGGCGGGCATGCATCAGGGTGTGATCCACCAGCAGGCGCCCGATCCCGAAACCCCGGAATGCCCGTCGGACGAAAAGCCGCTTCATCTCGCAGGCATTGGCGTAATCGCAGTCACGCAAGGGCCGAAAAGCACAGCAACCAGCGGCTTCTTGACCGATGGTGGCCAGCAGCAACTGGCCGTGAGGCTGTCGGTATTCACCCGGCAGGGTCTGGAGTTCTTGTTCGAAACCCTGGAAGCACAGATCGATACCGATATCGGTCTGGTACTCCAGAAACAGTTCGCGCAGGGTGTTAAGGCGTTCGCCGCTCTGAACCAGTGTGATGTGCAGGGAGGGCGATGGTTCGGGTGTGGGCTCGCCAGCGGGCAACGGGGAGTTCTCCATGGGCGAACTATACCCAAAAGCGAAACGGTGATCAGCCCCCCAGATCAATGATCATATAGGTGGCGATGGCTGCAAGGGCATAAAGCATGGCAGCCAGTACCCAGGTGCGCGAGTGGTCTGCCGATGGGGGCACGGCTTCGGGCAGCGCCTTGTCCCCGGTGACCATGGCCTTGACCAGCGCCTCGCGGAAAACGACCTTGTAAATCAGCAAAGCCAGCAGGTGAAGGGCCACGAGGGCGATCAGCATCAACTTGCCCCAGCCCTTGTGGTACTGCGAAGCCCAGGCAATGGTGTCGTGACTGGCGATCCGTGTCAGCGGGCCTGCATAGAAGATTTCGTCATCGGTCAGCAGCCCGGTGCTGACCTGCAGCCCCAGTACCAGCAGCAGTGCAAACACCGAGAGGGCACCCAGCGGGCTGTGGCCCACCCGGTGCATCAGCGGGCTGCGCCCTCTAAGGTAAGCCCATACAGCCGATGGGCGATAGACAAACTGCGGAAAGCGAGACCAGTAACCCCCCACCACGCCCCAGGCGAGCCGAAACAGCAGCAGCGAAATCACGAAGTAACCCAGCCGCATGTGCCACTCCATCCATCGGCCACCCACATTCCCGCTGATCACCAGGCCCATGACCGCAAGTACCAGCAGCCAGTGAAACAGTCGGGTGGGAGCGTCCCAGACGCGGACGAGGTGAGTGGAGGATGGTTCAGTCATTCCTGTGAAGTCTGGTGGGTTATGCCAAAAATGTCACACAACAGATGGGTCACAGCATACACTGGGTTGGCGAATCAGCCACCGGTGAACGGTTTATCCACACGAAGGAGTTCTCATGAAGATGCGTCAAGCCTTGTTCCTGTCTGCTGCCCTGCTGGCTTCTGCCGGTGCACAAGCCCAGTTTCAGAAGCCGGACGACGCGGTCAAGTACCGCCAGAGTGCCCTGTTTGTGATGGGGCAGCATTTTGGTCGGGTCGGTGCCATGGCCAACGGTCGTGTGCCATTTGACGCCGCGGTGGCCCAGCAGAACATGGAGGTGGTGATGGCCGTGGCCAGGTTGCCGTGGGCCGGTTTCACCCCCGACACCCAGAACGCCGAGATGAAAAATCGGGCGAAACCCAACATCTGGACCGAAAAAGCCAAATTCGACGAAGCGGGTCAGAATGCCCTGAAATCACTCGGTGAACTGCAGGCGGCCACCAAGACCGGTAACCTCGATGCCGTGAAGAAGGCGTTTGCCGATTCGGCAGCGTCCTGCAAGGCCTGCCACGACAACTTCCGCAACTGAATCCTCTGACGGCATGCCTCAGCTCTGCGCCAGCAGTTTCTCGATCAGCTGGTGCAGGGCCGTGAAATTCGGCTCACCCAGGTAGCGCTTCACGATCCGCCCTTGCTTGTCGACGATGTAAGTGGTGGGCGTCAGGCGAACTTCACCCCAGTCGCGGGCAATGTCACCCGTGTTGTCGAGCGCCACGCGAAAAGGCAGCTGGCGCGAGGTGGCAAAGTTGGCCACCCAGTCGGGTGGGTCGTAACTCATGGCCACGGCCACGGTCTCGAATCCCTGTTCCCGGTATTTGTTGTACGTGTCCACCAAAGCTGGCATTTCCTTCACGCACGACACACAAGTCGTGGCCCAGAAGTTCACCAGCGTGACCTTGCCCCGCAGATCCTGTGTCGTCATGGTGCTGCCATCGAGCAGGACGAAACGCGATTCGGGCGCCTGATTCTGGCTGGAGCAGCCGGTCAGGGCCACAGACAGCACGGCAGCCGCCAGACCTGCCTGAAATTGGCGGCGGTTCAAAGGGTTGTGGGTGGAGTTCATGGGCTAGCGTGATTCAGAGGTTGCGTATCCGGGCTCGGGCCGTGTCCAGGCGGGCTTGCAGGTACTCGCCGTAAAAGTCGGGCAGTGTCATGCCTTCCAGGCGCTCGGCAATTTCCTTGCCATCGTGATCGAGGAACAGCAGGGTGGGTGCCATGCGGACGCGCCACACGCGAGCCTGCTCGTGCGGAGTGGTGATGTTGCCCTGCAGATCCTGCAGAGGTGTCTTTCGGTCCAGCATATTGACCTGAACCGCGTACACTTCGCCCCTCTGGAACATGGGCCCGAGGTAGTTGTTTCGCACCACGTCACAGAAGGCGCAGCCTTTGAGGGTGACCATCACCACCAGCGGTTCGCGGCGACGCTTCGCGGTCTGGGCGGACGCGCGCAGCGAACCGGGTACCGGAAGAATCTCCGGCAAGCCATCGGGGTTGCTTTGGTGAGTGGTCATGGTGTGAAAAACATGTCTGGATGGATGCCGCCAGTGTGGCAAAGTTCACGGGTCGTCACGGGTCATCTCCACGAGTCTAACAACCCTTCCCATGTCACATTGTCCATCCCCTGTCGGGCGGTTCGTCTCCATGGTTGCCATCGGGCTGCTGCTGGCCGCCTGCACCCCCACCCACAACTGGCGTCAGGCCCGACACGAATCGGCGCCAGGGCGCTTGCTGTTGCCGTGCAAGCCAGAGAAAGCCGTTCGCGAAATACCGCTGCTGGGTCCGGGCCAGCCTGCGGTCGAACTCAGCATGCTCAGCTGCGACGTGGGCGATCAGACCTTTGCCTGGGGTGCGGTTCGTGTTCCCGATGGCGCAACTCCCGCCGTGGCCCTGCATGCCTGGCGCAGGGCGGGTTGGATCAGCCTCCAGCAAACCGTTCCGGTCGATCAGGCGGTCCCGGCCGGTTGGCAGCAGGTTGTCGCGCAGGTGCCAGGCAGCGCGGGTGCCGAACGCTGGACCGGTGCCGGACGCAATCACCGTGGCGCTACCATCGCTGTGCACGTGCAGTGGGCCTACACCCCGGGCTGGCTGCATCAGGTCGCCTTGTACGGCGGGGCACCCTCGCCCGATGTCGTGTCCACCCTGTTTGAAAGCCTGGATCTGCGTTGACCGAATCCTTTTCCCATGCACCATTGCCTCGCCGCCTGGCGGTGGCCGTGTTTCTCGCCTTTGCAGCGGCGTATTTCCTCTCGGCGCTGCTGCGGGCCATCACGGCCACGCTGGCCCCCACGCTGAGCGATGAGCTATCGCTGCAGGCAAGCGATCTGGGTCTGCTGGCGGGGGGGTACTTTCTCGGGTTTGCCGCCACCCAGTTGCCACTTGGCACCTGGCTGGACCGTTACGGGCCCAAACGGGTGATTCTGGTTTTCCTGACGGTGGCGGTGGTGGGTTGTGCGGCGTTTGCCTGGGCCACCAGTTTCAATGGGCTGCTGGCCGCCAGGGTGTTGACCGGGGCGGGCGTGAGCGCCTGTCTCATGGCTCCCCTGACCGGTTACCGCCGCTGGCTCAGCCCGGCCATGCAGCTCAGGGCCAATGCCTGGATGCTCATGACCGGCTCATTCGGTATGGTGGCCGCCACCCTGCCGGTGCAGTGGCTCATGCCGCAGGTGGGTTGGCGTGGCCTGTTCTGGCTGCTGGCCGCTGGTCTGGTCCTCTGCATGGTCTGGCTGCTCTGGATCGTGCCCGCCTGGACGCCAGATCGACGGAGTGGGGAAGCGTCAGTGTCCCCCTCGCAGCCGGTTTCCACCTCCTCGGGGTATGTCGAGGTCTGGCGTCACCCGTATTTCCGCAAGATGAGCCTGATCGGTTTTTTCAACTACGGCGGCATGGTGGCCATCCAGACACTGTGGGCCGGCCCCTGGCTGGTCCGGGTCGTCGGTGAGACGCCGCAGGCATCCGCGGGCGGGCTGTTCTGGATCAACCTGAGCATGCTGGTGACTTTCTGGAGCTGGGGCATGATCACGCCCTGGCTGGCACGCCAGGGGGTCCGGGTGGAGTCGCTCATCGCCTGGGGCTTGCCGCTCACCTTCGTGGTGCTGGGCTGGAACGTGATGGCTGGCGCCCAGACCAGCTGGGTCAACTGGGCTGCTTTCTGCGTGCTGTCCACCTGCGTGTCGCTGTCTCAGCCGGCGGTGGCGATGGCATTTCCGTCTTCCATGGCAGGTCGTGCGCTGTCGGCTTTCAATCTGGTGATTTTTGCGGGCATTTTCGTGGTGCAGTGGGGGCTGGGCCTGCTGGTCGACGGTTTCCAGGGGCTGGGATGGCCCGTAGCCGATGCCTTCCGGGGCGCCATGGGGGTGTATCTGCTGATTTGTGTGCTCTCTTACGGGTATTTCCTGTCCGTCAAGGCCCATAATCGCCCTTCATGAACGGGATTCTTGTCATTGCGCACGCGCCACTCGCCTCGGCCCTGCGGCAGTGCGTGCTGCACGTGTTTCCCGATGCCGACGCCCACCTCGCCGTGCTGGATGTCCCGCCCAATCAGCCACCCGACGAAACCCTCCAGCAGGCGCGTCAGCTCATGGACATGCAGGGCATGCCGCACACGCTTGTGCTGACCGACGTTTTCGGGGCCACCCCCTGCAACGTGGCCACCCGGCTGGTGGACGGTGTGCGGGCCCGGCTGGTGACGGGCGTGAATCTGCCCATGCTGCTGCGTGCCGTGTCGTACCGTCACGAATCGCTCGACGCGCTCGTCTCGCGAGCCATGCTGGGCGGTACGCAGGGCGTGATGCCGGTCTCGGTCACGGCGCAGCAAAACCAGAATCGACGCACCACCCATGATCAGAACCACCGCGACCATCAGCAATAAGCTGGGCCTGCACGCCCGCGCTTCCGCCAAGCTCACCAAGCTGGCGGGGTCGTTTGCGAGCGAGGTCTGGATGAGCCGAAATGGCCGGCGCATCAATGCCAAGAGCATCATGGGCGTGATGATGCTGGCCGCCGGCCTGGGTACCGAGGTGGAGATCGAGACCGATGGCCCCGACGAGCAGGCGGCCATGGAAGCCCTGCTGGCGCTCATCGACGACAAGTTCGGAGAAGGCGAATGACCTTCAGCTTGCACGGACAAGCTGTTTCCCGGGGCATCGCCATCGGGCGGGCGGTGCTGGTGGCCTCGAGCCGCCTCGACGTGGCCCACTACTTCATCACCGACGAACAGGTCTTCGTGGAGCTGAACCGCCTCAAGCAGGCGCGGGATGCCGTGGTGGCCGAGATCGCCCACATCCAGCAGGGGCTGCAGGTCACCGCTTCGATGGAGGCGCACCCCGAACTCACCGCCCTGCTGGACGTTCACCTCATGCTGCTGCAGGACGAACAGCTGCAGGATGGCGTCAAGCACTGGGTTCAGGACCGGCACTACAACGCGGAGTGGGCACTGATTTCGCAGCTCGAGATCATCGCCAAGCAATTTGACGAGATGGAGGACCCCTACCTGCGGGAGCGCAAGGCCGATCTGGAGCAGGTGGTCGAGCGCATGCTCCGGCAGATGCGGGGGGTGGCCTCGCCCGTGGCGGCACCGTCGGCGCAGGCCGTGGCCAATGGCGAGGTGGTCAGCCAGGCCGAAGATCCCCTGGTGCTGGTGGCGCACGACCTGTCGCCCGCCGACATGCTGCAGTTCAAGGCCAGTGTGTTTGCCGGTTTCGTGACCGACGTGGGCGGCAAGACCAGCCACACCGCCATCGTGGCCCGCAGCATGGACATCCCGGCTGTGGTGGGTGCCCGCAACGCCAGCCAGTTGGTGCAGCAGGATGACTGGGTCATCATCGATGGGGACGCCGGCGTCATCATCGTCAACCCGTCGCCCATCCTGATGGCCGAGTACGGCTTCAAGCAGCGACAGGGCGAGGTCGAGCGCGAGCGGCTCTCACGCATCAAGAACACCCCTGCGGTCACGCTGGACGGCGAACGGGTGGAGCTGCTGGCCAACATCGAGCAGCCGGCCGATACCGTGCCGGCGCTGTCGGTGAGCGCAGTGGGTGTGGGCCTGTTCCGGACCGAATTCCTGTTCATGGGCCGTGATGGCAAGCTGCCCGACGAAGAGGAGCAGTACCTGGCCTACCGCGCTGCGGTGGAAGGCATGCACGGTCTGCCCGTCACCATCCGCACGGTGGACGTGGGGGCCGACAAACCCCTGGACCATTCCCGACGCGACGACCACCTCAACCCGGCACTGGGCCTGAGGGCGATCCGCTGGAGCCTGTCGGAACCGGCCATGTTCCTCACCCAGTTGCGGGCGGTACTGCGCGCGGCGGCCCATGGCAAGGTCAACCTGCTGATTCCCATGCTGGCCCATGTCAGCGAAATCCAGCAGGTGAAGGCCTTGCTGGCCCGCGCCCGCGACCAGCTTGACGCCCGTGCAGCCGTCTATGGACCGGCGCGGCTCGGCGCCATGATCGAAGTGCCGGCGGCCGCGCTGGCGGTTCGGCTGTTCCTCAAGCATTTCGACTTCCTGTCCATCGGCACCAACGACCTCATCCAGTACACCCTGGCCATCGACCGGGTGGACGAAACCGTGGCCCACCTGTACGACCCCCTGCACCCGGCGGTGCTGCAACTGGTGGCCAACACCATTGCCGAATGCCGTGCCCAGGGCAAGGGCGTGAGCGTCTGTGGCGAAATGGCGGGCGACGTGACCATGACCCGGCTGCTGCTGGGCCTGGGGTTACGGAGTTTTTCCATGCACCCCTCGCAGATCCTGGCCGTCAAGCAGCAGATCCTGCGGGCCGACACGCGCAAGCTGCGCGCATGGGCCCAATCGGTGGTGACCAGCGAAGATCCGGCCTCCCTGATGGCGGATTGACTCCATCACCCATTTTCATGGGTCGGCTGAATCACGCTGTCAAGGCAAGGTGTTCGCGGGGGTCATGCCGCCGTTCATCGTGAGGAGAACGCCCACGTGACGTTCAACGCGGTGCGTAGCCAGCAACGACACCCGTGAAGGGGCGCACCCAAAACCATCGCGCCCCGTCAAACCCCGGCAGCGTGGGCCTGCTGGTCCGCGTGGTAGGAGCTGCGAACCATGGCGCCCACGGCGGCGTGGCTGAACCCCATCTCGTAGGCTTTTTCCTCGAACATCCTGAAGGTGTCGGGGTGAACGTAGCGGCGCACCGGCAGGTGGTGACCGCTGGGGGCCAGGTACTGGCCGATGGTCAGCATGTCGATCTGGTGAGCCCGCATGTCCTGCATCACCTGCAGGATTTCCTCGTCGGTTTCGCCCAGGCCCACCATCAGCCCGCTCTTGGTGGGAATGTGCGGGAACAGTGCCTTGAACTTCTTGAGCAGGTTCAGGCTGAAGGCGTAGTCCGAGCCGGGCCGCGCTTCCTTGTACAGGCGCGGCACCGTTTCCAGGTTGTGGTTCATCACGTCGGGTGGGGCGGCCTTCAGGATGTCCAGGGCACGATCGTCGCGCCCACGGAAATCGGGCACCAGCACCTCGATCTGCGTGCGGGGTGAGAGCTCGCGGGTTTTCTGGATGCAGGCCACGAAGTGGCCCGCGCCGCCATCGCGCAGGTCGTCGCGGTCCACACTGGTGATCACCACATAGCTCAGCTTGAGCGCCGCAATCGTCCTGGCCAGGTTCTCGGGTTCGTTGACGTCCAGCGGATCGGGGCGGCCGTGGCCCACGTCGCAGAAGGGGCAGCGGCGGGTGCACTTGTCACCCATGATCATGAAGGTGGCCGTCCCCTTGCCGAAGCATTCGCCGATGTTGGGGCAGGACGCTTCTTCGCACACCGTGACCAGCTTGTTCTGGCGCAGGATGTCCTTGATTTCGTAGAAGCGGGTGCTGGGCGAGCCGGCCTTCACGCGGATCCACTCGGGCTTCTTCAGCACCTCGGCCGGGACCACCTTGATCGGGATGCGGGCCGTCTTGGCCTGGCTTTTCTGTTTGGCGGTGGGGTCGTACTGGTCGGCAGGAGCCGCTTCGCGAACGGTGTGGGGGGTGGTCATGAGAAATTCCGTCAGGGGGCGAGCAACGCGCTCAGCTTGTGGCAGAGCACTTCGGCCACGTCGGGTACGCTGGCCGATACGCCGATTGTAGAAAGGTCAACCGTTCGAAGGCCAGCGTAGCCGCACGGGTTGATACGCGAGTAGGGTTCCAGGTCCATGGCCACATTCAGCGCCAGACCGTGGTACGTGCAGTGCCGGTGCACCTTGATGCCCAGGGCGCTGATCTTGCCCAGGCCGGCGAACGGGTCCGAACCGGGCATGGGGCCGGTCAGGGCTGCGTGGTCGAACGGATCGGCCAGCCGGACGTAGATCCCGGGTGCGCCAGCCACGCGGTGCCCGGTCACGCTGAAGTGCCCGAGGGTGCGGAGGACCGCCTCCTCCAGTCGGTACACATATTCCTTGACGAAGTAGCCCGCCCGCTGCAGGTTGATGAGCGGGTAGGCCACCACCTGGCCGGGGCCGTGATACGTGACCTGACCGCCGCGGTTGCTCTGCACCACCGGAATGTCGCCCGGCACGAGGATGTGATCGGCCTTGCCCGCCAGGCCCTGCGTGAACACCGGCGGGTGCTCGCAGAGCCAGAGTTCGTCCGGGGTGTCGGCCGTGCGCCCGCCCGTGAAGGCGACCATGGCGTCAAAGGTGGGCCCATAAGGCACGCTGCCCAGATGGCGGACAATCGGAGGTGGCATCAGAGCACCACTTTGACCATCGGGTGCGTGGTGAGGTTGCGATAGAGCTCGTCGAGCTGGTCGCGGCTGGTGACACGCACCGTGATCGTGAGGCCCAGGTACTTTCCGGTCTTGCTGGGGCGTCGCTCCAGGGTGCCAGGATCGAAGCCGGGGTCGAACTGGCGTGCCACATGAACCACCGCTTCGGCAAACCCGTCCACATGGGCGCCCATCACCTTGATGGGAAAGTCACACGGGTATTCGATCAGGGATTGCTCAGGGGGGATGGAGGCCATGGCGGGATTATCGCCCCGGGGGATGTTGCGGACGAGCCTTGACGGGCCATCGGGGTTTCTACGTATAATCAGAGGATTTGCTGGACCTATGAGGTCGATAGCTCGTGTGTAACCTGACTGTAATCTGAGGCTCTGACAATGTCGCTCCAGCCATCGTCGCCTCGGAAAGCCGGAGGCGAAACCAACGGGCCTGACTCCTGGGAAGATGAGGCAGAGCAAGACGATTTCAAGCCCCTGACGCGCGAAGAGGCGCAACAGTGGCGGGCTCGCCAGCCCGATGCGTCGGCCTGGCAGGTGGTGAGGTGGCAGCTGGCCCTCACGGTGCTGGTCACGTTACTGGCGGCGCTGATCACCCGGCAGTCGTCGGTGGTCTGGTCGGTTCTGTACGGTGCCTTGTGCATCCTGCTGCCGACGGCGCTGATGGCTTATGGCCTCACGTCGAGTGCCCTGACCCGGTGGCTGGGGTCGTCCAGGTCCAATGCGGCGGGTGCCTCATTGGCAGGGATGTTTTTTTGGGAGGGGATCAAGATCCTGCTCGCGCTCGCCCTGATGTGGTCGGCGCCGCGACTGGTCCCCGATCTGAGCTGGCTGGGCCTTTTGGCCGGGCTGGTGGTGGTGCTGAAGGCGTACTGGCTGGTGTTCTGGTTCAGGCGTCGTCGGTCAACTGAAATGTGATTTTGACTTTTTGATGGGCAGATTCAACCATGGCTATTGAAGGCGCAGGACCTACCCCGGGCGAATACATCCGCCACCACCTTGGCCACCTGGCGACGGACAAGCAGAAGGAGATCATCGACTTCAGCATCGTCAACATCGACTCCGTGGTGGTGAACATCATCCTGGGCATTCTGGTGTGCTGGTTCCTGTACTCGGCTGCGAAAAAGGCCACCGCGGGTGTGCCGGGCCGCTTTCAGGCATTCGTGGAATTGCTCGTCGAAATGGTCGACCAGCAGGCCAAGTCGGTCATCCACAACGCGGCCAGCCGGAAGGTGATTGCGCCGATGGCGCTCGTGGTGTTCTGCTGGGTCTTCATGATGAACTTCATGGACCTGATCCCGGTGGACCTGTTTCCCTTCATCTGGGCGCACGGCATTCCGTTCATCAATGACCATAACGACACCGGTCTGCACGCCGTGTTCGGCATGAAGGACTACCTGCGCGTCGTGCCCACGGCCGACCTGTCCACCACGCTGGGCCTGTCGGTGTCGGTGTTGCTGATGTGTCTGTTCTACAACATCAAGATCAAGGGTCTCGGCGGTTGGGCCCACGAACTGGTGACAGCGCCTTTCGGTACCAGCAAGAACCCGTTCTGGGCGCTGATCCTGGGCGTGGTCAACTTCCTCATGCAAATGATCGAATTCGTCGCGAAAACCGTTTCGCACGGCATGCGATTGTTTGGCAACATGTTCGCGGGCGAACTGGTCTTCATGCTGATTGCGCTGCTGGGTGGTTACGCTGCCCTCTCCATCAGTGGCGGGCTGTTCTTCGTCGGGCACCTGATCGCCGGCACCATCTGGGCGTTGTTCCACATCCTGGTCATCACCCTGCAGGCGTTCATCTTCATGACGCTGGCCCTGATTTATCTGGGTCAGGCGCATGATGCGCACTGAGCAAGCTGGGCATCTGCTTCGGCCGCATCAAGTGTTTCTTTTCTCTCTGTAACTTCAACCTTCCTCTCAAACCAAAGGAATCATCATGGAAAACGTTCTGGGTCTCGTCGCTCTGGCTTGCGGCATCATCGTGGGTCTGGGTGCCATCGGCGCCTCTATCGGTATCGCTCTGATGGGCGGCAAGTTCCTCGAGTCTTCTGCTCGCCAGCCCGAGCTGATGAACGACCTGCAGACCAAGATGTTCATTCTGGCCGGCCTGATCGACGCGGCCTTCCTGATTGGCGTGGCTATCGCACTGCTGTTCGCCTTCGCCAACCCGTTCCAACTCTGATCGACTTGCTGTGAGGAAGGGAGCGCTGCGCATGTCTGAATTCGCAGCGCTCACCACGGCAACCAGCGTTTCAACTCTCAGTCAAACACTCAGAAAGGCGTTGCGATGAATCTCAATGCAACCCTCTTTGCGCAAGCCATCGTCTTTGCGATTCTGGTGTGGTTCACGATGAAGTTCGTGTGGCCCCCCATCGCCAAGGCCCTGGATGAGCGTGCGCAGAAGATTTCCGAAGGCCTGGCCGCTTCCGAAAAAGCCAAGACCGAACTGGCTGTGGCCAACAAGCGCGTCGAAGAAGAGTTGAGCAAGTCGCGCAACGAATCCGCCACCCGTGTGGCCGATGCCGAGCGGCGTGCCCAGCAGATCATCGAAGAAGCCAAGGCCCGCGCCAACGACGAAGCCGCCAAGATCATCGCTGCTGCCAAGGCCGACGCCGAACAGCAGGTGCTCAAGGCCCGCGAAGACCTTCGCGAGCAGGTCGCTGGTCTGGCGGTCAAGGGTGCCGAGCAAATCCTTCAGCGCGAAGTCAACGCCGGCGTCCATGCCGATCTGTTGAACCGCCTGAAGACCGAACTCTGATCCGCGCAAAGGTTGACCATGGCCGAAATTGCCACCATCGCACGACCCTACGCCGAAGCGCTGTTCAAGGCCGTCCGGGCGGATGCACCTGCTGCAGCCCAGTGGCTGGACGAACTGGCCGCACTGGCTGGCAACGAGCAACTGCTCCAGTTTGCCGACAACCCCAAAGTCACCAGCGAACAGGTGTTCGAGGTGATGACGGGCGTGTCCAGACAGTCGCTGCCCGACATGGGCCGCAACTTTCTGCGCACCGTGATTGAAAACGGTCGCGTGGCCGTGCTGCCCGAAATTGCACAACAGTTCCGCAGTCTGATGAATGCCCAGCTGGGCAGTTTCGATGCCGTGGTGTACAGCGCCTACGACATCGATGCCGCAGCACTGGCCGATCTGGCCGGCGTTCTTGAAAAGCGTTTTGGTCGCAAGCTCAACCTTCAGGTGGTGCTGCAGCCGGAACTCATCGGCGGCGTGCGCGTGGTGGTGGGCGACGAGGTGCTGGACACCTCGATCAAGGCCCGCCTGGAACAAATGAGAGTGGCCCTGACGGCGTGAGCCGCGGTGTGTCCCTTAGCGTCACAACTTACGAAAGAAGGAAAGAGTCATGCAACTCAATCCCGCAGAAATTTCTGAACTGATCAAGTCCCGCATCGAAGGCTTGGCCGCCTCTGCCGATGTGCGCAACCAGGGTACCGTGGTGTCCGTGACCGACGGTATCGTTCGCATCCATGGCCTGAGTGATGTCATGCAGGGCGAAATGCTGGAATTCCCCGCCACCAAGGACGGTCAGCCCACTTTCGGTCTGGCCCTGAACCTGGAGCGTGACTCCGTGGGTTCTGTGATCCTGGGCGAATACGAGCACATTTCCGAAGGCGATACCGTGAAGTGCACGGGCCGCATTCTGGAAGTCCCCGTGGGTCCCGAACTCATCGGCCGCGTGGTGAACGCGCTGGGTCAGCCGATCGACGGCAAAGGCCCGGTCAACGCCAAGATGACCGATGTGATCGAAAAAGTGGCTCCTGGCGTGATCGCACGTCAGTCGGTGGACCAGCCCATGCAGACCGGCCTGAAGTCGGTGGACTCCATGGTGCCGATCGGTCGTGGTCAGCGCGAACTGATCATTGGCGACCGCCAGACCGGCAAAACGGCCGTGGCCATTGATGCCATCATCAACCAGAAGGGTCAGAACATGACCTGTATCTACGTCGCCATCGGTCAGAAGGCGTCGTCGATCAAGAACGTGGTGCGCGCGCTGGAACAAGCCGGTGCGATGGAATACACCATCGTGGTGGCCGCTTCGGCGTCCGAGTCAGCCGCGATGCAGTACCTGTCGGCCTACTCGGGCTGCACCATGGGCGAATACTTCCGCGACCGCGGCCAGGACGCCCTGATCGTGTACGACGACCTGTCCAAGCAGGCCGTGGCCTACCGTCAGGTGTCGCTGCTGCTGCGCCGCCCGCCGGGCCGCGAAGCCTACCCCGGCGACGTGTTCTATCTCCACAGCCGCCTGCTCGAGCGTGCGGCGAAGATGAACGAGGCCAATGGCCACGGCTCGCTCACCGCGCTGCCGATCATCGAAACCCAGGCTGGCGACGTGTCAGCCTACATCCCGACCAACGTGATTTCGATCACCGATGGCCAGATCTTCCTCGAAACCGGCCTGTTCTATCAGGGTATCCGTCCGGCGATTAACGTCGGTCTGTCGGTGAGCCGCGTCGGCGGTGCCGCCCAGACCAAGGCGATGAAGAAGGTCTCGGGCTCGATGAAGCTCGACCTCGCGCAGTACCGCGAAATGGCCGCCTTCGCCCAGTTCGGCTCGGACCTCGACGCCGCGACGCAGAAGCTGCTCAACCGCGGTGCGCGCCTGACCGAGCTGCTCAAGCAGCCGCAGTTCTCGCCGATGCCGTTCGAAGAGCAGACCGTGTCGATCTATGCCGGCACCAATGGTTATCTCGATGCCATTCCGGTGAACCGCGTGAACGAATACGAAGCTGCGATGCTCAGCTTCATGCGTCAGAACCACAGCGATGTGCTGGCCGAAATCCGCACCTCGAAGAAGTTCGAGGGCGAAGTGGCTGACAAAACCAAGGCCGCGCTCGACGCTTTCGCCAAGCAGTTTGCGTAAGGACACCTGAAACGTGCCTTCACTCAAGGAACTGAAGGGCCGGATCAACTCGGTCAAATCGACCCAGAAGATCACCAAGGCCAAGCAGATGGTCGCGGCCGCCAAGCTGCGCCGCGCCCAGAGCGCGGCGGAAGCGGCGCGGCCCTATGCTGCGCGGCTTGCTGCGGTGATGGCGTCGCTGGCCGGCAAGGTTGCCGGTGATGCCGCGCCGAAGCTGCTGGCGGGCACAGGCTCGGACAAGCGTCATCTCCTGGTGGTGGTCAACACCGACAAGGGCCTGTGCGGTGGTCTGAACTCGAACCTCGTGAAGGCCGCTCGCGCCAAGGCGCAGGCCCTGATCGCCGAAGGCAAGGACGTGAGCTTCTACCTCGTCGGCAAGAAAGGCCGTGCACCGCTTAAGCGCGATTTCCCGGCGCTGATCGGCGCAGGCTTCGACACGAGCAATGTCCGCACCCCCGGCTTTGAAGAAGCCGATGCGATTGCCGCTGAGCTGATCGGCATGTTCGAGGCTGGCCAGTTCGATGTCGCGCACTTGATCTACCCGACCTTCAAGTCGGCGCTGGCGCAGGACCCGACGATCAACCAGCTGATCCCTGTCCCCGCCCCCGCGACGGCAGACAGCAGCGATGCCGTGGTCGAATACGAGCCGGGTGAAGAGGAAATCCTCGCCGAGCTGTTGCCGCGTTATGTGAAGACCCAGCTGTTCGGCGCCTTGCTGGAACGCGAGGCGAGCGAACAGGGCGCTTCGATGACGGCAATGGACAACGCGACCCGCAACGCGGGCGAGCTGATCAACAAGCTGACGATCCAGTATAACCGCAGCCGTCAGGCCGCGATCACCACCGAACTCATTGAAATTATTGCTGGCGCCGAAGCGCTCTAACGAAGGCAAGGAAACCGAAAATGGCTACCGCACCCGTCCTCAATCAGACCACCAATGGCGTTATCAGCCAGGTCATCGGCGCTGTCGTCGACGTGCAGTTCGAAGGCGATCTGCCTGCGATTCTCACCGCACTCGAAACCAAGAACGGCGATAACGTGCTTGTGCTCGAAGTGGCGCAGCACCTTGGCGAGAACACCGTGCGCACCATCGCGATGGACGCCACCGAAGGCCTCACCCGTGGTCAGGAAGTGGTGAACACCGGCGCGCAGATCTCGGTGCCGGTCGGCCCGAAGACCCTCGGCCGCATCATGAACGTGATCGGCCAGCCGATCGACGAGCGCGGCCCGATCGGCGCGGAAACCACCGCCCCGATTCACGCCGAAGCCCCGGCTTTCGTTGACCAGTCGACCGAAGCGGCGATCCTTGTCACCGGCATCAAGGTGATCGACCTGCTCGCACCCTATGCGCGCGGCGGCAAGATCGGCCTGTTCGGCGGTGCGGGCGTCGGCAAGACCGTGCTCATTCAGGAACTCATCAACAACATCGCCAAGGGCCACGGCGGCGTGTCGGTGTTCGCGGGCGTGGGTGAGCGCACCCGTGAAGGCAACGACCTCTACCACGAATTCCTCGATGCGGGCGTGATCGCCAAGGACGCCGAGGGCAATGCCACCAGCGAAGGTTCGAAGGTGGCGCTGGTGTTCGGCCAGATGAACGAACCGCCGGGCGCGCGTGCCCGCGTGGCGCTGTCGGGCCTGACCATGGCGGAATATTTCCGCGACGTGGAAGGCCAGGACGTGCTGTTCTTCGTCGACAACATCTTCCGCTTCACGCAGGCCGGTTCCGAAGTGTCGGCGCTGCTCGGTCGTATTCCTTCGGCAGTGGGCTATCAGCCGACCCTTTCGACCGACATGGGCAACCTGCAAGAGCGCATCACCTCGACCACCAAGGGTTCGATCACCTCGGTGCAGGCGATTTACGTTCCCGCCGACGACTTGACCGACCCGGCACCGGCGACCTCGTTTGCCCACTTGGACGCGACGACGACGCTGAGCCGTGCGATTTCCGAACTCGGCATTTACCCGGCGGTGGACCCGCTCGATTCGACCTCGCGCGTTCTCGAACCGCGCGTTGTCGGCACTGAGCATTACGAAACCGCCCGCCGCGTTCAGGAAATCCTCCAGAAGTACAAGAGCCTGCAGGACATCATCGCCATTCTCGGGATGGATGAACTGTCGGAAGAAGACAAGCTGACGGTCGCCCGCGCGCGCAAGATCCAGAAGTTCCTGTCGCAGCCGTTCCACGTCGCCGAAGTCTTCACCAATATCCCGGGCGTGTTCGTGCAGCTCGAAGATACCGTGAAGAGCTTCAAGGCGGTGGTCGATGGCGAATATGATCACCTTCCCGAAAGCGCCTTCTACATGGTTGGCGGGATCGATCAGGTGGTCGAGAAGGCCAAGAAGCTGGCTGAAGAAGCCTAAGCCCCTTCCCCTCCCGTGATCGGGAGGGGAGACAGGAACACGAACATGGCATTGCATTTCGAACTCGTTACCCCGGCCAAGCTGGTGCGCTCGGAAGAGGTGCACATGGTGGTCGTCCCCGGCGCTGAAGGCGAATTCGGCGTGCTCGAAGGCCACGCGCCCTTCATGAGCACGATCCGTGATGGCGCCGTGCAGGTCTACAAGACGGCGGGCGGCGCACCCGAAGTGATCGAAGTGCGCGGCGGCTTTGCCGAAGTCGGCGAGAACGGCCTCACCGTGCTGGCGGAACACGTCGAAGGCTGAACGCCTCCGGATTGATGACGGTAAAAAGGGCGATCCGGCGGGGTCGCCCTTTTTTGTTGGGCCGGGCCAGTCACCAATCTGAAAATTAACCATAAGCGTGCTAGGGCGGCGGCAATGTCGAGCCTGCCTTCACGCCGCAACGCATTGCCGCTGAGCCGTCCGGACCTGTGGGCCTGCGGCGTGCTTGTGGCCTTTACGCTGATCGTGCGCGCCGCATGGTTTGGCGATCCCAATGCCGACCTTGATGAACAACTCTATTCGCTGATCGGCAATGCCATGCTCGATGGGCAGGTGGCGTTTGTCGACCTGTGGGATCGCAAGCCGTTTGGCCTGTTTGCGCTCTTCGCGCTGGCGCATGCCTTGTTCGGGCCGGGGCCGGAAGCCTACCAACTGCTGGCCGCGGGCTTTTGCGCGGCGGGCGCTGTGCTGACCTATGTGATCGCCCGTGATCTGACAGATCGGGGGACAGCAACCGCCGCAGGGCTGCTTTACGTTGTGCTGAGTGCGATCTACGGGGCCAATTCCGGCAATTCCGAAGCCTTCTTTGTCCCGATGATGCTCGCCATGGCGGTGCTGCTGCGCGATCCGGCACATCCGCATGCAACAGGGCGGATACTGGCCGCCATGCTGATAGGCGGGCTGGCGCTGCA
>QLAH01000414.1_pt1 | contig 23386 bp, 16 predicted proteins | sample 4693081 | NCBI WGS metagenome assembly QLAH01 (sample SAMN09425401, study PRJNA476045) | Lake water metagenome, whole genome shotgun sequencing project.
TTACAATTTTATATAGCTTTTGCTTACAAGCTCAAGAGAAATTACCTGCCAACAACCTATCTATAAAATTATTCATTAGAGATGCCGAAGAAAAAAAGCCTTTGGCAGGCGCTTCAGTGATGATCCCATCGTTAAAAAAAACCTTAGTAGCAGACAGCAACGGAGCTGCATTGTTTACACAAATACCTGCTGGAAAATATGCATTTAAGATCAGTTATATTGGATACGCTGATCAAGAAATCATCATTGAGCTGCCTCAAAGTGAAGGCTTTTATGAAGTTTTATTAAGCCCTGACGAAGAACACGAAGAGGAAGAAGAAGTAATTGTAACTGCAACTAGAATGAGTAGATCTATTGCAGATATTGTAACAAGAGTCGAAACGATTTCTGGAGAAGAATTGACAGAGAAAGGGAATATGAAACCGGGAGATATTAGGATGTTATTGAATGAAAGTACAGGAATTCAAACACAACAAACATCGGCAACTTCCTATAATTCGAGCATTCGTATTCAAGGTTTAGATGGGAGGTATACCCAAATACTCAGAGATGGATTCCCCTTGTACGCGGGCTTTTCAGGTGGATTAAGTCTTATGCAAGTGGCCCCCTTAGATTTAAAACAAATTGAAGTAATTAAAGGATCTTCCTCTACTTTGTATGGTGGAGGAGCGATTGCTGGATTAGTCAATTTGGTTTCTAAAACTCCCACAAATGAAAAGGAATTAAGTTTCTTGGCAAATGCTACAACTGCAGGCGGACTAGACCTAAGTAGTTTTTACAGTAAAAAATTCAATAAAATAGGTCTTACTGTTTTTGGATCACGAAATACTTCCAATGCATATGATCCAGCTGCTTTAGGGTTATCTGCTATTCCAAAATTTGAGCGTTATACCATTCATCCAAGGTTGTTTTTTTATGGCAATAAAACCAATGCAAATTTTGGTGTCAATTATATTACTGAGAAAAGGCTAGGAGGGAGTATGGATTATATTAAGAATGGCAGTTTAGGCTATTTTGAAAATAATCAAACCAACAGATTGACTACTCAATTTCAATTAACACATCAAATAAACGAGCAATCTAATTTCGTATTTAAAAACAGCTATAGCCGATTCAACAGATCCATTCAAATTCCTTCTTATGAATTTAAAGGGCTTCAGCAAACCAGCTTTTCTGAAGCTACTTATCAATATAAAGCAACAAAACAGGATTGGATTATTGGAGCCAATTTTATGAGTGATCATTTTAAAGAAATGAGTCAAATGGTTGCTAACCCTAAAGATTATCAATTTAATACTTGGGGAATCTTTATTCAAAATACTTGGCAGGCAAGCGAAAAGGTAAGTATAGAAACTGGATTAAGAGGAGATTATGTAAAGCAATTTGGATTTGAATTATTACCCAGAATTGCATTCATGCTAAAAGCAAATTCGCAATTTACTTTTAGATTAGGAGGGGGCATGGGCTATAAAACACCTACTGTTTTTAATGAGGAAGCAGAGAAATTGCATTTTCGATTTATACGCCCGATTGACCAATTAATTGCTACCAATGAACGATCTATTGGAGGAAATTTTGACATTAATTTTCGTACAAGAATTGGAGAGATTGGCCTTACACTGAATCATCTATTCTTTTATACTAGGTTAAATTCTCCCCTTGTATTAGTAAACAGTGGCACTAGTTCATCTTTTGTAAACGCCAATGGGTTTATCAGTACAAAAGGAATGGAAACCAATATGAGATTGAGTTACAACGACTTTAAATTATTTATAGGTTACACTTATGCCGATGTAAATACCCATTTCAATAATGTAAAAAACTGGTCCCCATTAACGTCTAAACACAGGGTGAACAATGTGCTGATGTATGAAAAAGAAGGTAAATTCAAGATTGGTGCTGAAGCCTACTTTTTTAGCCCTCAACAATTAAACGATGGAGCATTGGGAAAATCTTATTGGATTTTTGGACTAATGGCCGAAAAGATTTGGAATAACTTCTCCCTGTTCATCAACTTCGAAAATTTCACAGATACTAGACAAACCAGATTTGATACCATTTTTACTGGGTCAATGAATAACCCCAACTTTAGAGATATATATGCTCCTGTAGATGGATTTGTGGTAAATGGTGGGCTCAAATTGAAGTTATAAAAAAGCCTCACCTGAATTTCAGGTGAGGCCGTATAACTATTGATTGAAATAGTATTAATAACCCATTCCACCCATATCAGGAGCACCACCGTGTGCATGAGGAGCTTCAGGCTTTGGCTTATCAGCAATTACACACTCTGTTGTTAACAACATTGCAGCAATTGAAGCAGCATTCTCTAAAGCAACACGAGTTACTTTGGTAGGATCAATTACACCTGCTTTAAACAAGTTCTCATAAACTTCAGTACGAGCATTGAAACCAAAATCACCCTTGCCTTCTTTAATTTTTTGAACAACAATAGAACCTTCGATTCCGCTGTTGATTACAATTTGACGCAATGGCTCTTCAATAGCTCTTTTCACAATTTGAATACCAGTTAATTCGTCTTCGTTAGCACCTTTCAACTTCTCTAAGCTTTCTACCGCGCGAATGTAAGCAACACCACCACCTGGTACAATACCTTCTTCAACAGCTGCTCTTGTAGCATGTAAAGCATCGTCTACACGGTCTTTCTTTTCTTTCATTTCAACTTCTGTTGCAGCACCTACATAAAGAACTGCTACACCACCGCTTAATTTAGCTAAACGCTCTTGCAATTTCTCGCGATCGTAGTCTGAAGTGGTATTTTCTACCTGAGCTTTAATTTGATTTACTCTTGCAGTGATATCAGCTTTTTTACCTTTACCGCCTACAACAATGGTATTATCCTTGTCAATAGTGATAGAAGCAGCTTGGCCTAAATAAGTAAGGTCTGCATTTTCTAATTTGAAGCCTTGCTCTTCACTAATTACAGTACCTGCAGTTAGGATAGCAATATCAGTTAACATTTCTTTTCTACGGTCACCAAAACCTGGTGCTTTAACAGCAGCCACTTTAATGGTACCACGTAATTTATTCACTACTAAAGTAGCCAATGCTTCCCCTTCTAAATCTTCAGCAATAATTACCAAAGGACGTCCGGTTTGAGCTACTTTCTCAAGAATATGTAAGATATCTTTCATAGCGCTGATCTTCTTATCGTAGATCAAAATGTATGGATTCTGCATTTCAGCTTCCATTTTTTCGCTATTGGTTACAAAGTAAGGAGAGATATAACCGCGATCGAATTGCATACCTTCTACTACATCAACTGTAGTATCGGTACCTTTCGCTTCTTCTACAGTAATTACCCCTTCTTTACCCACTTTAGCCATTGCTGTAGCAATTAACTTACCAATTTCGCTATCACTGTTTGCAGAAATGGTCGCTACTTGCTCAATTTTTTTAGAGTCGTTGCCTACAGCTTGAGACTGTGCTCTTAAGCTATCAACCACTTTAGCAACTGCTTTATCAATACCACGCTTTAAATCCATTGGATTAGCACCAGCAGCAACGTTCTTTAACCCTTCGCTGATGATTGCTTGTGCAAGTACAGTTGCAGTAGTAGTTCCATCACCTGCAATGTCTGCAGTTTTAGAAGCTACTTCCTTAACCATTTGAGCACCCATATTTTCAATTGCATCTTCTAATTCAATTTCTTTTGCAACAGAAACACCATCTTTAGTAACAGAAGGTGCGCCAAATTTTTTCTCAATAACCACATTACGACCTTTTGGTCCTAAGGTTACTTTAACAGCGTTGGCAAGGGTGTCAACGCCTTTCTTCATTTTATTTCTAGCTTCAATATCAAAGAAAATTTGCTTAGCCATATTTGTAGTTTTACAATTTTAGAAATGATAATAATTAAAGAATCGCCAAAAGATCACTTTCTCTCATGATCAATAAGTCTTGTCCCTCAATTTGAACTTCAGTACCTGCGTACTTGCCATACAATACAGTGTCACCTACTTTTACGGTCATTGGCTCATCTGTTTTACCTTTTCCGGCAGCAACGATTACACCACGTTGTGGCTTTTCTTTTGCAGTATCAGGGATAATGATTCCACCGGCTGTTTTTTCTTCAGCAGCAGCAGGCTTTACAAGAACTCTGTCGTGCAGAGGAGTAACGTTGATTTTCTTAGCCATACGTTATTGATTTTGGTTAGTTGTTTAAAATTTACTGATTGATTGCTATAATTATGCCAGAGCGTCATTTCAGCCAATTTTTCAGTTATTGGTTTAAAAAACGAAGCTAAAACGCTGTTGTTGACAGAATTATCTTGTCAAGAAAGAGATGACTTATATCAAGAGTGCCAAAATTTCACCAGAATCAACAATTATCAAGTCAAAATAAACGATAAATCCCTACCTTCGCGCTGCTCAAAAAAAGTTCTTGTTTAATGATTAGCAGAAGAAATATCCGCGTAAAAGTGATGCAGTTGCTCTATATGATTGAAGCCGCGGATTCCACTAATACGTTTCAGCATCCCGTTCAAACACTAGAAAAACAAATGGATAAAAGCAGGGAACTTTTTGTTTACCTGATTTATTTTATTGCCGAAGTTGCCCGTTATGCAGAAACCAGTGCACAAAAAAGGGCTTCCAAAAACCTTCCTAGCACCGCAGACCTCAATGTAAATATCAAAATTGCAGGCAATGATTTTATTTGGAATCTTTTAGAAAACAAGGGGTATCAACAGTGTTTAGAAAAAGATCATCCTGAAAAATTATTAGACAAAGAATTAGTGAGTAAAGTGTATAAAGCATTATCAGAAAATGCGGTATATCAAGTTTACATTACTGAAGACAGCAGAGACAAAGGAAAAGAAAGGGAAATTATAAAATTGATATTCAGCGAGTTAATGCTTCCTAATGAGAATTTTATTTCGCATATTGAAGAGCATTTTAACAACTGGGACGACGATGCAGAAATGATGGAGCAATTGGTATTGACTTATATTCAAAAGCCAAAATCAATTCAATTTAACGAAATCATGAGTCCTGATAAATGGGAGTTTGCAAAAACCCTATTAAAAACGGCTATCGACAAAAAAGAATATTGTGCTGAATTAATCAAACCAAAATTAAAAAACTGGGATGCCGAGCGAATTGCTCAATTAGATATGGTATTGATGCGAATGGGCTTATGTGAATTGTTGTATTTTGACACAATTCCTACCAAAGTGACCATCAACGAATACATCGACTTAGCAAAAGAGTATAGCACTGCACAAAGTGGACAGTTCGTAAATGGAATTTTAGATAATATTCACAAAGAATTGGTAACTGAAGGCAAGATTCAGAAAGTAAGTTTCAAGTAATTCCTTTTAATTTGTAAATTATTTAAACAGAGAATATATGTTATTGAACGCGTTGACTATTTTAGCTGCCGACCCTAAACAGGGTGGTACTGTACAATTAATTATGATGGGTGCCATTATTTTGGTATTCTGGTTGTTCATGATTAGACCTCAAGCAAAAAAAGCAAAAGAACAAAAGAAGTTCATAGATAATTTGTCTAAGGGTGATAAAATTGTAACCATTGCTGGTATCCACGGTGTGGTAAATAAAATTAACGAGGACGGAACTTTACAATTAGAAGTTACTCCTGGTAGTTATTTGAAAATTGAGAAATCTGCTTTAAGCATGGAGTGGACTGCAGCAATCAACAAGCCTGCGGTTGAAGAGAAAAAATAATTTAGCATCTGGGTTTCCTAGTAGCTAATTTTTATACCTTAATTTTATGTCCTGCAAGATTCAAACTTGCAGGATTTTTTATGCGCAGTATAGGACTTACCGGCGGAATAGGAAGTGGCAAATCAATCGTTGCAAAAATATTCAGAACACTTGGGGTTCCTGTATTAGACGCAGATGCATTGGCTAAAAAAATAATGTTGGAAAACGAAGCGGTTAAAGCGCAAATACTCGCCGCATTTGGTACTGAATCATACAATGATCAAGGTCTCAATCGATCTTTTATTTCCAATATTGTTTTTAAAGACCCATTCCAATTAGAGGTTTTAAATTCGATTGTACACCCCGCTACCATTGAAGCGGGAAAGAAATGGGCATTGGAACAAAATGCACCTTATACCATAAAAGAAGCAGCATTATTTTTTGAATCAGGCTCATCTGATGGAATGGATTTAATTATTGGAGTATATGCCCCAGATGCATTGCGCATTCAACGTGTAATGCATAGAGACCAAACTAGTAGGGAAGAAGTCTTGAACAGAATGAAACATCAAATCAGTCAAACGATTAAAATGAAGCTTTGCGATAAAGTAATTGTAAACGACGAGCAATCTCTATTGATTCCACAAGTATTGGAATTACATAAATTGTTGTGTAATTAACACTATTGAAATCTTTAAATTTTTAACCTAGGATGTAAACAAATATTGGAATGTATTTGTATATATGTAAATTTTCATTTGTCAAAAGTTACCTTTTTACTCTTTATCGGGATGGTTTCAAGCTTTACTTGTTTACCACAAAAAGGTGCTAATTGGCACTTTGGTAGTGGCGCAGCACTAAAGTTTGCATCCACTGGACCAACTGTAGTTGACAATAGTAACATCAACACTTCAGAAGGGTGTGCTACTATGAGTGATGAAAAAGGAAACTTGTTATTTTATACCGATGGTGTAACTGTTTGGGATAAGAATAACAATATAATGTTCAATGGAACTGGACTGAGAGGGGGATCATCCTCATCCCAATCATCAATTGTAGTTCCTGCTCCTGGTAATTTTAAAAAATACTACATATTTACGTCAGTTCAAGTTGAAAGTGCCTCTTTGCAACGCGAATATTGTTACAATTTGGTAGATATGGGACTTAGGGGTGGTTTGGGAGAAGTTATTGAGAAAAATGTTGTTTTCGATACTGCCTGTAGTGAAAGATTAACTGCAGCCAATAATACCAATAATACCGATTTTTGGATTATTACAAACTCTATTCGTTCAAACACTTTTAAATCATTTGCACTAACGGCATCTGGATTAAGCAAATTACCAATAATCAGTAATATTGGAGACACTATTGACCCAGGTATAGGAATGTGTAAAGTGTCCCCAAATGGTAAATGGTTAATTCAAACATTTACAAGACCAAATGGATTAGGTTCAGCTCAATTATTCACTTTCAATGCTAGTACTGGCCGAATCTCAAATCCAATCAGGCTAAACTCAATTTTCAATTGCACTTATGGTTGTGCTTTCTCACCAAATAGCAATCGACTATATTTGGGTGCAGGATTTAATTGTGCAGGAAATCCAATTAATACTTTTATTCAGTATACTTTAGCCAATCCCACCGAATCTTTCATTCAGGGTTCAAGAACAACCATCACAATCAATTCACCCTCTGCTTCTTTGTTTGTAGGAGATTTATCGTTAGCAATAGATGATAGATTATATTTAGCCAGAGTAGGGCAAAGACTTTCTAGATTTGAAAATCCAAATGACACCGGGACAAATTTAATTTTTACTGATACAGCTGTATTATTTGTTAGTCCGAGAAGAGTGAATCTTGGCTTACCCAATTTTTATAACAGTATTAATCTTCCACCGCCTTCAATTAAAATTGAAAAAGAGTCATGTCTTACTTACAAATTTTCTTTCCCATCAAGTAAAGACTATTCATTTAATGGTATCTATTCTTGGAACTTTGGTGATGGTACGATAATAAATACTGATTCAATACCTATACACTCATTTAAGAGGTCTGCTAATGATAGTTTTTTTGTTACTTTAAATTTCAGGTCCCCAGATAATAGCGTAAGTGTTAACCAACAAATCATTTTGACATTACCCCCAAAACCAATAGCAGATTTTGTTGTGAATTCTAACGGATGCATCAATACTGCTTTAAATTTGAATAGCAATTCATCTTCAGCAAACGGTGGAATAATTAAATTCAATTGGTCACTTGGAGATGGCACCACGAGTTCATTAGCTCAGCTTAACAAAAAATACAATGATACAGGTATTTATAATATTAAATTAGTTGTTACTGACACTTTCGGCTGTGTATCAGACACCAATTCCATTTCCGTTAATTTAAACAAAAAAGTAACAGCTAACTTTAACTTACAAGGAGCATATTGTGCTGAAACGCCTTTACAAATGAATGATTCGTCCAAAACAATCAATACAACAATCTCTAACTGGAAATATTTTTGGAATAATAACAATAGTTTCACTTCTACATTAAGTGGCAACTTTTCGCCAATTTTTGCAAAAGAAGAACTCTATTCAATTAAGTTAGTCGTGAGTACTATTGAGGGTTGTATTAGCGATACAGTTACCAAAAACTATTTTATTTATAACCGGCCTACCGCTAATTTTCTTTTACCAAAGAATTGCGTCTTGGATGTGAGTAATTTCATAAACACATCAAGTTTAGCTGGCAGATCAATTATTAATTCTTATAAATGGGACTTTGGAATCAGTGAAATTTTAAGTGATACATCTATTCTCACTAACCCAAGTTATAAATATACAGCCGCAAAATCCTATCCTGTAAAACTATTTGTGATAAGTAACCAAGGCTGCACTGATTCAATAATTCAAAATTTTACAGTAAATGGCGCCATTCCAATTGCTAAGGTATCTTTTGCAGAAGACCCTGTATGCAGTGGTGATAGTGTAGTTTTACAAAACCAAAGTAGTGTAAATTTCGGTGATATTACAAAAATGGAAATTACTTGGGGAACAAATTTATCAATTGACGATAACCCTACAAGGAATAATAATTACAAGTTTAAGTTTACTGAATTTGGAACACCTTCAACAATTACACAACCAATACGAATAAAAGCTTTTAGTGGAATTAGTTGCTTCGCTGAGATTGATACAATAATTGTTTTAAAAGCTCAGCCTAAAGTGAATTTTATAATACCAGTTGATTCAATTTGTGGAAATAATTTACCAATAAATCTTGACCAAGGAAAAGAGCTAAATGGCGCTTTTGGAATATTTAGTTATACAGGTAATGGAGTAAGAAAAGTTAATTCAAATGAATACCAATTTATTCCAAAGAGTGTTTTGCAAAATACAAGAGCTGCGATAAAATACCAATATAGCACACCACTTGGTTGTATTGATAGTATTACAAGATTTATAACAGTATTGCCATTCCCAAGTGCCAATGCAGGTCCTGATAGAATAAAGATTAGAGGCGACAGCATTATTATTAATGCATCGGTAGTTGGGGCTGTTAATAACATTCTTTGGACCCCAATTTCGCTTGTAAATAACCCTAATATTTTGCAACCAACTGTAAAAACAAATAATAACGCAAGTTTACTACTCTCTGTAAATAATAATTTGGGGTGTGCTGATACGAGTAGTATGCGAATTACAGTAGTAGATCCAATAAAACCTCCCAATTCGTTTAGCCCAAACTCTGACGGAATCAACGACACATGGATTATTCCTAATATCAGCTTATTCCCAAATTGTAGAGTTGCAGTTTTTAACAGAACTGGACAGCTAGTTTATGAAAGTATTGGCTATAACAATCCTTGGAATGGACAATTAAATAACCAGCCACTTCCTGCTGCAACTTATTATTATATAATTAACTTATCACCAAACAAACCAATTCTTAGTGGATGGATACAAATTTTTAGATAAAGTGGATCTTTAATTTAATCTCTGCTAATCAAATAGCACCAACGCTTTAATTTTCCTTCAAAATCAAATGGGGTAGTGGCTTTGGTAATATCTTTTATTTGGGTAGAATGTATGGATGCAGCATCCAATTGAAATCGAACAAAATTGGTACTAAAATACAATTGCCCTCCAGGTGCTAAGGCTGCTAATGCATCGTTAATCAATTCTGCATGGTCTCGTTGAATATCCAATATATCTTTCATTCGCTTGCTATTGCTAAATGTAGGTGGATCCATGATGACCAAATCAAAACTATTGGGCTGCAAGGTTTTCAGGTATTGCTTTACATCGGCATGAATAAATTGAAAAGCTTTTTTATCCTTGAATAAGTTGATGGTCAAATTGTCTTCTGCCCAAGCCAAATAGGTTTTAGACAAATCTACCGATGTAACACTAGAAGCCCCACCGGCTGCAGCATACACAGAAAAAGAACCGGTATAACAAAAAAGGTTTAATACCCGTTTATTGGCGCAGGTATCACGCACCATTTTACGAGTAATTCGATGATCTAAAAATAAACCTGTATCTAAATAATCAGTAAGATTAACCAGAAATTTCAACCCATCTTCTAATACCGTACTATATAGTTTTTCAGTACTAATTTTTTCATACTGCTCATCTTTATGACTCATCCTTTTGCGCAGTTTAAAATTCATGCGCTCGATGGGGATGCCAACAACTTCTTCAATGATTGACTTACATGCTTCCATCCATGCATCGTGTACTTCATCTTCCATACCATGCCTTCTTAAATATTCGGCAATGTATAATTGGTCTTCGTATAACTCTATACTAAATGGAAATTCTGGCAAATCATGATCATATACACGGTAACAAGGAATATTTTGTCTACGGGCCAATTTGCTTTTGTGTTTAAACACTTTGCTTAGCCTGTTTCTAAACATTTCAGCTTTTACCGGATCAATCATATGCTTATTTTGGCAGGTAAAGGTACAAGCCATTTATCCATATTGTAAATTTTGAAGTAGCATTTCAATTATATTTATGTCTTAAAGCTTGCACATGAAAAAAATTTTCCTGATGGCTTGTTTATTGCCTTTGATTGGGCAAATAAAAGCACAACAGTATCCAACCTTTCAAGAACAACAAAATCGGCTAACAGAGTTGGCTAAGAACAATTCCAAATGGGCATCCCTTCAATCACTCGCCAAAACAGCAGGCGGTAAAGATATTTGGGTCATGACATTGGGCAGTGGTAAAACCGAAACCAAACCAGCTATTGCAGTGGTGGGCGGAGTAGAAGGCACTCATTTATTGGGCACCGAACTAGTCATTCAATTTGCAGAAAATCTATTAAAGCAAATAGATAAAGACAGCGTTCAAAAACTCTTAAACGAAAACACTTACTACTTGTTTCCGAATATGAGCCCCGATGCTATGGAGACTTATTTTAGTAAACTGCCATTTGAGCGTTTGGGCAATGCCACAAATACTGATGATGATAGAGATGGCAAAACCAATGAAGACGCTTTTGATGATTTAGACGGAAATGGAAAAATCACCATGATGCGTGTTGAAAGCCCTGTTGGAATTTATAAACTACACCCAGAAGACCCAAGAGTATTAATCAAGGCAGATATTGCAAAAGGCGAAAAAGGAAAATATTTATTGTTGTCTGAAGGAATAGATAATGATAAGGATGGGCAGTATAATGAAGATGGAGTTGGGGGAATTCATTTCAATAAAAACCTAACCTACAAGCATAAAACATTCGGAGCAGGTGCTGGAGAATTTCCAGCTAGTGAAATAGAAACGAGGGCTATCCTTGATTTCTTGTATGACGCATTCAACGTTTATGCTGTAGTGAGCTTTAATAGTTTAAATAATTTAAGTACAAATGACGATAAAGTAACAACCGTTGTTAGTGATTTGTATAATAAAACTTTGGGGGCAAAAGACGCACCTAGAACTAATGCTGATGGAGGAGACTTCATGAGTTGGGCATACCAACATTATGGTCGTTTTAGTTTTAGTACACCAGGATGGTGGGTTCCTAAAGCCAAGCCAGATACGGCAAAGAAAGAAAAAGCATTTACAGTAGAAGATGCAACGGCTAATTATTTGAGATGGAGTGCACAGCAAGGATTAAATCATTTTTCTGAATGGAAAACAGTGCAACACCCCGACTTTCCAGGACAAGTTGTTCAAGTAGGTGGTGTTGATCCCTATGTAATGATAAATCCTCCTTACAAAATGGTCAATGAAATTGCACAAAAGCATACCGATTTTTTAACTAAGTTGACTTATCTAAAACCACAAGTAGTTATACAAAAAGTAGATACACAAAAACTAAGTAATGGCTTAACAAAAATCACAATCGATGTAGCCAATACGGGTATGCTACCCACTCATAGCAAATTTGCTGACCGAAATTATTTTGTAAAACGTTTGAAAGTTGCGTTACAATTAACGGATAAGCAACAATTGATAGGTGGCCAAAAATTAGCATTAATCAACAATATGGAACCGCATACTATGCAACAGTTTAGTTGGATTGTAAAGGGGACAGGAAGCATCACGGTTGAAACTGGTTCACCTGCAATAGGTTTAACTACTAAAGCCATCACGTTACAATAAAAAATCAATTATGAAAAAAATATATTCATTTATCATAGCAGTTTTGTTGAGTGCAAGCATGATGGCTCAGGACGCCAATCAGGTGTTTAAAGCTGCTGGAACCCCTGTAAATCCTAAGGTTCAAGCAAGTTGGAACCGCTATTATGATCACGCAGGAATAACTGCTCTTTGCAAAAAAATTGCTGCCGCTTATCCTGACTTGGCTAAATTAACTTCATTGGGTAAATCTTATGCAGGGAGGGATTTATGGTGTTTAACGATTACCGATTTCAAAAAAGGGAATGAATTACAAAAGCCAGGTATGTATATAGATGGCAATATTCACTCTAATGAAATTCAAGGGGCTGAATTCGCCTTGTACACGGCTTGGTATTTAACAGAGAGTTTTGGTGATACCAAATTCATTCAAGAATTATTAGAAGACAAAGTATTCTATATTGTTCCAAGTATTAACCCAGACGGCAGAGACAGTTATATGCACCAACCCAATACGTCTAGTTCACCTAGATCAGGAGTTAAGCCTGTAGATAACGATGGGGATGGTTTGGTAAACGAAGATTGGTATGATGATTTAGATGGCGACGGGCATATTACAATGATGCGTAGAAAAAATGTAAACGGTCGTTATAAATTAGATCCACGTGACCCTAGAAATATGGTTATGGTAGGCGCAGATGAACAGGGGGATTATGAACTCCTTGGGATGGAAGGCATTGATAATGATGGCGACGGCCGAGTAAACGAAGATGGCTACGCTTTTGAATACGACCCAAATAGAGATTGGGGTTGGGGATGGCAACCAAACTATATTCAAAACGGTGCCTATAAATATCCGTTCTCTATTCCAGAAAATAGAGCAGTCATGGAGTTTGTTATGAAACACCCGAATATTGCTGCAGCGCAGTCTTACCACAATGCCGGTGGAATGATTTTAAGAGGCCCTGGCGCTTCTGCTGATGTGACTACTTACAATTCTCAAGATGTAGCCATTTATGATGCAATTGCAAAAAAAGGAGAGGAGTTAATGCCTGGCTATAAATACTTAGTAGTATATAAAGATTTGTATTCTGCCTATGGTGGTGAATTGGATTGGTTCTATGCAGGAAGAGGCATTTACACCTACTCAAATGAATTGTGGACTCCGTATTTAATGTTCATGAAAGAAAGTACGAGAAGTCCTTTTGACAATAGCTCATATAATTTTGATAAATACTTATTATTTAAAGATGGATTTGTGGATTGGAAAGAATATGATCATCCACAATATGGCAAAGTAGAAATTGGTGGATTTAAAAAGAACTTCGGCCGAGCACATCCGGGATTTTTATTAGAGTCTGATGCGCATAGAAATATGGCATTCAGTATTTATCATAGTTACCATACACCTAAACTATCTGTTTCAGAAGTGAAAGAAAAGGATTTAGGTGGTGGATTAACAGAAGTAACTGCTGTAATTGCCAATGAGAGATTAATGCCTACGCACAGTAGTCAAGACGTAAAGAATAAGATAGAAAGACCCGATTACATTACATTAAGCACTACTGCTAAAATTGTAGCAGGAATGATTATGACAGACAAAGACTTGAATCTTTCTAAAATTCAAGACAATAATCCTGGCACCATTGAAATAGACAATATACCTGGATTGGGAACGGTTACTGTTAAATGGATTGTGGAAGGAAAGGGGAAATTCACCGTAAATGTAGACAGTAAAAAAGGAGGAATTGCTACTAACGCAAAATAGCCAATGAGTAAAAGAAAATTGGTTAATAAAAAAAGGCTGGCGCTATTTAAGTGCCAGCCTTTTTTGTTGAATAAATAAGATTAAGAAAGTTTACTAAGTGCATCGGCAATTCTAGCCCAAGCTTTCTCAATATTAGTCATACTATTTGCAAAAGAAAAACGAACGCAACTAGGTTCTCCAAATGCATCTCCCATAACTGAACTAACATGGGCAGTATTCAATAAATACATACTAAAATCAGCTGCATTTTTAATGGTTTCTGTACCATTTGATTTACCAAAATAATAACTCACATCTGGAAATACATAGAAAGCCCCTTCTGGTGCGAAGCACTTGAAACCTGGAATAGCATTTACCAATTCCAAGGTCTTCGTTCTTCTTCTAGTAAACTCTTCGGTCATTTCTATAGAAGGTCTTAAATCACCCGTAAGTGCAGCTACAGCCGCTTTTTGTGCAATAGAACAAGTGCCGCTGGTGAACTGTCCTTGTAGTTTCTCACAAGCTTTTGAGATGGTTGAATTAGCAGCTATATATCCCAAGCGCCATCCGGTCATTGCAAAGCCTTTACTCAATCCATTAATAATGACTACCTGATCTTTTATGCTATCAAATTGTGCAATGCTCTCGTGTTTTCCCATGAAATTAATGTACTCATAAATCTCATCAGAAAGAATCGTTATTTCAGGGTGCTTTTCAAATACTTTTACTAAGGCAGCTAATTCATCTTTACTGTACACTGCGCCTGATGGATTACAGGGTGAGGAGAACATAAACACTTTGGTCTTAGGAGTAATTGCTGCTTCTAGTTCTTCCGCTGTTGTTTTGAATTTATTTTCTACCGTAGTTCTAATTTCAACTACTTTACCTCGAGCAATCTTTACCAATTCAGAGTAAGTAACCCAATAAGGTGTGGGTATAATCACTTCGTCATCCTCATCTACCAACGCTAGAATAGAATTGGCTAAACTTTGCTTGGCACCAGTAGACACTACTATATGCTCTGGCTTATAGTCTAAACCATTATCACGTTTTAATTTTGTACAAACCGCTTCTCTTAAATCTAAAAAACCGGGCACAGGAGTATAATGACTCCAGTTATCATTGATGGCTTTGATGGCGGCATCTTTAATATGTTGTGGCGTATCAAAATCAGGCTCTCCCAAACTTAGATCAATCACATCAATTCCTTGCGCGCGCAATTCACGACCAAGCTTAGCCATTTTAAGTGTTTCAGGCTCACTAAACCTATTCAATAGAGAAGACAATTCCATTCAGAAAAAATTTAAGAGGACAATTTACTTATTCTTAGTCAATTTGTTCTTGCGCTGTAATTCTTGTTGATAAATAGCAATCCCTAAATCGCGCAAAAATGGGAAGCCCAATGAATCATATTCATATTTATCATCGTTATAAATGCCATCTGTATTACAAGAAATGACTGCACTAAGCATAAACTCAATGTTATTATCTGGATCTGTAATGTAGGCCACGTCTAACAAAAAGCCATAAGCATCACCTACTTTATTGTATATTTTCACATTCGGATAGAGCGTTTTTTTCTCAGAACCCTGTAATAAAAATTTACAGTAAGTATCCCAATAATATGCTGGGTCATAAATAGGCGACTCCGATTCACGAGGATAAATATGCATATATTTTTTTACAAAAGCATAGTCATCATCGGTTAAGTTGAACCGATTTTTCTTCGGGAATTTTTCTGGAAAAATAACCGATTGTAAAATATGATGAAGGTCTTGCAAATAAATCCTGTTCTTATTTAAAAATGAGAAAGGTTCATTAATTAATTTACCTCCCTTCATAAAACCCTTGCCCAATGACACATTGGTGGCTTCATACACTGCTTTACTAATTTGTGCAGGTTGCTCATAAATTAAATTGCCAGCAGTATCATAAAATTTTACTGGGTTAGTAATAGCTTGCTGTTCTGTTGTGCGACTCAATTGCAATCGGTGGCGAATAATCACATCTGGATAACCTTTCTCTGCTAATTTTCGCTGAATGTATTCCTGACCCAGGAATTCATATAAACGATTAAAAGCATCGTTATCGCTCACTAAAAAAATTTGCTTGATATAATTTTCAATAGTAGGTGCTCCATCATTTGCATTGGGTTGATTATAAACGTGGTCTTGCGCAGCAGCTGCACTATCGGTAATCATAATGCTATTGCGGGTAAGGCCTTTAATCCCCAACTCATTTATTTTTTCTAACGCCAAAAGTGCAATAGGCATTTTTACCGTGCTTGCAGGGTAAAAATATTCCTGGTTATTGAGTCGATAACTGTATTCTTTAAATAAAGGTTTATTCCTTTTATTTCGATCAATTTGGGTATAAATTATTTGAACCCTAAAACTGTCTGGGTTACTGGTAATTCTTTTGAAAAAAGTAGGATTATTGTTTAATGCTTGATGAAGTGGATTACTAGAAGTTAGATCCAATGGCTGGGCATGGGTCATAATAATTTGTGAACATGTCAAGATTAGAAAAAAGAGATGCTTCATTTACCAAACTTAATGAAAATTGATAATTAACTTTACTAAATGCCACATGAAGCAATTTCCGTGTTTGATATGTTTAAAATTGGGGTTGGACCATCAAGTTCCCATACGCTAGGCCCATGGAGAGCCGCCCTACGTTGCTTAGAAAATATTAGCAAGCAGCATCCGATTGCTACAGTAAAAGCAGTCACCGTTTTATTATATGGTTCATTGGCCAAAACAGGAAAAGGTCATGGAACTGATATTGCCGTATTGATGGGCTTAATGAAAGAAGATCCGGTCACCATTGATGTAAACAGTATCAATCCAAAAATTAATGAAATTAAACAGAGCCATCAGCTTTTATTAGGGGGAGAACATGCCATTCCATTCGAATTTAAAGAAGATTTGGTTTTCTTAACCAATGAATCCTTGCCTTTTCACCCGAACGGTTTGAGTTTTCTAATTACCCTAAACAATGGAGAACAATTGAGTGAAACCTATTTCTCTATTGGGGGTGGATTTGTCGTAAAAGAAGGGGAGTCGGCTGCAGGAAATAAAGAAAGTGTTGAACTTCCATTCCCCACCAATAATGCAGCAGATATTTTACATTGGTGTAGAAAGACCGGTATGGCCATTCATGAAATGGTATTAGAAAACGAAACCAGCTGGCAATCCGAAGCAAACACTAAAAAAGGTGTGTTGGCCATTTGGCAAGCCATGCGAGATTGCACTTATAGAGGGTGTCATTCAAAGGGCGAATTACCAGGAGGTTTACAAGTAAGAAGAAGGGCATTTGAATTAAATAAAAAGTTGATTAACAAGCAGCCTTATAATAACTATGAAGAATGGTTAGCAGCCATCAAAAATGGAGGAAATTCTTTTAATTATATTTTGGATTGGGTTAGTTGTTTTGCTTTAGCTGTAAACGAAGAGAATGCCTCATTTGGCAGGGTAGTAACAGCACCCACCAATGGAGCTGCTGGAGTAATTCCCGCTGTATTACAATACTATATTGCATTTTGCGAGGGAGGGAATGAAGAAAAAATCATCCAGTTTTTATTGACCGCATCAGAAATAGGTTCCATCTTTAAAAAAGGAGCAACTATTTCGGCGGCAATGGGTGGATGTCAGGCAGAAATTGGCGTATCATCTGCTATGGCTGCAGCAGCGCTTACAGAATGCATGGGCGGCACCCAGCAACAGGCATTGATGGCAGCTGAAATTGCCATGGAGCATCATTTGGGCTTGACCTGTGACCCAATCGGGGGTTTGGTTCAAATACCTTGTATTGAAAGAAATACCATGGGTGCCATTAAAGCCATTACTGCTTCACAATTGGCCTTACAAAGCACCCCAGATTTTGCATTAGTTAGTTTAGATAAAGTAATCGCAACAATGTGGAATACAGCTTTAGATATGAACAGTAAATACAAAGAAACAGCTGATGGTGGCCTCGCTATTCAGGTCCCTTTAGGATTGAGTGAGTGTTAATGAAAAGTATTGGATTTGTACAATCAATTATGAAATAAGAATCATGAAATACCCACATTTATTTGAGCCCCTAGATTTAGGTTTTACAACACTAAAGAATAGGATCCTGATGGGATCTATGCATACTGGTTTAGAAGAAAGTAAGAATGGCTTTGCCAAACAAGCAGCTTATTTTGCCGAAAGGGCAAAGGGTGGGGTTGGATTGATTGTAACTGGTGGGGTAGCACCAAATAGAGCGGGTTGGACATCTCCTTTTGGAAGTAAACTGTCTACTAAATCAGAAGCTAAACAACATCAATTAATTACAGAAGCAGTGCATGCAGAGGGCGGAAAAATATGTATGCAAATTTTACATACAGGCAGGTATGGCTATCATCCAATATGCGTTGCTCCATCTGCAATTAAATCTCCCATTTCTCCTTTCAAACCTTGGAAACTAAGCAGTGGTGGGATTAAACGCACCATCAATGATTTTGTAAACTGTGCAAAATTGGCTCAAGAAGCAGGTTACGATGGTGTTGAAATTATGGGGTCTGAAGGATATTTGATCAATCAATTTATCGTTTCAAAAACCAATCAAAGAACCGATGAATGGGGAGGATCTTATGAAAACAGAATTAAATTTCCGATAGAAATTGTACGCCAAACTAGAGAAGCAGTTGGTAGAAATTTCATCATCATTTATAGATTATCGATGTTGGATTTGGTGGAAGATGGATCTAGTTGGGAAGAAGTAGAACAGTTGGCAAAAGCCATTGAAAAAGCAGGAGCAACCATTATTAATACTGGAATAGGTTGGCATGAAGCAAGGGTTCCTACCATTGCAACCATGGTGCCTAGAGGAGGATTTAGTTGGGTAACCAAAAGATTGATGGGTAAATTATCTATCCCATTAATTACTACCAACAGAATCAATATGCCCGATGTGGCAGAACAAATTTTAGCAGATGGTCATGCCAATATGGTTTCGATGGCAAGACCATTTTTGGCTGACCCTGAATTTCCTAAAAAGGCCTTGGAAGGAAGAACCGATGAAATCAATACTTGCATTGCCTGTAACCAAGCTTGTTTAGACCATGTGTTTGAAAGAAAAACAGCCAGTTGTTTAGTGAACCCAAGAGCATGTAAAGAATTATCAACGATAGTTTTGCCAGCAACAACTAAAAAGAAAATTGCTGTTGTAGGAGCAGGGCCTGCAGGGCTTTCAGCATCTGTTACTTTGGCTCAACGCGGTCATGAAGTGCATTTGTTTGAAGCGCAATCAGTAATTGGAGGTCAATTTAATATTGCCAAAGAAATTCCTGGCAAAGAAGAATTTATAGAAACATTGCGCTACTATAAAAAGCAGATGGAATTGCATAAAGTACAAATTCATTTGAACAGTATTTTTAAGAAAGAGCAAGCAACTGATTTTGATGAAGTAGTTGTTTCAACAGGTGTGAGCGGAAGAACTTTAACCATTGAAGGGATAAATGATTCAAAAGTATTGACCTATACAGATGTTGTACTGCATAAAAAACCAGTAGGCAAAAAAGTAGCCATTATTGGAGCAGGCGGAATTGGTTTTGATGTTGCCGAATTTTTAACCAATGAAGAGAGTAATACCATTCCAACATTTATGGAAGAATGGGGTGTAGATATGAATTATACTGAGAGAGGAGCATTACAAAAAAACCATGCAACAAAATCTCCAAGAGAAGTTTATTTATTGCAACGTTCAAAAGGAAAGCTGGGAGAGGGTTTAGGCAAAACCACAGGATGGATTCATCGAGCAGCATTAAAGATGAAAAAAGTGAAAATGATTGCTGAAGTGAGTTATGAAAAAATAAATGAGGAAGGTTTTCATATAACCGTTGCAGGTAAACCACAATTACTTGATGTAGACAATATTGTTATTTGCGCTGGGCAAGTTTCTAATAACCAATTGTATCATTCTATAAAAGAGAATTATACCAATGTTCATTTAATTGGCGGAGCATTAGAAGCCGGAGACTTAGATGCAAAACGAGCAATTGAACAAGGTTATCAAATTGGGATACGTTTGTAAAAAAAATAAAATGAAACCAATCTCAATACGTCCTTTTATTGGTGCCAAAAATTTTAACCAGAGTCGTGAATTTTATAAAGATTTAGGATTTGAAGAGCATATTATTAGCCCACAGTTGAGCGTCTTTCATTATCGTGGCATTTCGTTTTACTTACAAAATGCTTATGTTAAGGATTGGGTGGACAACACGATGGTTTTTGTAGAAGTAGAAAATGTAGAATTATTCTGGAATAAATTATCTGCCCTTGATTTGCTCAATAAATATCCTGATGCACGTTTAGTACCACCCAAAACCTTAGACTGGGGCAGTGAATTTTTTGTACACGACCCCTCAGGAATTCTTTGGCATTTTGGCTCCTTTAAAAAATAATTAATTTAATTCGCCTAATTAATATTTTGAATGCATTTACATAAATTGGCATTTATGAAAATCAGCATTTTAATTTTAGTATTTGCATTAAGCTTTCAACTAGCTTCTGCCCAAAATCAATGGTTTAAACTTTACGAAGATTCTGCCTCATTGGTAAATGACGGAAAAGCAATCACTGCAGCGTTTACAAAAGATATTCAAAAAATAAAACCAACGCTTACTTTTAATATTAATACAAGACTCAATACAACCCCGTATTTGATTTTTTATTGGGGTGAAAATGGTGAAAGAACTGCCAACTTACCCAAATGGGATCAAGTGATAGAACCTCAAAAACAATTTTTTTATCAAGTTGCTGGAAGTGAAGCTGCAGGAAAAGATATGTTTAGACTATTCTTTAATGGCTTTTATTTACCGCATGAATTAGGACACGCTTTAGAACATATTACTAAAGGGAATTTAAAAGGTTCTTACCAAGAGGAATATTTTGCTAATACAGTTGGAATGTTGTGGTGGAAAAAACAAGGCAAGTCAAAAGAACTGAAGGACTGTTATGAATTTGCCAAAAAGGTATGGGCTAAATTACCCAACCCAATTCCAGCAGGAAGCACCATAGAGGAATTTTTCACTGCCAATTACCAAAAAGCATCAGAAGATCCCTTTGTTTACGGATATATGCAGTTTAAACAATTCATACAAGTGTATGAAGATAAATCTCTCCCAGACTTTGATACTTATATTAAATCGTATCTAAAATAGCATCACTGTAATCCTTGATTTCATTGTATAAGGTACCACGTTCAATTGGTTGACGTCTTACTTGTTTGATTAATTGAACCAAGTCGGCAGTACTCATGGTTGGGGTTTGTTCTTCGCTACCAGCCATTGCATATATTTTAGTAGTATCGTCAATAGTGCCATCAATATCATTCACCCCAAATGATAAGGTTAATTGGGCATTTTTCCTGCCCAACATTGGCCAATAAGCTTTAACGTGGTTGAAGTTGTCTAAATACAATCTGGATACTGCATACATTTTCATGTCTTCCACAATGGTACTTTCGGCAACATTGCTCATATCATTGTCTTTGTTGCGAAACTTTAAAGGAATAAAAGTATTGAAACCACCGGTTTCGTCTTGTAAGCTGCGTAATCGATCCATATGATGTATACGATGCCAATAAGATTCAATATGACCATAAAGTAGGGTAGCATTGCTGTGCATCCCTAATTCATGTGCCGCTTTGTGTATAGCCAACCATCCATCAGCATCCACTTTATCCTCGCAGATTTTTTTGCGAATATCAGGATGAAAAATTTCTGCACCACCACCCGGCAATGAATCTAATCCAGCTTCATGCGCTAAACGCATACCTTCTTCTACAGACACTTTGGCCTTTCTGAACATATAATCTAACTCAACCGGTGTAAATGCTTTTACGTGTAAATCAGGACGATGTGCTTTAATTGTTCGCAGTAATTCTAAAAAGAATTCCATATTCATTTTAGGATGCACTCCACCAACAATATGCACTTCCGTAACGGGTTTGCCATCATAGCTTTTTACTATATGCATCATTTGTTCGATGCTCAGTTCCCATCCTTCTTCACGATGTGCATATAATTTTGAATAGGAACAAAATGCGCAAGAAAAGACGCAAACATTGGTAGGTTCTATATGAAAGTTTCTATTGAAATAGGTTTTATGACCATGCTTTTGCTCTCTTACCCAATTGGCAAGAGCTCCTACAAAGGGGAGGGAAGCTTGTTCAAATAAAGCAACGCCTTCATCAAAACTGATGCGTTCTTTGTTTAATATTTTATATCCGATGGATTGTAACTGTTTATTTTTCTCGGCGTCTACCAATACCTTAACTGCTGCTGTATTCATGGCTCCAAATTTTGTGCAAATTTACAGCATTAGAACATCAGAATGCCTGCAATTGTTGCAGATAAATAAGAAGCAAGGGTTCCGCAAAGTAGTGCTCTTAATCCCAACTTAGCTAAATCGGCCCTACGAGTGGGGGCTAATTCACCAATACCGCCAATTTGCATACCCACACTACTAAAATTAGCAAATCCGCAAATAGCAATACTAACAATTAACAAGCCTTTTTCAGATACAATAGGAATTGTTTTTGTAGTTAAATTATTGAATGCCACAAACTCATTAATGGTGAGTTTTTGACCCAATAAAGAAGCTGCATTCGCAATATCTACCTGTGGCACACCCATGGCCCAAGTCATCGGATAAAATATTTTACTAAAAATCACATCTAAAGTAACGCCCGGTATAATTAAACCAATACAGTAGTTAATTAATGCAATCAATGCAATAAATCCAATCAACATAGCAATTACATTCAACGCTATTTTCATCCCATCACTGGCTCCATGAGAAATGGCATCAATAATATTGCTGTAAGGACTTTTTACTTCCAGCTTTACTTTGCCCATGGTTTGGGACTCTTCTGTTTCTGGAAATACTATTTTAGAAATCACTAATGCTCCAGGTGCCGCCATTAAACTGGCTGTTAGTAAATATTCTGCTTTAGCCCCCATATTGGCATACACAATCAAAATACCGCCCGCTATACAAGCCAAACTACCACTCATACTGGCCAATAATTCACTCTTGGTCATTGTACTTAAATAAGGTCGAATCATTACTTGTGCTTCAACCTGACCAACAAAAGCCGAAGCAACATTACTGAGTGCTTCGGCTCCGCTTACGCGCATGATAAAGTTCATGGCTTTGGCAATCACAGATACTATGAACTGCATTACCCCAAAATGATATAGAATGGCTACCAATACACAAACCAAAATAATGGTTGCGGTAACACTAAATGCAAAAACAAATCCACCCTGACTAAAATTCTTCACCCCATCTGGAGCATTTACCATTATGCAACTGTAAACAAATGCAACCCCTTCTCTTGC
>QLAH01000415.1_pt1 | contig 23348 bp, 21 predicted proteins | sample 4693081 | NCBI WGS metagenome assembly QLAH01 (sample SAMN09425401, study PRJNA476045) | Lake water metagenome, whole genome shotgun sequencing project.
CAGCTTTTGGTAGTTCTTCTAAAAAGTCTGTTCGATCATCCGCAGGCAATTCGTTTAATAATTCTGCCGTTTTTGCCGAAGGCAATTCTTTTACAATATCTTTTTGTTGTGCAATATCCAAGATTTTAAATACGCTGGCTGCTCGATGTATGGCCATATTAGCCACAATTCGGGCTTCGTATTCAGGATATTCATTAATCAAATCTGCAACATCACTAATATTTTGATCATTCAAGAATTCCCTTATTTCAAGGGTATCTTCTTTTTGAATTAATAATTCAAACTGTTCAAATAAATTAAGTTGTTCCAGCTCCAAAGACATAACTAAAATTAACTGTTTTCTTGTTGCATCATTAAATAGGCTTTAATAAACCCATCAATTTCTCCGTCCATCACTGGTGCTATATTGCCTACCTCATAATCTGTTCGATGATCTTTGATCATTTTATACGGATGAAAAACATATGATCGGATTTGACTTCCCCATTCAATTTTTTTCTTGCCAGCATTGGTTGCATCAATCGCTTCTTGTCTTTTCCTTAATTCTTCTTCGTACAAACGACTCTTCAACATTTTCATGGCCAATTCTCTGTTCTCGCCCTGTGTTCTTGCCTGTTGACATTCAACAATGATACCACTAGGCAAGTGTTTAAGCCGAACAGCTGTTTCTACTTTATTTACATTTTGGCCACCACTTCCACCAGATCTGTAAAAAGCCCATTCTAAATCACCAGGGTTAACATTTATTTCAATGCTCTCATCAATTAATGGATACACAAAAACAGATGCAAAAGAAGTATGCCTTCTGGCATTACTATCAAATGGAGATATCCGCACCAAGCGATGCACCCCACTCTCTGCTTTTAAAAATCCATAAGCAAAATCTCCATCAAATTGAAGGGTTGCACTTTTTATGCCAGCTCCGTCCCCTTCTTGAAAATCGAGTTCGGTAACTTTCCACCCTTGCTTCTCTCCATACATTCTATACATTCTAAGCAACATCTCTGCACAGTCTTGACTCTCGGTGCCGCCTGCGCCAGGATTAATCTGGAGCACTGCAGGCAATTCATCTTCTGGTTTATTGAGCGTGCTTTTGAATTCAGCTTCTTCAATTTTAGATAGTGCAGACTGATAAGCTTCTTTTGTTTCCTCTTCTGAAGCATCTCCTGCTTTCCAAAAATCAAATAAAAGTGCAAAATCTTCTACCGCATTTTCTAATTGCTTGAACAATTTTAGCCAATATTCATTGACTTTAATTTCTTTCATGATAGCAGTAGCGCGTACGTTATCATCCCAAAATCCAGGGGATAAAGAAAGTTGTCGATCTGTTTCTACTTTGTAAAGTCGGTTATCAACGTCAAAGAAACCTCCTCAGAACCAATACGCGGTCCCTCATAAATTTAACTTGCTCTTGTGTCATGCAACAAAAATACAAAAGTTGTAGCAGGATTAATGCTAGAGTTTAATAAACTGCTTATGGGCGATGATTCTACCCGATCCGGTAACAATTTCAATAGTATATACCCCTTTAGGCAACTGGGTTAATGTTAAATCATAAACCATATTCCCAAAAATATTACTGGTATTGATTTGCTTATTCATCATCACTAAGCCCCCGTTAGAAACTACTTTTATAAATGTTTTATCGTTGGCCAAAGGCTTAAAAACAATTTTAGTAGAATGCTGAACAGGATTGGGGAACAAATACATTTCTTGTTCAGCCGCAAGCGCTGCTTTTATTTCTAAAGTGTCAGAATTTGCAATGCATTTATTGGTGTCTGTAATAGCAAAATGGTATTTCCCAATGGTAGAATAAAATACGAATAACCGATTGGCAGTATCTGGTAAAGCGGAAAGTTTTGTCCCGTTTCGATACCAAGTAAATTTATTCTTAGTCCGATTAGAATCTGCTAAAGATTTTAAAATAGTAGTATCCCCCGGCATAATATTTTGATTGCCCACAATAGATAGTTTTGCAACTGGCAAGGGTCTAGTCGTAACGGTAATTTTTTGTCTTATGCTTTCGCATCCAAAAGAAGGATTTAAACTCGAAACCCAGTAATTAGTATTTCCAATATAAGCAGTTGATGGCAAAGGCGGAGTTAAAGCCCCAACACCACCATTGGCAACAGAATACCAACGAAGCCTGTCTCCAGTTGCTACCAAGGGCTTAGGTGTTTCATTTAAACAATATTGAACATCAATCCCAGTAGGCTTTGCAGGAATAAGACCAGAATCTAGAATGAAATTATCTGATCGAGCCGCACAGCCATTAAATAAATTTGCTTGTGCACTATAAATACCTCTAACAGGAGGATTAAAAGAAAAAGTACTATCGGCAAGTACATATCGTTGAATTCTAAAATTATTCAAATCGGAAACGTATAAATTTCCGTTCATATCAACAACTGCATTTGCAGGAGCATCTAATTGATTAGCATTGTCACCTTTAATTACTCCACCTACAATTACAGAACCAGTATCAACTCCAATTTCCCAACTCTTTACTCTGTTAAATGTTCCAGATTCGGTAATAATTAGCTGATTATTACCGTCTAGAAACACACTTGTTGGATTAACCAATTGATTAGGATTGTTCCCTTTACCATTACCACCAGCAACAGTAGTACCGATTGATTCGCCTAATTTCCATCTTTGCACACGATCATTCTGTGCGTCAGCAATATATATATTCTCTCGGGGGTCTACAAAAACGCCCAAAGGATAACTTAATTGACTTGCACCAGCACCAGCAAAATTTCCTCCTGCTACTGTTTTACCACTCAAGCTTTCTTTTTCCCAAAGTTGAACTCTTGCATTTAACGCATCTGCTATAAATATTGATCCATATGGATCAACAAAAATTCCTGTTGGAAAAGCCAACTGATTAGCTTTATCACCTCTTCCATTGCCACCAGCAACTACTTTACCTGTAGAGTCACCTTGTTTCCATAAAAGAACTCTATCGTTATCGCTATCTGCTATATATAATAATCCATCAGCAGTAATAAAAATACTTTGTGGGTTATTTAATTGACTCAATCTATTTCCTGCCCCTTTTCCACCAGCAATGGTTGTCCCTATTTTTGCACCTGGCAACCATTTTTGTATGCGATTATTTTTTTTATCGCATACATAGATATGATTATTTTGATCTACATATACATAATTTGGTTGACCAAATTGTGCAGTATCAGCACTAATTGACTTCCCAATAATGGTTTCACCCGAACTACTAAAACTAGTATTCTTGAATACTAAATTATTATTATTCAAAGTCCATAGAACATTTCTGACTTTTGGGCTTGTAGACAATCTCATTGGTTCAGCAGAAATACAAGAAGGGCTAACAATAATAATTACAGGCTTTTTATAAACAGTAATTACAACATCAGCTGTTGCCTTACATCCACTTACAGAAGAAGCTTCTACTGTATATTTTGTTGTTGTTAAAGGTCTAACAATAACAGTATCGCTCTTGTTGGAGTTGAACACAGTGGTAGGTGACCATTTATAATTATTGGACCCTGTAACAAACAATCTTGTTTGAGTTCCTTCGCAAATTGTGGATGAGTCTGTTTTAACTTTTAGTTGAGGAGCCACTACCACAAATGCATTTCCAGAATTAGATACACAGCCCGAAAAAGAAGTTGATTTTGCTATATATGTTCCAGGAATTCTAGTTTGGAAAACAGAGTCTGTTCCTGCTGCAATACTATATTGTAAAACTCTGATATTTCTTGTATCAGCTACAATCATATTACCCAATTGGTCAAACCCAATTGAATTGGGTAATTGAAATTGGTCTAAAGAAAAACCTGAAATTCCATTGACTGATCCAGCAACCGTTACTCCAGTTGTATCAGAAAAACCCCACCTTTGAATTCTATTATTTCCCCGATCAGTAATGAATAGATTACTATTCGCATCTACATAAATACCCGTAGGAAAATTCAATTGGTTCATTAAAATTCCCGAACCTTTATTACCAGCAACCACTGAAATACTTAATTTGGTTTGGTCATACATTAGTACCCTGTGATTTTCGGCATCTGCAACAAAAAGATTATTGCGTTGATCTACGAAAAGCCCCTGGGGATTATTTAAACTTGAAACGCCATTCCCAGGCAATCCATTTCCTGCAACTGTAATCACTTCATTTCCAGAATTACTCCATTTCTGCACTCTATGGTTACCTGCATCTGCTACATAAATATTTCCATATTGATCAACAAAAACACTTGATGGAGAATTCAATTGATATTTACCATTGCCTATACCGTATCCACCAGCTACGGTTCTTCCAGTGGTATCACCTCTTGCAAAAAATTGTACTCGATGATTATTTTGATCTACAACATAAATATTGCTACTTGCATCTACAAATACATTCGTTGGATAATTTAACTGTTCATTTCCAAAGCCTTGACCTTTACCACCTGCAACAGTTCTTCCAAAAGTATCGCCCTTCTTCCAAAATTGAATTCGATTGTTAACAGCGTCAGCAACATATATATTTCCTTTTTGATCAACAAAAGCACTGGTTGGCAACCCAAACTGATTGGATTCAACCCCAATTCCATTAGCACCTGCGAATACAGACCCTACTTTATTCCATGTTGGGAATAGGCTTCCAGCACTAATATCAGGACTTCGATAAAAATTTAAACTAGCTGCTCTTTGCCCTACAATGGTAGTGGTGATTTTAGAAGCATCAGGAGAAAGACAAACAGAAGGGGTAATTATTGGTACAGATTTAAGTCCTACATTAACGGTAAAGAAACGAGTAGTTACACATCCGCTATCAGAGGAGGAGCTTATATTATAAGTGATACTAGAGTCGGGCTTAACCAAAAAAATACTATCATTAATTTTAGTAACCCATTTATTAGGACTCCAATTATAATTCCTGCTTCCCTTTAATTTAATTTCAGTAGATTCTCCTGAACATAATGTTGTATTTCCACTAATATTAATTGCACCCTTAGGATTAACATTAATGAAATTAGATTCTTGAACACAGCCAGCAAAAGTAGTTGCCCTTACAGAATACAAACCTCCTTGCAAAGGTTTAAAAAATGCATCTACGGTATCAACTACATATTGTTGTACCCTAGCATTTTGTTGATCTAAAATGTATAAATTACCAGAAATATCAAAAGTAAATCCGGTTGGATAATTTAATTTTTCAGAACTACCTAAAATCGTTTTTATTGTTGCATCTTGAATCGATAATTGTTGAACCCTACTATTTCCTGCTTCTAATACATAGACATCTCCAAAAGCATCTACTAAAATATCTACCGGTTGGAATAAATTTTCAACGCCAGTTCCTTTTCCCTTCTGCCCCATAATGGTTGTTCCAATACTTTGGTTTGGTCTAAATTTTTGAACCCGATGATTAGCAGAATCAGCTACATAAATATGATCATTTTTATCTACTGCAACTCCTTGCGGACTATTCAACCTTAAAGAATCTGAACCCGCACCTAACCCACCTGCAACTGTAACACCAGAAATGCCTCCTTGGGCCCATTTTTGAATTCGATGATTCCCTGCATCAGCAATATAAATAAATCCTTGCGCATCTACATATACATCTCTTGGATCACTTAACTGATTAGGTGCACCACCTTTGCCATTTCCTCCTGCTACTAAAAAACCATTTGTAGAGCCAGGGGCAAAACGTAAAATTCTATTATTGTACTGATCGGTAACAAATAAGTTACCCAAATTATCTATGAACAATCCAGCAGGCTTATTTAATTGACTTGGTAAATTTCCATTCCCATTTCCGCCCGCTACTACCACTCCATTAGGGTTATTATTACTGAATGCAACAACACGATTATTAATAGTATCCGAAACATAAATATTACCATTATTGTCTACGGCAATACCATGTGTCCCAGTAATTTTGGGTTGGGTTGCCAAATTCCCACTAACAATAGAGCTACCAACTGTTTTTAAAACAACTTTGGATTTTTGAACAACCACATTATTGTGAACCCATTCAATTTGATAAGGGTTCCTACTGAAAGTAGCAGAAATATTATTTTCTCCAGCACACTTGGGGCCTTTAATATTCACAAACACACATTGTGCAGAAAGCTGTTGAATTCCTATTGTTAAGAATAATAACAGCAGCGTTTTCATTTTATTTCTAAACACATAAGACATCTATAGATGTTCTAATTAAAATATAAAAAAAACCATAAACCTCGTAAGCCGGATTCTGTTTCAACTCCATCATTTATCTGGCCGCAACATTACTGTTGCGATCTTGCTGCCTACCCTGGATAGCGTTCCAATAAATTGGAAACGAGAACGAGCCGCCCTCAAACAATCCTTTACATGGCATTACAGTACCCAAGGTTTACCCGCGGTAAGTGTTACCACCTACCACCGTGAGCTCTTACCTCACGTTTTCATCTTTTCCACGTTTTACCATGGTAGTTATTTTCTGTGGCACTCTCTCTTTCCCAATAAATTGGGAAGCCGGCGCTTAACCGGTGGGTTGCTCTATACTGTCCGGACTTTCCTCCCCAACAAGTTGGAGCGATGGTTCGGGTTTATAGTCAGATAAAGATACAGAAAGCTGTAATAGCGTTAATATTTAAAAAAAACTTGGGTTGCGCCAAAACCAAATCGGGAATCGTATTGATTATAAAAATGTTTTACTTCTCTTTTGGTTTTAAGCAATTCATGTACTTCTTCTCTTAATTTGCCCGTACCCATACCATGAATTACAACCATATCCGCTTGACGATGGGCAACAGCAATGTCTAACCATTTTTCTAGTTCGGTTAACTGAAGTGTCAAAATCTCGAAGTTACTCATGGTTGAATGGGTATCTGTAAGCTTTTCTATATGCAAGTCAATGACAGAACGTGCAGGTGGTAAATATTCTCTTACTTTTCCTGCATCATATATTTTATATCCCTTTGCTCGCAAACTATCCAGTGGTAAAGTGTCTAAGGCTTTATCGGGATAGTCATTAAAAAGAGCGTACGAAAAAGTGGGCTCGTTGTTTTCTTTGAGTATTTCAATTTTTTGAAAAACCTGTTTGGGTTTTAGTTTTAATTGAACTTCGTAATGATCTGCCTTCCCTTTTTGTGGATTGAGTAAACTAAAATCAAATGAAAAGGAAGGAGTATCATTAACTGCTTCAAATTTAATATCGTGTAAATAAAAATCATGGAATGGTTGAATTTCATTTTTCAACGAAAAAAATTCCTCCCCATTAAAATATTGATGATATAAAAAATGATACCCTTGACTGGTTTTATTTACTAAATGTATTTTTAGTAACTCTACTATTTCGTCATTAAAATCATCTAACGCAAATTTGGGAATAAAAGACAACCATACTCCATCTGAAACCTTAATTTGATTGGGCTGTGGCTTTTCTTTTGGCAACTGATCTACATATGTTTTAGTCTCAATTTTTTTAGACGGGATATTTTTTTTCTCTGTAAATCTTTTGAAATAAGGGAAGTCAATCTGATCCATGTATGCTGGAAACTTCACTCCTCTTACTTCAATCATCACCATTTTATCGTTGATGATTTCAATTACCTTACCCTCTTCATTGCTATGCAACACTAAAATATCATCCCCTATTTGGTACTTCATGATTGAGCCAGTTTGCTTTTGTTTTTACCGTAAAAGAAATAAATAATTAACCCTAAGGCCATCCATCCAAAAAACCACAACCAACTAATTGCAGGTATTTCAATCATCAAGTACAAGCAACATAGCGCCCCTGCAACTGGAATAAATGAGTACGACCTAAGAAAACTAAATACAGCTGTTACGGTTGCAATCACCATGAATACAAGGAACAATATTTCTTGAAATCCTTCATTGCCCATATTTACAAAAGCATCATTAATGCGTTGTCTAAACAAATAAGTAATCAGTAAAACAATTGCTGGAATAATATATTTACCATTGATATAAGGAAGTTTAAACCCTTTTCTTCCAGCGCCCTCAGCCATTTTAGGCAATACCAACACACCAAAACAAACCAATACAAAAGCAAACAATGTTCCGATACTAGTAAGGTCGGTCATAAACCCACTACTGATGAATAAAGAGGGTATACCTACTAATAATCCGGTAACAATGGTTGAAAATGAAGGAGTCTGATATTTAGGATGTACTTGTGCAAATTTTTTAGGTAATAACCCATCCCTACTCATGCTCATCCAAATACGTGGTTGCCCCATTTGAAAAACCAGTAAAACACTGGTAGTAGCAACTACTGCACTCACAGAAATCAAGTAACCAATTTTATTCATATTCAACTTATCAAAAACATAAGCCAAAGGATCATCTACTTTCAGTTCACTGTAATGCACCATTCCTGTTAAAACCAATGCCACAAGAATGTATAATACGGTACAAATTAATAAAGAGTACATCATTCCTTTTGGTAAATCTCTCTGTGGATCTTTACATTCTTCAGCAGTAGTAGAAATAGCATCAAATCCAATATAGGCATAGAAAACAGCAGAAACCCCTGCTAAGACACCTCCAAATCCATTTGGTAAAAATGGGGTCCAATTATTAGTATCAACATAGAAAAATCCAACAATAATGATTCCAATAATTACAGCTAATTTAAATATTACCATGATATTGGTACTGCGCTTACTTTCTTTAATACCTATATAAGCCAACCAAGTAATCATCATAACAATAAAAAATGCAGGAACATTTAAAATAACTTTCCATGAACCAATCATGGGGGCATTCATAATAGCATCATAGCCCAATTTTGCATGCTTGGTCATCGTTTCAGGTGCTTCACCAGCAGCTAAAGCCTTCACTGCTTCTTCGTATCCTAATTGTGCATTGCTTGCATTCGTAGACAACCATCCTGGTAAATGAATATGAAAGCCTTCTAATAAATTATTAAAATAGCCGCTCCAACTAATGGCAACAACAATATTGCCAATAGCATATTCTAAAATAAGCGCCCAACCTATTATCCAAGCAACTACTTCACCAAAAGAAACATAGGCATAAGTGTAAGCACTCCCAGAAATAGGAATTCTACTTGCAAACTCTGCATAACATAAAGCACTGAAGCCACAAGTGATTGCGGTAATCACAAACAAAATTGCAATCCCAGGCCCGCCATTGTATGCAGCGGATCCGATGGTAGAAAAGATGCCAGCACCAATAACAGCTGCAATCCCCATAAAAGTAAGGTCTTTAACGCCTAAAACTTTTTTAAGTCCACCGGCATGAGAATCACTTATACCAGCTGCAGCATCAGCAGTAATTTTATCTAATGATTTCTTTCTAAACAAAGAAGACATGTATAATTATTTTGGTAGGAAGATAAGCAAATTAAACATCTCGTTGAATCAAGAAGTTAGCCAATTCTTTCAAGGGCAGTTTTCTGCTAGAAACAACCGCAATATCTTCTAGGTGTTTCAAAGCAGTATTTAAGTAGTGCTCTTTTAAAGTATTAGCCCAAGCATCTACCCCACAAGCTTTATAAATAGATAATACTTTATCTACTTTTCCTGCAGACTGATCTTTCATTAATTGTATTAACTGATGACGCTGTTCTTCAGGAGCAACTTCAAGGGTATGCAATAACAAAAATGTTTTTTTGTTTTGGCGGATATCACCCCCCACTTCTTTACCAAATTTTTCTGGATCACCAAAAGCATCTAAGTAGTCGTCTTGAATTTGAAAAGCAATCCCTAAATTCTTACCAAACTCGTATAAATGTCGGCAATTACCCTCGCTAGCACCACCAATGATGGCCCCCATTTCTAAACTAGCTGCCAGTAAAACAGAAGTTTTCAGGGTAATCATTTGAATATATTGATCAAGAGAAACCATGTCTTTTTGTTCAAAATCCATGTCTAACTGTTGACCTTCACAAACTTCTTTAGCAGTAGTATTAAATATGCGGAGAATCTTTTGCAAATAAGGACCATTCATCTTATTAATGTATTCATAAGACTTGATCATCATCACATCGCCCGCCAAAATAGCCGTGCTATTATTATACTTCGTATGCACCGTTTCCATGCCCCGTCTTAAAGCAGCTGCGTCCATTATATCGTCATGGATTAATGTGAAATTGTGAAATAGCTCAACAGCAGTAGCTAATTGATATGCATCCCCATGAATTTCATTAAACAGTTCATTTCCCATTAAACATAAGATGGGTCTGATTCTTTTACCACCAATCGTTAAAAAATAATTACAAGGATCATACAACGATGCAGGTTCACTATCAAAATGAGTTGCTGCAAACCCTTCACTAAACTTTGTTACTAATTCTTTAAATGAATACATACTACAAACCTAATTTAAAAAAAAGGGAACTACTCAGCAGCTTAACAATTTTTTTACTGATTCAGTTGATAATTGGCATGATTTTGTTGGGTAAAAATAAAACAACGACTATGAGAAGAGCACTTGCACTATTCGCCGCCATACTGATTGGGGGAACCATTTACGCTCAAAATAATGGAACGAGTTATCAAACAGCCTTGGGGGTAAAAATGTATCCAGGAGCTATTTCGGTAAAACATTTTGTTGCAAAAGACAAAGCCATTGAAGGTTTGGGCTATATTTCAGATGATGGATTTAGACTGACTGGTTTATATGAGCTCCACTTTCCCATCGCTGGTGCCGAAGGTTTACAGTGGTATGTAGGAGGTGGCGGACATATTGGAATATGGAGCAACAATTGGAAAAACAGGTATCCAACAAGGCCTGGTGGACTGGCAATAGGAGTAGATGGTGTTTTAGGATTAGATTATAAAATTAAAGGAGCACCGCTCAACCTTAGTTTTGATTGGCAGCCCTCCTTTAATATTATTGGATACAACTATTTTGAAGGCGGCTGGGGTGGCCTAGCCGTTCGTTATACTTTCTAAAAAAATAATTGAGACAGTAGATTGGCCGGGTCGTTTGTTGCTGGTTTTAAACCCAAAAACTTATTCATTTGGTTTTTCAACAAAATCCCGGTCAATTTAGATTTTAGCCCTTGAAATATGCCCATTTGGCGTTGTGTATATTCTGCAGGATTGGTTTTTTGTTTCGCAATAATCTGTGCTTTTTGAGTTAAATACTCAGTGATTGCAGTAGTCACTTTAGGTTTTTGTGCAGCAGTAAGCACTAGCGCGGGGGATAATTTCCCCATAATTCCACTGGTTAAACTGTTCACATCAAAGCCTACAGCAGAAGTAGCTGCCTTCGCTTTATCTAATACATTTCCTAACTGCGCACTGGTCTCAATTGAAACAATTGCCAAAACGGCCAATAAAATGAATCCTTTTTTCATAATGATTATTTTTGAATAGAAAATAATGTGTCAACAAAAGCTTCTTTATTAAAGAGGAGTAAATCTTCAACTTTTTCACCTACTCCAATATATTTTACAGGAATACTGAATTGATCTGCAATAGCCAGTACAACCCCGCCCTTTGCAGTACCATCTAATTTAGTGATGGCTAAGGCCGTAACATTGGTTGTAGCAGTAAAATGGCGTGCTTGTTCTACAGCATTTTGACCAGTAGAACCATCTAAAACCAATAAAACTTCATGCGGACCATCAGGAACAACTTTTTGAATTACCCGTTTAATTTTGTTCAATTCATCCATTAAATGAGCTTTATTGTGTAAACGACCTGCAGTATCAATAATAACGATATCCGCATTTTTAGCAACGGCACTGGCCACTGTATCATAAGCCACTGCACTAGGATCTGAGCCCATAGCTTGCTTTACAATCGGCACCCCCACTCGTTCACTCCAAATAGTCAATTGGTCTACAGCAGCAGCTCTAAATGTATCTGCCGCCCCAAGAATAACTGAATTACCAGCTGCTTTAAAGCGGGAAGCCAGCTTACCAATAGTTGTTGTTTTACCTACACCATTTACCCCCACTACCAATATGATATACGGCTTTTTACCTTCAGGTGCAGTAAATCCAATTAGAGAATCCGCAGGTGCATCTACTAAAACCGATGCAATTTCTTCTTGAAGTATCTTATTTAACTCACTAGTATTAAGATACTTATCAGTTTTCGCTCTTTGTTCAATTTGTTTGATAATCTTCAAAGTAGTTTCAACCCCAACATCTGCACCAATCAATGCTTCTTCTAAATTATCCAGCACTTCATCGTCGATGGTGGTTTTACCAACAATTGCTTTGGTTATTTTAGACAAAAATCCTTCCTTGGTTTTTTGTAGCCCTTGGTCAAGACTTTCTTTCTCTTTTTTACCAAATAATTTATCGAAAAAACCCATAGTTCAAGTATTTATGGTTTAATACAAAAAAGCCTCCGACGATGATGAGGGAAGCTTTAAGATTATTAACAGCAAAAGACTACTTGGTTGAGATGAACTCGTTTACCTTGTCTTTGTGTATGATTTGTTCTTTGAAAGTATATGCACCAGTTTTAGGGCTACGAACGGCCTTAATTACTTTAGTCCAGTTCTTTGCTTCAGCTGCTGCTTTTAAGTCTTTTACCTTCGCGTTTTTGGAAGCTACTTTAGCCATGATTATTTGATTTCTTTATGAACGGTTACTTTTTTCAAAATTGGGTTGAATTTCTTCAATTCAATACGCTCAGGCGTATTTTTCTTATTCTTGGTGGTAATATAACGACTTGTACCTGCCTGACCGCTAGTCTTATGCTCAGTACACTCTAATATTACTTGGACCCTGTTACCTTTCTTTGCCATTTTGTAGGTAGTTTACTTGTTTAGTTAGATTTTAGCGCCGTTGGCTCTCATTTCTTTGATTACTGTACTAAGACCATTCTTATTAATGGTTCTGAGAGCGTCAGTAGACACTTTCATAGTTACCCAACGGTCTTCTTCTGCAAAGAAGAAACGCTTTTTTTGCAAATTAGGTAAGAAACGACGCTTGGTTTTAATGTTTGAGTGAGAAACACTGTTACCAACTATTGGCTTTTTACCGGTTATCTGACATACTCTTGCCATGACTCAAATGTTTTTTTCCGATTTTTTCGGACGGCAAAGGTAAGTAAATCCACCAAAATAACAAGCGTAAAATGGTTTTTTTCGATTTTTTTTTCAAAATCAACCCTAAGAGCGCTTTTCAGCAACCTTTTATCAAGTGTGAAAATAGCTTTAACAATTCTCATCACAGCAAAATACCCCTTAACATTTCTTGAACAAATTGCCTGAAAACAGCTACAGTAGCCAATTTCAGCGACTTATACAAAAAGCTGTTCACCGCCTGTCTTACCATTCATCTAAATGCCCCCTATTGCAATGTAACCTATCACAATTGACTTCGTCTGATATATGTAAGCAAGTAGTTTTGACTTGTAAATATTAAAAAACAAACAAAAAATAAAGAAATGAAAAAGATTTTAATTGCAGCAGCCATTTTAGTAAGTACCAGCAGTTTTGCTACTACAAACAATGATTTGAATGACAAAGGGAACCTAAAAAGTTTATTAGGAAAAGTTTCAAGCGTACAGTGGAAATCTGCCGCCAATTATGAAAAAGCCAGTGTTTTAGTAGAGGAACAAAAAGTGGATGTTTATTACAATACAAATGGGGATTTAATTGGTACGACCCGTTACCAAGATTTTGATAAACTTCCCAAAAACGCCCTTAAAACAATTACGAAAAATTATACCTATCCTGAATACAGTTTACAAGAATGCATCTCGTTTGTAGACAGCTCAAATGAAAAGACTTATTATGTATCAATGGTAAGCGAGAACAGTTACCTTGTTTTGGCAATTACAGAGTACGGAGAAGTAAACGTTTTTGCAAATAATAAAAAATAGCTCACTAGCAATTTGGTTTAAGAAGAGAGGCCGCACCCGAAAGGGGGCGGCTTTTTATTTAGGGAAACTGATTTTTCCCATCGTTACCGCAGGAATACCTGCTTTTCCACTACCAATTTCAAACGCCCCGCCAGCTACATGTTCATTCGCTAAAATGGCAAATAAAACTGCTTCTTTGGCATCAGGATGAATATGTAAAGCATCGGTGGTAAAAAAAGATGATTCGGGTAAAGCCGATTGAATATGTTCCATAATCAATGGATTATGCATTCCTCCACCACTACTATAAATAGATAAATTTTTATGCCCAATCAATTCCTGTCCTTTCTGAATTGCCTCTACAATAGATATTGCAGTGAGTCTATTTAAAGTAGCCATGATATCGTAAACAGAAATACCATTTTGCCCTGTAGCTTCTATTGCATTTTCTAAATAAGCAAGGTTAAATAATTCAGGTCCAGTTGTTTTTGGAAAAGGCTTCGCAAAAAAATCTTCTTCTAATAATATATTTAGTAAAGCGTGATTTACAGTACCTTTTTTTGCAATAGCAGCATCTTTATCGTAAGGCAGATCAAAATGTTTTTGTGCCAACTGATCCATCAAAGTATTCCCAGGACCAGTATCGGTACTAAAAATTTTGGAAGCATCTAAACTACCTGGTAAAAATGTATAGTTAGCAATCCCACCAATATTTAGCATGATCCGATCTTCTCCTTTTTTGCTAAAAATAAAATAGTCCCCATATACAGCCAATGGAGCACCCTCACCCCCAGCAGCAATATGCTTTTGTCTAAAATCGCTAATAGTAATAATTCCTGTTTTAACTGCAATATGATCCCCGTCTCCTATTTGCAAAGTACCATTTCCAAATTCAGGATGACCATGCAAAATTTTGGGGGCATGATATACCGTTTGCCCGTGACTGGCAATTAAATCTATTTCGGAGGGATTGATCCCCCAGCCCTTTAAAGTGGCTAATATAATGGACGCATGTTTCTCAGCCACCCAAGGATTTAATAAACACAATTGCTCAAAGTCAACTATTTTCTTAGAAAAAATAGATCGAATGGCAGTCTTGAAATCCTCTTCAAATGAAACAGTAGTAAAATTTTTCAGCACCACTTCAGTTTCCATTCCACTTCCAGTTACTTCACAAAGGGCAATATCCAATCCATCCAATGAAGTACCACTCATCAAGCCGATAATAGTTCTTTTTTCCGCAGCTCCCATTCGAGCCAATTGAGCAATATATTGGTTCATGCTTGATAATTTTACCTAAAATACGCAAATAGCCGCAAATAAAAGTACCGATTACGCAATATTCTGCAAACTACCTCCTTTGGCAAAAATTCGATCAATTCGTTTTTCAACAGCAGGGTCTTTTTCTACTGGTGGAGCATGATGTGGTTTAATTCTTGCATCAATTACCAATGGCCCTTCACAACCCCAATGCTTATTTACAAAACTTTCCTTAATTCCATGCATATCATGCGATGGATTACACCTTGTATAAGTTACCCATAAATAATTTCGCATATTGGCAGCAACAAAATCAGCATCATCACAAACAACGATAATGGCCACTCCTTTCAACTGATCAATCGCATCGTGCAATTGATAGTTCAACATTTTCATTTCCTCTTTCACTGTTGTGTAATCGGCAAAAGGTTTGGTTTTAATAGCAACTACCCCTGGCATGACCAATTTTGGATTTTCGAATTGGATTAGCCCATTTAAAACAGTCGGAACTTCTGTAGAAAGCTCACGAATGGGTGCTCCATAAGCAGCCAATACCACTTTACTGCCCGTATTTAAACCAGTACCCGAATAATCTAATGTATCAATGGTAGTATTCGTATGAAAATGAATATCTCTTTGCAGGTTGATTCTTTCCAATACATATTTCATGAAATCGAACACATGATGCGCTTTCAATTGATTGGTATCATCGGCAGCAATAAATAAAAATTTGGCTAAACTTAATTGTCCTGTACCCAATACATGATTCGCAATGGTTAACAGTTCTGCAGGTTGTTTGGTAGGTGTATAGGGAGTATAGCGCTCGCTTCCCACAGCTAATAATAAAGGGTGAACCCCCGCAGCATCTACTGCATGTACTTCTTTTAGACCAGGCACTTCTTGTGGAATAGCAGCACCAGTAATTTCGTGAATCAACTCTCCAAAACTGGTATCTTCTTGAGGAGGTCTACCCACTACGGTAAATGACCAAATCGCATTTTTTTTAGCATATACTTTATGCACTTTCATTAAAGGGAAATCATGTTGTAAACTATAATACCCCAAATGATCTCCAAAAGGCCCTTCGGGTTTATTTTCCCCAGGATACACTTCACCAGTAATTACAAAATCCGCATCGGTGCTGATGCAAAACCCATCCTCATAGGTATACCTGAATCTCCTACCGCCCAACACCCCAGCAAAAGTCATTTCACTGATTCCTTCTGGCAATGGCATTACAGCAGATAAAGTATGCGAAGGAGGTCCACCAACAAAGCAACTTACTTTCAATGGTTGTCCTTTGGCATTGGCCTTGGTTTGGTGCACGCCAATACCTCTATGCAATTGATAATGCAGTCCAATTTCTTTATTCTTAATATAATCATTCCCATTCAGCTGAATCCGATACATGCCCAAGTTAGATTTCATGATGCCGGGCTGATCAATATCTTCAGTATATACTTGAGGCAAAGTAACAAATGCACCTCCATCCATCGGCCAATGTTGAATCAAGGGCAAATCACTGATCTTAATTTCTTCATACATCACTGGTTTAGACCATGGGTTTTTTAAAGGCAAAGCTTTTAAAGCAGCCAAAGCAGCAGACGCATTCTGCAAAGGAGATTTAATGGCTTTGATAGGATCATTCTTTAGTTCAATCAATTGTTGCACAGATGCAATCGTATCCCTAAAAATGAATTTTGACCTTTCAAGGGTACCAAAAATATTGGATGCTGCCCTGAATTTGCTTCCCTTCACATTTTCAAATAATAATGCAGGGCCCTTTGCTTCGTATACCCTTAAATGAATGGCTGCCATTTCTAAATATGGGTCAACTTCTTCTTTTATTCTAACTAATTGACCATTTTTTTCCAGATCAATTAAACAAGCTTCTAATGATGGATAGTTCATAAAATATAAACAAAGCTAAACCCCAAAAGTTGATATGCGAATAGTTTACATAATTTTGTGTCATGACAAAGCTTAGTGTCAATATCAATAAATTAGCCACGCTTAGAAATAGCAGAGGTGGAAATAATCCAAACCTAGTAAAATCTGCCCTAGATATAGAGCAATTTGGAGCCGATGGGATCACAGTTCACCCCAGACCAGACGAGCGACATATTCGTTATGCAGACGTTTATGATTTGAAGAAAGTATTACATACCGAATTCAACATTGAAGGGAACCCCACAGAAGAAAAATTTGTAGACTTAGTCTTGGCTTCAAAGCCTGCTCAAGTAACGTTGGTACCCGATGCATTAGGACAACTGACTAGTAACCATGGTTGGAATACCATTGAACACCAAGGATATTTACAAACGATTATTGCAGTATTTAAAAATGCAGGCATTCGTGTATCTATTTTTGTAGACCCAGATATATCAATGGTAGAAGCTGCAGCAACAACGGGTACAGACAGAATTGAGTTGTATACAGAATCTTATGCAGTTGAATTTGCGAATGGCCATAAAGAACAAGCGATTGCACCATTTAAAGCAGCCGCAGAAGCCGCTAGGTCACTGGGTTTGGGGCTGAATGCAGGTCATGATTTAGACAGATTTAACTTAGGTTTTTTTAGTAAAGAAATTCCTTGGTTAGATGAAGTCAGCATTGGACATGCATTGATTTGTGATGCTATTTATTTAGGATTAGAAAACACCGTACAATTATATAAAAGACAATTAACGCATTAATTACAACAATATGAACAATCAACCTCAGGTAGGCATCATCATGGGCAGCGATAGCGATTTACCAATCATGCAAGCAGCTGCCGAAGTGCTTACTGAAATGGGTATTGCTTTTGAACTAACCGTAGTATCTGCACATAGAACCCCACAGCGAATGATGAACTATGCTTCATCTGCTGCACATAGAGGATTGAAAGTAATTATTGCTGGTGCTGGCGGTGCGGCACATTTACCAGGAATGGTAGCTTCGGTAACTACCTTACCAGTAATTGGTGTCCCCATCAAATCATCTAATTCAATTGATGGATGGGATTCTGTTTTATCGATATTACAAATGCCCAATGGGGTTCCAGTTGCAACAGTGGCTTTGAACGCTGCAAAAAATGCAGGATTATTGGCCGCACAAATTATTGGCGCTTTTGACGCAAGCATTGCATCAAAAATGGCTGACTATAAAACAGATATGAAACATGCTGTTGAAGAAAAAGCAGCAGGCATTAAATCAAAATGGCCAAATCAGTTTGATCAGTAAAAACAAACCAAGTTTAGTGTGCACTTTTGCGTTTAATGATCCCTCCAGAAGCTTCCTTGATGGTATTAGCAAAAATAAAAGCCTGTGGATCTATTTCAGCCACAAGGTTTTTTAATCTGCGCAATTCTAATCGGGTAATGATTGTAAAAATAATATCACAGTCATTACTAATTTCAAATTTACCTGGAAGAAATCCTCTTTCCCCATGGTAAACAGTGATTCCCTTGCCCATCTTGTTAACCAACTGATATTTGATGACTTCACTTTTGGCCGAAATAATCGTAACCCCTGTAAATGCCTGTATGCCTTCTACCACATAGTCTATGCACCGGGTTGCGGTGAAATAAGTTAGGATGGAATACAATGCCGTTTCAATACCAAACTTGAATGCTGCAATAGAAAATATCATGATATTGATGCCCATGATAATCTCAATAATAGTAAAAGAGGTTTTTCGAACAGTATATAATGCCACTACTTCAATACCGTCTAAAGCTGTACCAGAACGCATCACCAATCCAACACCTGTTCCTAAAAAAACACCGCCAAAAATGGAAATCAGTAACTTATCGCTGGTTAGGGGTATAACAGGTAAAAACTGGAAAGCAATTCCCAACATTATAACCGCTGCTGCCATTCCAACTGCAAACTTTTTACCTACAGAATAATAACTGGTTATCATGAGTGGCAGATTCATTAAAAACAGCACCACGCCAAGATTAAAATGCCAGATTTCATGAATTAACAAGTAAATACCCGTAATGCCTCCATCAAAAAAATGATTGGGAACTAAGAACCCCTTTAAACCAATGGCTGCTAATATTATGCCTATCACTAGAAGCAAACCATCTTGTATTATTTGCTTCTCATTTTTATGTGATGACTTAGCAGTAAATTCGGCTCGCTTAGCAAATAATTTTTCCAAATTCATTTGCTTCCCTGGCCCTTGTTTATTGGAAGCATAATGGGTAAAAAACTTATGTTCTGATAAAAATTTAATTTGATAAGACAACCAATCAGTATCTTCTTGAATTAAACCCAACTTCAACATTTCGGATCGCAAAGCATTGGCATCTTCTTCATAGTTTGTACTGCCGATGTAAAATAAATCTGCGTCACAGAGTATTTCAGACAATACATTATGAGGGGTTTGTGGCATCCTAGTGGCCATGATCAAACTGCAAACCTGCTGTATTTGAGTTTCTGAATATCCAAAATCTGGCAATACTTTTTGCGCTTGCTTACAAGACAAGCTCTCGTGATTTTCATGATTTTGAATAAATCCCATATCATGGAAAAGCGCAGCTGTTTTCACGAGAATCATTTCTTCATCAGAGAGTCTTTCATGTTCACCTATCTCTACTACCGCATCTAAAACATGTTGCGTATGCTTTAGATTATGATACGTTAAATAGGCTGGCAAACTATTCTGCAACTTTTCTAACTGAACTATTCGCAATTCTTCAAAACGCATGCTGATATTTTTAACGTATTACCTGATAAACGACCACATCAGTGGACTTATTTTTTAAGCTAAATGTACCTAAAGGAGTACATTCAAAAGACATTTTTACTTTTTCATAGGCATTCTCTGTAATCAAGATTTGTCCATTATTAGCCAATCCCTGTAGTCGCTGAGCCGTATTTACAATATCTCCAATTACAGTATAATCAAGGCGTTTAAGCGCAGCAGAACCAATATTGCCAGAAATGAGCTCACCACTATTAATTCCGATGGAAACGCCTGGTCTGAAACTATAGGTAACTGGCAAGGATTCAATGTCGGATCTAATTTGCAAAGCAGCATCAATGGCTCTATCCAAATGATATTCCCCTTTAAAAACAGCCATTACACAATCTCCCATAAATTTATCAATGATACCACCTTGACCAATGATCCCCTTTACCATTACATCAAAATAGTTATTCAAAAGCTTTACTACTGCATCAGGTGCTTCTCGTTCACTAATTGATGTGAATCCACAAATATCGATGAAGGCGACAGTGGCTTCAGTTTGTTCATTTGCCATTAACGATTGTTCAAATTCACGGGTTCCCATAAACTGCAACACGTTGGCATCCACATACATTTTCAGAATATTGTTTTCTTTTATCGCCTGAAACGTCTCTTTTAATTGCGTTACAAAGCGAATGGTTTTTTGTATGGTTAATTCAAGGTCTTCAAAATTGACGGGCTTCGTAACAAAATCAAATGCCCCTTTATTCATAGCCGTTCGAATATTATCCATATCACTATAAGCAGAAACCATCACTGCTTTGGTGAGTGGAGAAATATCAGACAAATTTGCTAAGAGCGTTAATCCATCCATTTCTGGCATGTTTATATCACTTAACAAAATATCAATATCATTGTGCTCCTTGAGTTTATCAATGGCTTCTTTCCCATTCATAGCAAAAACAAATTCGTATTGCTGCTCTCTTATTTTTTGACGAAACTTTTGTCGGATCAACAATTCCAAATCTGCCTCATCGTCCGCTACCAATATTTTTGTCATAATTGAATAGTTTTAAGTTTATCCTTCAATGCAGTAAAATCAACTGGTTTTGTCAGGAAATCATCTGCTCCTAGAGATTTTGCTTGATTATAATTCTCCACATCCCCATAAGCTGTAATCATCATTACAACTGGTGGGGGTTGAAGATAAGCTGTTTTTATCCTGCTTAATAATTCTAAACCACTCATGCCAGGCATATTGATGTCCGATAAAATCAATACTGCTTCGTGGTGAATATCCTCCATTACCGATAAAGCTTGTTCACCTGAAAAAGCAAATACAAAAGAAAACTCACCTGCTTTTATTTCTTTGCGAAATCGCTGCTCAAATAGTGCTTGAACATCTTGTTCATCATCAACCACTAATATTTTCATGTTATATTCTTTTTATTTCCGATAAATAGATATTGATTATTCAATAGGTAATAAAATAGTAAACCGGGTGCCCCTATCGGGATCACTATGCACCCTCAATTGCCCTCCATGTCCCTTGGTAATGATATCATAACTTAAGCTTAATCCTAATCCTGTTCCTTCACCCGTTGGCTTAGTAGTAAAAAATGGCTGGAAAATTTTATCCATGATTGAATCTGGTATTCCATTTCCATTATCAGTTACTTCAATTTGAATGGAGTTGCCCATTTTTTTGGTAAAAATACCCACAGTGGGTTTATATGTAAAAAGCTTATAGGTAATCATGTTTTTGCTTTTTTCATTCACTGCATAAAAAGCATTGTTGATTAAATTGAGAATAACCCTACCTAGGTCTTGTGTTAGTACATTGATTTTACCCACAGTAGGATCAAAATTGGTTTCAAAATGAGCTTGAAACTGTTTGTCTTTAGCTCTCAGCCCATGATAAGATAATCGTAAATACTCATCGCAAAGTGTATTGATATCCGTTAATTCTTTTTGCCCATTGCTTTTCCTACTATGTTGCAACATTCCTTTTACTATATTATCCGCTCTTTTACCATGATGAGTAATCTTAGCTAGATTTTGTTGTATATCTGATGCAATAACTTTTGCTTCATTGATATCTCCCTTATCCAATTCTCCTTTCATTTCCTCCATTAATTCGTTACTGACTTCACTGAAATTATTGACAAAATTGAGCGGGTTTTGGATCTCGTGCGCAATGCCCGCCGTTAATTCCCCTAAACTCGACATTTTCTCCGATTGAATTAATTGTGACTGGGTTGATTTAAGCTGATTGACTGTATCTTCTAATTGTGTTTTCTGTGTTTCAATTTCAGCCTTTTGTAACTGCAAAATGCTATTGGATTTTTTTCTTTGAAGATTGTTTCGATATAAGATGATTACAATAAAAGAAACAACAATCAATACAATTAATATAGCATAAAATCTCTTATTTAGCAAGGGTAAAAGAAAAAAGCATCACTTGAAGGGTAAGTAATGCTATAGATGGGGGCTCCCAAGTTTTTTGCTGATATAACCATTAAGCTTGTCACAAAAAATAGTATAGTCTTCTTTGTTAATGTGGAGGTCTTGATGAGTATAGGTATTAAAAAGAGTATTGATACGTTCAATTTGATAGCGAACTAACCAGTATTCGTTTGCATCAAGATTTAACGATAGAAGAGTGTGATCTGTTTCCATGATTGGTAATATGAACTTCTTTAGCAGGTCTTTGGCTAGACTCGAGATAGTTTCTGGGTTGGGGTGGTCTAAATCTCTACGACTAAAATCTACTATATAAGCTTTGAGATTTGTAGGAGAGGTTGTAGGATTAATCATGGCTAAAAGGTGCAAATGGATATTATGATAGTATCATATATCTAGAAAAAAAGCTTTGATTATGCTATGATTGAGCTAATATTATCTTTATATAATCTACTATGTCATTGTCAATAGGAATTGTTGGTCTTCCTAATGTGGGAAAATCAACCTTATTTCAAAAATTAACCAAAAAACAGGTTTCTGCAGAAAATTATCCATTTTGTACTATAGAACCTAATATTGGTACTGTGGCAGTCCCTGATGAACGCTTGAATGTATTGGCTCAACTTTCTAAAAGTGTTAAAGTTTTACCTACTACTATAGAGTTTATTGATATTGCGGGATTGGTAAAAGGTGCTTCCAAGGGAGAGGGATTGGGAAATACGTTTTTATCTAATATTCGTCAAGTTGATGCGATTTGTCATGTGATACGAAGTTTTCATAATGATGACATTACGCATGTAGAAAATCGTATTAACCCTATTGAAGATGCGGATATTATTAATACTGAGTTATTGTTAGCTGATTTAGATCAAGTTACCAAGGCTTTGTCTCAAGTGGAAAAGAAAGTTAAATCTAAGGATCCTTTATCTCTCGAGATATTTCCTATTTTACAAAAGATAGAGCCTGCTATTCAATCAGGTGTCGCGATTCGCGATAGTGGTCTTGATAGTAAAGAATTAGATCTCATAAAATCATACAGCTTTTTGACCGCTAAACCTATGATGTATGTGGTGAATACGGATGAAACCTATGAAGTGAGTTCTGAGCTTAGAGATTCTCTTGGACATAATATTGTTCCGTTATCTATTAAGATAGAG